>Ga0157302_10000060_pt1 | contig 16781 bp, 16 predicted proteins | sample NitcycUS103311B2_FD_108381 | JGI IMG/M metagenome (GOLD analysis project Ga0157302, IMG submission 108381) | Soil microbial communities from Arlington Agricultural Research Station in Wisconsin, USA - Nitrogen cycling UWRJ-S103-311B-2 | ecosystem: Environmental > Terrestrial > Soil >... | reverse complement strand
GACTCCCGGGATGCCGAAGCGGTTGCGTAGCGTCGAGAACATCTTGGATCTCTCTCCTTGTCCCGTGAGCCCCTCTGCCCGCCGCTTCCCTTAGCGGCTTCCTCGAGGCTCGGTTGTCCCTGTGGTGCTGTTCCCATCGCCTCTCCAGAGACGATGTTCAAAGACTGTAAACGGAGACTTTCATAAAGTCAAGCTAGACGTTTTTATGAAAAAGGAGTCTGTCTCAACGCAGGTGCAGACCGTCCCTGCTAGCTGGGCTAAAAGCGGCACTTAGGAGCGGCGACTTAGTCGCCGAGGTCGGCCCGCAGAGCGGCCAGCTCGGTGCGGAGCTCGGTTACTTCGCGCTCGAGGCGCGTCAGGCGGTCCTCGGCGGGGGTCAGCTCTTGCGCCGGCTCCGCGGAATCCGCTTCGGCTGCTTGGGGGCTCTGTTCGCCAGGGTCGGCCACCGCGGCGCTCGCCGCTGCTGACTCCAAGGAGGTACCGCCGAGCAGCTGCTCGTAGCGATCCTCCTTCTGCCCCGGCCGCCGATCGTGGCGGGCCACCTGCCCGCGCTCGACCAGGCGGGCGAGCGCATCGTGCACGGCGGCAAGGTCGGCGAAGTCGTGCAAACGCTGCCCCCGTTGCTTCAGCTCGCCCGGCGTCTGCGGCCCGCGCAGCATCAGCACGGCGAGCAAAGAGACCTCGGCGTCGTCGAGACCGAAGGCGTCCTTGAGCAGATGTCGGTACTTGCGGGCGCGACTGCCGGAGCTGCTGGCGAGTCGGGTCCAGCCGCGTAAGGCGAGGCGGCGCAGGGCCTCGACGACGGTCTGCTCGTCGTAGTCGACGACCGGCTCGCGGTTGGTGGACTGGTTGCAGGCGAGGCGCAGCGAGTTGAGCGAGAGCGGGTAGGCGTCGGGCGTGGTGTGCTGCTTCTCGATCAAGCAACCGAGCACGCGCATCTCCACGGCGTCGGGCTCCATCAGCCTCAGCCCCGGTCCGGGCGGTCGGGGTAGATCTCGTCGATCGTCAGCAGGGCCCGGTAAGGAGCGCCCGCCGCCGCTTCGATCCTCTCCCCCCCGCCGGCGAGCCGATCGACGACGCCGACCACGCCGACGACCTCCAGCCCCTGCTCGACGATGCGCTCGATCGCGCTCGCGGTCGAACCGCCCGAGGTGACCGTGTCCTCGACCACGAGGCAGCGGGCGCCGGCCTCGACCGGCCCCTCGACCCAGCGCTGCAGGCCGTGCTGCTTGCGCTCACCGCGGACGAAAAAGCCGAGCAGGCCCTGACCCGCCGGAACCGCAAGCGCGGCGCAGGAGGGTGGGATCGCCGCCGTCGCCGGGCCGCCGACGGCCGTAGCTCCGGCTTCCACCGCGGCAGCGGCGATCAACTCGCCCGCCGCCAGGAACCCGGCCGGGCGCAGCATCGCCCGGCGCGCGTCGACGTAGTACTGCGCGGTGGCGCCGCTTGAAAGCGTCACCTCGCCGATCACCAGCGAGTGCTCGCGCAGCTCGGCGAGCAGGGTCTGCCTGGCGGCGTCGAGGTCGGCCACGACGCGCATCCTAAGCCGGGCGCTAGCCGCGCGCTTCGGCGTCGCGGAAGCCCTGGCGCCAGCTCGAGAAGCTCGGTTGCCAGCCGAGCTCGCGCTTGGCCTTGGCGTTGGAGGCGCCGCGCAGCTGGGTCGCGGTGTTGGCGGCGGCGGAGCCGGTGATCAGGCGAGCGAGCCAGGCCGGCACCCGCCGCGGCGACTTGGCGCCGACGGCCTCGGCAAAGGCCGGGACCCAGTCGCGCATCGGCGCCGGCTCGTCGTCGACGACGTTGTAGACGCCGGGGGCGCCGCGCTCGACCGCGGCCACCGTCGCCGCAGCCGCGTCCTCGACCTGGACGAAGGAGAAGGTGCCGGTGCCCTTGCCGACGATCGGCAGGCGCCGCTTCAGCGCTTCCTCGGTCTGCGAGCCGTCGCGGTCGAAGTAGGTGCCGGGGCCGTAGAGCCAGCCATAGCGGAGGACAACGCCCTCAGTGCCCTCGGCGCCGGTCACCTGTCGCTCGAGGTCGGTGAGGGCCTCGACCGCCCCGCCGAAGGGAGCCGGCGCACCGTGGAAGAGCGGCGCCTCCTCGTCCTTGACCCAGTCGCCTTCCGGTGCGTAGAGGAAGGCGACGCTCTCGGCCACCAGGCGGCGGGCTCCGGCGGCCCTCGCCGCAGCGAGAAGGTTGCGCGTCCCCTCGCTGCGCACGCGGTTGGTCGCGGCCAGCGGATCGTCCTTGGCTTTGTAGTCGAGTCGCGGCGGCAGCGAGGTCAACTGGTGGACGACGGCCTCGGGCGCCGCCTCAACCACGGCCGACTGAAGTGCTGGCGCGTCGAAGACATCGCAGACCACCGCGTTGGCCCCCGCCTCACGGATCGCCGCCGCGCGCTCCTCGCGCCGCGTCATCCCGGTCACCTCGTGCCCGGCAGCGAGCAGCCGCCGCACTAGCGGCCTGCCCATCGCCCCGCTCGCCCCCGCTACGAAAACCTTCATCGCCAACCTCCCTATTCGGACGCGTTACTGGCGTTCAATCGTTCCGACACCCGCGCCAGCCAAGCGGATGCGACCGCCCCGAACGCGATCAGCAGCGTGTCGCCCCAACCGCGCCCCTCGCTCTTCGCTTCTCCAGTATCGAAGGCGTGGTTGATCGCGTGAAAGCCGTACCAGAGCGCCCCCAGCCAGAGGATCGGTGCACGCCACGCCGGCCGCACCACCGCGATCCCGACAGCCACGCCAAACGCAAGCATGAACGCCCCGACATCGCCGACGTAGTGCGAGTTCTCGATCCCGTAGTGACCGATCTGGTCGAAGAAGGTGTCGGGCGCGACCAGCGCCAACAGCCCGGTCGCGACGTGGTAAGCGGCGATGAAGCCAAGGACCAGTTTCAGGGTTCGCTCGCCGATCGGTGAACGCTCTGCGCCACTCATAGCTCGGTTCCCTCGTTGAGGATGTCCATGTACTCACCGTAGACATAGGTCTTGCCGCGCGCCCGTCCGGTCACCTCGCGCAGAATGCCGGCCTGCTCGAGCCGAGATATCGCGGCGTAAACCGGCGGTTCCGACAAGCTCAGCTGCGTCGCCGCGGTCGGCGCTTTGACGACCACTCGGCGGACCGCCAGATCATGCACCCGCAGCGCCGTCGCCGCGCCGCGGCCAAACCCGTGTATGCGCCCTCTGTCGCGCTCGATCATCGCGACGATTCCCCGCGTCGTATTGGCGGTCGACCCCGCGACGTCGATCACCCCTTCGAGGAAAAAGCGAAGCCAGTCCTCCCACGCCCCCTCCATGCGAACCCTCTGGAGATGCTCGTAATACGCATCGCGATTTCGCTTGAGATAGAGACTCAGGTAGAGCAACGGCCGCTGCAGCACCCCCTGCTCGATCAAGAGAAGGGTGATCAGCAGGCGACCGACGCGGCCGTTGCCGTCCAGGAAGGGGTGGATGGTCTCGAACTGGACGTGCGCGAGAGCAGCCTTGATCAAGACCGGCGACGGTGAAGGGTCATCGTGGAGAAACCGCTCCAGCGCGGACATCGCCGGTTCGACCTCCTCCCAGGGAGGCGGCACATAGCGGGCGTTGCCCGGTCGGGTGCCGCCGAGCCAGTTTTGCGAGCGGCGGAACTCCCCTGGGCTCTTCTCGGAGCCCCTGCCGGAACGCAGCAGTCGTGCGTGGACCTCACGCAGCAAGCGATTGCAGAGCGGCAGCTGGCCCGACTCGATCGAGTTGACCCCGTGGTTCAGCGCGGCGATGTAGTTGACCGCTTCTTCTATGTCCTCTACCGGCGCTCCCGGCGAGACCTCATTCTCAAAGAGCAGCAGGTCCGAGAGCGACGACATGGTTCCCTCGATCTGCGAGGACAGCACCGCCTCCTTACGGATGAAGGTGTAGAGAAACTGACTGGGGTCGGGCAGAAGCATGGTTATGCCATCGAGCCTCCCGAGAGCCTGATTGGCCTGATCAAGCAGGCGATGCAGCTCGACGTCGAGTTGCAGAGATGGCTTCGGGGGAAGCGGGGCGGGAAAGAACTCGACGTAGCTCGCGGATCCATCCTGGGCCTGCCGGAAGCGCCCCGCACGGGAAGCCGCCGGCGCGGCGACGGTCACGGCTTGGCCCCAAAGGGAAGGCTTAGGATGCGCCTAGCTTACTAAACGATTTAGCGTTATCGCTTAGTAGCGGGATGGGGACCTAAGCGATCGTTTGGATCGTTAGAAGACGAAGATGCTCTCGCCGAAGTTGATCCGCTCGTAAATCTCAGGCTGATCGGCGATGAAAGTGCGGATGCAGCCGTGGCTGGCGGGGTAGTCCGGCACTGATTCGTAGCCGTGCACCGCATAGCCGCCGTAGAAGTAAAACGAGTAGTACATGCCGTGCGAGTTGTAGCCCGGTTCCTGGCGGATGAAGGTGAAGTGACCGGTGACCGTCGGGGTCGAGGACTTGCCCGAGGAAACCGGGTAGACGGCGAAGGGCTTGTCCCCTTTGGCGAAGACGAGGACCTGCTTGGAGAGCGGCGCCTCGAGGTGTTCGCCTGCCGCCGGATGAAGCACCTTGTATTCGCCCTTGCCGCCGAAGACCCGCTTGACCAATCCGGCGCCGGCGCGATAGCTGCGGCTCATGCCGTTGACTTTGCGATAGGCGAGCACGCCGCGGGCCGTCTTGCCGCCGAAGCAGCGGCCGCTGTTGGCGATGTATCCCATCTTCCGCATCGCCTTCTTGAAGCCGAGGACGACGTTGCCGCACTGGCCCTCATGCAGCGCCGGGAAGCTGACCCGCCAGCTCTTGCGCACGGTGCTGTCGGCGCCAAGCTCCGGCGTGGCGACATGCTTGGCGGCGGCGGCGTACTTGCCGTCCTCGCGAACGATGATCGAGGCCTTGAACGTGCCCGCGCGCCCCTTGCCCTTCTGCACGGCGACCTGCCGGCTGAGCAGCCGGTGGCCATCGAGGTAAAAGGTCACCTCGACTTTCTGCCCCGAGACGAACGGCGAGAGCGAGCCGGTCACCGGAACCGTTCCGTAGATTGGCGCCTTGCCGCTCTTGAGATGGCCGAGCTTGATTTTCAGGGCGGCAGCGGGAGGGCCGACTTCCTTCGGCGTCGTAGTCGCCGCTGAAGCCATGGCGGGAGTGAAGAAAAGAGCGAGAAGGATAAGTGCGGGGACGAGACGGCGGCTCACGGGGTCTGGATTCTTACCGATGAGGCGGTCGTGTGACGAAAGAGTCAATTCTTTGTCAAATAGGAAACACGCCTCTTGACTTGCGAAATGTCGCCAATACGTTTCGCCCCAGCGGAGGGTGAAGCCACGAGGTCGTGGCGAACGAATGACATCCGTGAGTTCGGGCACGCGTCCGAATGGGGTTCGAGTCCCCGCCCTCCGCTGTTAGGCTTCGTGGCCTCATGGGTGTCAATCGTTCGGGGGTTTAGAAGCCCCCTTCGCCTCGAAACGGCCCGCCTCGGCGGGCCGTTTCTTTGCCCGCTACTGCCCGAGCAATGCCACTGAGTTATTCAGCATGTGCAGCAAGATCCCGGGGATGATCGAGCCGGTCTTCTCGTAGAGCAGGGCGAGGACGAAGCCGAAGATGATCAGCGGCGGCACGGCGCTGATCCCGGTCGTCGCGTGCAGGCCGCCGAAGATTAGGGCGCTGATCAGCGCCGCGGCGATCCGGGGCCAACGCTCGCGCAGGCCGCCGAAGAGCATGCCGCGAAAGCAGACCTCCTCGCTGATCGGTGCCGCGACGACGATCAGCAGCACCTGCATTGGCACCGTGCCGAAGTCTTCGGCGATGTCCTTCTGGTGCGGCGCACCGAAGATCGCGATGTAGATGATCGAGAAGAGCAGGTAGGCGCCAACCGCGGCGAACATCCACTTCACCGCCGAGGGCCTGAAGCGGCGCAGGCCGAGCTGCGCCGCAGCCTCGCGAACGGTCGCGCCCCGTCCCGCGGCAATCGCAAAGGGCACGAGCAGGAAGCCGAGCGCCGTCGCGAGCTGAATTAGGGCGCTCGGCACGTCGCCAAGGTCATCGCCGCTGGGCGGCTTGGCGGCGATCAGAATCGGGACCGAGAGCACGATCCCGGTCCCGAGAGCCAGCAGAACTCCCAGAACAGCGGCAAGCGGCCCCCAGTTCGCGTAGGGGAACGCTGGCCTTGCAGATACCGTGGCGTCCATGACGCCGGCAGTCTCACAGGTCTCCCGCTCGACCAAAACACGGCTGCGCTTTCTGCGCCGCCTCGTCATCCTGATCGTCTTCCTCGTCCTCGTCGCGATCGCCCTCAGCCAGTTCACCGAGCTGAAGCGCCTGGCGACCGGGATCCTCGCCTCGACCGCCGTCCTCGCCGCGATCGTCGGCTTCGCCGCCCAGCACACGATCGGCAACATGGTCGCCGGCGTTCAGCTCGCCGTCTCGCAGCCGATCAAGATCGGCGACCGCATCACCTTTGAAGAGGTCCACGGCCGGGTCACCGACATCACCCTCTCCTACACCTACGTCAACCCCGGCGACGGCACCACGGTCGTGATCCCCAACCAGATGCTGGTCGAAGGGATCATCCACAACCTCTCGACCGAGGACACCCAGGCCTGAGGCCGCTGGGCCGAAGTACCCTCTGCCTATGGCGCAGCGCAATCGTCGACGTCAGCGACGACGCGGGGGGGCTCGGAGCAAGCTGCTCTTCGTCGGCGCGGGCCTGCTCGTCGCGATCGGCCTGGCCGGGATCGCCGTCGCCTCTTGGGTGCTCGACGTCGCCGCCGAGGCGCCCTCGCTGGCGGCCTGCAAGAAGATCGACCGCGGCGGCAACTCGGCGATCTTCGCCGCCGACGGCAGCAAGCTGGGCCTGATCGACTCCGACGAAGCGCGAGCCCCGGTCTCGATTGAGCGCATCCCCAAGCAGCTGCAGCTGGCGACGGTCGCGATCGAGGACCAGCGCTTCTACGAGCACGGCGGCATCGACCCCGAGGGGATCGCCCGCGCGGCGCTGAAGAACCTCGAGGCGGGCAAGACCGTCGAGGGCGGCTCGACGATTACCCAGCAGCTGGTCCGCAACCTCTGCATCCGCAACCCCAAGCGCAATCTTGAACGCAAGATCATCGAGGCGCAGCTGGCGATCAAGTACGCCGAGCGTCACTCGCGCCAGGAAATCCTCGACCAGTACCTCAACACCGCCTCCTACGGGACGGTCGAAGGCGCGACCGCGGTCGGCGTCCAGGCGGCCTCGAAGATCTACTTCTCCAGGCCGGTCTGGAAGCTGCGACTGGAACAGTCAGCGCTGCTGGCGGGCCTGCCCCAGGCGCCGACGGAATACAACCCGATCCTCCACCCGCAGGAAGCGTTGGCGAGGCGCAACGCGGTCCTGGCGAAGATGGCCCACCTCGGCTACATCTCTCGGGGGCGGGCCAAGAAAGCTGAGCAGCGCGGCCTCGGGCTCAACGTCTCCGGCTCCTATTTCGCCCACCGCGAGCCCTTCTTCTTCGACTACGTCGAAAACGAGCTGATCGAGCGCTATGACGTCGACACCGTGCGCAAAGGCGGGCTGCGCGTCTACACGACGCTCGACCCCCGCCTGCAGGAAGTCGGCCTGGAAGCGATGCGCTCCGCCCTCCCCTACTCGACCGACCCTTCTTCGGCGCTGGTCTCGATCGACCCTGGCAACGGCGAAATCGAGGCGATGGTCTCCAGCTCCAGCTACGACTCGAGCCAGTTCAACCTAGCCGCCCAGGGACATCGCCAGCCCGGCTCGACCTTCAAGGCCTTCGTGCTGACGACGGCGCTTAAGCAGGGAATCGACCCCTACTCGACCTACTACACCTCGAAAGAGCTCGACCTCGATCTGCCCAAGTGGGGGCACTGGGAGGTGCACACCGCCGACGAGGGTTACCTGGGACGGGTCAACCTGCAGGAGGCGACCGTGGCCTCCGACAACACGGTCTTCGCCCAGCTCGACCTCGACGTCGGGCCCCAGCGGGTGGCGGAGACGGCGCACTCGATGGGAATCACCAGCCCGCTCGACGGGATCCCGGCGGAGGGGATCGGTGGCCTGCGGGTCGGCGTCTCGCCGCTGGAAATGGCCGATGCCTACGCGACCCTTGCATCGGGTGGGATCCACCACGCCCCGGTCGCGATCCACCGAGTCAAATTTCCCGGCGGCCGGATCGAGCGACCCGATCGCGAGCCGCCGCGCCGGGTGATCTCCGAAGCCGTCGCCTACGAGGTGACTCGCCTGCTGCACGACAACATCACTGAAGGCACCGGCACCGCCGCCTACACCGGCTGCCCAGGACAGGCGGGCAAGACCGGCACGACCGACCGCGAGACCGATGCCTGGTTCGCCGGCTACCAGCCGAACTTGACGACCGCCGTCTGGGTCGGTTACCCAGAGTCCAACGCGATCGAAATGACCAGCGTGCACGGAATCACTGTCTTCGGCGGCACCTTCCCGGCCGAAATCTGGCACTCGCTCTACGCAGGCGCCGAAGTCCCCTGCGAGGAATTCAGCAAGCCGAAGACGCCAATCAGCTGGGCGCCCTACTTCGGCCACTTCACCGCCGCGGCACCGCGCCCACACGGCGGCGTTTACGGCGCCGCGACCGACGAAGCCGAACGCGCCCAGAAACTGGGCGAAGAAGCGACCGGTGGCTACAACCCCGACGCCTACGCGCCGGGGGCTGGGCAGAAACCGACGCCCGTCCCACCGCCGCCAACCTCGACCGGAGTCGGCGGTGGTGGCGCCGCCGGCGAAACCGGGAGTGAATAGCTGAGCCTTGCACCGGGCGCGGCCTACGCCCTGATCTGGGCCGGCTTCCTCGCCTACCTCGCGGTACTGGCCTGGGCGCCTCGGCTCGGCCACCGCGTTGTCTGGAGCGTGATCGTCCTGCTCGTCACGGCCTTCGCCTGCCTGCCACCGCTGCTCTCCCACGACGTCTACAGCTACGTCGACTACGGCCGCCTCGGGGTCCTGCACGGCCTCGATCCCTACGTCCATCCGCCCGCAGCGGCGCCAGCCGACCCGGCCTTCGTCCACGTCACCTGGACCGAAACGACCAGCGCCTACGGTCCCCTCTTCACCCTCGCCACCTACCCGCTCGCCTGGCTGCCGGTCGGCGTCGCGGTCTACATCCTCAAGGCGATCTCAGCCGCCGCGGTACTTGCGACCGCCGCCCTGGTCGCCCGCCTAGCGCCCGCCCGCGGCATCGACCCTCTGCGAGCGGCAGCCTTCGTCGCCCTCAACCTCCTGGTCCTGGTCCACGTGGTCGGCGGCCCTCACAACGACGCCTTCGCCGTTCTCCTGATGACGCTAGGCGTGGCGAGCATCCTCGCGGCGCGCGAGACCGCAGGCGGCGCCTGGCTCGCAGCCGCGGTCGCCGTAAAGGCATCAACCGCAGTGGTAATCCCCTTCGCCTTCTTCGGCGCCGTAAACCGGGGGCCGACGGGCCTCAGACGTGACATATCGACACGTTTCAGGCCCGTCAGCCGGATGTTGGTTGGGGCTGCGGTTGCGACCGTTGCGATTGGCGGCGGCGCTTATCTTGGCTTCGGCTGGAGCTGGCTCGATGCCTTCGGGCTCGCGGGAGAGAACCAGGGGCGCACTAGCCACCTCAGCATCCCGATCACCACAGCCCGCCTTACCGGCCTCGATCCAACGGCAATCCGAACAGCAGCCCTAACCCTCTACGCCGCCCTTCTCATCTACCTGTTGATCTGGACCAACCGAGGTGGCGACTGGCTCCGCGCGACAGGCTGGGCAACCTTCGCCCTCCTCCTCGCCACCGCCTGGCTCCTGCCTTGGTACCTACTCTGGCCCCTCCCCCTTGCCGCCCTGTCTCGCGACCGAGCCCTAAAGCTTTTGGTCCTAGCTCTGACGGCGTACCAACTCGGGGCCCGCATCCCGCTGTAGCGGCGTAAGAGGGAGGGGTCGGGTGCCGCTCCCCGCGGCTTGTACTTTTTCGACGCTCCGCCAACTGCCTGCCACCGACTCTCCACCGAAAAAGTTGAGCGGGGAGTGGCACCCGACCCCTCCCCCCTACCCCTGCTCAGTAGCCGCGGCCTGCTCCTCCTCCGGTGACGGATGAAGAACGCCCGTATGAATCGACCACCCCTCACGCCGCCCCAGCAAAGTCACGACCCCCACATAGATCACCTCAACAACCGTCAACACCCCCCGCACGACGATCGCGATCAGCGAGGCCACGGCGAAGCTGTTGTCCGGCGTCGCCACCTTGACCGCCCAGGCAAAGGCGGCGTCGCGAATGCCGAGCCCCGCCGGCGCGACCAGGGTGACAAGTGCCGCCACGTAGCCGAATGCCTGTGCCGAGCCGACGGTGAGGATGTCGCTGACCGAGATACCGCTGACCGAGCGGGCCACGCACCAGATGCCGAGCGCGATAACTCCCCAGTTGAGCGTGTAGAAGGCCATCACCGTGATCACTCCGCGCAGCGACATCACCTCGGGCAGCGGCTCCCGCCCGAACGCACGCAGCACTCGGTTGGCAAGTGGGCCGAAGACGCGCGGATGCAGCAGCGCGACCAGCAGCGGGATCAAGAGCAGGATCGCCCAGCGCAGCGGCTGTCCCTGCAGGTCGGGGTGGCTGATCAGGAAGTAGGCGGCGACGAGGATCGCCGAGGTCGCCTGCAGCGCCTGTTCGTAGACGATGCTGGCGATCGTCAGCCGACGCGGCACCCCGGCTCGCTCGGAGAGCAGCACCCGGCCGAGCACGTAGAGCACGCTGCCGGGCACGTAGCGCGCCAGCAGCGGCTGGCCCCAGGCGACCTGCGCCCGTCCCGCCCCCAGCCGGTAGCCGAGAAAGCGCAGGATCAGGTCCCAGCCGACCGCGTTCAGCGAGTAGAAGATCGGCAGGATGACGAAGGCCGGGATCAGCCAAAGGACGTGGAAGTGCACCCCCTTGTCCTTGATCTCGGCCCACTGGTCGACCACGGTGAGGACGAGGAAGCCGAAGACGAGGATCGCGATGCCGAGCTGGATCGCCAAGCGAACGCGCTTGCTGCGCGGCGGCTTGGTTCCGAATTTCGCCCCGGCCTCGCCGATGCGATGTAGAAGGGGCTGGCGGCGCTCCACTGCGTCCGCACCTTAGAGAGACAATGGGTCGATGGGTGAGTTCGAGCTCTTGGCGCGGATACGGGAGCGGCTGCCCGCTCCCGACTCCCGCGTTCGCCTTGGCAGCGGCGACGACGCCGCGATTACGGTCCCCGCGGGCGCCACCGCGACCTCGGTCGATGCCCTCGTCGACGGTGTTCACTTCCGCCGCGATCTGGCCACGCCTGCGCAAATCGGCCACAAGGCCCTGGCGACCGCGCTCTCGGACCTGGCAGCGATGGGAGCGAAGGCTGGCGAGGCCTACGTTGTCCTCGGGATTCCCACCGACCTCAGTGAGGACGAGTGCATCGAGCTGCTCGATGGCATGCTGGCGCTCGCGGCCAAAACCGGCACCGACCTCGCGGGCGGAGACCTGACTCGGGCGGACTCACTCTTCCTGGCGATCACGGTCGTCGGCCACGCGGCCAGCCCCGACCGACTCGTCAAGCGCTCCGGTGCCCGGCCCGGAGACCTGCTGGTCCTGACCGGCGAGATCGGTGGCGCGGCCGCCGGCCTGGAGCAACCAGACATCGAGGAGCTGCGGGTCCGACAGCTCGAACCCACCCCGCGCCTGGCGGCCGGCCAAGCGCTCGCGGAGAGCGGCGTCACGGCGATGATCGACGTCAGCGACGGTCTTGGCGCCGATGCCGGCCACCTGGCCGAGCGCAGTGAGGTCGGCCTGCGGATCGACGCCGCCGCGGTGCCCCTGGCACCGGCAGCGCGGGAGCTGAGCGAGGCGACGGGCCGCCAACCCTGGCAGCTGCTGGGCGGCGGCGAGGACTACGAGCTGCTGGCGAGCATCGCGCCGGACCAGCTCGAAGAGGCCGAGCAAGCCGTGGACGAAGCAGAAGGGATCGCACTGACAACGATCGGCGAGGTCGTCGCCGGGACAGGAGTCGAGATCAGGCTGCCCGGCGGCCGGCTTGTGGAGCCGGAGGGGTTCGATCAGCTCGCATAAAGCTGTCACTGGTGAGCAGCTCCCGGACGCCGCGGCGCTGCAGCATCGCGTCGGCGATCAGCGACGGCTCGGGCTTGTAATGGCCGGTCTCAACAAGGCTCTTCAGCTGTCGTGGCTGCATCCTGCGTCTCATATCGGCCACCTACCCTAGAACCTTAGAACTTGGTACTCACACATCTGTCCATCAGCGGCGGAGATACCCTTCTGTTCATGCCCAACGGCTCGACCCGCATCCTCCTCGTCGACGACGAGCAATCGATTCAGACCCTGCTCAGCTATCCGCTGCGCAAGGACGGCTACCACGTGACCTCCGCCCTCGACGGCCGCGAAGCGCTGCAGCGCTTCGACGAGGCGCGTTTCGACCTGGTCATCCTCGACCTGATGCTGCCCAAGCTCGACGGTGTCGAAGTCTGCCGCCAGCTGCGCTCGCGCAGCCAGGTGCCGATCATCATGCTGACCGCAAAGGGCAGTGAGACCGACAAGGTCGCCGGCCTTGAGGTCGGCGCCGACGACTACATCACCAAGCCCTTCTCGATGCGCGAGTTCCGCAGCCGGGTCAAGGCGGCGCTGCGGCGCTCGCGGATGGCCGGCGAGCCGCCCGACGAAGAGTCGATCGACCACGGTGAGCTGAAGATCGACTTCGGCCGCCGCATGGTCACCCTGCACGACGAGGAGATCCGCGTCACCTACGTCGAGTTCGAGATCCTCGGCGCCCTCGCCCGCTCGCCCGGCCGCGTGCTCAGCCGCGAGACCCTACTCGAGCACGTCTGGGGAGATTCCGAGTACCGCGATCCGCGCACGGTCGACGTCCACATCCGCCACCTGCGGGAGAAGCTCGAGACCGACCCGAAGGAGCCCGAGTTCCTCTTCACCGTGCGCGGCGTCGGCTACCGCTTCCGGGAGTAGCACCGATGCGCCGGTTCAGGCTGACCACGCTTGGCAACCGGATCACCGTGATCTCGGTTTCGATCTCGGCCGGAACCGCGCTGCTGATTTACATCTACACCGTCGCGATCGGCGGCGCCGCCAGCGGCCTCGGCGCGGTCAAGGCGCAGATCCTCTTCGGCGGTGTCCTCGCCGTCCTGATCGCGGGCGGCGCCGGCGTCTACTACGCCCGCGCCGCGGGAGGCAACATCCGCCGCCTCCAGGACGCCGCCCGCAAGGTCGCCGACGGCAACTTCGAAACCCCGATCCCGATCTCCTCGGCCGGCCAGCTCGGCCAGCTCGCCCGCACCTTCAACGAGATGCAGCGGCGCCTTGCCGAGCTCGACAGCGCCCGCAAACAGTTCATCGCCAACGCCTCGCACGAGCTGCGCACGCCGATCTTTAGCCTCGGCGGCTTCGTCGAGCTGCTCGAGGAAGAGGACCCGAGCCCTGAGGAGCGGGCCGAGTTCGTGCACACGATGCGCGAGCAGATCACCCGCCTGACCAAGCTCACCGCCGACCTGCTCGACCTCTCCCAGCTCGACGCCGGCGCGGTCGCGATGAAGAGCAGCAACGTCGACCTCGGCTCGCTCGCCCGCGAAGTCACCCGCGAGTTCGGCCCGCGCGCCGACCGGCACGGCTCGCGGCTGGAGCTGCGCACCCCGGACCTGCCCGTGATCGCCAACGCCGACCCCGACCGGGTGCGCCAGGTCATCCGTATCCTGCTCGACAACGCCCTCACCCACACCCCCGAGGGCACCAAGGTGACCGTGACCACTTACTCCGTCAACCGCCGCGCCGAGCTGACCGTCTCCGACGACGGGCCGGGCATCCCCCGCCGCGCCCACAGCCGCATCTTCGAGCGCTTCTACACCGGCGACTCGGCCGGCGGCTCGGGACTGGGCCTGGCGATCGCCCGCGAGCTGGCCCAGCGTATGCAGGGCCGCGTCGCGATCGCCTCTAGTAAGCGCTTCACCGCCTTCACACTCGACCTGCCGCGGGCCCGAGCCGACGCGGTCAAGTCCCCGGCGGCGTTGTCGCCGAGGGCAACGGCATGAGGCAACGGGCCCTCTGGGCCACCCTCGCGCTGGCGCTGGCGCTGGCGCTGGCCGGCTGCGGCGGCTCGAGCAGCGAGGACTCGACCTCGCAGCCGACCGCGAGCAGCGTCGAAAGGGTGCCCCAGGTGATCGTCGAGACCGCCGAGCACGGCTTCGACGCGGCCAAGGTCTACCGCGAGGCCTCGCCGGGAGTGGTGACAATCCGCTCGATCTTCGGCGGCGGTGGCGGCGCAGCCGAGGGTTCGGGCTTTGTCCTCGACACCAGCGGCCACATCGTCACCAACGCCCACGTCGTCACCGATGAATCAAGCGGCACCCGCAAGCCGGCCAAGGAAGTCTTCGTCGAGTTCCCCGACCGCAACATCCTGCCCGCGAAGATCGTCGGCTTCGACCCCTTTGCCGACGTCGCCCTGCTCGAGGTCAAACCCGACGGGTTCGCGCTGCACCCACTGCAGCTCGGCGACGATCACGAACTCGTCGTCGGCCAGCCGGTGGCGGCAATCGGCAGCCCCTTCGGCGAGGTCCACTCGCTCTCGGTCGGCGTCGTCTCCGCGATCGACCGCTCGGTCGAATCTCTGACCAAGTTCCTGATCGAGGGGGCGATCCAAACCGATGCCTCGATCAACCCCGGCAACTCGGGCGGCCCGCTGCTCGAAGCCGGCGCCCGCGTGGTCGGGATCAACCAGCAGATCGAGACCGACTCGGGCTCCAACTCCGGCGTCGGCTTCGCCGTGCCGGTCTCAGCGATCAAGCGCTCGATCGCGCAGCTTGAGCAGAAGGGCGAAGCCGAATACGCCTTCATTGGCGTCACCACCCAGTCGCTCTACCCGCAACTGGCCCGCAAGCTCGGCCTCGAGACCGACTACGGCGGTCTGCTGGCCGAAGTCGTCTCGGGCGGCCCCGCCGACAAGGCAGGCCTGCGGGGTGGCGACGGCACCCAGCGCTTCCAGGCCGGGACCTACGAAACCGGCGGCGACGTGATCCTCTCGATCGATGGCCACAAGGTGGTCAACCCCGATGACCTCGCCCGCTTCATCTCGCTCCACGAACCGGGTGACAAGGTGACTTTGGAGATCCTTCGCGACGGCAAGCGCGAGGAAATTCAGGTCACCCTGGGAAAGCGTCCGCGCGGCTAAAGGACGAGTGACCGCCGGGCGATGTAGAACTCCCGGATGCTTCAGGAAATCTCCCTAGGCCAGAAGTCCCTCGCCGACTACACGCACATCGCCGGCAAGGAGACGGTCGAACGAATTCGCGAGTTGGCGGAGCCGATGAAGGGCCACCGCGTCTTGCACGTCAGCGCCACCGCCTTCGGCGGCGGCGTCTCGGAGATCCTCTACACGATCGTGCCGCTGATGCGCGACATCGGCATCGACGCCCACTGGCACGTGATCTTCGGCAAAGAGGAGTTCTACAACGCGACAAAGCTGCTCCACAACTCCCTGCAGGGCGCCGAGGAGACGCTGAGCGACGAGGAATGGTCGCTGTTCGACGAGATCAACGCGATCAACGCCGAGGGCCTGCAGGGCAAGTGGGACACGATCATCGTCCACGATCCGCAGCCGATCGGCCTCAAGCGCGGCGCCCAGGCGAAGAGTCGCAACTGGATCTGGCGCTGCCACATCGATCTCTCCGAGCCCAACCCGGCGCCGATCGCGCGCCTGCAGCCGATGATCGAAGAGTACGACGCGACCGTCTGGCACCTGCCGACCTACGTGCCGAAAGGGGTCGCCGCCCACGACGGCGTCCGCATCATCCCGCCGGCGATCGACCCGCTCTCGCCGAAGAACATGGCCTTCTCGCCCGACGACGCCGCCTTCGTCTGCAAACAGTTCGGGATCGACGTCGACCGCCCGCTGATCACCCAGGTCTCGCGCTTCGACCCCTGGAAGGACCCGATGGGCGTAATCGACGCCTACCGCGAGGTGACCAAGGAGATTCCTGAGGCGCAGCTCGCCCTGGTCGGCTCGATGGCCACCGACGATCCGGAGGGCTGGGAGTTCTTCCAGCACACCTTCGAGTACGCCGAGGGCGACCCCGACATTAAGATTCTCAACAACCTCAACAACGTCGGCGCGATCGAGGTCAACGCTTTCCAGTCGCAGTCCGACGTCTGCCTGCAGAAGTCGATCCGCGAGGGCTTCGGCCTGACCGTGACCGAGGCGCTCTGGAAGGGGCGCCCGACGATCGGCGGCAACGTCGGCGGCATTCCGCTGCAGATCAGCGACGGTGAGACCGGCTTCCTGGTCGACTCCGCCGAGCAGTGCGCGCAGCGCTGCCTCGAGATCCTCGCCGACCCGGAGCTGGGCAAGCGCCTCGGCCGCGCCGGCAAGGAACACGCTCGCAAGGAGTTCCTCTCGCCGCGCCTGTTGCGCGACTGGGTCGAGCTGCTGGCCGAACTCGACACATAACAGTCGGTGCGTCTAACCGTATTGCTCGGCCAGCGGCAGCCTCTGCGTCGGTTCGCTGAGGCTGCTCTGACCACCGACCGCGGTGCAGGCCGTAGTGGACGCGCAGCTGACTCCGAGCAGCGAAGGTACGTCACTGGAAGCGGGTGAAGACTGGATCGCCCATTCTGTGCCGTTCCATCTCAGCGTCAGCGTCTTGCCTTTTACGCTCACGCCGCTGATGGTTTCGGTGGCGTAGTCGCCCACCGCCTCGCAAGACGTCGAGGTGGCGCAGGAGACGCTGCGCAGATAGCTGTTTTTCGATTCTGCCGGGTTTGGCGTGGAGAGAACCGCCCAGGAGCTGCCGTTCCAG
>Ga0157302_10000059_pt1 | contig 16884 bp, 18 predicted proteins | sample NitcycUS103311B2_FD_108381 | JGI IMG/M metagenome (GOLD analysis project Ga0157302, IMG submission 108381) | Soil microbial communities from Arlington Agricultural Research Station in Wisconsin, USA - Nitrogen cycling UWRJ-S103-311B-2 | ecosystem: Environmental > Terrestrial > Soil >... | reverse complement strand
GCGTCTTCAATATCGTGACCCTGGATGCCTACGGCGCGGGGCTCTGGTCGGACAAGGTAACTGATCTTGCCGCCACGTCGCGTCGGCTTGCCTCCTGCAGTCTGCGTCGTGGAGCCACGCAGGGGACACTGCGGATCTGGGACCTGCCGTACGCGCTGATCTGCGAGGTCTGCGACGACACGATGATTGACGACGTGCTGGCTGGCCGGCGCGCGCTCGTCTCCAACGACCGTGATGGACTATCCACCGCAAACCGGAAATGTGATCTTGTGCAGCTGCGTTCCACCGCGTCGGGCACGACGGTGCGTCTTCACATGTGGAAGCAGTGAGCCTCGGCTGAACTTGGCCCGAGGCAGGCCCAGACAAACTTCGTCATTCATACATCGAATCGATAACGATTCGTTGAATGCTCACGCACATGTATTTCTTAGTGGGGGCCTGTGCTCTCAGCATAGAAGGACTCTGCGACATCTCGGCCACGCGCTGATACGTAACTACGCTGAGAAAGGGGACTTCATGCCCAGCAGGAGGGTCCGCCCTGTCGTCCTAACCGTCCTTTTTGCTTCTTTATTGGCTTTCGCTAATTCTGCTGCGGCATACGGTGATGATCCCGAGAAACCTCCGTGCGCTCCCGTGACCCAATTCAGCTCGTTCAACTTTCGCGATCCAACCACGATTGACAACAAATGGAATCCCCTGGTTCCGGGGACGCAGTTGACGCTAAATGGAGAGGCGGACCGGGGCGGGGGGTTATCGCCTCATGAGGTGGTAACCACAGTCACTGACCTAACCAAGGTGGTCGATGGCGTACGTACCGTTGTCATCTTGGAAAAAGACCTCAACGAACGCCAGCTTCAGGAAGCCGAGCTGAACTTTCAAGCACAAGACAATGCCGGGAATATCTGGAATCTTGGCGAGTACCCAGAAGAGTATGAGCACGGCAAGTTCGATGGGGCGCCGGATGTCTGGATCGCCGGGACGTCCGACACCGAGCCGGGCAACTCAATGGTGGGAACCCCGCAGCTTGGATCACCAGAGTATCTCCAGGGTTGGTCGCCCGAGATCGAGTTTTTGGATTGCGCCAAGGTCGCCGAAATGCAGCAAAGGACTTGTGTGCCAGCCGGCTGCTATGAGGACGTAATGGTGACTCATGAGCGGAGTCCACTTGAGCCGGAGAGCGGCTACCAGCTCAAGTACTACGCGCCGGGAGTCGGGAACGTCCGGGTCGGCGCTGTGGGTGATCCGGAAGGCGAAACGCTTGTCCTAACCAAGGTTTCCCAGCTGAGTCCAGATGATTTGGCTAAGGCTCGTCAGCAAGCGCTGGAGCTGGAAAAGCGCGCGTACAAGGTGAGCCATGCCTACCGGAATACTCAACCTGCCGATCCACCATCCACTGTGGCAGGGTTCTAGCGGCTGAGTGAGGCTGTCGCTGGTCGGGGTGGCTCAGGGCACATTTGTGCCGATCTTCACCGCGGACTAGGACCTACGCCGGTTGCGGCGTGCTGCGGTCGCCTCGGTCATCGCGGTATAGATCTCGATCAGAGCCCGGCGTTGCCGGGCCGTCAATCCTGGATCATTTGAAATCGCCGCGACGAGCGAGGTGTGCTCATCCGGCTGATCTTCCTCTTGGTGATCATGATCCTCCACGAGGCCATGATCATCATCACTCGTGTGAGGTCGTAGCGCCTCGACCGGAATACCCAGGGTTGCGGCGATCGTGTCAAGGACGTCCGCCGAAGGCGCGCGGAGTCCATGCTCAATCTGAGATAGGTACGGGTTGGAGATGCCGGCCATTGCGGCAACCTGACGCATGGACAGCTCTGCCAACTCGCGTTGCCGGCGAATGATGTCGCCAACCAGATTCCCCGATGACTCCGGCGCTGGATTCATGCCCACCATCCTAGAGAGAACTACTGTGATGCACCTCGCACTAGCTTCGCTAGCCAAGCTAGCGGTTTTCGGCTAACATAGAACACGTTGTACCCAAACCATCCAAGGAGAAAACATCATGGCTACGACTACGAATGCTAAGAAGGGCACCGAGGTCTTGGGCGACTTTACCGAGGGCTTCGGCGATGTCAGCGAGCGTTACCGCGTCGTCAATGAGAAGTTGATCGAGAGCGGCAAGAAGACTGGCAACGCGGTCCTCGACGGCTACGAGAAGGCGATTGCTAGCTACGTCGACTTCCGGCAGCAGGTCGCGGAAGCCACCCAGCTCGACTGGGTGACCACCGTTGTGAAGGCGCAGAACGAGTTCATCAGCGAGGTCAACGCGGCGTACGTCTCCGCTGCTCGTGACGTCCTGAAGTAAGCCTTATGCTCAAGCTGTGACAACACAGCAGTCGACGGATGATCAGCTAAGACTGGGCGAGATCATCCGTCGACAACGAGAGTTAGCCGAGCTGTCAATGCGTCAGGTCGCAGCGATGGCCGGCATCTCCAACCCGTACCTTTCCCAAATCGAACGCGGGCTTCGTGCCCCATCCGAGGCGGTTCTTCGGGCCATCGCCGAGTCCCTTAACGTTTCCGCCGACCTACTCCGCGGCGATCAGCCAGCGGACGGGTCGGCCGAGGTCGTTGAGGCCATCCAATCCGATCCTGACCTGACTGCTTCCCAGCGCCGATCGCTGGTTGAGGCGTACCAGGCACTCCGCCATGTCACCGTCAAACGCCGTAGAGGTCGGAGGACTTGATGAGCGAGGCAGCACGTCCCCAGCCCGGCGCGGACGATGATTGGGACACGATTGACGAGGCCGTCCGCGATGAGTATGCCCAGGTTCTGACAACTGGCGCTAATTTGCTCGATGGCAGCGACCTGATGGGTCGGCTTGACCCGCTGGCCGTGTTCTCTCCCTTGCTTCAGACCAGCCTTTCCGTGGTCTCACATCCCGATAAGGTCGCCGGCGCTCTGGGACGTGCGGCCGGCGAGATGTTGCGCGCAACCACAGCCGCAACCGTTCGTGCTGTCGGGGGCACCCCGTCGTACGCGCCCAAGCATGGCAAGGACCGGCGCTTTACCGACCCGGCATGGAGCGAGAACGCCGGGTACTGGTGGCTGAGAGAGATTTACCACGATTGGGAACAAGCAATCCTTGACATCGTGCGCGACACCGATACGCCGCCAGCCACGAAACAGAAGGCGGAGTTCGCGGTGCAGCTGATGATTGACGCGCTGGCGCCAACTAACTTCGTCCCGGGAAATCCGGCGGTCATCAAGAAGGCGTTGGAGACCGGCGGCTTGTCCTTGGCTAAGGGCGCGCGCCACTTCATCCATGATCTGCGCACCAATCGGGGCGTGCCGCGGCAGGTCGTTCCGGATGCGCACACGGTCGGCAAGGACATGGCTATCACACCGGGCAAGGTGGTCTTCCGCAACGAGTTGATGGAGCTGATCCAGTACGCGCCTAGCACTGCCGAGGTGCACAAGATTCCGCTGCTCTTCAGCCCGCCGTGGATCAACAAGTACTACATCATGGACCTGGCCCCTGGTCGCAGCCTCGTGCAATGGGCAGTCGATCACGGGCACACCGTCTTCATGATCAGCTATCGCAATCCTGATGAGCGGATGCGTCACGTCAAGATGGACGACTACTTGATTTCCGGACCGATTGCGGCTCTTGAGGTGGTACGTGACATCACGGGCGCAGACAAGGTCAACCTCCTCGGGCTCTGCCTTGGCGGCACCCTCACTATGGCGACTCTTGCCTACCTCGACGCCGTCGGGTTGGACTTGATCAACTCGGCAACCTTCCTGAACACCTTGATCGATTTCAGTGAGCCAGGCCTGCTCGGCGTCTTCACCGATGAAGCGTCAATCCGGCGGCTGGAGAAGACGATGAAGCGCACCGGCTTTCTGCCCAAAGAGGAGATGCAGCGCTCCTTCAACCTGCTCCGAACCAACGATCTGATCTGGAACTATGCCGTGAGTAGCTGGCTGATGGGAGAGGAGCCGCCGGCATTCGACTTGCTCAGTTGGAACAATGATTCGACTCGGATGCCGGCTGAGATGCATAGCTTCTACCTCCGCAGTTGCTATGTAGGAAACGAACTTGCCCGCGGCGTCATGGAACTAGCCGGACAACGCCTTGATCTTGAAAAAGTTGATCAAGATCTGTACTTTCTGTCTGCCGAGCAAGATCACATTGCGCCGTGGCGGAGCTCTTATGCCGGTTCCCTGCTGCCAGGCGGGAACGTACGTTTCGTGCTCTCAAACTCCGGTCACATCGCCGGCATCGTGAATCCGCCGAGCCCGAAGTCGATCCACCACGTCTTGGAGGGTGATCAGCCGCTACCGGAGAGTCCGGACGAGTGGTTGAAAAAGGCGACCGTGCATCCAGTGACGTGGTGGGAAGACTGGGCTGAATGGATCGGGAAGAGAGCTGGCGGGATGCGCAAGCCGCCGAGGATCGGCAACCGTAAATACCGACCGATCACCGACGCGCCCGGGACGTACGTGTTGGAGACCTGAGCGGCGCCCTTCGACCACTCAGGGCACATCGATCTCCGGCCTTAGCTCACCTTGTCGAGGGTGACGAATTGGTAGCCGTGGGAACGGTAGTCGTTGATGATCCCAACCAACGCGGTAACCGTTGCAACCCGATTGCCGCCCCCATCGTGAAGCAAGATCACCGGATGCTTTTGTTTGAGCCCGGCTGCAGCCCGTTTTTGGATGAGAGGTGCGAACGTCTTATTCGCCGGAACGGCCCAGTCCCGAGTGTCGACTGACCACAGGACCATCGAAAGGCCCGCCTCGTGGGCGACGCCCGCAGCGCCTTTGATGATTCCCCCAGGTGGACGAAACAGGCATGACTCTCGCCCGGTGGCGGCGCTAATTGCTCGACGAGTGTGATCAATTTCCTTTGTCAGAATGCTGGCTTTCCAACCGGCTTTGGCGCTTGGAATGTGGTGCGACCAGGTGTGATTGCCGATAGCGTTGCCGGCCGCAACAATTCTTCGCAGCATTTCCGGCTCGGCGGCCGCATTTTGTCCGATCACAAAGAACGTTGCGGGTACGCCGTTCTGCTGCAGCACATTCAGGACTTCTGGAGTCGATGGACCCGGGCCGTCATCAAAGGTCAGTGCCACGGTCGGTTGTGCTTCACCGGCTTGGCCCGCGCCTACAGGTGCCGTCCGGACGACGCCGCGCGACGGACGCGGACATGTGGGTTGTCGGTTGACAGCAGGCGCGGCGGGATGCACCTGCACTGGAGCCTGCACCGGCGCAGGCTTAGGCTCGGCGGGTTTGAGATTGTTACGGACCGCAAGCACCATCGTGTGGGCAACGACCGTGGCCAGCACAGCCACCAAGGCGACTAGCACGCTCACCCGATCCCAACGCACACGTAGCGGGGGATGGCTCATCGATGCACGATTTGCCGCATTCGGGCTACGGCCAGGCGGCGTCGAGGCCATAGTTCATCCTGCACCGTTGATCATCTGCTATCCGGCTTCTCCTCAGCATGTCGTGCGGTCGTGGCGGGCTGACGGGGCAACCGATCAGGCCTAGGGTCAAGGAATGAGGGAGTCGCAGCACATCAGCATCTGTATTGAGCGCCCAGCTGCCGAGGTCTATGCATACGTTGCAAATCCGACGAACCTGCCCAATTGGGCGGCAGGGTTGAGTGGCTCGATTGAGCAGCGAGACGGACGCTGGTTCGCCGAGTCACCGATGGGCGAGATTGAGGTGGTCTTCGTGCCTCAGAACCCATACTTCGTACTCGATCACGACGTCACGCTGTCCGATGGCGCCACATTCAACAACCCAATGCGGGTAATCGCACACGACGCCGGCTGTGAGGTGGTGTTTACCCTTCGCCGGCAGTCCGACCGGCCGGAGGACGACTACGAGGCGGACGCCCAGGCGATCCACAGGGACCTGGCGACTCTGAAGCGGCTTCTGGAGAACTGACATCGATGGTCCTAGACCCGATTGCGCTGTGGACCAGCAGCGCCTTTCGCGACGAGGTGCAGGCCTGGGTTACGGCACAGCTCGCGCGGCGCGGCATCCGGCTTACCGGCGAGTGGGAGCAGTCGCATGTCCGGGTCTGGTCGAGCGCGATCCGATTCGAGACGGTGTCTAAAGAATGGGGCGCGGGCCGCGTCTGGTTCAAGGTGAGCGGCGGCGGGACGGCGTATGAAGCCGCGCTGGTAGCCCTGCTCAGTGAGCTCTATCCCGGGCTGGCGCCGGAGGTTCTTGCGTACGACAAAGCCCGAGCGTGGTCCCTCACGCGGGACGGCGGCCCGGTGTTGCGGTCGATCGCACCGCCAGACGCCTTGTGGGGCTACTGGGAGCAGCTGCTGCCCAGGTACGCCAAGGCGCAGCTCACCCTTGCGGAGAAGAGAACTGATCTGCTGGCCACCGGGATACCCGACCGTGGCCCGGCGCAGCTACCGGTGGAGCTCCGTCGGCTGCTCGGCCAACTAGTTCGCCGTCCCATCGAGAATGGTGGGCTCAGTCACGAGCAAGCACGCGCTCTGGAGAGCGTGCTTCCGGCGTACGACGACCGCTGCGCCGAGCTCGCCGCATCGGGAGTTCCGGACACTCTTCAGCACGATGATCTGCATTCCAATAACGTCTGTTGGCCCGGCGCTCTGGACGACCTGTGCTCGATCCGAATTGTTGACTGGGGTGATTCCTCGGTCGGGTATCCCTTCGGCACGATGCTCGCGACCTTGAACTCGATCGCCTTCCATGTAGGACTGTTGCACAACGACCGCGGCGTCATCGAGGACCCGCGTGTGTTGCGGGTTCGGGATGCGTACCTCGAGCCGTTCACCGAGCTGGGCAGCCGTGCGGAGCTGCTGCGCTGGGTAGACCTGGCCCGTAGCACCGGCTGTGTGAGTCGCGCGCTGGCCGAGGAGCGAGCCGTGCAGGATGTTCCAGCGACCATGATCGGCGAAGAGTTCCCGATCCGAGGATGGCTGCTGGAGCTCCTCCAGCCGTGGACGCAGGTGGCTCAGCGGGATGAAGTAGGACGCGGGGCGTTTCCCTGAGCAATGGATCTCACCAGGGCGAGGGTGTCACTCGCTGGCCGCGCCTCTTCGTACGGCGCGTCCGCTGATTTTGCGCGGTTTGATTTCGATGAACAAGTTCCGGATTCCATCAGCCCAGGGCACCGGACCGGTTTCCCATGCCGACGCGAGCAGGTAATTGTGCGCCATCGCTTCGGCGAAGCCGAGCACGAGTACGCTCCAGCCCGACTTGTTCTGCTCATCAATTCCATCGATTTCGAAAGCGACACTGGTTCGCCTGACTAGTCCTGACAAAGCACCTACCGGAGAGGTGCGGAAGATCACGCTGCCGTTTCGGTATTGATAAGTCACCGGCAAAATCTGCGGACCGTCCGGTGCCATGAAACCGACGCGGCCAGCGTTGTGTTGCGCCAGGAGCTCCTTGCATTCGCTGTCAGACAGCTCAGCGAAGTTGCTAGCCGGGGAATTCGCCTGTGATGAGGTCATGACGAGGTGACTCCATTTCTCGATGTGTGGCGGTGAAGATCGCCAGCTGAATGACATGCCGTCACCGCCCCGCATTTCAGCATCCTGCCACCACTGGTTTGAGTCCAGAGTCGAAGGTCCCGCAGCGTAAGGAAAGTAGGCCCAAGTGGCGGCGGCGCTCTTGAGCGCATGTGTGCGAGCCGCTCGTCTTGGGTATGCAGATTGTTGCGACATGGTGGATAGATGGGGCGAGAACGGCTCGCACAGAAAGGAGATCCCATGACCACGCAGCCTGAACCCGGTAGCCCGCCGCCTGAATTCGGTGGCCCTGAATCAGCTAGCCCTGAATCAGGTAACAGCGAATCCGGTATCACGTCGTCTGAGTACGGCAGCGCGCAGCCTCAATCCAGCGAACCCAAGGAAGGTCAGGGTGCGGGCGCCCTGACTCGCTGGCCGCGAGATCTGATGGACATGTGGAGCGGCTGGCAGCCTTTCGGTGCTGTGAACTGGCCGTTCCGAGACATCAAGGTCGAGGAATATGTCGAGGGCGACCAACTAGTGATCAGAGCCGAGGTGCCAGGGGTTGATCCAGACCGCGACATCGATGTGTCGGTCGACAATGGGGTTTTGACGATTTCAGCGGAGCGTCGGGAAAGCAGCCGGGAAAAGTTCGGTGATAGAGGCTTCCACAGCGAGTTCCGCTATGGCAGCTTCGTCCGTCAAGTAAGGCTTCCAGCAGGCACTTCACCTGAGGTGGTCTCGGCGACCTATAAGGACGGGGTTTTAGAGATTCGAATGCCCAAACCCTCGGCTGAGGCAGCTTCGCGCCGTATCCAGATTCGACGCGGCTAGAGCAGGACTTTGGTCCCGCGCACGGGTCCCCTTGGGCCCGTGCGCACTGCTGTTGGCAACCGGGACAGTTAGATCAGCCACCAACAGGGAGGTGATCATGGCCCCGATTGCCGACAACTCCGGATGGTCCCTGCTCGACCGGGGTGGTCGTCTCGAGGCGCTGGACCGCGATGAGTGCCGCCGCCTCCTCGGGTCCAGCAACATCGGCTGCCTCGGGTACTGCACGGACGCCGGACCTCGCATTGTGCCGATGAGCTACACGCTGGTCAGTGAACGGCTGATCTTTCGCATCGGCAGGGAAGCCGAGGCATCGGGCCACCTGTACCGCTCGTCGTAGTCTGTTCTGGACATGGCGGCTAAGAACGGAGAAGGTGAGCCGGAGCCCGCGTTCCAAGCGGACCCCGAAGACGCTCCGCGGCTGTCTGTCGAACTGTTGATGAGCCAACTTGTCGATCAGGCGTCGATGATCATGACAGCCCAACAGCGGCTGCGACAACTGCTGATCGCCAACCGCTCAATCGTCCAAGAGCTGTCCCTGCCGGCGGTGCTGCGCCGAATTGTCAATACCGCAAAGGATCTCTCGGGCGCTAGATACGCGGCGTTGGGAGTCATCGGCGCCGACGGCTTGCTCGAGGATTTCCTGCATGAGGGTCTGGACGAGGATGCCATCCGGGCAATCGGTGGATCCGTATCGCAACCTTGTCACGATCTGCCCAGAGGCCGCGGCGTGCTTGGTGCCCTGATCAAAGATCCCAAGCCGATCCGGCTGACTCGAATCGGCGACGATCCACGATCATCGGGCTTTCCAGCTGATCATCCGCAGATGACCACATTCCTGGGCGTTCCCATCCGCAGCCGCGACTCAGTCTTCGGCAATCTGTATTTGACTGACCGCGCCGGTGGCGACCCCTTCACCCCCGAAGACGAGGAGTTGGTCTTGGCCTTGGCCGCGACGGCTGGAATTGCGATTGAGAACGCACGACTCTACGAGGAGTCGCGTAGGCGCCAGGAGTGGTTGAGAGCGTCCGGCGAGATCAGTCGCCAATTGCTCGACCCGGATGCCGACTATTCCGAGGTTCTGCAACACATTGCCACGAGCGTGAAGCGCCTAGCCGCAGCCGATGTAGTCACCCTCGTTAGACCGACTCAAGGTGATCCAATTCAGCTGGAGGTCGTTGTAGCGACGGGTGCCGCTGAACGCGACCTGATCGGCCTTCGATACGCCACAGAAAACAGCATTGCCTGGCAAGCCATGGAGGAGGGCCACGGGGTACGTGTGGACTCGGTGGATCGGCAACCGGAGGTCTATATCCACCTGCGTCCTTATGTGCCGGTCACCCAGGCAATGGCCCTCCCGCTGCGGGGTGAAACTGGTCCACGTGGTGCGATCATTGCTGGCCGAATTGTTCCCCACCCGCCCTTCAGCGGAGCCGACCTTGATATGGCGGAGGCTTTTGCAGGCCAGGCGGCTATCGCCTTGGAACTCAGCGACGCCCGAGCTGATCAACAGCGGTTGGGTGTCCTTGAAGATCGGGACCGCATTGCGCGCGATCTGCATGATCATGTTATTCAACGGCTCTTTGCGGCTGGTCTTAGCCTGCAAAGCATTGCCGCGACGGTGGACGATGACGCTGTTGATCAGCGTTTGACGCGTACCGTGGCGGAGCTCGACGACACAATCGGGCAGATTCGGAGCACGATCTTCGCGCTCCAAGACGATTCTTCGCGATCGTTACGTGGCACAGTGCTAGCAGTTGTTGATCAACTAACGCCGCTCTTGCCGGCGCGTCCCGACGTACAGCTTCTTGGGCCACTGGACACGATCTCCGATGAAGCGATGATCGCCGATGCGGAGGCCGTCCTGCGAGAATCGTTGACCAATGTTTCCAAGCATGCACGAGCTCGGCACATCCGGGTACGACTCCAGGCCGACAAGCACCGGCTGGATTTGACGGTCATCGACAACGGGATAGGTCTGGGACGAAGCACCCGGCGTAGCGGCTTGGCAAACTTGAAGCACCGCGCCGAGCGCCACGGCGGTTATCTTGATGTCAGTGACGCACCGGAAGGAGGGCTCCGGCTGCAATGGTCGATCCCAATCCAACAGTGATCAGCGACCGGGCCATCCGAGTCTTCATTCTTGATGATCACGAGCTGGTTCGCCGTGGACTTACCGACCTGCTGACAACGACGGACGATTTGGTCATTGTGGGTGAGGCAGCGACGGCTGCCGATGCGCTGCATCGCATTCCCGCTGCGGCACCGGATGTCGCGCTGCTCGACGCTAGGTTGCCCGATGGCAGCGGCATCGATGTATGCCGGGAGATCCGCTCCTCGTATGAAAACGTTCGGTGCTTGATTCTGACCTCGTACGACGACGACGAGGCGCTCTTTGCTGCGGTGATGGCTGGGGCCTCCGGATATCTGCTTAAGCAAATTGGCGGCAACAACCTGCTCGAGGGCATCCGGCACGTTGCCGCGGGCCGATCCCTGCTTGACCCCGCAGTGACTGAGAAGCTGCTCGACCGGCTCCGCAATCCAGTTGAGCCGGACCCTGTGGTCGGCAAGCTCACGGCGCGCGAGCGCGAGATTCTCGACCTTATTGCCGAAGGGTGCACCAACCGGCAGATCGGTGAACGGCTGTTTCTGGCCGAGAAGACGGTGAAGAACTACGTATCGGGCCTGCTCACCAAACTGGGCATGCAGCGGCGCACACAGGCGGCGGTGTACGGGGCAACCCTGGGTCGGCGTCCTCGCGGAACGCCTCCGGGGGGCTCCTGAATCTGCTTCAGCGGCGCCGGAGGTAGCCGATCAAGTTCGAAAGCAGCAGAGCCAACGCCGCGAAGATGAGTGCGACGGCAATGGCAAGCCTGAGGTTTGTCAGAGCAAGGTAGATCCCGGCCAAGATCAAAAGGAGCACCACCAGGCTCGCCAGAAATGGAAGCAGTCGGCCACGGAACGTAGCCTCGATGCCTGCAACGGCCGCGATGATCACCAGAAGTCCGACCAGCAGGGCGGAGGTGGATTGGTAGAGGATCAACCATGCCATTGCCAACAGCAGAACTGAGACCGATATGGCCGCCCAGAGACGCAGTGTCCAGTGTGCCGGTCTCAGGGTGTCTTGATCAGGTAGTGGTCGGTGCCGCAGATGAGCGTGGACGGGCTCGGGGGGCAACGGCGTGACCAGAGCCTTTGACACTGCTTGGCGCTCAGCCAACAGACCCGCGATCTCATCCCGAGTGGTATCGACGGCAGACTGTGCGGCGGTGTAGGTCGCTGGCACGGGCGTACCCTCAGCCGCGAGGGAGCGCGTCCCTTCATGCAGCGACCGCAGTCGGCTTATCTCATCAGCCAGCCGCGCCTGCGCGCTGTCAAGCTCATCTTCAATATCGCCAGCCCGTCGCTGCAGCGCGGAGGTCTCATCCATTTGGGTTGGTGGCACCTTGTCCAGCCCGGCCCATGCGACCGGTCGATCCCAGGACCGCCTGATCGAGCCGTCGCGTTCATAGCGTGGCCCCGCCGGTGCGCGTTCCCCGCCGAACGGATCTCGGGTGTCGTATCCCCAGAGCCCGCGATAGTCCCGCACCCAAGGCGTTTCATCGTCGATCACAACGGGCGTCCAAGATTGTTCGGTGCCGGGCCCGACAGATGGACCGTCGCCGCGTCGGTAATCAATGAACGGCAGACCAATCCCCGAGCGCTCCTGGGTTTTCCTTGAGAGCGCGACCATGCGAGCAAAGCGGTGCCACCACTGAGTGAGTCTTTCCAGCGCTGGAGGGGCCACCGTAACGATGTAGTCGCCGGGCAGGTAGGCGCCGCTGTGTGATCCGGCTCCTGCGTGAACAACCGGGTGGGTTCCGTCGACGAGCTGTAGATCGGGGTCGTCCGCGCGTCGTCGCAGATCATCTCCCACCTCGTCGTGAGCAGAGAATGCGACCCAGGCGAGTTGCGGCTCGCCTTGGTCTGGCTCGGTAAGGTACAAGGTGATCTGCTCCCAGTCACCTTCATGATCATTTACCCCGGCGAATGTTGATCGCCAGTCGTTCATCGCGTAAAAGAACCAGTACTGCAGGATGAGATAGCCAGCATCCCGGACCGCGCGTACGTAGTAGGTGGGCGCGAGTGGTCCGGCCTCTTGATAGCGGATATGGGCCGCTGCAGCAAAGCCACCGGGCACCTTGCCGCGGATGATCAACGACAGCCGCATGATCGAGTCGATGATCCGGCCGAAGATGCCGACCATGGCGAAGCGACTGCCACCGGAGAATCGGGCGCGATCTGGGCGACGTCGCCAGCGACGGTATGCCGAGCGATTTAGCGGTTTGTCGACGAAGCGGAGTTCGAGGTCGACACCACCGCGCTCGCTGGCGTAGCTGAGCAAGGTCGATAGGTCCAGAGTCGTGGCGGGTGCCACCAGCTCGGGGACCTTCTTGCCTCCCGAACGGCGAAACAGAGCAGAGGCTTCGACATAGCGTTCTACCGGCATCGGGAAGAACAGCTCGCCTCGGGTATAACGCAGCACTGGTTCGAACCGTCGGGCCAGCCTAAGAACATCGGACATGGGCGATTGCACTAACAAACCGACGGAGTCCATGACCCACTTTCTTACAAGATCACCGTTGTCCACCAGCTTGCGTCAGGGCGAAACGGTGCCGCAGGCTGACCGGTCGCATCGGTGTCGAACATGTAGACGAGACCAGCGCCAGGGTTCGCACGTCGCTGTTCGTCGGTCCAGTTTTCGGTCGCTGTTGTGACATAGAGCCAGTGCAGCCCAGGGCCTGCGAACGCGCAGCAGGTGGTTTGCTCGGCCGGAACCAACAGTTCCTCCCGTAGCTGGCCGTTCGGAGAGTAGCGCCGGACCCTTCCACCGCCATAGATGGCGACCCACAGGTCACCGTCGGCATCCACGGTCAGCCCGTCGGGCGACCCAATCTCCTCCGGGACATCCACCAGCAGGCGGTCACCGGAGATCGTGCCTCGTTCGGGATCGAAGTTGAACGCGTGGATGACGCCTGGGCCGCTGTCGGCGAGGTACATGGTGCGACTATCGGGACTCCAGCCCAATCCATTGGAGATCGTTAGCCCGTCCAATATCAGCTCGCTCTGTCCGGTGCGCTCCAGCCGATACAGCGATCCGCCTCCGGGGTGTTGATCATTGGCGAGCGTGCCCGCCCAGAACCGGCCCTGGGGATCGCAGGCGGCATCATTCATCCGAGTCCCCTCCGATGAGACCTCGGCAACGAGGCGCAGCTCGCCGTTCGGGCGCAGATAGGTAATGGTTCTGCCCGCGGCAAGCAGCCAACCCTCATCGTTCTCGACAGGGGCAATGGCACCGACGGTGCCCGGCACTTCATGAGTGCGGACTTGAGATAGCGAGCCATCGTCGTTGATCTTGTCGCGGTAGATCCGCCCGGCGAGTATGTCGACGTGCAACAGCTCGCGATACCGGTCGTCCCATCGGGTGCCCTCGCCGAGCTGGGTTTGCTCGGTGGTGCAGGCGACTGGATGTGATCGAGTCATTGCGCTCCTCTCGCCGGTTCTAGGCCGGCCTCATTGCCCGGCCTGATTGCCCAACCTCATTGCCTTGCCTCATTGTCGCGTGGTTCGGTCCCGTTATGGCGCGCGTGATCGTGGTTCCCGGACTGGCGGTGCATGCGTACGCGGAACTGCCCGTGCGGCATCTATCCGACAACGGTCATGCCGCCAAGTTGCTCGATCCGCCCGGGTGGCGTGGCGGTGATCCCGATCTACGGCATTACGGCCGTCAGCTCGCGGCGGATATTGATCAAGACGGCGAGCCGGTGGATGTGTTGATCGGTTTATCGGTTGGCACCCAGGCCGCCACTGTCGCTGCGTCATTGACGAGCTTGGTGAGACATCTCGTGCTCGTCAGCCCGACCGTTGATCCGGCGTACCGTTCCATGATCAAACAAGCTGCGGTCTTCTTCCTACGCGGTGATCCGCACGACAAGGCTGCATTCCTAAGTCAGGTACCGGATTGGTCTCGGGCCGGCATTCGCAGGATCTTCCGCGGCTTTGCCTCCGCTATCGCATTACCCATTGAAGATGTCCTTCCAGGAGTACGCGCGCAGGTGACGATCATCCACACCGAGTACGACCTGCTGACACCCCATGCGTACGCTGCCTGGCTGACCGAAACCAATGACGCCCGGTTGGTGCTGATGCCCGGCGTTAGCCACTCCTGGCCCAAAGCCGATTCAGCCAGATTCCTCCGATTTCTCGACGAGTTGGGAAGCCGAGTGCCGCTGTGAGCGATCTGGATCCCAAGCAAGTGGTCGCTTCCTTTGACTCGGCCAGTGTGCTGCACGCGGCCACGGCCGCTGCCTTGGAAGGGCAGCCATTCCGAAATATCGGCAGCTCAGCACTTGCCGGTCTTGCGGTACGCACAGCCGGCAGACTGCCCTGGTCGGTACTGCGCGGTGTCTATACCCGCATCGGCGCCTCGGAAGGGATCAATCCGCGGCGGCTGGGTGATGTGGATTTGGCTGGTGTCGCGGCGTCGTTCGCGAAGCGCTATCCGAAGCGGCGTTATCCGGCAATCCTGCTCGGCGCGAGCAATGGTGCGCTGATGCATCTTGCCGCGGCTATGCAGGTGCCGTGGCTGCCCGACACTGTGCTGGTGCCGGTCGGACACGTTGGCGACACCGACCGTCCGGATGAGGCAATGGAGTTTGGTCGATCAGTAGCCCCGGCGCTGCTCGACCGTAATCCCGATGTTGTGTTGCACCACATGCATGATCAGCTGCAGGACGTCTTGATGGCTAAGCGGATGAGCTATCTCCGTGTCAATTGGCGCAGGCTGCCCGACGCGTACGCAAACTTCGTGGACAACCAGCTGGCTGTTGACGGAACGGTGGTGCTAGCCAATGACCGCTCCAGCTGGCCGGTAACCCGGATCGGTCCCCGCCACGTCTTTCAGGCGGGTGGTCGTGGCGGTACGCCTCCCGAGGGATTTCTGGCGCGACCGCACACACCGAGATCTGACGATGAGGCGGCCGAATCCGAATGGGGCCTCGATCCCGATTTCGCAGAAGACGTGCGAGCCTGGTGCGGTCGGCGCGGCTATCACTATGCCGAGATGAGCTACGACGGACCGCAGGCGCCGGCTGCCGCGGTGGCGACGGTAATGCGGGACTGGTATCGCGCTCGCGGTGAGCAGACCAGCCGCCTCGTTGTACCCTGTTTCGTCCTGGGTGATGCCTGGCAGACGATCTGCGCCGCAGCTATTCCGTTCTGGCTGCACTTTGCGGTGCAGCCGGCTTTGCAGGCTTTGAATGCGTACCTCGATAACACCGAGCCGTATTCCGATATAAACGTCTTCTTGTTTGAGCACGGCACTAACTCGCCGGGGATTGCGACCCCGGAGGAGGTCGCCGATGTCATTCGCCGGCACGGTGCACGAGCACATTTCAGCGGACTGGATCCTGAGCGCTTTCCCCACGACATCGGCACACTCGGTCGCTACGGCCGAGTATTTGATCAACTGCCGCGGGCCCGGAAACCCTGGAGTCCGCTAGCTATCGAGGACGCGCTTCGCGGGCTTGCGGATGCTGGCTTATCCATAACGACGGCTAGCTAAGGATCGGCCGTCAAGCCACGAACCGCCAGCTCATAAATAGAGCGCACATAATTAGTGAGACGAGAATGCTAATAATCAACCATCCGGCGAAAAGCAGTCTCTTTCTGGCCAGCAGCCCAAGCACGATGAAAATTGGGAATGCCACGAGCACGTATCGCGGAATGCCCATTAGCGGGTCGTCCGGTGTTCCGTACAGGGCGGGGGGCAGGATCAGCAGCAAGCTGTAGATGGTCAGAGAAAGGGGCAACTCGCGCACCCCGGCGAGCAACACGACTACAGCAAAGATCAGAAATGCCAAGTTGTAGACGGAGTTGGCACGCTCCAGGTGATCCGCCAGGCCCCGCACATCTGGATGGGCCCAGAGCCCGGGGTCGTGAAGTACATTGGCACCCTCGACGGCCATGTCCCATGCCCTACTCGCAGTAACGAGTGGTCCGGTAGCCTCACGTTTCCAGTACTTTTGGCTGGAGTAGAAGAGCAACGGGTCGCCAAACTTCAGCCATAAGTATCCCATATAGACAATTAGCCCCGACGGCGCGAACGCGAGATACAGCCCCTGCCACCTCTCCCGGGGACTTTTCATCCCGCCTTGCTTTATCCACTCAAACATAATCGGCACGAGAAGGAAAATCGCCACATTTCTGGTCGCCGTCGCAAGCCCAGCCAATATACAGGAAAGTAAGAGATTCTTTCTTACTCGAATAGCCCACAATGAGCCTGCGGACAGAGCAAGGAACAGGCTCTCTGTATAGGTGGCATTGAGAAAGAATGTTGTTGGGAAGAAAGCGAGTGCGAGGAGCGTTCCCTTTGCCGCTCGCTCGCCCCATCCGTCATACGCGATCTCATATATGAAGTAGAAGGCGAACGGAAGGAAAGCAGAGATAGGGCAGAACCCCAGTATGAGAAAGCTTCCTTGGAGAGCGGACCGCCAAAGACCTCTGAGAAGGATCTAACAAGTAGTGGGTACATCGGAAAAAAGCTGGAGAAATGTACCG
>Ga0157302_10000058_pt1 | contig 16907 bp, 20 predicted proteins | sample NitcycUS103311B2_FD_108381 | JGI IMG/M metagenome (GOLD analysis project Ga0157302, IMG submission 108381) | Soil microbial communities from Arlington Agricultural Research Station in Wisconsin, USA - Nitrogen cycling UWRJ-S103-311B-2 | ecosystem: Environmental > Terrestrial > Soil >... | reverse complement strand
GACCGCTGGAAGGTCCGGCTGGCGATTGCCGTCCGCGGCCTCGATGAGCGCATCGACGCCGGCGGCCCACCCGAAGCGCTGTCCGAGCAGCCGCGGATACAGGGGCCCCATGCGGGTGACGTACGTCGATAGCCACCAGGCCGCGAGTCTCCGGGCGCCTTTCTGGTCAGGCCCGAGCGCCACCGGGACACCGACGGAGACGCGCGTCGGTGTGGGCTCTTCGACACGAGACTGGCCTTCGTGCAGAAGGGCCTGCCCGTCCTGCAGGCGCGATCGTGCCCACAAGAAGGGCGCCCACCCGTCGGCCAGTTCACCGGCGAGTCGGATCGAGCTCGGAGACAGCGCCGCCAACACGATTGGCACCGGCACGTCAGGGAGGACGCCCAAGCGCAGCGGCCGGGCACCCGGCGCGGGATTCGGGAGCCGATCACCCGCCAGTAGCGCGCGAACCGCCGTCAACGTCTCGCGCAATCGCACGACTGGCCGGTCCCACGCAAGGCCGTGAAAGCCCTCGGTCAGCGGCGGGCTGCCGGCGCCGATACCGAGCGAGAATCGACCTCCGGAGCACCGCTGCAGGCCGGCCGCGCCGAGAGCGATGGTCGCCGGGGTGCGTCCCCACGCCGAGATGACCGACGTGCCGAGGTCAACGTGCGAGGTCCGGAAGGCAAGCTCCGCCAGCAGAATCATCGAATCGTGAGTCCACCCCTCAGCGACCTCCACACGATCAAGACCCAAGTCGTCCGCCCGAGTAGCAAGTCGCACGATGACGTCGGTGCGCGTCTCGAAGGGAGTGAACGCCACGCCGACGCGCATGCGCCCGCCATCTCGATGCAGCACCGCCGAGTCAGCCGAGAGGGAAGGGGTACCCTCGCGCCCGCGGCTAGAAGGCACGGTTTCCGGGGTTTGCGGCCGACACATCGGGGTTGAAGCCGTGCTTGAGGCCCAGATAGCCGACGAGGACCACGACCTCCTTGCGGCCTTCGCTTCGGGCGAGATGGACGCGGTTGGGCGGTTCGACGAAGCGCTGGCCTGCCGAGTGGCGCTGCGGGGCACAGGCCCGATCGGCGCTGTCGTAGAACATCGCCTTCCACAGCGTGGGTGCCTCGTCGTAGCCCGGATCGCCCGGCGCCAGCACGGTTCCGCGGATCGCCTCGCGCAGCTCGGCGATCTCGCCCCCGGCTCGGGTCTGCATCGTCGTCATCGGCGTGTTCCTTCGCATCGGTGTGGTGTGCAACGGCAACGCTACGGACACCGTCTTTGCACCCGCCTAGCACCGGCTTGAGGCCGGCGGCGCGAAACCCCCCTGAAGCGGCCCCACACCGGCCGCTGAACCGCCCAGTCTGCAGGGGCGATTCCATCGCCCGGCCGGCCTCGTCGCGCAAGGTAGTCGCGCGGGCGTTACGACACGATGGACATCATGGCGGACCTCTCGACCCGTGAGACCGGCGTCTAACAGCGTTCGCCCCTACACCGCTTCTCCGACCTGCGCGCCGCGGGCCACGAAGGCGCCCAGGCCCAGCGACCCCTCACATGCGGACGGAGCCGTCGTCGTCGATGGTCCAGCTCGGGTTGTGGGCCACCTCCCAGACGTAGCCATCGGGATCGGCGAAGGCCCCCGACGTGCCGCCCCAGTCGCCGAGTGCAGCTGAGCGGATGATCGTGCCTCCGGCGCGCTCGGCGTCCGCGAGCACGGCGGTGACCTCTTCGGGCGAGCGCACGTTGTGAGCGAGTTCGACGCCGGGCGCGCCGTGACCGCCGAGCGCGGTCCAGAGGCCGAAGACCGTTCCGCCGACCTGAAAGAAGCAGATCTCGGCGTCGGGTTGTTTGGCACCGCGCCAGCCGAGCGCCTCGTAGAAGGCGCGAGCACGGGCAAGGTCGGCGACGCCGAGTGTCACGAGGCTGATCCGCTGTTCCATCGTGCCCGAGTATCTAACTTCGGAGGATGACCGAGCCGAACGCTTCGGGCGATGCTGCAGCTGGGCGCTCGGTGGCGATCGGTGTGCGTGCCGCCTACGACGCGGTCGCGCCCGAGTACGACCGGCAGCTCGGCGACGAACTGGACGCAAAGCCGCTGGATCGGGCGCTGCTCGCCACGGTCGTCGAGCTCGTCGGGACGGGCACGATCGCCGACGTGGGCTGCGGACCGGGGCACGTGACGCGCTTCGTGGCCGAGCGCCACCGCGACGTGGTGGGCATCGACCGGTCGCCGCGGATGATCGCGGTCGCCCGGGAACGGGCTCCCGATCTGACGTTCACGGCTGGATCGATGCTGCAGTTCCCGGCCGGCGACGGGGCGTGGTCTGGTGTTGTCTCGCTCTACTCGATCATCCACACGACGACCGAGGAGCGGGCGGCCGCATCGCGCGAGTTCGCTCGGGTCATCGCTCGCGGCGGGTGGCTGCTGGTCGCCCACGACGTCGACAGCGACGAGTTTGCGGTCGGCGACGTCAACCACCTGACGACGTGGTTCGGCGAGCTGAACCCGCGACATGCCGGAATTGTCTCCGGACTGGACGCGTATTACCGGCCCTGATCGGCGCTCGCCCTCTCCCCCCCCATGTCGAGCGTCCCGGTCCAGACGGTCCACAGCGTCTCCAAGACGACGGCCGGGTCGGCCTTTGGCTCGCGGCCCAGCGTGTCGAGGAGGTAATAGCTGTTCATGAGCGTGAGCGCGCGGGCGACGTCGCGTGGCGAGACCTGGCGCAGCCCGCCCTCAGCGAGCCCCTCGGCGATCAGGGCCGCCAGCGCATCGACGGAGCGCTCGACGACGGCGCGGTATGCGTCCTCGACCTCGGCGTCGACGGCGGCTGCCTCGACGAGTCCGCGGATCAGCGGTCCGTGGGTGTCGAACGCCTCCACTGCGCGCTGGAGGCCGGCGCGGAGGACCTCCGGGTCTCCCGGGCGGCCGGCGCCGACGGTCAGGTCGACGACCTGGTCGAGGAGCTCGTCGAGCAAGCTGACGACGACGTGCGGGAGGCCATCGAAGTAGCGGTAGAAGACCGTCCGCGAGAGCCTGGCCTCGCGCATCACGCTGTCGACGCTGAGGTCGCGGAACCGGCGCTCCCCGAGGAGTCGGGCGGTCGCCTCGACGATCCGGCGACGCGCCTCCTGGCGCGGCACTCGATCAGGTTGTGACGATGGCGTTGACACGATGTCGCAGACCCTCTCATACTCGTCCCGCATCGAGACGGTCGGCGAGACCTGCCGCCAGAATCGGGCACCCGTACCGCGGCCGACCGCGTACGACACCTGGCTCGCCTCCCAGACGAGAGGAAGGAGACGAGGATGAGACAGCTGACCGCCGACCTGTTCATCACGCTCGACGGGTTCGCCGCGGCTGACGAGGCGCCGGCCTACTTCGGCTATCCCGGCCCGGAGCTCGACCCCGACTCGTCGGATCGGACCTGGGCGCGGCGATCCGCTCGCTCAAGCATCAGCCCGGTCCTCCGCTGCGCTCCATCGGCAGCCTGTCGCTCGTCAAGAGCCTCTTGCGGGTGGGAGAGGTCGACCGTCTGCGGCTCATGACCTTTCCGCTGATCCTCGGCGCGACTGGCAGAGAGCCGCTCTTCGTCGATCTTCCGGATCTCAAGCTGGAGCTCGTGGCATCCGAGGCACTCGACTCGATGCTCGTCGCGGTGGAATACGGCGTGTCTCGATAGTCGGGACAGCCTCATCACGTGGCTCGCCGGCCCGCCCCATCGGCGACGACGGCGCGCGCACGCTATACGCGCGACGTCGCCGCCTTCACGCGCCAGCGACGACCGCGACTGGATCGATATGACCTTCGCCGGCATCCGCCCCGTCCTGCCCTCGCCCTTCGCGGCTGCGCCCGGTGCGCCGCTCGTCCTGCCCGAGCTCGCGACGCTCGCGCGGCGCATGGCCGAGGAAGGCGTCGACGGGATCGTCGCGCTCGGGCTGGCGTCGGAGGCGGCCGCGCTGGACGACGCCGAGCGCGATGCGGTCGTCGAGATCGCCGCGGCCGGGCCGCTGCCCGTCACCGTGGGCGTCCACGGAACGACCACGGTCGCCGCCGCGCGCGCCGCGCGTGCGGCGCGCCTCGGCGCCAGGTCGCTCATGGTCCTCCCGCCGCCGCACACGGACCTCGTCCGACACGTCGCCGCGCTCGCGGACGCCGGCCTGCCGATCCTCGTCCAGGACGCGCCGCAGGTGACGGGCGTGCGTCTCGACGCCGACGAGCTGGTCGGGCTTCGCGACGCGGTGCCGGCCGTACGCGCCGTCAAGGTCGAGGGACCGGCCGCGGGCCCGAAGATCTCCGAGCTCGTCGCCGCCGGCCTGCAGGTCGTCGCCGGCTGGGGCGGGCTCAACTACCCCGAGGCGCTGCGCCGCGGCGCCGGCGGGCTCATGCCGGGATGCGACCTCGCGGCGGCCTTCGCGGCACTGCAGGCGGCGTGGCGTGCCGGCCACCAGGACGAGGCCGACGAGCGCTACGCGGCCCTCCTCCCCTACCTCGCCTACCAGGCGCAGTCGCTCGAGCTGCTCGTCCTCGCGGCCAAGCGCGAGCTCGTGCGGCGCGGGATCTTCGGCACGGACAGGATGCGCGACCCCGCGGCGACGCTCGACCCGATCCAAAAGGCATGGCTCGAGCGCTGCCGGCAGCGGCTCGCCGACCGCGGCGTGCCCGGCTGGGCGGACGCCTCATGACCCTGCGCGGGCCTGCCGGCGGGCTTCGGCGAAGATCGCGCCCTTGATCGTCCGGGCCATGAGCCGCCCGCCGCGGACGTCGAGGTGGATCGAGTCGTAGGTGACACCGGGCCGGTTCGACGCGGCCCTCCAGTCGGCGAGGACGAGGTCGTCGCGGCGGCGATCGAGGCGGCGCAGGCGCTCGTTGACGTACGGGAAGTACCACGAGTACTCGCCGAGCTCGCCCCGCGCGCGGGGCGGCACCGTGCGCGCGTTCGGCTCGCGCAGCGTGACCCAGACGACTTGCCGCGCGCCGAGCCGGCGCAGCGTCCGCAGCAGGCGCCGGGCCTCGCCGTCGAAGCGTCGCGCCCACACGCGGTAGCGGCGGCGCCGGCGCTCCCACAGCGAGTTGTAGCCCAGCCCGACGACGACGAGCGGGGCGACGCGGCGTCCGCGCGCGCGCAGCTCGCGCTCAGCGATGCGGATCATGAGCGCCGGCCGGCCGCGCATGTCGATGCGCCAGCACGGCATCTCGGCGCGCAGCGGGCGAGCGCCGCTGAGCAGGACCGAGTCCACGAGCACGGTCATCCGCCGGGGTCGCTCCCATGCGGGCGCGGCGTGGCGCCGGAGCGCTCGGCAACGGTGCGAGCGCGCATCGGGCGCAGCGCCGTGGGCCGCGGCCGCGAGGCCGAGGAGACCGACCGCGCTCGCGAGGAGCAGTACGCGCCGCCGGGGGCCGGCGCTGCCGATCGCCACGCGGGCGAGCATACGGAAGCCTGGGCGGATTCGTGCGGCGGCAGGAGCGGCCGCGGGCGGGACGAACGCCCACGGCATGCCACCGCCTCGCGCTGCGCGCCCGGGCTCGCTCGCCCTGGCCGCTCTCGTCTCCGCCGCGCTCGCGCCCGCCGCGTCGGCTCACATCGTGCTCCCGGGAGAGAGCTTCTGGTCGATCGCCACGGCCAACGGCGTCTCGCCGTACGCGCTCGCCGCCGCCAACGGCCTGTCGATCTCGAGCACGATCGTGCCCGGCCAGTCGCTCGCCGTCCCCGCGCCGACCTACCCGCGCTACGGATCGACCGGCGCCGCCGCCGGCGCGAGCGGCATGGTCCCCGTCCCGGGTCCCGCGGGCACGGCGTACCTGGCGCCCGGAGCCGCGCAGAACCTCGCCGCGCTGCGCGCGGCGTCGGTGCGCCGCCTCGGCGTCGACGTCGCGCCGGCCGGGCCGCTCTCGGGGTACCGCAGCTACGCGCAGCAGGCCGAGCTCTACCGGCAGTTCCTCGCCGGCACGGGCCCGCGCGCCGCCCCGCCCGGGCTCTCCGCCCACGAGACCGGCCGCGCCCTCGACCTCGCGACGCCCGCGGGGCGCCAGGCGGTCGACGTGCTCGGCGCGCCGTTCGGGTGGCGGAAGACCGAGGCCGCCAGCGAGTGGTGGCACGTGAACTACCTCGGTCCCTGAACGCGGTCAGTCGGCGAGCCGCGCGAACGCGCGGCGGACCGCCAGCGGCGCCACGCCGTGCGCGAGGACGAGCGTCCGGCGGTCGCCGGCGTCGCGCAGGCGGACCATGATCCGCGCCGTCGGGCCGCGGTTGGGGTCGGTGAAGACGAGGACGTCGGCGCCCTCCTGGTGCAGGACGTAGCCGTAGCGCTCGAGCGGGGGCACGATGAACGCCAGCGCCGCCTCGCGGACGTCCGCCGGCGGCGCGTCGAGCAGCTTGCGCTCGGAGAAGTGGCGCCGGCCGGGGAGCCGCGGGACGCCCGACGTCGGCTCGATCGCGGTGCTCGAGCGCTCGGGCAGGTCCGCCTCGACCGCGTCGAGCTCCTCGCGCGTCTGAGCGGCCTCCGCGCGGCCGATCCGCAGCTCGAGCTCCTCGACGGCCAGGCGACCCTCGAGGTGGGCGGCGCGCAACCGCAGCACGGTCGCCTCCCGCTCGCGATCGGACGCCAGCATGCGCCAGCATTGTGCCCGGCGTCCCGTAACGTTCGCGAGCCGCCGGTCCCGATCAGGAGGGCAACGATGGGATTCGACCAGTACCACGAGCCGCCCGAGGAGCTCGGTCCCGAGGCGCGCACGATCGCGCGCGTGTTCGCGTCGCTGACCGAGGAGGCCGAGGCCATCAACTGGTACGAGCAGCGCCTCGCGATCGAGCAGGACGCCGAGGCCCGCGACGTCATCGCCGACGCCCGTCACGAGGAGTACAAGCACTTCGCGATGGACCTCGAGCTCCTGCTCAGGCGCCGCCCGGAGTGGCGCGCGATCGCCGAGGGCATCCTCTTCCGCGCCGGGAGCATCACCGCGAACGCCGACGCCGCCGAGGCAGAGAGCGAGGATGGCGCGGCTCAGCCCGACGACCCGGGCGGCTCGCTCGGCATCGGCAGCCTGCGGGGCTCCTGATGAACCACCTGCTGCGCTCGCACGCGCCGATCAGCGACGAGGGCTGGGCGTTGATCGACGAGGAGGCGCGCCAGCGCCTGACGCCCGGACTCGCCGCGCGCCGCCTCGTCGACTTCGGCGGGCCGCACGGGTGGACGCACTCGGCGACCAGCCTCGGCCGGGTCGAGGCCGTCGGGCCCGTGGCCGAGGGCGTCGACGTCCGCCGGCGGCGCGTCCTGCCGCTCGTCGAGCTGCGGGCGCCGTTCGCGATCTCGCGCGACGAGCTCCGCGACGGCGACCGCGGAGCCGCCGACGTCGACCTCGACGACCTCGACCGCGCCGCGCAGCGCCTCGCCGAGGCCGAGAACGCGGCGGTCTTCCACGGCGCGCCGGAGGACGGCATCACCGGGATCGTGCCCGCCAGCCCGCATCCCGAGATCGAGCTCGGCGCGGATCCGGCGACCTACGCGGCCGCGGTCGCGCACGCGGTCGACCTGCTCAAGCGCAACGGCCTCGAGGGCCCCTACGGGCTGGCGCTCAGCCGCGAGGAGTGGACGCGGGTGGTCGAGACCTCCGAGCACGGCGGCTACCCGCTCTTCGAGCACCTCGCCCTCATCCTCGGCGGCCCGATCGTCTGGGCCCCGGGCGTGCGCGGCGCGGTCGCGCTCAGCCTCCGCGGCGGCGACTTCCTCTTCGACGCCGGACAGGACATCGCGATCGGCTACGAAGGCCACGACGCCGACGCCGTGGCGCTGTACCTGGAGGAGTCGTTCTCGTTTCGCAGCGTGACCCCGGAGGCAGCGGTCGCGATCGGCTCGGCGTGACCGTCCGGCCGGCAAGTTGTGCAGTTCCGGTGCGCGGTTGACGCCGGGGCGCCGCCGTCGGAGAGTGCGGCAGTGCGCAGAGCCTATGACGTCGTGGTGGTCGGGTCGGGCTTCGGCGGCGGGATCGCGGCCTGCCGCCTGGCCGATGCCGGCCACAGCGTCTGCGTGCTCGAGCGCGGGCGCCGGTTCGCCGCCGACGACTTCCCCGACAGCCCGTCGCAGTTCCCGGAGCTCCTCTGGCACGAGAAGGCCAACCCGGACGGGATGCTCGACGTCCGCATCATGCGCGACGTCACGGTCATCACGGCGGCCGGCGTCGGGGGCGGCTCGCTCGTCTACGCGAACGTCCAGCTGCCCGCGCCCGACGACATCTTCGCGAGTGGCTGGCCCGAGGCGATCACGGCCGACGCGCTCGAGCCCTGGTACGCGAAGACCGAGGAGGCCCTCGACCCCCAGCCGACGCCGACCGAGCCCGCGCTCGCGAAGGTGCGCGCGTTCGGCGCGATGGCACAGCGCGCCGGGCGTCAGGCCGACCCCCTCCCCATCGCCGTGCACTTCGGCGACGAGCGCGAGCACCCGTTCAGCGGCGTGCGCCAGCAGGGCTGCCAGAACCTCGGGCGCTGCGACATCGGCTGCCCCGTGCTCGCGAAGAACACGGTCGACATCACGTACGTCGCGCGCGCCGAGGACCGCGGAGCCGAGGTCCTCCCCCACCGCCTCGTCACCGGCCTCGAGCCCCCCGGAGACTCCGGCGGGCGCTGGTGCGTGGCGTTCCGCGCGCTGGACGGCGACGGCTCCGACGGGACCGTCGAGGCGCAGACCGTCGTCCTCGCCGCCGGCACGCTCGGGTCCTCGCGGCTGCTGCTCACCAACCGCCGACGCCTTCCGCTGCTCTCCGACGCGCTCGGCACGCGCTTCTCGGGCAACGGCGACGCGCTGGGCATCGCCTTCGACCCGAGCGCGGACGACGTCCGCGACGCCCGCAACGACTTCGGCCCGGTCATGACGAGCAAGATCGACTTCACCTCCGACCGCGGGTTGATCGCGGCCGATGGCGGCCTCCCCGCGAACTTCGACGTGCTCCTCGACGTCGCGCGCGGCGTCAACGTCATCCGCGGCTGGCGGCGCTGGCTCGTGCGCGCGCGCCTGGGGCTCGCGCGGGCCGGGCTGAGCGACCAGTCGCTGCGCCCGCACGACGTGCGCCTCGAGCGCCGCACCGACGACACCGACGCGCTCATCTTCCTGATGATCGGGCGCGACGCGGCCGACGGCCGCATGCGGCTGACGCCGCTGTTCCGGCGCTTCGACGTCCGCTGGCGCAAGGAGGGCAGCGCGCAGCTGTTCGCCGACCTCGAGCGGACCGCGAAGGAGCTCGCCGACGCGGCCGGTGCGACGCCCTTCTACGCGCTCGACGGCGGCCCGCTGGGCACGTTCACGACCGTGCACCCGCTCGGGGGCTGCCCGATGGCCGACGACCCCTCGATGGGCGTCGTCGACGACGCCGGTCGCGTGAACGGCTATACGGGGCTGCACGTGCTCGACGGGTCGATCGTCCCGAGATCGCTGGGCGTCAACCCGTCGAAGACGATCGCGGCGCTGGCCGAGCGCGGCGCCCAGCGGCTGGTCGAGGAGCTCAGCTGAGCGCAGCGTGGCACAACCACACGGGCAACCAGTCGTGCCGGCCCCGCGCCGTCGTCGTCCCCGGCTCGCTGGAGGAGCTCTGCGAGCTCGTGCGCCGCGCCGAGGGCCAGGGCACGACCGTGCGCGCGGTCGGAGCGGGGCACGCGTGGTCGGACGTCGCGCTGACCGACGGCTACCTCGTGCTCCCCGATCGGCTCGGCGGGCTGCTCGAGCTCGACGACGGCACGCTGCGCGCCGACGCGCAGGCGACGCCGCTCGCGCGCGTGCTCGGCGGCACGCACCTGCGCGACCTGAACGCCGCGCTCGACGCCGCCGGCCTTGCGCTGCCGCAGATGGGCGGCTACGACGCCCAGACGATCGCCGGGGTCGTGTCGACCTCGACGCACGGCTCCGGCCTGCGCTGGGGCCCGTTCCCCGACCTCGTGCGCTCGCTCGACCTCGTCGTGTGCGGCGGCGAGGTCCTGCGCGTCGAGCCCGCGGCCGGGCCGACGGACCCCGAGGCGTTCGCGTCCGTTTACGGCGACGCGCGCCGGCTCGTGCAGGACGACGACACGTTCGCGGCCGCGGTCTGCGGGATGGGCAGCATGGGGATCATCCACGCGCTCGTCGTCGAGGTGCGCGAGAAGTTCTGGCTCGACGAGGTCCGCACGCTGAGCACGTGGGAGGAGGTCCGCGACGAGCTCACCGCCGACCGCGTCCTCGGCGAGGGCGACCACTACGAGCTGTTCCTCAACCCCTACGCGCGGCGCGACGGACGCCACACGGTCCTCGTCACGCGCCGGAAGGACTGCCGCGAGCCGACCGAGCTGCCCCCGGACAAGCTCGAGCGCCACCCCCTCACCGAGCTCGAGGCCTCGCTGCCGGTCACCGGCGTCGTCCTGCGGGGACTCGCGCGCTACGCCCCCGCGTTCATGGCCGGGCGCTTCGAGGCCACCCTGCGCGACATGTGCGACGACGGCTACGCGAGCATCTCCTACCGCGTCTTCAACATCGGGGAGGCCAACAAGCTGCCGGCGATCTCGATGGAGCTCGGCGTCGGCCTCGACGACGGCGCGCACGTCGCGGCCGTCGACCAGATCCTGGCCATCGCCGCGGAGGCCCGGCGCGGCCTGCGCCGCGCGTACCACACGTCGCCGATCGCGCTGCGCTTCGTCGCGCCGTCGGCGGCGTTCGCTTCGATGATGCACGACCGCGCGACGATGATGATCGAGCTCATCCTCGTCGATGGGACGCCCCGCGGGCTCGACCTGCTCGGCGGCTACGAGGAGCGCCTCGCCGACCTCGGCGTCCGCGCGCACTGGGGCCAGATCAACGGCCTGAGCGCGGAGCGCATCCGCGCGAGCTACCCGCGCTGGACGCCTGGCTCGAGGTCCACCGCCGCCTCAACGCGACCGGCGTCTTCGACTCGCCGTTCACGCGTCGCGTCGGGATCTCGGCCTGAGCCCACGCCTGACGCGGTGGTCGCCGCCGGGCCGGCGTGCGATGCTCTCCCCATGGCCACCGATCGCTCAGTCCCCCTCGAGACCCAGGTCGCCCGCCCGGCGGAGGCCGACGCCCGCGCCGTCTTCGGCCAGACGATGGGGCTCGTCGCCGTCACGATCCTCTTCTTCGCGCTCGGAGCGTGGATCGGCCGGGACATCTCCGGCGGCCTGGTCCTCCTGCTCTTCATCGGCGCGTTCGTCCCGCTCATCGCGCTCAACGCCGCGGTGCGCCGCGGCGCGCAGTCGCTCGCGCTCGTCCTGCTCTTTGCCTTCGGCCTGCTCTTCGGGCTCGCGTTGGGACCCGTGCTCAACGAGTACGTGCAGGCCGACCCGGCCGCCGTGTGGCAGGCCGGCGGGGCGACCGCGCTGTTCATCGCCGGCTTCGGGGCCTACGGCTACGCGACGCGGCGCGACCTCTCGAGCTGGGGGCGCGCGCTGTTCTTCGCGCTCATCGCGCTCATCGGCTTCGGGCTGATCTCGTTGCTCGTGTCGATCCCGGGAGCGAACGTCATCTATGCCGTCCTCGGGCTCGTGATCTTCGCGGGGCTGACGATCTTCGACTTCAACCGCCTGCGCCGGTCGGGCATCGAGGCGGCGCCGCTGCTCGCGGCGTCGATCTTCCTCGACGTCATCAACGTCTTCCTCTTCTTCCTGCAGCTGTTCGGGGGCGGCAGCCGGAACTGAGCTTGGCGCGGCATCGGGCTCACGGCCGGTAGCCGAAGGATCGCCCGCGGCCAAGGCCCACCTCGCCCGCCCCTCGCGGGCAAGGTGGCCTTCAGCGGTGCTGAGGGACGACCGTCAGCGTCGCGGTCGCGGTGCCCGCCGCGGCGCCGGCGGCGAACGACGTGCCGAACGCGCGGTTGAGCAGGTTCGCCGCGCGCTGCGTGAGCGCGAGGCTCGCGGTCGCGACGATCGTGCCGTTCTGCTCGCTCGCGTTGAGGTTCCCGAGCGTGAACGCGCGGACGCGGAAGCCGTGGCGGTGCAGGCAGTGGTGGCGCACGTAGCGCACGAGCTTGCGCCGCACGTGGTGGCGGCCGTGGTTGACCTTGCGCACGACGAAGCGCACGATCTTGCGCAGGTGGCAGGTGCGATGCGCCACGCGGACGCTGAGGAACGCGCCCGCCCCCGTGACGCGGACGACCGGACGGAGCAGGCGCACCGTCTTGCCGCCCTTCGTGAGCGACACGCCGCCGCGGTGCAGCAGGAAGCCGCGGTCGGCCGCGAGGTTGACGCGCCCGAAGGCGACCGGGAACGAGATGCCAGTCGACGTTGCCGTGGCCGGCGCCAGCGGCGCGACGGCGACGCCGGCGTTGGTCAGCGCCTGCGTGGCCGCCGGCGAGAGCGCGACGGTCGCCTCGCCGGTGACCCGCACCGGCTGGGCGCTCGCGACCGCGGCGCCGGGGCCGAGCGCCGCGACCGCGGCCAGGCACAGGGTCAGGCGCACGGAGCGCAGGGAACTGCTCATGAAGCCTCCTCCTCCTCGCTGAGGGACGTGGTCTGCGCCCCTCCAACCCACGTCGGCCCCCGCGAGTTGCGGCGCCCGTTCAGGGGCGGGCGGTGCGCGGGAGCGCGGCGATCACGTGCGGCAGGTCGCGCAGTGACCGCGCATAGGCCTGCTCGAGCGCCGCCGCCGCGGCGGCGCCGTGGATGCCCTCGCCGTGACCGACGAGCAGATGCTCGGGCTGCATCCCGCGCAGCCGGCTCGGCGGGCGCACGCGCAGGAAGAGGTGGATGCCCGCCGGCGTTCGCCCCGCGGTATAGACCGGGGCCGTGCCGACGAGCTCCGCCACGACGAGGACGCGTCGCTGCGGCCACCAGAGCGCGGACTCGCGCCAGCGCGGCCACCGGAGGACCGGCAGGACCCCGAACGGAGTCGCCGGGAGGTCGTCCGGGACGCGCGCGTGCGGCACGCCGAGGCGCCGCGCGATCTGCGCGCAGTCGCGGTTGTGGCGGTCGAGGAGCTGGAGCACGCCGACGACCTCACCGAGGCCCTGGGCGCGCTCGAGCCCCTCGGGCGCGTCGATCGGGTCGACGAGCCACACGCGGCCGTCGTCGGCGAGCGCATGCGACGTGCGCCGCATCGGCTCGTCGACGACCCACGAGAACCCGGCGTCGAAGACGTCGAACGGCCGCAGGCGGACGCTCATCCCCCGAGCTCCAGCAGCTTGTCCACCGTCCGCGCGTTGCGCGACGTCGCGACCACGCCCAGGCGCTCGTCGAAGTCCAGGCGACCGAGCTTCGACGCGCGCAGCCCCCGCGGGCACCACATGTACGCCTCGCGGCGGCCGAAGGCCAGCCGGTCGGGCGCGACGTCGAGCTCGAGCAGCTCCCGCGTCTTGGCCTTGTCCGGAGCGCGGGAGAGGAAGACGATGAAGTGCCGGCTCGGATCGTCGGCGACGTCGGCGAGCGGGTCGGCCGCGACCGCCTCGGCGACCTCGGCGAGCGAGCGCACGACGACCTTCGAGACGACCCCGAGATCGTCGGCGAGGCAATCCTCGACGGCGGCGGCCACCGTCGCGGGGGGCTGGGCGCTCGTGAGCAGGACGTTTCCGCTCTGGCCGTGCGTCACGACGTCCTCGAAGCCCCGGGCGGCGAGCGTCGCGCGCAGGCGGGGCATGCTCACGCGGTTGCGCGAGGCGAGGTTGATGCCGCGCAGCAGCGCGACGTGACGCGTCGAGCGGGCCATCGTCGCGGGACCATACGTCAGCTCTGAGCGACGCGCGCGTGGCTCGTGCCCGAGAGCGCCGCGCCGACGCCGAGACCGATGTAGACGCCCCCGCTCAGCCGCGCGAGCCGGCGCCGCGAGCGTCGGTTGCGGCGAAGCCAGCCGCCCACCGCGCCGGCGAGCAGGACGTAAGCGCCGTCGCTCAGGACCGCAAGCACCGTGAAGATCGTGCCCAGGAGCAGGATCTCAACCGCGATCGGGCCGCACGAGGAGTCCACGAACTGCGGCAGGAACGCGAGGAAGAAGATCGCGATCTTGGGGTTCAGGAGCTGCACGATCATCCCCTTGACGAACAGCCGCGAGCAAGCGCGCGACGGCGCCTGCGGCGGCTGCTCGCGCTCGACCAGCCTGCGCACGCCGAGATAGACCAGGTACGCCGCGCCGGCGTACCTGAGGATCGTGAACCCGGTCTCGGAGGCGGCGATCAGACCCGTGAGCCCGGCGGCGGCCGCCAGCGCGTAGGCGAACGTGCCCGTCTCGACGCCGAGCACGGAGACGAGCCCCGCCGCGCGCCCCTGGTCGACGCTGCGCGTCACGACATAGATGACGGCAGGACCGGGCACGGCGAGGAGCGCCAGGCTCGCGCCGGCGAACAGCAGCAGCGTCGAACCGTCCGGCACCCGCCCAGGATAGGGCTACGCGTCCCGCGCGAGCCGGGCGGCGAGCCGGCGCAGGGCCGGCGCCGCGGCACGCAGGCGGCTCGCGTCCGAGATGACCGTCCCCACCATCGCCGGCTTCGAAGGCGCGATCTTCGCTTCCGGCGACGCCGACTCTAGAAGGAGAAATGTATGCAGTGCGCGCGACTGCGAGCTTGCACGAAAAAGCAGATTCTGGATGTACCCTGGGAGACGACCATGAGCGCCAACGAGCAGGAAGCCAACGGGCGCCAGGGCGCCGGCCAGGTTCACGACCGCGTCCGCGAGGCGATCCTCAACGCCGACCTCGCCCCCGGCATGGTGATGTCGCAGGTCGCGCTGGCCGACGAGCTCGGCGTCAGCCGGACGCCGTTGCGCGAGGCGCTGCGGCGCCTGCAGGGAGAGGGGCTCGTCGAGGCCGAGCCCAATCGCCGCGTGCGGGTCGCCCCGATCACCGCCAGCGACGTCGAGGAGCTCTACGCGCTGCGGATCGCGATCGAGGTCGAGGCGCTGCGGCTCTCGCTGCCGCTCCTGCGCTCCCAGCACATCGCGCGCCTCCAGGGCTCCCTGGCCGAGATGGACCACTACGCCGACGTCAAGGACTATGCCGGCTGGACGGTCCCCCACGCCGCGTTCCACGCCCAGCTCACGCACCTCGCCGGCGACCGTTTCGCGCTCCTGCTCGCCCAGCTCTTCGACCACGCCGAGCGCTACCGCCGGCTGCACCTGAAGCACGAGAAGGGCGCGTGGGACGCCGATCACCGCAGCATCCTGAAGGCGGTCAAGACCGGCGACGCCGACCGCTCCGCTCACCTGCTCGCGCACCACTTCGCGCGCACGGCGTTCGAGGTCATCGAGTCCGTTGAGCCCGGGTACGAGCCCGACCGGCTGCGGCAGGTGCTTGCCGATATGGATGCACTGACGACCTAGGGGTCGTCCGCGACGAACGTCACAAAGCCAAACATTGAGCGCGACGCGGTACGAAGGACAGCGGGCGCTCGGCCACGACCCACTCTGACGGACCCGGCCGCACGCGTGTAGGTCGGCGAGGATCTCGATTGTGCGCGCCTCTGTCGCGACCCGGCGGCGGTGGTGACTATGAGCTGCCGCCGTTGACCATGCTCTTCTGCATCGTCTGATTCTCGACCTTCGTGGCCACGATGCAGGAGGGAAGACCCAGGGCCGCGAACGGGCGGCTATTGGTGAGCGCGCGCCGGCGCGCGAGCGTTCCAATGCTCGACCTTGGGGTAGTTTGAAATGGCTGGCGACCGCGCGTAGCGTCGGTCGAGTCCCGCTACCGAGGAGCCCCGCGTGCTGTCCCGACTGGGTGTCGCGCTCATCGCATCGCTCGTCGTGACTGCGTTCGCGCCGAGTGCTCGAGCGCACGACGGGGTCGACACGGCTGCCGGCCACGCGGCCGAGGACGCGGTAACGCACACGGCGTCGCAGGAGCGGGCGCTGGACGCGCACACGCGGGCGGTCTCGGCGGCTGACGCGAAGGCGGCCGCGGCCGCCGTCGCTGCCGCCCCTCAGGACGTGGGGCAGTGGGGTCCGGTCGTCGACTGGCCGGTCGTCGGCGTGCACGTCGCGCTGCTGCCCAACGGCAACGTCCTCGCCTACGACTCGGTCGGCGACAACGCGACGGAGACCTATCCGGTGCAGGACCACACGCGCGCGACGGTGTGGAATCCGGCGACCGGCACCCAGACGCCGGTCAACGTCAACACGGGCTTCAACGTCTTCTGCAGCGGCCTCGCGCATCTCGTCGACGGCCGGGTGTTCCTCGCCGGCGGCAACAAGGACCAGCAGCTCAACGGCATCGTCCAGACGCACCTCTTCGATCCGCAGACGAACACGTGGAGCCTCGGGCCGAACATGGCGGCCGGGCGCTGGTACCCGAGCGTCACGCCGCTGCGCAACGGCGAGATGCTCATCACCTCGGGCCGCGTCGATACGCCCGAGGTCCGGACGCTCGCCGGCACCCTGCGCTCGCTCAGCACCGCGCCGCTCAGCCTGCCGCTGTACCCGTGGATGGACGTCGCCCCCGACGGCAAGGCGTTCTACTCCGGTCCCGACCAGACGCTGCGCAAGCTCGACACGACCGGCACCGGCTCGTGGCAGACGTTCGCGCAGCGCGACCCGATCAACCGCGACTACGGCGGTCACGCGCTCTTCGACATCGGCAAGATGCTCGTCGCCGGCGGCGGGCCCTCCACGAAGGACGCGCTGGTCGTCGACGTCAACGGGGCCACGCCGAAGGTTTCGGCGACGGCGCCGATGGCCTACGGCCGCCGCCAGCACAACCTCACCGTGCTCGCGAACGGGACCGTCCTCGCGACCGGGGGCAACTAGTCGGGCGCCTCGCTCGTCGACCTCAACGCCGGCGTCTACCCCGCCGAGCTGTGGAACCCCGCGACCGGGCAGTGGAAGACGCTCGCCGCGATGCAGATCACGCGCCAATACCACTCGACCGCGCTGCTGCTGCCGGACGGCCGCGTGCTGTCCTCGGGCGGCGGGATCTGCGGGACCTGCGACAGCGTGGGCTACCTGGCCAAGAACGCCGAGGTCTTCACCCCGCCCTACTTGTTC
>Ga0157302_10000057_pt1 | contig 17130 bp, 14 predicted proteins | sample NitcycUS103311B2_FD_108381 | JGI IMG/M metagenome (GOLD analysis project Ga0157302, IMG submission 108381) | Soil microbial communities from Arlington Agricultural Research Station in Wisconsin, USA - Nitrogen cycling UWRJ-S103-311B-2 | ecosystem: Environmental > Terrestrial > Soil >... | reverse complement strand
GACCATGTCAAAGCTGACACCGTAGATCTGCATCTGTTGCACGAGTGGGCGATCCTGGATTCGAACCAGGGACCTCGTCCTTATCAGAGACGCGCTCTAACCAACTGAGCTAATCGCCCGCAGCCAAGCCGAAGGATAGCGGGGGAATCGAGGCCGAAAGGCGGCGGTACTCAGCGGCGGCCGCGCTTGAGAGCGGCGGCGAGGGCGAGGGCCTGGTCGAGGCCCTCGAAGCGGATCTCGACCGCGATCTCCCCTCCCCTGGGGCGCACCGTCACCTCGTGGCCAATAGCCGACTCGAACTTGTCCGCAACCTCGCGCATTGCAGCGGCTTCTTCCGGCGCCAGCACTGGTGTAGAGCCGCTTTTCCTCTTTGGCTGGCCAGCCAGCTTGGCCCTGTTCTCGGTCTCGCGGACCGACCAGCCGGCACGCGCGGCGTCGCGAGCGAGGCGGCGGCGGACGTCGTTGCCGTCGGCGCTGAGCAGGGCCTTGCCGTGGCCCTCGCTGAGCTCGCCGGACTCGAGCAGCTCGAGTGCCTCATCGGGGAGGTCGAGTAGGCGGATCAGGTTGGAGACCGCCGGACGGCTGCGACCTACCCGTTTGGCTAGATCCTCCTTGGAGAGGCCAAGCTCGTCGACCAGGGCAGCGCAGGCGCGCGCCTCGTCGACTGGGTTGAGGTCCTCGCGCACCATGTTCTCGATTAGCGCTACCTGCAGGCGCTCGGCCAACTCCTGGTCGCGGACCACTGCCGGGACCTTCTCCAAGCCGGCCGTCTGGGACGCCCGCCAACGCCGTTCGCCGGCAATCAGCTCGTAGCTGCCGTCGGGCAGAGGGCGGACGAGGAGCGGTTGCACAACCCCGTTGGTTTCGATCGAGGAAGCGAGACCGGCCAGCGCCTCGGGATCGATCTTGGTCCGGGGCTGGTTCGGATTCGGCTTGATCAGCTCAATCGGCAGCTCGCGCAGCTCGCCGGTGTCCTCCGCGGCGGCCTCGGGCAGGATCGCCGCGAGGCCGCTTCCGAGCCCGCGCTTGGCAGTCTTAGCCACGCTCCACAAGCTCCTCCGCAAGCGCCCGGTAGGCATCGGCGCCGCGCGAGTTGGGCGAGTGCTCGGTCACCGGCAGACCATAACTCGGCGCCTCGGCGACCCTAACGCTGCGTGGAATGACCGTTTTGAAGACCATCTCGGGGAAGTGCTGGCGCAATTCGCGCTCAACGTCCTGCGCCAAGCGGGTGCGCTCGTCGTGCATGGTGACCAACAGCCCCGACACCTCCAGCGCCGGGTTGAGCTCACGCCGAATTGTCGCCAGCGTGTCGAGGAACTGGACCAGGCCCTCGAGCGCCAGGTACTCAGCCTGGACCGGCACGATCACCCGGTCGGCGGCGGTGAGGGCGTTAACGCTGACCGGCCCAAGCGAGGGGGGGCAGTCGAGCAGGGTGTAGGCGAAGCGCTCGCGAACGGGGCCGAGGCGCTCGCGCAATCGGGTCTCCGACCCCTCTATCCGCGGCAGCTCCACGGCGGCGCCGGCAAGATCGCGGTTGGCGGGCACCAGCCAGAGGTTGTCCGGACCGGCGGGACGAGCCGCCTCGGCAACCGAAACGTCGCCGGTCAGGCAATCGTATGAGGAGGGGTGCATGTCGCGTTCGCCGCCGAGGGCGACCGTCGCATTGCACTGCGGATCGAGGTCGACCAGAAGGGTCTGGGCGCCCGAGGCGGCGACGCAGGCGGCGACGTTGACCGCGGTCGTCGTCTTGCCGACACCGCCCTTCTGGTTCGAGATCGCGTAGACGACGCCCATGGCGAAGCAGACTATTTCTCGGGGGGTCGGGGGTGCTGCGCCCCGATCCCCCTAACCGTAGGGGCGCTTCTTCGCCATGCCCGGCCGTCGCGGCAACCTGGGAGGGGTCGAGCAGCTCTTTCGAATCAGATGCAAATGGCGATGCTCGCTGCCCGCGTAGGGGCCTACATGGAGGATCTGCTCAGGGCGCATTGCCAGCTCCGAAGCGGCATTCGCCAGTTGGGCCTCCTCGTCGGGGTCGCGCTTGCCCTTCCAGGCGACTAGGACGCCCCCGTCGACTAGCAATGGCGACGCCAGCTCGGCGAGGGTCGCGAGGCGACCTACGGCCCGGGCAGTTACCGCTGCGTATGCCTCGCGACCGTCGCCTTCGGCAAGCTCCTCCGAGCGGGCGTTGATCACGCGGGCATTGGCAATACCGGCCTCCTCGATCGCCCGCTGGATGAATTCGCACTTGCGGCCCACCGACTCGATCAAGTCGACCTTGGCGTCGGGGAGGGCAACGGCCAACACAAGCCCCGGAAACCCCGCCCCAGAGCCAATATCAGCGATTCGAGGTGCCGTTACCAGTTGCTCGAATTCGAGGCCGGTCAGACTGTCCGCAACGTGCACCCGCCAAGCCCGCGTCGGATCGGTAACGGAGCTAACCGACGCCCGCTCCACCTCCAAAAGCTCCAAGACAACCGAGATCGTCGCCCTCTGCGCCTCACTGAGAGAGCTCCCCGGTGGGGGTGGAGCGTCTTGTACTTTTTCGCAATCAGCCATGGTCCCCCAGCCGCAAGCGTGGCTCGAAAAAGTTAAGCGGAACCCCCACCGGGGCGCTCTCTCCTACTCCGAAACCAAAGGAGCGACGACCACGCACCGATGCGGCTCGTCGCCTTCGCTGTACGTCTCAACGCCGGACCGATCCTTGAGGTGCTCGTGGACGACGCGGCGCTCCTGCGCACTCATCGGATCCAGCTCGACGCTCTCGCTGCCACCCAACGCCTGCTCGGCAGCCCGGTCGGCCCGAGCGGTCAGGGTTTCGCGGCGCCGCTCGCGGTAGCCGGCAGCGTCGACGACGACCCGCTTGCGCTCACGCATGCCGCGGAAAGCCGCCTGGTAGGCGAGCAACTGCAGCGCGTCGATGGTCTGGCCGCGCTTGCCGATCAGCAGCCCGTAATCGTCGTCGCCCTCAACGGAGGCAGTGATGCGGTCGTCCTCCACCCGAATCTCGACCTCACCACCGAGGTCAAGCTCATCGAGAACGCCCTCAACAATCTCCCGAACCCGCTCCGCGGGCTCCTGTGGCCAGTCGTCAGCTGTGGACACGCCGTGCAGTCTATGCACGAGAGTGCCGGCGCGGCGGGTCCTGTCATCGAATGGGGCCCACCACCCCTTCCGGTAGCTAAAGCTTCCTCAGGGGTGGTCCCCCCATTCGATGCCACCCCCCGCGAGTAGAGCTTTCGTAGAGACAGCCCTGAATCCGGAGAGCTAACGAGGGAGCCTTTTGTCGCAAAGCTTCTAGAGCTCAAACCGCGCTTCGACTCGAGGCGCGCAGCAAGCTCAGGCTCGGGGAGGGACGGCGGGGGTGGTCTCGCTGGAGCCTCGCGAAGCGGCTCCGCAGAGTGGTTCTAAGCCCCGAAGGGGGTCCTGGTTAGCACCGCCTTTTGGCGGTGCTTGGGCTCCAGCGAGGCCACCCCCACCGTCCCTACAACTAGCGTCTCTTCTTCTTCTTCGGCGGCCGAGGTGGCGGCTTTGCGGCCATAGCCTCTGCAGGCGTAGCCACAACGGGCGCCGGAATCAGCTTCTGGATCGTGTACTGCTGGCCCATCGTCCAAAAGTTGGTCGTAATCCAGTAGAGGATCAGGCCGGCCGGGAAGCTGATGATGAAGGGGACGAAGATGAAGGGCAGGATCATCATCATCATCCGCTGGCTTTTGTCGGCCGTCACCGACATCACCAAGCCCGAGACCAGCTGCGTGCCGATGTAGAGGACCAGCAGCACGATCAATTCGGCGCCCACCGCCTTCGCGGTCAGATCGTTGATGAAGAAGAACGACGCTTCGGCGCCACAGTGGCCCGCCTCGCAGCCAATGTCGGCCGGTAGCTCGTGGCGCAGCACGTAAAAGAGCGTGATGAAGACCGGCAGCTGCGCGATTAGCGGGATGCAGGAGGCAAAGGGGTTGACTTTGTTCTCCTGGTAGAAGCGCATCATCTCCTGCTGCATGCGCTGGCGATCGTTTTTGTACTTCGCCTGGATTTCTTTGATCTGCGGCTGCAGCGCCTGCAGCGCCCGCATTCCCTTCAGCTGCTTGTAGGTGAGCGGGATCAGCAGCGCCCGGGTGACGACCGTCAGCGCGATGATCGACATCCCCCAGCTCAGCCCGGCGCTGTCGTGGAAGAACTGCAGGACCGCGTTGGCAACGTCGATCAGCGGCTGCAGGATGTTGGCGACGACGATCACGAGTGCACCTCACCGTGGTGGACAGCAGGATCGATCGGGCCGACTTTGAGCGTGAAGCGCTCCGGAACGGGGTCAAAGCCGCCGTGGCTAAAGGGATTGCAGCGCAGCAGTCGCCAACTGGCGAGCAAAAGGCCGCGGCCTGCACCAAAGCGGCTCACCGATTCAGCGGCGTAGGTCGAGCAACTTGGCTCGTAAAGGCAGCGGCGCGGTATTGACGGCGAGATCCAGCGCTTGTAGGCAGCGATCAGCGCCAGGGAAATCCGTTTCACGTGGAACGCCCCTTGCCCGCGCCGGCGAGGGCCTCCTCGATGCTGGTCCGCACTCCGCTGCTTCCCTCGCGTTCGATCAGGTCGCCGATCTCCGGTCGCGCCACCAAAACGAAGTCATGCGCGGCGGGGAGCCGGTCCGAGAGGGTCCAGAAAGCCTCGCGCATGGCGCGCTTGACCCGGTTGCGATCGACCGCTCCGCCGACCTTGCGGCTTACCGAAACGCCAAGCCTCACCTCTCCTGCCTCCTCGGTCTTGCGGGGGAAGCTGTAGAGGACGAGGTAGCGAGTGGCATGTGAAGATCCGTCGCGATAGACACGGTCGAACTCGCCGCTGCGCGAAAGGCGGCGACGTCGTTGCGCCGCCATCTATGGAGTGAGGCGCTTCCGGCCTTTGCGGCGGCGGCGGCTGAGGATCGCTCGACCCCCACGCGTACTCATCCGCGCTCGGAACCCGTGCGTCTTCGCCCGCTTCCGCTTCTTCGGCTGATAGGTCCTCTTCATTCGGCGTCGCAGTATACGGACGCGATGCCATCCGGGTCCGAAGAGGTCGGGAATCTTTCTTGCGGGATTTGCGGGTGACCGAATTCTGCCCAGCCGCGCCGCCGCTATGGTCGCTCGCCGGTGCCCGATGACCTCTCCAAACCTGATCTCGACTCGCTCTGGCAAGACGTCCAGGACCGACTGCGGGCTGCTCTGCCGCCGTCGACGTTCCAGCTCTGGCTGGAGCCGCTGAAGGTCGTCGGCGCTCGGGCCGGCGTTCTCTACCTCGCTGCCCCAGCGGGTATCAGGGCTTGGACTGAGCGCCGCTACTCCGGCCTGATCCAGGAGGCGCTGAGCGGCGCTGGGTCGAGTCTGACCGAGGTCCGCATCGCCGACTCGAAAGACGGCGCCGAGCTCGATCCGCAGTGCGATCCGGGACTCGATCTCAACGTCAACTACACCTTTGACCGCTTCGTCATCGGCGAGGGCAACCGCGTCGCCCACGCCGCGGCGCTTGCTGTCGCCGAGGCGCCCTCGGAGGCCTACAACCCGCTCTTCCTCCATGGTCCGCCGGGGCTCGGCAAGACCCATCTCCTCGTTGCGATCGCCAATTACCTGGCAGCGAACGCCCCTAGTCTGGGCGTCCGCTACACCACGGCCGAGTGCTTCACCAACGAGTTCGTCGCCGCCCTGCGCACGACCGGCGCCGAGGGGTTCAAGCGCCGCTACCGCGATCTCGACGTGCTGCTGGTTGACGACGTCCAGTTCCTCGAGGGCAAGCGCCACACCGAGGATGAGTTCTTCCACACCTTCAACGCGCTCTACGAAGGCGGCAGCCAGCTGGTCCTCTCCGCCGATCGCATCCCCAGCGAGCTCTCCACGCTCGAGTCGCGGCTGCGAGACCGCTTCGAGTGGGGGTTGACCGTCGCGGTCGAGCCGCCCAACCTAGCCACCCGCCTGACCGTTCTGCGCCGGCTCGTGCGCGAGGCCGGTGTCGACACCGAGGGCGATGTCCTCGACGCACTGGCGCAGCGGATCGACGCCAATGTGCGCCAGCTGCACGGCGGGCTCACCCGCGTCCTTGCCCACGCCTCGCTGACCGCCAAGCCGCTCAGTCCGGAGCTGATCGAGGCCGTGATTCCCAAAGGCGCTCGCAGGGACGAATCGACGCCGGTGGAGGAGATCCAGCGCCGCGTCTCTTCGGCCTTCGGCATCTCCCGGGCCGAGTTGGTCGGCTCGACCCGCTCGGCGACGCCGCTGCGCGCCCGCCAGGTCGCGATCTACCTGACCCGCGAGCTGACCGACCTCTCCTTGCCGCAGATCGGCCGCCTCTATGGCGGTCGCGATCACTCGACCGTACTCAACTCGATCCGGCGGGTAGAAGCCCGCTTCGACGAGGACAAAGCGCTTGCCACTCGCGTCGAGGAGTTGCGCGCCGCAATCCACAAAGGGCCCACAGGCTCAGCCTGACGGCCGACGGCACTGCAAGAATCAATGCTTTGCCACAGACCTTTCCACAGCCGCTCAAGCGCTAGCTGAAGCCAAGTACACGCCCCTTTCGCGCTTTTCCACAAGCCCTAATCCAACTCAAGAAGGCAATCAACACTTGAAGCTGACAACCAAACGTGACGAGCTAGTCGCCAAGCTCTCGATCGTCTCCCGAGCGGTATCGACGCGGGCCGCAACGCAATCTCTCTCCGGAATCCTCCTTACTGCCGCTGAGGATGGCGTCGCCCTTTGCGCCACCGACCTCGAGCTCGGCCTGAAGACAAAGCTCGCCGCTGAGGTCGAGAGTCCCGGCTCGATCCTCCTCCCCGGCCGACTGCTGGCCGAGCTCTCGCGCTCGCTTGGCGACCCGTCGGTGGAAATCGAGCTGCGCGAGGCGGAGCGCGATGTCGAGATTCGCAGCGGCGGCTCGAGCTTTCACCTTCGCACCCTGCCCAGCGAGGACTTTCCCGCCTTTCCCGAGGAGGAGGGCGAGCCGCTGACGATTCCAGCCCCAGCGCTTGCCTCGACCGTGGATCTCGTCGCCCGGGCGGCTTCGAGGGACGACATGCGGCCGGTTCTGACCGGCGTCCTGGTCAGCGCAAGTGGCTCCGAGATGACGATGGTTGCGACCGATTCCTACCGGCTCGCGGTCAAGCGGACCGAGCTGGAGAGCGCGATCGGCGGGGAGCTGGAGGCGAACATCCCGGCCAAGGCGCTGCGTGAGCTGGGCCGGATCGTTTCGGCCGACGGAGTCGAGGCTGTCTCGGTTGCATTGCTGCGCAACCAGGCCGTTTTCAAAGCAGGGGAAATCGTCCTCAATACGAGGCTGATCGAGGGGCAGTTCCCCAACTTTCGACAGCTCCTGCCGGAGTCCTACGAGCACGACGTGCGCCTTCCTCGCGGCGAGTTTCTCGACGTAGTCCGCCGGGTCAGCCAGCTGGCGCAGCGCAATGCGCCGCTGCGCCTTTCCTTTGCCCCGGGTGAGCTGACCGTGGCGGCCTCAACCCCCGACGTCGGCGACGCGGAGGAGACGATGCCAGCTGCGTTCGAGGGCGAGCCGCTGGAGATTGGCTTCAACCCTGACTTCCTGCGCGAGGGAATCGAAAGCGTCGAGGGCGACGAGGTCGTGCTGCGGTTGATTTCACCGCTGCGGCCAGGCCTGCTGCAGCCGGTGGACAACGAAGACTTCCGTTATCTGGTGATGCCAATCCGCCTCAACGTGTGAGGGCTGCCGGTGCTGGTCGCCGCCGCCGAAGCGAGGCCGTTGCGGAGCCTGGCCCAGGCGCGGATCGAGCTGGGGCCGGGAATCACCAGCCTGGTTGGCCCAAACGGGGTAGGAAAGACGAACTTTCTCGAGGCGCTCTATTTCGCCCTCACAGGGCGCTCTTTCCGCACCGCTGATCGGCGCGACCTGATCCCTTTCGGCGGTTCCTTCGCGCGAGCCGAAGCGACGGTGCGCAATGAGGATGGGGTGGAGCGCCACCTGCTTGCGTCGGTGAGCCGCAGCGACGGCCGCCGCCACCTGCTCGACGCCAGCCCGGCCGATCCCGCCACGCTGGCTCGCAGCCGCCCACCCGTCGCGGTCTTCTCGCCGGACCGGCTGGCGCTAATTAAGGGACCGCCGGCCGAACGCCGCGCCCACCTGGATCGCTTCGTCGCCGCTCGTTGGCCGATTCGCGGCGATCTGCGCCAGCGCTTTGGCCAGGCGTTGGCGCAGCGCAATGCGCTGGTCGCGCAGCTCGCCGCCGGCCGCGGCGCGCCGAGTCAGCTCGATGTCTGGGACGCGACTCTGGCGGAGGCCGCCGCCGCTCTCATCGCGGCCCGCGCCGAGGCCACCGCGGAGTTGGCCGGGCCGTTCGCAGAGGGCGCCGCCGAGCTCGGCCTCGAGGGCGGCGCCGAGCTCGAGTACGCGCCGCGGGCGGAGGGTCCGGCAGCTGCGATCGCCGCCGGACTGGCCGAACGGCGCGAGGCCGATTTGCGCCTTGGCCGGACTTCGTGGGGACCCCACCTTGACGAGCTCAAGATCGGCACCGGCGGCCGCTCCCTGCGCCGCTACGGCTCGCAGGGCCAGCAGCGCTCGGCGCTCCTGGCCCTGCTCTTCGCCGAGCGCGATGTTCTGCTCGCGGCCCGGCAGGTGGCACCACTGCTGCTGCTCGACGACGTGATGAGCGAGCTTGACCCCGGACGCCGGGAGCGGCTGGTCGGCCACCTGGCTGCCGGCGGTCAGACGCTGATCACCGCCGCGGCCGAGGACTCGCTGCCGGTCTCGGCGATGGATAGCGTCGTGCGGATGCCACTCGCCGTCAGCGAGGCAGCGGCAGCGTGACTCACCGCCGAGCGCCCCGCCCCGCCTCGACCGCGCTGCGCGCTGCCCTCGAACAAGCAGCGCCGAAGACGCCTCTGGCGGCGCTGCAGGGGGCCTGGGCCGAGGTCGTCGGCGAGCAGATCGCCGCGGTCACCAGCCCTGTATCCGAGCGCGGCGGCGAGGCCACGGTGAGCTGCTCGGATTCCGTCTGGGCGCAGGAGTTGGATCTGATGCAGGGGCAGCTCCTGGAGCGCCTGCAAGAGCGCCTTGGCGAGCGGGCCCCGCAGAGTTTGCGCTTCCGTGTGCAGGATGCCCGAAAGTAATTTCATTTATGGCTGATTTGCAGGACTTTTATTTCCTCAAAGCGGGTCGACAAAGACCCCAAACTGGTATCCTTATGTCAACTTGCATTTCTGCCCCGGCCGTGTGCAGCAAGTGTCCAGACGGCCGGGGTTTTCTATGAGAACGGGAAGGGACTAATTGCCTGAGAAGACGAATACGGCCGCGCAGAAAAAAGGCGGCTCGGAGTCCTACGGCGCCAAGGACATCACCGTCCTCGAGGGCCTGGAAGCGGTCCGCAAGCGGCCGGGTATGTACATCGGCTCGACCGGTCCGCGCGGCCTGCACCACCTGGTCTACGAGGTCCTCGACAACTCCGTCGACGAGGCGATCGCCGGCTACTGCGACAGCGTTCGCGTTGTCCTGCACCCCGACAACAGCTGCACCGTCATCGACAACGGCCGCGGCATTCCCGTCGACGAACTGAAAAAAGAGAAGCGGCCGGCGGCGGAGGTCGTGCTGACCACCCTTCACGCCGGCGGCAAGTTCGGGGGAGAGGGCTACAAGGTCTCCGGCGGCCTGCACGGCGTCGGCATCTCGGTCGTCAACGCCCTCTCCGAAAAACTTCACCTCGAAATCAGCCGCGACGGCGCGATCTGGACCCAGGACTACGAGCGGGGCAAGCCGCAGGCCGACCTCGATCGCGGCGCGGCGAGCGATGCGCACGGCACCACGATCACCTTCCTCCCCGACGACGAGATATTCGACGAGCTCGAGTTCGACTACGCGACCCTGGCCGAGCGCTTGCGCGAGACCGCCTTCCTCACCCGCGGCCTCAAGATCGAGCTGGTCGACGAGCGCGCCGCGGGGCAGAAGGACACCTTCCACTACGAGGGCGGCATCGTCGACTTCGTCGCTCACCTCAACGAGAACAAGGACCCGCTGCACCGCAAGACGGTCTTCTTCGAGAACGAGACCGACGACGGCCAGGTCGAGGTCGCGATGCAGTGGAACTCCTCCTACCAGGAATCGATCTTCAGCTTCGCCAACAACATCAACACCCACGAGGGTGGCTCCCACCTCTCCGGTTTCCGCTCGGCCCTGACCCGCACGCTCAATGCCTACGCGCGCGGAAAAGGCCTGCTCAAAGAGAAAGACGAGAACCTCACCGGCGACGACGTGCGCGAGGGGCTGACCGCGGTGATCTCGGTCAAGCTCGCCGACCCGCAGTTCGAGGGTCAGACCAAGACCAAGCTCGGCAACCCACCGATCGAGGGGCTGGTCAAGGAGTCGGTCAACCGCAAGCTCGGCGAGTTCTTCGAGGAGAACCCGGGTGAGGCGAAACGCATCATCGGCAAGGCTGTCGACGCTGCCCGCGCCCGCCAGGCGGCGCGCAAGGCCCGCGACCTGACCCGGCGCAAGTCGGCGCTGGAGAACTCGACCCTGCCGGGCAAGCTCGCCGACTGCACCGTCCGCGACCCAGCACTGGCCGAGCTGTTCATCGTCGAGGGTGACTCCGCCGGCGGCTCGGCCAAGCAGGGGCGCGACCGCAATACCCAGGCGGTGCTGCCGCTGCGCGGAAAGATCATCAACGTCGAGAAGGCGCGGATCGACAAGGTCCTCTCCAACAATGAGATCCAGGCGCTGATCACCGCGGTCGGCACCGGCATCCGCGAGGAGTTCGACGTCAAAGAGGCGCGCTACCACAAGGTTGTGCTGATGACCGACGCCGATGTCGACGGCGCTCACATCCGCACCCTGGTGCTGACCTTCCTCTACCGCGAGATGCCAGAGCTGATCGAGGCCGGCTACGTCTACATCGCCAAGCCGCCGCTTTACAAGCTGAAAAATGGCAAGCAGGAAACCTACGTTGAGAAGGAGTCCGAGCTCGAGGAGTTGCTGCTGCGCGACAAGCTCGAGCAGATCGAGCTGATCGACGCCGGCGGGGAAGGGCACAACCTGACCGCTACTCGCTGGCAGCGGTTCAACCGCCGACTCAAGGAGCACGAGGGCTGGGCCGACTCGCTGCAGGCGGACTTCGGTCACGAGCTCGTCCGCTTTCTGGGGGAGTCGGAAATCCTCGACCGCGGCGTCACCTCGCTCGCGGCGCTGAAGGACGTGCTCAACGGCGACGCCGGCGAGGCCGAGCCGTTTGACACCGAGATCGTCTCCGAATCGGGCGATCAGATCCTGGTCCGCGCCGTGCACCGCCGCGACGGCTTGGCCAAGGCCTTCGAGCTCTCCGCCGGCTTGGTCGAATCGCATGACTACCGCCGTCTGATCGAGTCGCACCGCGAGCTGTTGAGCCAGGTAGGCAGGCCGCCCTTCAAGGTCTCGCTCGATCAAAAAGAGAAAACCGCGGAGTCCTTCGCCGAGCTGCGCCGGATGGTGATGGAGCTGGCCCGCCAGGGCGTCACCATGCAGCGCTTCAAGGGCCTGGGCGAGATGAACGCCGAACAGCTGCGCGAGACGACGATGGACCCCGCCAGCCGCACGCTCGAGCGGGTGCAAATCGACGATGCGGCGATGGCCGAGAAGATCTTCACCGACCTGATGGGCGACAAGGTCGAGCCGCGCAAGGCCTTCATCGAAAGGCACGCGAAGGAGGTGCGGTTCCTTGACGTCTAGCGAGGGTCGCCAAGCCGAGGGGAGGACGAGCTGATGGAGGGCGCGGACGCACTCACCGGAGGGCGGATCGAGGAGCGCGAGCTGACCACCGAGATGCGCTCGTCGTATCTCGACTACGCGATGAGCGTGATTGTCGGCCGGGCGCTGCCCGATGTACGCGACGGGCTCAAGCCCGTGCACAGGCGCGTGCTCTACGCGATGCACGACCTCGCCCTACAGCCCAACCGGCCCTACCGAAAGTCCGCCTTCATCGTCGGCGAGGTGATGGGCAAGTACCACCCCCACGGCGACTCGGCGATCTACGACACGTTGGCGCGGATGGCGCAGCCCTTCTCGCTGCGCTACATGCTGGTCGACGGTCAGGGCAACTTCGGCTCGATCGACGACGACCCGCCGGCTGCGATGCGGTACACCGAGGCGCGCCTGGCGCGGCTCTCGACCGAGCTGCTGCGCGACATTGAGGCCGACACGGTCGAGTGGGGCCCCAACTACGACGAGTCCCAGCAAGAGCCGCTGGTCCTGCCGGCCCGCTTCCCCAACCTGCTCGTCAATGGCTCGTCCGGGATCGCGGTCGGGATGGCGACCAATATCCCGCCGCACAACCTGAGCGAGTCGATCGGCGCGGTTAAGGCCTACATCGCCAATCCCGGGATCGATCTCGAAGGGCTGATGGAGCACGTCAAAGGCCCCGACTTCCCCGGCGGCGGCATCATGAGCGCCGAAGGCATCCGCGACGCTTACGCCTCAGGTCGTGCCTCGGTGCGGATCCGCGCCCGCGCCCACGTCGAGCCGCTGAAGGGCGGCCGCGACGCGATCATCGTCACCGAGCTCCCGTTCATGGTCAAGAAGGGCGGCGACGGCGGCCTGATCACGAAGATCGCCGACCTCGTCCGCGACAAAAAAATCACCGGTATCTCCGATCTTCGCGACGAGTCCGACCGCTCCGGCATGCGCCTCGTGATCGAGACCAAGCGTGGCGGCGATCCGCCCGAGGTGGTGCTCAACCAGCTCTACAAGCGGACCGCGATGCAGAGCACCTTCGGCGTCAACATGGTCGCCCTCGTCGACGGCGTGCCGAAGACGCTCAGCCTCAAGGAGCTGATCGAGCACTACGTCAGCCATCAGCGCGAGGTCGTGATCCGGCGCACCCAGTACGAGCTGCGCCGGGCCGAGGCCCGCGCCCACATCCTCGAGGGGCTGCTGATCGCGCTGGAGAACCTCGACGCGGTGATCGCGCTGATCCGTGGCTCGGCAGACACCGACGCGGCCAAGGCGGGACTGATCGAGCGCTTCGAGCTCTCCGCCGAGCAGGCGCAGGCGATCCTCGACATGCGCCTCGCCCGCCTCACCGCGCTGGAGTCGGACAAGCTGCGCGAGGAGCACGAGGAACTGGCCAAGCGGATTGCCGAGCTGCGCGGGATTCTCGGTGACCCCGCCAGGATCGACGCGGTGATCGTCGAGGAGCTCGACGAAGTGGATAAGCGCTTCGGTGATGAGCGTCGCACCGAGGTCACCCACTTCGAGGGCGACATGAACATCGAGGACATGATCGCCGACCAGCAGATGGTGATCTCGATCACCCACTCGGGCTACGCCAAGCGGTTGCCGTTGGCGACCTACCGTCAGCAGCACCGCGGCGGTCGGGGCGTGATGGGGATGGACATGAAGGAGGACGACTACATCGAGCATCTGCACATCTGCTCGACCCACGACTTCCTGCTCTTCTTCACCAACCGCGGCAAGGTCTACCGGCTCAAGGTCTACGAGCTGCCGGAGGGCTCGCGCACCTCGAAAGGCCGCGCCTTGGTCAACGTGCTGCCGCTGCGCGATGGCGAGAAGGTCACCGCGGTGATCCCGACCCGGGACTTCGGCGAGAACAAGTACCTGGTCTTCGCTACCGCCCAGAGCCTGGTCAAGAAGACCGAGTTCAAGGCCTACAACACGCCGATCCGCGCCGACGGGATCATCGCAATCAAGATCCGCGATACAGACGAGCTGGTCCAGGTCCGCCTCACCTCCGGCGACGACGACATCCTGCTGGTCTCCAAGTCAGGCCACGCCTCGCGCTTCTCCGAGGAGAAAGTGCGGCCGATGGGACGCGACACCAGTGGTGTCAAAGGAATGAACGTCGCGGCCAAGGTCAACGGCGCGCCCAACCGGGTGCTGGCGATGGACGTCGCCCGCGACGACTCCGAGCTTTTCGTCGTCACCGAGAACGGCTACGGCAAGCGCACCCAGGTTTCCGAGTACCCGGTCAAGGGCCGCGGCACCAAGGGCGTGTTGACGGCAAAACTGACCGCGAAGAAGGGCGGCCTCGCCGGCGCCCTGATCGTCCGCGAGCACCAGGACCTGCTCTTCATCTCCCAGAGCGGCATGGTGCAGAGAACCCAAGCGGGAGGAATCTCCCAAATGGGCCGCTCGACCCAGGGCGTCAAAGTGATGAACATGAAGGACGACGACTGCGTCAGCGCTGTCGCCCTGGTGATTGATGAAGATTCGAACGGCGAGCCGGACGGGCAGGAGCAGCTCGGGGAGTAGGGTCGGTGGGGAGGGTCTTCCCGGTTCCCAAGCACCGCCAACAGGCGGTGCTAATTAGCTGCCGCTTCGCGGCCTAGAACCCCTCTGCGGAGCCGCTTCGCGAGGATCCGGGAAGACCCTCCCCACCGACCTTCGACGACCCCCCTACTGCCGTAGAAGCTTTTAAGACGAAGCTTCGCGCCGCCTCTTCGCCCGCCACGAGCTAGAGGACGTCTGCCTGACTTCTGCGTCGCCGTTTAGCTTCGGCGCCGAGCCGCTCAGGGATGGCTTTGCAGCCGAAAAGCTTGGGCGCTCAAGAGGGGGACAAGCTTGATCCTGTCGGGCGGTTGATAGGGCAGCGGGGAGGTCTCTTCGGATCCTCGCGAAGCGGCTCCGCAGAGTAATGGGGAGCCCCGAAGGGGCAGTAAATTAGCACCGCCTGTTGGCGGTGCTTGGGAACCGAAGAGACCTCCCCGCTGCCCTCCCTAAGCAGCCGCCGGAAGGTACTGCTGCCAGTTCTGCGGAATCTTCGGGCTAGCCACCTGAATGAAAACCGTGGGCCCCGGCGCCTTCGGCGTGTTCTGAGGGTGCATGTGGATCTCGCGCGGCAGGCGGTTGCCCTTGCGGCGGTTGCAGCTGGCGCAGGCGGCGACGATGTTCTCCCAGACCGATTTGCCGCCGCGGCTGCGTGGGATCACGTGGTCGACCGTGAGGCCCGATTTGCGCGAGCCGCAGTATTGGCAGGTCCACGAGTCCCGCGCCAGCACCGCGCGGCGGGTGATCTTCCTCCTGTGCGCTTCGCGTGGGATCCGCACGTAGCTGACTAGGCGGATCACGTCGGGACGCTCCATCGTCATGTGCTCGGAGTGGATCGCGCCCTCGCGCCGCTCGAGCAGCTCGGCCTTCTCCTTCAAAAGAAGCACAGCCGCTCGTCTCAACGTGCATACGTTGATCGGCTCATACGTTGCGTTGAGTACGAGCACACGTGCCATGTTGCCCGGGAATTCTACGCAGTTGGGTAGGAGCCCAATATTCGAACCGATTCGGCCTTGGTTCGCAGCGCCTCGATCGCCTCTGAGACCGGGGGGTCGCTTTGGGCTCCCTCGAGGTCGCAGAAGAACATGTAGCGACCCAGCCCAAGGCGCAGCGGGCGCGACTCGATCCGGCTCAGGTTGACCTGGCGCGAGGAGAACTCGCGCAGCGCGTTGACCAGGGCACCGGGGTGATCTTCGCCCAGCTCCGAGAAGACGAGCGAGGTCTTCCAGTCGTCTCCGCCAACTGGCTCAGTGCCCGCCGGCGCGATCCAGACAAAGCGGGTGATGTTGTTGTCCTCGTCCTCGATTCCCTCGCGCAAGACCGTGCAGCCGTAGAGCTCGGCGGCGGAATGGGCGCCGATCGCGGCCCACGGCTCCTCCGACTCACTGACCAGTCGCGCGGCCTCGGCTGTGCTGCTGACGGCTCGCAGCTCGGCGCCTGGCAGGTTCTCGCGCAGGAAGCGGGCGCACTGAGCCAGCGGCTGCGGATGGGAAAGGACGGCGCTGACCTGCCCCAACTCCAGCACCTCGCGGCCCAGCAGCATCGCTCGCACGGCGTAGTCGTGCTCACCGACGATCGTCACCTTCTCGGCGTCGAAGGCGAGGGTGTCGAGCGTGCTGCGCACCGACCCCTCGATCGAGTTCTCGAACGGAACCAGCGCCCGCTCGGCATCGCCGCGCTCGACCGCGAGGATCGCCTCGTGGATGGTCGGTGTGCGCCGCCGCTCGAACTCAACGCCGGGCTCGAGTGCCTCGCGCAGGGCGTCCTCGGTAAAGGTTCCCGCCGGCCCCAGGTAGGCGATCCGCATGGCGACCGGCCTATTCGAAGGCGACGTTGTAGCTGGCCTTGTTGTTGTCGGAGACCTGCTCGCCCGGCACGGTGTCGACGTCGACTTCGAGCGTCACTTCCCCTTCCGGGGCAGGTGTCAGCGGGATCAGCGCGGTTTCGGTTTCCCCCGCGGCGATGCTGCTGATCGTGCCGCTGAGGGTGCCGCCGCCGCTGACCGTGACCGAAACCGAGATGCCGTTCTCGGTCGAGTCGCCCTGGTTTTGCACCTGCACTTCGACTTCCGGCGTGCCTTCGCTGGCTACCGCGGTGGTCGATTCGGCGGTCAGTTCGGTGCCGTTGATGCTGGTGCCGATCAGTCCCAAGCCATGCACCCCACCGTCCGAAGCCGTGCTCGAGCCGCTGACCGATTCCAGGGCGGAGCTAACCGCGCTCTCTTCGAGCCACTTGGTCCCATCCGGCAGGAAGATGCTCTTCGGTACATCGTCGCCCTCGATCCCGTTGGAGGCGAGGACGCCGTTGATCTCCGGCCGCGAGACCGATTCGTAGAGCACGTCGGCGGAGAGCAGCTTCTGCATCTGCCTCGCGATGCTCACCATCGCTTTCTCCGAGCCAACGTCGCCAAGCGCGGTGCTCATTTCGTCGGCGATGTTGTCCATCGCGCTGCTGCGCAGCTCGTAGACCAGCTCGAGCGCGTTCTGGGCGTGGCTCATGTCACCGGGCGCGCTGAGGCCGTCGATACGACTGGCGTAGCCGTCCATCGCGCTGCGATCGGCGCTGACCTGATTGACGAATTCGGTGACCGAGAGGCTGCCCGGTTCGTCGAGCTTGGCGAAGAACCCTTTGCTGGTCTGGCCGGTCTCTTCGACGATCTGGCTGACGTTGCGGGCGTAGTCGCTCAGCTCCCGGTCCTTGCGCGCGTCGAGACAGCCCTTCACCCCGAGCACGACGAGGATCAGGATCAGGATCCCGCCGCCGAGCGCGAGCCCACGGCGCAGCAGGATCTGCTGACGTTCAGGGCGGCGGCGAGGCCGGGCCCGGCGACCCGGCCGGTTTGCGGAAGAATCCTCCAAGAAGCAGGGAGTATGTCGCAGGAGGAAGCGGATT
>Ga0157302_10000056_pt1 | contig 17409 bp, 15 predicted proteins | sample NitcycUS103311B2_FD_108381 | JGI IMG/M metagenome (GOLD analysis project Ga0157302, IMG submission 108381) | Soil microbial communities from Arlington Agricultural Research Station in Wisconsin, USA - Nitrogen cycling UWRJ-S103-311B-2 | ecosystem: Environmental > Terrestrial > Soil >... | reverse complement strand
GACCAGAGCGCGATCGACTTCGTCCGGGCGGGACCACCCCAGAGCGCCGTGACCAGCTCCATCGTCGTAGGGTACGCGAGGCCCGCCGAGATCCCACCCACGACGCGCGCGGCGAACAGCACGGTGTCCGACGGCGCGAAGCCCGCGACGAGCGACGCCGGGACGGAGAGGCACAGCCCGATCACGATCATCAACTTGCGCCCGTAGCGGTCGCCGATCGCGCCGAGCCAGATCACCGACGCGGCGAGCCCGAGCGAGTAGCCGACCGCGACGAGGTTCAGCATCGTCTGCGAGGAGTCGAACGACTCGCCGATGTCGGGGAGCGCGACGTTCGCGACGGAGAGATTCAGGTTGGCGACGGCCGCGACGAGGATCAGCGCGGCCAGGACGAGCCCGCCCCGCTCGGGCGAGGTCGACGCGCCGGCGCCGGGGGTCGACGGCCGGTCGGAGACGCCGCGTTCGGCCATCGTCCGATCCTCCCACCCGAAACCACGTCCTTCGCCGGCGTGAGTCGGGGTTCACCCGGGTGAAGCGACGGCTTCGGCCGCGGCGGCGGTTCACCCGGGTGGCCCGCGAGCGCCCGTGGGAAACGCTCCGGCGGGAGGATTACGCTCCGCTTCGGATGTCCGACGCCGCGGTCACGCTCGCCCCGCCCTCGAAGCAGCGTCGCGTCCTCAAGATCGTCTCGTGGGTGGTCGGGCTGGTCCTCCTGCTCGTCGTCCTCCACTTGCTCGGTGTCGACGTCTGGGGCTGGCTGACGCAGCTGTGGGACACGGTGAGCGAGATCTCACTGCTGTACATCGTCCTCGGCTGCATCTTCCAGTGCGCGCAGACGATGCTCACCGCCCTCGGCTGGTACGGGATCCTGCGCTACGCCTATCCCGGCGGCGTGACGTACATGCCGGTGCTCGCCGCATACGCAGCCGGCGTCGCGCTCAACAACTTCCTGCCGGCGAACATCGGAACTTTCGTGACGCTCGTGATGTACGTCGCGATCGTCCGTGGCTCGACGTTCCCGGGAATCCTCGCCGGCTACGTCGTCCAGAAGATCTTCTACATGATCATCGGGACCCTGATCTACGTGTACCTCTTCACGCAGGTCACGGGCTCGTTCGACTTCCAATTCGGCGACGAGCGCGATGCGATCGTCGACCATCTGTTCCTGAGCCTCGGGATCCTCGCGGGGGGCCTCTTCCTCATCGTGTTGCTGTTGCGGATCTTCTGGCGCTGGGTGAAAGAGATGTGGGCGAGGGCGAAGAAGGGCGCCGCGATCCTCGGCGACCTGCGCGCCTACGTGAAGCTCGTGCTGCTTCCCCAGGTCGGCGGCTACGCAGCGAAGGTGCTCGTGATCATCGTCTTCCTCGCCGCGTACTCGATCCCCGTCACGTTCGGCTCGGTGATGAGCGTGCTCGGCTCGAACCAGCTCGCGAACATCCTCTCGTTCACGCCCGGGGGTGTCGGCGTCAACCAGGCGTTCAACACGTTCGCGCTCGACAGCTACACGGACTCGACCACGGCGACCGCCTACTCCATCGGCCAGCAGCTGATCACGACCGCCTTCAACGTGGGCTTCGCCGTCGTTCTCGTCTGCCTGGTCTTCGGCTGGAGCGGCGGCTCGAAGCTCGTGAGGGACTCGTACACGGACGCGAAGGTGAAGGCGAGCGAGATGAAGTCGAGCCGGGGGAAGGCGCTCGAAGGGGCCGAGGAGACGTCCGAGCCGGACGCCACGGCCTGAAGCCTGCGTCCGTCAGGCGCGCCGCGCGCCGAGCTGACGCCGCCAGCGGATCTCGGGCGCAGGGCGGGCCTCGGCGGAAGGCTCCACCTTTGCTCGCTGCGCCGCGAACCAGCCGGCGTAGCGCTCGGCGAGCGGAGCGGCCGTCAGGCCGTGGAGCAGCACGGAGAGCCCGACCGTGACGAAGACGGCGGTCATCACCTGCTCCGCGTGCGTCACGCCACCGTCCTCCTCGAGCATCAGCGCGAAGACGATCGACGCGAGCCCGCGCGGGCCGAACCACCCGAGGAAGCTCACGGTCTGACGGCGCATGCCCGTGCCGACGAGCGCCGCGGCGACGGGAGCCATGCGGATCACCGTCAGGCTGAGCAGCGCGTAGAGGCCGACCGCGAAGGTCAGGTGGCCGAGGGCGGGGCCGAGCAGGACCGCGCCGAAGACGACGAACGTCACCGCGCCGAGGATCTCCCCGGTCTCCTCGATCAGGTGGCCCACCTCGCCGACCGCGTCGCGTCGCAGCGCCTGGAAGGCGACGCCCCCGACGAATGCCGCGATGAAGCCGGAGCCGCCGATCGGGTGGGCAATCCCCCAGGCAAGGGCGGCGGCGGCGAACGGGACGATCTCGAGCCAGTCGCTCTCGGCGTGCGCGGCGCGCCCGGCGACAATCAGCGCCGCGGCCCCGGCCGCGCCGCCGATCGCGCCGGCGAGCGCTCCGTACCCGATCTGCTCTGCGACCACCCGGAGGGCGGACGCCGCGCCGAGCCTGTCGGACTCGACGCTCGCGACTGCCAGCACGACGAGGAAGAGCGGGACGCAGATACCGTCGTTGAGGCCGCTCTCGACGTTGAGGCTCTGCCGCACCCGGGACGGCAGCCGTGGGAGCATGACGACCGCCTGGCCGAGGGCAGCGTCGGTGGGGGCGAGGATCACGGCGAGGAGGAGCGCCTCGGCCCAGCCGAGGTCTCCGAAGAGCGGCAGCGCGAGGACGAAGCCGAGGACGATCGTCAACGGCAGGCCGATGCCGAGCAGGCGGGCGGGGACGGCGGCCTCGCCGCGGAGCGCGCGAAGATCGATCCGCGAGGCGTCGGAGAACAGCACGACCGCGAGCGTCGCCTCCGCCAGCGTCTGCACGTCGTCGCCGAGCGGGCTCAGGTCGATGAAGCCGAGCACCTCGGTGCCGAACAGCAGGCCGCACGCCGTGAAGACCATGGGCGCCGTCAAGGAGGTGCCGGAGATGCGTCCCGAGACGGCCGCGTACGCGAGCAGCGCAACGGCGACGCTCGCAAGGGCCCAGTCCACCGCGCGAGCCTATGTCACCGGATGCGCCCCCGGGCTGCGTTCACCCGGGTGATCGTGCCGCGCATTGACGCGGCCCCGGCCTCGCGGGAACATGCTCTCGCGATGGGCCCACGGAGGGACGGGTACCGATGACCGAGCATGCGGTGCGCACGCCTGCGTCCGTGACGCGGTGGCGGCCGGAGCGTCCGCGGTTCCGGCCGTTGCACCTCCTGCGCACGTGGCTGTTCTCTGCGATCGCGCTCGTCGTCGCGGCGTGGCTCCTCCCGGGCGCCGAGGTGAACGGCTTCGCCGGCGCCCTGGCCGCCGCGGCGGTCATCGCCGTCCTGAACGCGATCCTGCCTCCGCTCGTCGCCGCCTTGCGGCTGCCCTTCATGCTCGTGCTCGGCTTCCTGCTCGTCCTCGTGCTCGACGCACTGATGCTGCTCGCGGCCGACGACCTGACGAACGGCGACCTGAGCGTCGACGGCTTCTGGTGGGCCCTGCTCGTCGCGCTCGTGGCAGCCGCCGTGACACTCGTGCTGGAGGTCGTGGCCGGCGTCGACGACGACAGCGAGTTCTCGTTCCGCGTCATCCAGCGGATCGCGCGGCGGACCGGCGAGCCGACGTACACCGACGCCCCGGGGATCGTCTATCTCGAGATCGACGGCCTCGCGCTTCCGATCCTGCGACGCGCGATGCGGGACGGCAACGCTCCCAACATGGCCCGCTGGGTCGCCGAGGACGGCTACCAGCTGAGCCGCTGGGAGACCGACCTCTCGTCCCAGACCGGTGCGAGCCAGGCGGGAATCCTCCTCGGCTCGAACATGGACATCCCCGCCTTCCGCTGGGTGGACAAGGCGACAGGCACGGTGATGACCTGCTCGGCGCCCGCGGACTGTGCCGAGATCGAGCGTCGCGTCGCGACCGACAAGGGCCTGCTGATGAACGGCGGCGCGAGCCGCGGCAATCTGCTCTCCGGCCAGGCGGACGAGGTCATCCTGACCGTGAGCCGGATCGAGGCGGAGAAGAAGGCAAACCCCGGCTACCGGACGTTCTTCGCGAACGGCTTCAACGTGACGCGCGTGCTCGTGCTGTTCGTGTGGGAGGTGATCCTCGAGTGGACGGCCGCGCTGCGCGCGATCCGGCGGGACGTGCGCCCGCGGGGCCATCGCGGCGGCATCTACCCGTTCATGCGGGCGGCGATGTGCATCGTCGTCCGCGATCTGATCGTCCAGTCGGTGGTGACGGACATGATGAAGGGGCGGCCAGCGGTGTATGCGACGTTCTCCAGCTACGACGAGGTCGCCCATCATTCGGGGCTCGAGCGGGCCGACACGCTCGAGGCGCTGCGCAAGCTCGACCAGCAGTTCGGGCGCATCGACCGTGCCCGTCGCTTCGCCCCGCGGCCCTACGAGATCGTCGTCCTCTCCGACCACGGGCAGACGCAGGGGGCGACGTTCAAGCAACGGAACGGCTACGGCCTGGACGAGCTCGTGCAGCGCTCGCTCGAGTCCGCCGACGTCACGGCGCTCGCGAGTGGGGACGAGCACGACCGAGCGGTGGGCACCGCGTTCGGCGAGGCAACGGGACGCCCGCCCAAGGAGAAGCGGGCGAAGAACGACGTCTCGGGAGAGGACGTCGTCGTGTTGGCGTCGGGCAACCTCGGGCTCGTCTACCTGATGGACGAGCCGCGCAGACTCACCCGCGAGGAGATCGACAAGAGGCATCCGCGGTTGCTGCCCGCGCTCGCGGCGCACCCGCATATCGGCTGGCTACTCGTCCGATCGGCCGACGACGGCGCCGTCGTGCTCGGGGGCGCGGGAGCGCACTACCTCGCCGATGGTCGGGTGGAAGGCCAGGACCCGCTGGCGTCGTTCTCGCCGAACGCGCCGGGTCATCTCCTGCGGACGGACGGCTTCTCGAACGTGGCCGACATCATGGTCGGCTCGTTCTACGACTCGGACGTCGACGAGGGTTGCGCGTTCGAGGAGCTGATCTCGTTCCACGGCGGCCTCGGCGGGCCGCAGACGGAGCCGTTCATCCTCCATCCCGGTGGCCTGCCGCTGCCCGACGAGCCGATCATCGGCGCCGCACAGGTCAACGAGCTGCTGCGCCGATGGCGCGAGCAGCCCCGCGATTCCTCCGCCGAGACGATCCCGACCACGGAGGTGACCACGTGACGGCCGCACCCGAACCTGCCGCGAAGGTCTCGCGCACGCGCATCATCCTCGCGCGCGTGCTCGTCGTGATCGGCGTGATCCTCGTCGTCGTCAGCCTGCTCTCGAACTGGGTGAAGCGCGAGGCGCTCGACAAGGAGACATTCGCCTCGACCTCGCAGGAGCTGATCGCGCATCCCGCGATCCAGAACCAGCTCGCCCAGACGATGGTCGAGCAGCTGTACGCGAACGTCGACGTCTCTGCGCAGCTCGAGCAGAAGCTCCCGCCGAACCTCCAGGCGCTGTCGGGGCCGATCGCCGGGCTCTCCCGCGAGCTCATCGACCGCGCGGCGGTCGAGCTACTGCAGCGCCCGCGGGTCCAGAGCCTCTTCGTGAACGCCGCCTCGCTCGCGCAGTCCCAGACCGTCCGCGTGCTCGAGGGCGACACGACCCGGCTGCAGACGACCGGCGGGAACGTGGTGCTCGACCTGCACCCGCTCGTCCAGCGCCTGGGAGATCGGTTCGGCTTCCTCGCCAACGCCTCGGGGCAGCTCCCGCCGGACGCGGGTCGCATCGTCCTGCTCCAGTCCGACCAGCTGAACACGGCCCAGAACCTCACGCAGGCCCTGAAGAGCGTCGCTGACTGGATCTGGGTCCCGGCGCTCCTCGCGTGGGCGCTCGCCCTCTGGCTCGTCCCCGGCCGCCGCCGCAAGGAGGTGCGCGCGATCGCGATCGGCTGGATCGTCGCGGGCATCGCCCTCCTCGTGATCCGCAGAGTCGCCGGGTCGTACCTCGTCGACAACCTGACGGACTCCGACAGCGTGCGCCCGGCGCTCAGCGCCTTCTGGAACATCCTCTCCGACGGGCTCAAGGAGGCCGCCTGGGCGGTCGTGGTCATCGGCATCATCGGCACCCTCGGCGCCTGGGTAACCGGCGAGGGGACGCGCGCCGCCGGGACACGACGCTGGCTCGGGCCGTGGCTTGCCCGCCCTGGCCTCGCGTGGGGCGTGTTCGCGGCCGTGCTTCTGCTCGTGATCTGGGCGCTCCCGCTGCAGCGCTTCCTGGTGGCGGCGATCCTCGCCGTGCTCGCCTGTGCCGGGTTCGAGATCGCGCGGCGCCAGGCCGTCGCCGAGTACGAGGCCGAGGGCGGCGAGGCCGCACGGCCGCAGCTCTCGATGCCGTTCCGCCGGCGGGCGGCGACCGAGCAGACGACGCAGGTCGAGGAGCTCGAGCGCCTCGCCCGCCTGCGGTCGGACGAGCTGCTCACCGAGGAGGAGTACGCCGCCGCGAAGGGGCGCTTGCTGGGGGCGGGGACGTCGGGTTAGAGCTCGAGCGCCTCGCCCGGCGCGAGCACGCGGACGTCGACCCCGGGCGCCTCGCGGGCGGCCGCCTCGACGAACGTCGCCTGCGGCTCGGCGAGGAACGCCGGCTGCCGGCGGAGCCCCAGGTGCACCGGTGCGTACGTGCCCCAGTGGATGGGGACGGCGATGCGCGGGCGGAGCAGCGCAAGCGCCTCGGCGCCCTGCTCGGGATCCATGTGCGCGCCGCGGCCGAGCGTCGGCCCCCAGCCCCAGATCGGGATCAATGCGAGGTCCAGCTCCGGCACGAGCCCGTCCATCTCGGGGAAGAGCGCCGTGTCGCCGGGAAAGTAGATGCGGCGCGAGCCGCGCACCGCATAGCCGAGGGCCGGCGCGCGCTCCGGATACGGCGGCCTCGAGCCGTCGTGCGCCGCGAACGTCGCCTCGACCTCGACCGCGCCGATCGCGAGCGTCTCTCCGACGTCCAGCTCCGTCACGTCCCGGAAACCCCGCCGGCCGAGGATCCGGCCGATCCCGCGCGGCACGACGAGCGGGGTCTTCGCGGCGATCCGGTAGAGCGACCCGAGGTCGAGATGGTCGTGGTGTGCGTGCGAGAGCAGCACGGCGTCGACCGACCGCAGCGCGTCGGGGTGCACCGGCGCCCGGCGCCGCAGGTGCTTGACGAACAGCCGCAGCAGCGGGTCGGTGAGCAGCCGCACGCCGTCGAGCGAGATCAGCACCGTCGAGTGCCCGATCCAGCGCACCTCTGTCGCATCCGCCATCGAGGCGATGGTAGGCCCACCGCGTCGGGTAAAAGGACGTGGACGCACAAAGCGTTCCACGAGCGGAGGAGGAGACGATGCCCGGCTGGGTCGGCAACATCGAGCAGGAGACGCTCTCGAACGAGACCTTCCGCACGGTCGTGTTCACGGGCGAGCACACGCAGCTGACGGTGATGAGCATCGAGCCGGGGGACGACATCGGCGGAGAAGTCCACCACGGGCACGACCAGTTCCTCCGGATCGAGTCGGGCACCGCCCGCGTCGAGCTCGGTGGCAGCGAGGGCTCACCCGAAGAGGTCCACGAGGTCGCGGACGACTGGGCGATCATCGTCCCGTCGGGGAGCTGGCACAACGTCGTCAACACCGGCTCGGGGAAGCTCAAGGTCTACTCGCTGTACTCGCCCCCGGAGCATCCGGACGGCACCGTTCACCGGACCAAGGCGGACGCGCTGGCGGCCGAGCATTGACGACGGCGTGAGCGCCGGAGCGGAGCTCACGGTCGTCGACAACCCGGCGGAGCTCCGCTACGAGCTTCGGCGCGGCGCCGACGTCGTGGGGCAGATCCGGTATGCGGTCGAACCGGGGCTCGTCCTCCTGATCCACACGGAGGTCGCAGAGGCCGTCGAAGGGCAGGGGCTGGGCTCGCGGCTCGTCCGCGGCGCACTCGACGACATCCGCGCCCGCGGCCTCAAGGTCGCTCCGGTGTGCCCGTTCGTGCTCTCGTACCTCGAGCGGCACCCCGAGTACGCCGGTCTCGTGGAGTCGAATCCGCCCCGCTGGGAGTGAGCGAGCCGCCTCGGCCCGCGGCGCATCGATTCTCAGACGGTTCACAGGATCGCCAGGCAGTGTTCGGACGTGGGCGGCATCCGCGAGACGAACGGAAGCCCCGCGAGGATCCTCGTCGTCGACGACGAGGGCTCGATCGTCGACGCCGTCGCGACCGCCCTGCGCTACGAGGGCTTCGAGGTCGAGGAGGCGGCAACGGGGCGCGAGGCGCTCTCGGCGGTCGCCCGCTTCGACCCGGACCTGATCGTGCTCGACTGGATGCTTCCGGACGTCGAGGGCATCGAGGTCGGGCGCCGGCTGCGTGAGCGCGGGCACCGGAACGCGATCCTGTTCCTGACGGCGAAGGACGGCGTCGAGCACAAGGTCGAGGCGCTCCGGGCCGGTGGGGACGACTACGTGACGAAGCCGTTCTCGCTCGCGGAGGTCGTGGCGCGCGTGCACGCGATCCTGCGGCGGACAGCCGGCGAGCTGCCCGGGGACGTCCTCCGCTACGGCGATCTCGTCCTCGACGAGGCGCGCCACGAGGTCTTCCGCGGCGAGACGCCGGTCCAGCTCACGGCGACCGAGTTCGCGCTCCTCCGCTTCTTCCTCTTGAACCCGCGGCGCGTGCTCTCGAAGGGCCAGATCCTGCAGAACGTGTGGCGCTACGACTTCCGCGGCAACTCGAACGTCGTCGAGACCTACGTCTCCTACCTCCGCCGCAAGCTCGACGCCGCCGGCCCGCCGCTCATCAAGACGGTGCGCCAGGCGGGCTACATGCTGGAGGCATGACTCATGCTCCAGCGGCTGTCGCTGCGAGCGAGGCTCCTGCTGGCGGTTCTCGTCGTCGCGGCCGTCGGGCTCGTGGCGGCGGACGTCGCCACCTACCGCGCGCTCAGCTCGTTTCTCGTCGACCGTACGGACAGCTCACTCGAGGACAGCGCGCACTCGATCCGCAGGCCCGGAGGCGAGCGTGCAGGTCCGCCCGGCGTCGCGGTGCAGGTGCGCTCTGCCGACGGGACGACCGTGCTCGTCACCCTGCCGACGATCGTGATCCCCGGCGAGGGCGAGCCGGCCCCGAAGCTGCCCGGCACGATTCTCCCGCCGACGGGCGGTGACGGCCGCGAAGCGGTGCGCTACTTCACGGTCCCCGGGCAGGACGGCGGCAGCTACCGCGTGCGGGCCTCCGTGGAGGAGGGGGCACGGGCGATGCTCGTCGTCTCGACGTCGCTCGCCGACGTCGCCTCGACCCTCGACCGGCTGCTCCTGATCGAGTTGGTCGTGACCGCCTTCGTGCTCGCGGGGATCGCCGCCCTCGGGCTCTGGCTCGTGCGAGTCGGGCTGCGTCCGCTCGACGCGATCGAGGGCACGGCGGCGGCGATCGCCGCCGGCGATCTGTCGCGCAGGGTCGAGCGGGCCGAGGACCGGACGGAGGTGGGCCGGCTCGGGCTGTCGCTCAACGCCATGCTCGCGCAGATCGAGTCTGCATTCCGCGCCCGCGAGGCCTCCGAGCGCAAGCTGCGCCGCTTCGTCGCCGACGCCTCGCACGAGCTGCGGACGCCGCTCGCCGCGGTGCGCGCCTACGCGGAGCTCTTCGAGCGCGGCGCCGCGACCCGGCCCGACGACCTCGAGCGCTCGATGACGGGCATCAGCCGGGAATCCGAGCGCATGAGCCTCCTCGTCGACGACCTGCTCCTCCTCGCGCGCCTCGACGACGGCCGGCCGCTCGCGCGCGACCGGGTCCAGCTCGACGAGGTCGTGGGCGAGGCGGTCGAGACGGCGCAGGCCGTCGACGCGGAGCGTCCGATCGAGCTGGACGCCGACCCGGCGGTGGTGATCGGAGACCGCGACCGCTTGCGCCAGATCGTGGACAACCTCCTCGCGAACGTGCGCGCTCACACGCCGCCGGGCACGCCCGTGGCGATCTCGGTGCGCCGGCGGAACGGGGCGGCGGCGATCGCGGTGCGCGACAGCGGCCCCGGGCTCGACGCGGAGCACCTCGAGCACGTCTTCGAGCGCTTCTACCGCGTCGACTCGTCGCGCGCCCGGGCGAGCGGGGGCGTCGGCCTCGGCCTCTCGATCGTCGCCGCGGTCGCCGAGGCGCACGGCGGGCACGTCTCGGCGCGCTCCCAGCCGGGCGACGGCGCGACGTTCGAGATCTTGCTGCCGCTCGCCGACGGCGACTGATCGGCGCTGCGACGTCCACAGCCGGCTCCCAGCCGGTTCACAGAGCCGCCCCGGCGCGCCTCGGTTTCATGGCCGTGATGAGAGGGACAGGCACGATGAAGCGCACCATCACCGAGCCGGACCGGGAGGAGAAACCATGATCGACGACGACGATCCGCGCGACGAGACGACGCTTACCCGGCGCGACTCGCTCCTCGGCCTCGGAGGGATCGCGGCGGCCGCGCTGGGCGCGGGCGGCGTCCTCGCGGCGGTCGACGGCGAGATCGCCCACGCAGCCGGGAGTGGGCCCGCGGCGGTCGCCTCGGGGCTCGTCACGTGCGTGCTGACGCCCGAGATGACGGCCGGCCCGTTCATCCTCGACGGCGACAAGGTGCGTCGCGACATCCGCGAGGGCAGGCCGGGAACTCGGCTCGAGCTCGCAACGACCGTGGTCGACGTGTCGACGTGCAAGCCGATCCGCGGTGCGGCCGTCGACGTCTGGCACTGCGACGCCGGTGGGACGTATTCGGGCTTCGCGCAGGAGGGGACCGAGGGCGAGACGTTCATGCGCGGGATCCAGCGAACCGACCGCAACGGCGTCGCGCGGTTCACGACGGTCTATCCGGGGTGGTATTCCGGCCGGACGGTGCACATCCACGTCCAGGTCTCGGCCGGCGGGAACGTCCTGCACACCGGCCAGCTCTTCTTCCCGGAACGGCTCACCGACGCCGTCTTCCGGCGCACGCCGTACAGCCGGCGCCCGAACCGCGACACGCGGAACGCGACCGACTCGATCTTTCGGAACGGCGGCTCGAAGTCGATGCTGAAGCTCGCCAGGAGCAAGAGCGGCTACGTCGGGCGCATCACGATGGGGATCACCCGCTCGTAGAGCGGCACGCGCACCGGCGGCGCCGCGACGGAGCCACACGTTCTTCGGATTCAGCGCCGAGCGCGCAACGCCACTGCTCGACGGCGGCTGCGAAGGGCGAGCAGGCCCAGGACGAGCAGGAGCACGTGCCGCTGGGGCATCTCGGCCGCAAGCACCGCGCAAGCCTAGAGCCCTACACTCGCGCCGATGGCCGAGGCGCGCGCCCCCGAGCAGCGACCCTGGCTCGCGCGCCTCGCCCACTCGCCGTACGCCATCCTGCGTGGGCTCCTGCGCAACCTCGTTCGGGTCGTCCCCGCGGCGATCGACGGCTACTTCCGAGACCGGCTCGGCCAGCACGCCGCGGGAATTGCGTACCGCGTCCTCTTCTCGCTCGCGCCGCTCGCGATCGTGCTCGTCTCGATCGTGGGCCTCGTGTTGCGGAACGACGCCCGGCGTGCGGAGGTGGTCGACCAGATCGTGGGCTGGTTGCCGGTGACCGAAGAGGGCTCGAACACGGTGGAGGAGGCGATCACCCGGCTCGCGAGCCCGACGAGCGCCGTCGGGATCCTCTCGCTTCTCCTCTTCTTCTGGGCCGCGACGGGGATGATGGCGTCGCTCCGCATGGGGCTGGAGGCTGCCCTGCGGGTCGACCGCGGCCGACCGGCGGTGCGGGGAAAGCTCGTCGACCTGCTCCTTGTGGCCGGGGCCGGCGCGCTCGTCATCGTCATGATCGCCGTCGCCGTCGCGGCCCAGGTGGTGACGCGCTTCGTCGACGGTGCCGCGAGTGTCGTCGGCTTCGAGGGCGGGCTCCTCGCGGAGCTCCTGCGCGCCGCCGTCCCGCTGCTCGTGACGACCGCGGTCGTGATGCTCCTCTACCGCTTCGTGCCCTCGCGCCGGTTGCGCTTCGGCGATGCGGTCGCCGGAGGGATGGTGACCGGGATCCTTCTTCTCGTCATCTCCGCCGCATCGGCGTTCGTGTACGACCGGCTGGCCGAGCTCTCCGTGATCTACGGCTCGATCACGGTGGTGCTCGTATTTCTCTACTCGGTGTATCTCTACGCGTCCGCGGTCCTCTTCGGGGCGGAGGTCGCGGCCGCCTGGTCGTCGCCGCCGGCGGAGGGGCCGCCGGAGCCGCTGCGCATGCAGGTGCGGCGCGCGGTGCTCGGCCTCTTCGTCCATCAGAAGCCGCCCGAGCGGACGCCGGCGGGCGAGGGCGAACCGCCCCGGTTGACCACGTCTCGGTCCGGCGACAAAGATCGATAATCGATCGCGTTCTCCGCCGCAGCGCTCCCGACCCCGTCGCGACCCCGGCGAACCGGATCGTGCTGGGACCTGGCGGCCACCGCTTCGGCGACTACCGGAAGCTCGGCCTACCGCTGATGGCGCTCTACGGCGTCGTCGCAGTGCTGCTCGTTCCCGTGATCTGGTCGTTCTGGCGCGCGCCTTGCGCGGCGCGATAGCGTAGGTAGGCAGTCCTCGACCAGGGAGGTACGGATGAGCACGCTGCGCGACGACGAGATCCAGACGATCGAGGCGGGCAAGCGCTTCGACCCTCAGGCTGACGCCGACGGCGACGACACCGACACGACCGACGGCGACTCGGACGACTCCGACGCCGGAGACTCGGATGCCGGCGACGCCGACGCGGACGACACCGACGCCGCGTAGGGCGGCCGCGGCGGCGCTGGCGCGCTGCCTCGATCCCGTCGACGCCGAGACGTTCTTCTCCGAGCACTGGGAGCGGCGACCGCTCGTGGTGCCGCGCGACGAGCCGGGGCGCTTCGACGATCTCCTCTCGGAGGCGGACGTCGAGCGCCTCGTCTGCGCGACGGCGATCCGCTACCCGGCGTTCCGCCTCGTCCGCGAGGGCGCCCAGATCGACATCGCCTCCTACGCCCGTGACGTGTCGTGGAGGCCGCCGTTCACGAAGACGGCGGACGTGATGCGCGTCGTCGCCGAGTGGGAGGCGGGCGCCACGATCGTGCTGCAGGCCCTCCACGTCAACTGGCATCCGCTCGCGGTCTTCTGTCGCCTGCTCGAGGGGGCGCTCGACCGGCCGGTCCAGGTCAACTCCTACTACACGCCGCGCGGGTCGCAGGGCTTTGCGGTTCACCACGACACACACGACGTGCTCGTGCTCCAGGTCGCGGGCGAGAAGCGCTGGCGGCTCTACGACCCGCTGCTCGAGCTCCCGCTCAAGCACCAGCGGTATTCGAAGGCGCTCGGTGAGCACGGAGAGGCGACCGACGAGCTCGTGCTGCGCGCCGGGGACACGCTCTACCTGCCGAGGGGTTGGCTCCACGAGGCCGAGACGTCCGACACGGACTCGCTCCACCTGACGATCGGAATCACCGCGCACACGTGGGTCGATGCCGCCCGCGACGGGCTCGCGGCACTGGAGCGGGAGCCGGCGCTCCGGCGCGACATCGGCACGGGCGACGGCGACGGCCTGGACGACGCGCTTGCGGTCGCGCTCGACCCCGAGCTCGTGGAGAAGCGCCGGCGGCGTCAGTTCCTCGACTCACGCCGGCCGATCCGCGAGGACGGCCTGACCCAGCTCCGGGCGCTCGAGACACTCGGCTCCGAGACGCTCCTCGAGCGGCGCGAGACCGTGATCGCCGACCTCGAGGAGCCGCCGGAGGGACCGGCGCTCGTCTTCGAGGGCAAGGAGCTCCGCTTCCCGCCCCATGCGGGCGAGGAGCTGCGGGCGTGCTACGAGAGCGAGGAGCCGTTCCGCGTCTCCGAGCTTCCCGGCGAGCTCGACGACGAGGGGCGCGTCGTGCTCGCCCGCCGTCTCGTCCGCGAGGGCTTCCTCCGGCTCGTCGTCGAGCGAGAGTAGGCGCTACCGCGGGGTACGCACGCGGCGCTCGGTGACGCGGTAGTGGCGTGGGGCGCGCGGCTCGGTCGCGTCGCATGTGAGAGAGAAAGGCTCCTCGCCGGGGACGGCCTCGACGTCGAGCTCGTGTACCGCCTCGTCGGGCGTCCGGAAGCGAACCCGCCACCGGTTCTCGTCCCGGCGCTGCGACCCTACGAGGCGGAGGTCGTCGATGCCGAGGAGGCCCTCGGACGTCCGCACGGCCTGCTCGGCGGCCTGCACCGGGAACGAGTAGGCGCTCCGGCCGCGATAGCGGTCGAGGTCGACGTCCCCGGAAGCGAGCGACGCGAGCACCGGCTCCACCTCGTCGGGGCCGACACGGCCGAAGTAGAGGCCCTGTGGGAGCGCGACGAGGTTCCCGGCGAAGCGATCGCCGCCGACGTGCGTCGACTGCCAGACCTCGCCCGGCGGCGCAGCGGCACGGAGAGCGTCGTAGAGCGGACGCCCGTGCCGGGCGCAGCAGCGATCGCGCTTGCCGTGGGTGCAGACGACGAGGAGCGGCTGCCGAACGGCGTCACCGATGCCGGGACTGCCCTGCAACGTGCTCGCGAGGTCGACGTCGTGGAGGTCGTCCTGGTGCTCGACCTCGAGCCCGACCAGCTGCTCCTCGCCCGGAGTCGAGGTCGCGAGGAAGACGCGCCGGCCGTGCTCGGCCCGGCGCTCCGGCTGCTTGACGAAGAGCAGCCTCGACGGGCGCAGAAGCGCGAGCTGTTCGCGGAGATGGGCCTTGAGCCTCGGTGAGAGAAGGCTGCCGCCGAGCACGTCGCGTTGCCACGCCCCGCGGTACTCGATCAGGATCCAGTGGTCGATCCGGCTCGCGGTCGCCGCGAGCGGTTCCTCGCGCGCGAGCGAGGTCGCAGAGCAGAAAGGACGACGTCCCTCGGAGCCGTGGGCCATCGAGCCAGGGTAGCCTCCTGTCAGGGAGCCCCTGATCCCGTCCCACATGCTGCGAGAGGAGGCCCGTGAACCTCCACACCGACATTCCGAGCCGTGCCGAGATCGACGCCCTCCTCGCCGGCCGCGACGCGGCAAGCGTCTCGATCTACGTCCCGACCGACCCCGCGTCTCCGGGCGAGGCCGAGCGGATCGAGCTCAAGAACCTCGCTGCCGAGGCCGTGCGGCAGCTCGAGGAGGCGGGCACGCCGAAGGCGGATGCCGATGCGATCGCTGAGCAGCTCGCGTCGCTCGACCCCGACGAGACGTTCTGGCGCCATCAGGCGCGCAGCCTCGCCGTCTTCGCGACGCCGCGGTCGCTCGTGTCGTTCCGCCTTCCCAACCGGCTCGTGGCGCAGGTCCAGGTCGCCGACCGGTTCCACCTGAAGCCGCTGCTGCGCGCGGTGACGTTTCCGCAGGTGGCGTTCCTGCTCGCGCTTGCACAGGGCTCGGTTCGCCTGCTCGAGGTCGGTCCCGAGGTCGGGCCGTGGGAGGTCGACGTTCCCGATCTTCCGTCGGACGTCGCGAGCGCTGCCGGGATGGCGTCGATCGCCGACCGTGCTCCCCGCGGCGCGCTCCAGGGCGCGGAGGGCCAGAAGGTGCGGATGCGGCAGTACTGCCGCGAGGTCGACCGCGCGCTTCGCCCGATGCTCGCCGGGCTCGACGTCCCGCTCGTGCTGGCGGCCACCGAGCCGCTGGACTCGATCTACCGCTCGGTCAACACGTATCCACACCTCGCGCCGCAGAGCGTCCCGGGGAGCCCGGAGGCCAGCTCCGACACGGAGCTCGTCGCAGGGGCGCGCACGGTGCTCGACACGGTCTACGCGGCCGAGCTCGAGAGGGTCCGCGAGCTGTACGAGCGGCGCGCGTCTCAGGGCCGCACCGCGCAGGACGTCGTGGACCTCGCGCGCGCGGCGACGTTCGGCGCGGTGGACACGGTGCTCGTCGACATCGACGACGTCGTCCCGGGCACGGTGGACGAGGACTCCGGCGCGGTGACCTTCGCCGAGGAGGACGACGCCGTCGCGTACGGCGTCGTCGACGAGATCGCACGGCGCGTCTGGCTCAACGGCGGGCGCGTGCTGGCCGTGCGCCGCGAGGACGTGCCCGGCGGTGGTGCCGCCGCGGGGATCCTCCGCTACGCCGTCTGAGACCTGAGCTGGCCGGTCGGGGCGGCCGGGGGGTGTGAGAGGATCCCGCGCGATGAGGCGCCGGTGCGGGATCGGGATCCTCGGCGCCCTCGCGCTCGTGCTCGCGCTCGCGCCGGCCGCCGCCGCCGACCTCCGCGACGAGCAGGCGCTCGCAGAGCGGTACGCGCCCGTCGTCCGTCTCGTCGAGCAACCCGAGGAATGCGGCCCGGGTGAGCCGTATGAGCCGATGGACGTCGACCGGCTGTTCGGCGAGCCGACCGTGGCGCTCCGCGGCCCCTGGAACAACACGGACCTCGTGAAGATCGCGCCGACGGCGAAGGACCTCGCCGGGCTCTACGAGTATCACCTCGACTTCCCGGGAAACCCGCTCCAGGCGGGGTGCGACTACGAGCGGTGGTCGCGACGCATCACCGAGGGATCGACACCGACGGTCTACGCCCACGTGGCCACCGATCCCGCGTTCCCCGGCAAGGTCGCCCTCCAGTACTGGTTCTTCTACGCGCTCAACGACTTCAACAACACGCACGAGGGCGAGTGCGAGATGATCCAGCTCGTCTTCGACGGAGAGGACGCGGAGGCGGCGCTCACCGCCGAGCATCCGGTCGAGGTCGGCTACAGCTCTCACGAGGGCGCCGAGCGCGCGGTGTGGGGCGACGACAAGCTCGAGGTCGTCGACGGGACGCACCCCGTCGTCTTCCCGGCCGCGGGGTCGCACGCGAACAAGTACACCGAAGCGCTCTACGTCGGCAGCTCGGCCGAGGCCGGCGTCGGGTGCGACGACACCCGCGGGCCGCATCGCGAGGTCCACCCGAGCGTGCGGACGATCCCGAGCAACGCTCCGTCCGCCGCCGACGCGTACCCGTGGATCACGTTCGAAGGGCGGTGGGGCGAGCTCCAGAAGGCGTTCTTCAACGGCCCGACGGGGCCGAACCTGAAGACGCAGTGGACGGCACCGATCGAATGGGCGGAAGGATGGCGCGACCGCAGCTATGCCGTCCCCACCGGGGGGATCCTCGGCACGGGTGCGACCGACGTGTTCTGCGCCGGCGTCGAGCGCGGCTCCGAGACGTTGATCCGGCTGCTCCGCAACCCGGGCGCGACGCTCCTCGCCATCGCCGCCGTCCTCGGGCTCCTCGCCTTCGCCGTGATCCGGGCGACGTGGACGCCGGTCGCGCCGCTCCGGATCGCGCATCGCCGGAGCTGGGGTCAGGTCCTCTCGGCGTCGGCCCGCATGTACGTGGCCCGGCCGGGGCTGTTCGTCGGGCTCGGCCTCCTGCTGATCCCGATCGTGCTGATCGTGACCGTGCTCCAGTGGCTCCTCGTCACCGGCCTCGAGGCGGCCGGGAGCGTGACGGGTGACCTGGCGGGCCTCTTTGCGTGGCTCGCGGTCGTCGTGGGAACGACCCTG
>Ga0157302_10000054_pt1 | contig 17495 bp, 17 predicted proteins | sample NitcycUS103311B2_FD_108381 | JGI IMG/M metagenome (GOLD analysis project Ga0157302, IMG submission 108381) | Soil microbial communities from Arlington Agricultural Research Station in Wisconsin, USA - Nitrogen cycling UWRJ-S103-311B-2 | ecosystem: Environmental > Terrestrial > Soil >... | reverse complement strand
GTCGACGGCGACGTAGGAACGGATGGCGACCGCCCCGGTCTCGGTGTCCACCTCAATGGCTGCGAGGTGAGTGCCGTGCGGATAGGAGTAGACATCGGGATCGAAGGACGCCGAAGAATCCAGGTTTGGCTCGATTCCCTCGGGCCAGGCGTGCGCTTGCAGGGCTGCGAAGGCAATCTCAGCCAGCGACTTGCCCGTATCAGTGCCCTTGACCCAGAAGTGGCCGCGTCTGAACTCGAGATCATCCTCGCTCGCCTCCAACATGTGCGCAGCGATGGGCTTGGCCTTTTCGATCACCTTGTCGGCGGCCTTGAGCACCGCGGTCGCGCCGACGACCAGTGATCGGGAGCCGTAGGTGTCGAGGCCACGCTGAGCGATCTGGGTATCGCCATGCAGCACTTCCACATCCTCAAAAGCCACCCCCAACTTGTCGGCCACGATTTGGCTCCAGGCTGTCTCGTGTCCTTGTCCGTGGGGGCTCGTTCCGACAACGACCTCGACCGTGCCAAGTGGGAGCATCCGCACCTCGGCGTGTTCCCAGCCGCCCGCGATGTAGTTCAGCCTGCCGAGTATCCGCGACGGGGCTAGCCCACATTGCTCGGTGTATGTCGAGATGCCGATCCCGAGCTGTACTGGGTCTTTGCGGGCACGGCGCTCGGCCTGTTCAGCCCGCAGCCCGTCGTAGTCGAACAGCTCCTTGGCCTTTGCAGTGGCTGCCTCGTAATTGCCGGAGTCGTATTCAAATCCGGCGACGGTGGTGAACGGAAACTCCTCGGCGGTGATCCAGTTCTTGGCCCGCAGCTCCAAGGGATCCACGTCCAACTCGACGGCAAGATCATCCATGAGTCGCTCGATGGCGAACGTCGCCTCGGGACGGCCGGCCCCGCGATAGGCATCAGTGCGGACCATGTTGGTCAAGATGTTTTTGAGCTCGAAGCGGTAGGCGGCGAACTTGTAGATCGCGTTGTACATGTACGCGCCGAGGATCGGAATCGCCGGGCCCACCAGGCCCATGTATGCGCCCATATTGGCAAGTAGGTCGACGTGGAGCGCGGTGACCTTGCCCTCCTTGGTCGCGGCCAGCGTCAACCGTTGCACCTGATCTCGGCCATGGTGGGCACCCTGCAGAGACTCGCTGCGGGTTTCGGTGTACTTGACTGGCTTGCCCAGCTTCTTGGCCACCGTAAAGGTAATGAACTCTTCGGGCGTGACCTCCAACTTGCCGCCGAAGCCGCCGCCGACATCCGGTGCGATCACCCTGATCTTGTGCTCGGGGGTGTTTGTCGCAATTGCAGTGAAGACGCGCAGAAAGTGTGGCACCTGCGTCGATGACCAGAAGACGATCTGGTCACCGGTCGGGTCGACCAGGTAGGAACGCGGTTCCATGAACGCCGGAATCAGCCGCTGCTGCCGGAAGGTTCGCTCCAGCACGATGCCGTCCTGACGAGCCCTTTCGATCTCATCCTTGACATCAGTACCAGTGCCCGCCTCGGCCGAGTCGAAGACCCAATGAGTCGATACATTCGTCCCCCAGTCGGGATGGACGTACGGGGCCCCAGCCGCGGCAGCCTCAAGATCGAGGACAACCTGCTCATCTTCGTACTCGACATCGACCAGCTCGATCGCGTCGCGGGCAGCTTGGGCGCTCCGAGCTACGACCACCGCAACAATTTCGCCTGCGAAGTTGACCTCGTCGATAGCGACCGGGTGGTACTCCGGGACATGGTCCTCGGGCGAGAGCGGCCAGCCACACGGCATTGGGCCCACATCGTCGGCAAGATCAGCTCCGGTGAAGACCGCGATCACACCGGGTGCGGCCTTCGCCTGGGCCACATCAATAGAGGTGATCTTCGCGTGCGCGATCGGGCTTCGCACCATGCCGAGGAACAGCATGCCGGGCACGGAGAGATTGTCGGTGAATCGAGTCCGACCGGTAATCAGCCGCTGATCCTCTTTGCGGAGCCTTGGCTGGCCAACCTCGAGGGTGGTCTCGGGAGATTCCTCGGTGATGGTCATTGGAGGCTCCCCGCGGCCTGCCGCACGGCCTTGACGATGTTCTGATAGCCAGTGCACCGGCACAGATTGCCCTCCAGACCGTCGCGGATCTCGCGGTCCGACGGGTCGGGATTCTCCTGCAGCAGCGACGCCGCTTGCATGATCATTCCTGGCGTACAGAAGCCGCATTGCAGGGCGTGGCTCTCGTGGAAGGCCTGCTGCATCGGATGCAACTCACCATCGCTGGCAAGGCCTTCGATGGTCGTTACCTCGTGCCCGTCCGCCTGGACGGCAAGTACCGTGCACGATTTCACACTCAGACCGTCGAGCAGCACGGTGCATGAGCCACAGCTGCTCGTGTCACATCCGACGAGAGTGCCGGTCTTGCCCAGCCCGTATCGGAGATACTGCACCAACAATGTTCGCGGCTCAACGTCATCTGTATAGCTGACTCCGTCGACCGCTACGGAAATTCGCATACGCCACTCCCTTCGGATGCTTGTCGCCCCCGGAGCGCGTAATTGCGCGGCTGGCTGGCGACGGCGCCGGCCTTGGGGTAAATGTAGCTCCCCGAGATGATCATGGAGATTCCGGGGTGAGCGCGCGGGCAACATGCAAGATCGAGAGAATCTCGATATGGACAAAGTCAGCTATCTCAATCCCGCACAGCTTCACAGCAACCCGGCTTTCACCCAGGTTGTGCGGATCCCGGCTGGACATGATCTGATCGTGATCGGCGGCCAGAATGGCGTCGACAGCTCAGGACGCGTCGTGTCGGACGACCTGGCCGGCCAAACTCGGCAGGCGCTTCGCAATTTGCAGGCCTGCCTGAGGGAGGCGAACGCCGACCTTGATCACGTAGTGCATTGGTCGATTTTGATCAAGGATGGGGCACCACTGATGGAAGGCTTTGCAGCTTTCATGGAGGTCTGGGGCCAGCGGAACAACCCACCAGCCATCACGAGCGCCTTCGTCAGCGGCTTCGCAGTTGAGGGTGCTTGGTGCGAGATCGAGGCGCTCGCCGCAGTGCCCAGCACGTGATCGAATTCCCGGCAACATCCCACGCTGCGTGGGATGTTCACGCTGCCCGGAGTGCACGCCGTGTACAGCGTGAGGGAGCCATGTACAGCTTGGCCCAGACGACATCAGTTTGGGGCCCGTCCTTCTCAGGCCAAGAGCACAGGCGTGATCACGATGCTGTGTGGTGAATACGTCCGGTCAGCTCCGTTAGCCGACTTCCCTGCCCGCCCCAACGCTGGCCAATGATCTCCGCGGCAATTGAGACGGCCGTCTCTTCTGGTGTGCGCGCTCCAAGATCAAGACCGATCGGACTGGAGAGGCGTCCGATCTCCGTTTCAGTCAGTCCAGCCTCCCGCAGCCGCTGCAGCCGTTCCTCATGGGTCTTTCGCGAGCCCATGGCACCGACATAACCGATCCGCGTGAGGCGGAGGGCGATCTCCAACACCGGTACGTCGAACTTCGGATCGTGCGTCAGCACGCACACGACGGTGCGTCCATCGATCCGACCTGCCTCGACCTCGGCCGTCAGGTAGCGGTGCGGCCAATCGACGATCACTTCATGGGCTTCAGGGAACCTCGTCCGGGTCGCGAACACCGGTCGCGCGTCACACACGGTTACCCGGTATCCCAAGAAGCTGCCAAGACGGGCAACAGCGGCCGCGAAGTCGATCGCGCCGAAAACCAACATCCGAGGAGGAGGTGCGTAGCTGGCCCCGAACACCCGCATCCCCTCACCGCGCCGCTGACCATCCGGGCCGTAGGTCAACAGCTCGGTCTTGCCTGCCGCCAGCAGGCCGCGGACGTCGTCGGCCACGGCGGCATCGGCACGCGGGCTTCCGACCGAGCCGATGATCGGAGAGTCCTCCGCTGGGCGGATGATCATCCTCTTGCCAACCCTGGTGGCGTCTGGATGCTCGACCACCGTGGCGACGGCCACCGGGCGCCCGGCCTGAATGTCCGACGCAACGTCAGCCAGTTCAGGGAACGTCTGTTGCGAAACCTTCTCAACGAAGACGTCCAGGATCCCGCCGCAGGTCAGGCCAACCGCGAACGCATCGTTGTCACTGACTCCATAACGCTGCAGCATGGGATGTCCGTCATTGATCACTTCTTGTGCGAGCGCATAGACGGCAGACTCCACGCAGCCGCCGGATACCGAACCCACTGCTGAGTCGTCGGGGCCAACCAACATGGCGGCTCCGGGTTGCCTCGGCGCCGAACGCCAGGTGCCGACCACTGTTCCCATACCGACGGTCTCGCCAGCCCGCCACCACGTGAGGAGATCGGGGAGGACATCACGCATCGATGCGCCCCTTAGACATCGGCCAATACCTCCAAAAGCTCGGCATAGGCGGCAAGCGAATGCCCCGCGACCATCCGGTCCAGGTGCGGCAGGCAAGCCTGAATACCGGCCTGGATCGGAGCGTACCCCGGCTTGCCACGATGCGGGTTCATCCAGATCACTGCGTACGTGAGTAGCTGCAGCTGCCGCATCTGTTCACCTAGCAGCCGGGCGTCGCCACGCTCCCAGCCGTCGCTCGCAATCACTACTAGCGCGTTCCGCGCTAATCCACGCCGACCCCAACGGTTCAGGAACGCGCCAATTACCTCGCCCAGCCGAGTACCTCCTGACCAGTCCGGCACCAACCGTCCTGCCGCAGCCAGCGCCTCCTCAGTCTGACGGATTCGTAGGGCCAAGCTGATCCGGGTGAGCCGCGTGCCCATCGTGAACACCTCGACCTGGTGGGGCATCGCGCGGACGATCCGATGCGCCAACCGCAGCAGCGAGTCCGCGTACGGCTGCATTGATCCCGATATGTCGATCAACACCACGACCCGTCGGCGGCGTACGCCGGGCCGCCTATGCCGCAGCTCGGATAGCTCACCACCCGAACGCAACTGGGCACGCAGCGTACGTCGCAGGTCGACTGAGCCGCGACGATGCGGTCTGCGACGCAGTCCGCGGCGCAACGGCGGCACGACATCGAGGCTGTCGAAGAGCGTCGCCAACTGGGTTCGCTCCTGCTCGGTGAGGGTTGCCAGGTCACGGTGGCGGAGCATCTCTGTCGTGCTCGCGCGTACGGCGATGAGTTCATCGGCGGATTGGCCCTTGGAGTCCGACTCGTCGCCCAAGGATGCTTGCGGCTGTCGCCGTGCCGGCACCGTGCTTGCTGATCGCGGTACCTCCGGTGAATCGGTGAACCAGGCAGTAAAGGCCCGGTCGTAAAGCTCGTTGTCATCCAGTGATGAGCACAATGTTGCGCGGCCGGACCAGTAGGTCGACACTCGATCATCGAAGCCGGTCAGGGCGACTGCCTGGATAAAAGCGCTCGTCCGGTCCGGTGTCACAGCCATTCCCGCCGTCCGTAGCACGTTCGCAAAACCGACAAGGAGCTCCTCCGGCGCCGCGTTTCTCAAGATTGTCATCGCTAGCTATCGACTAAGGATCGCTTCCAGCGCGCGTCGCACCCGCTCGGCGTCTTCTCGGTACTTCAGTACCGCACCAAGTGTCTCGGCGGCAGCGGCGACGTCCAGTTGCTCGTGCCCGAGGCGTTGCAGGGCGCGTGCCCAGTCCAGGCTTTCTGCCACGCCTGGTGGCTTCAGGATGTCGTCGCTGGTTCGGATCCGATGCACCGCGGTGGCTACCTGGGTCGCTAGCTGGGCACTTACATCGGGCAACCTCGTTCGGATGATCTCTATCTCCCTCGCGAGCTGCGGATGGTCTATCCAGTGGTAAAGGCAGCGTCGTTTCAGGGCATCATGCAGTTCCCGGGTCCGATTCGAGGTCAGCACCACCATCGGAGGGTTTGCCGCGCGCACCTCCCCGTACTCTGGAATCGTCACGGCGAACGTCGAGAGCACCTCGAGCAGAAAGGCCTCGAATTCATCGTCGGCACGGTCGATCTCGTCGATCAACAATACGGCGTTGGATGATCGCAGAGCCTTCAAGATCGGTCGCTCCAACAAGAACCGCTCGTGAAACAGTGTTTCCTCGAGCGCACGCACATCAAGATCATCTCCGGCCACCGCCTCAACCGCCCTGATGTGCAGGATCTGCCGCGCGAAGTCCCAGTCGTACAGGGCCTGGCTGGCCTCGATGCCCTCATAGCACTGGAGGCGGATCAGTTCGGCACCAGTGATCATCGCCCAAGCCTCGGCAAGCGAGGTCTTCCCGGTGCCAGGTTCACCCTCCAGCAGCAGCGGCCGGTTCATCGCGGTGGCTAAGAAGACGACCGTCGACAGTCCTTCGCTGGGAAGGTAGCCGGTGCTTCGCAGCGCCTCCGCAATCGCGGCTGGACTCATCGTGGCGGAGGTCAACACGGCTCGCTTCGCTCCCGCCTCTCATCGATGCCACGTTCAACTGGGCCACGAGGTGTCGTGGTCCTGGCCGCTGGCCAGATCACCACATTCCACACCACGGACGTCGTGCTCGGCGAGGTAGTCCCTGGCGCCGCTGTCTCCGGTCAGCTCGATCATGATCGACTCTAGATGGTCGCGGCCGATGAAAACCGGGTGGCCCGGTCGCCCTTCGTAGGTGGCGCGCACCAAGGACGCGGTGCCGGGGGGAGTCTGTCCGATCACGCGGCGCACCACCCCGGTCGTGACATCAGGCAGGTCGACCAGGTGCACCAGGACCGCACGCCAGCGCTGAAGCTGCGCGGCAAGCAAGCCGCTGCGCAGCGAGCTGCCCATACCCAGCTGCCAGTCCGGTGCATCGACGATGGTGAGGACTGGATCTGCGGCGAATTCTGAGCTGGCAATCAGCTCTCGCGCGCGTGCCGCCTCGCAGCCGAGTACCACGATTATCGCCTCGCAACCGCCATTGCGCAGCGCTGCGATCGAGCGCAGCAGCCAGGACGTGCCGTCGGCGTCGATGCGTAGTGCCTTCGGTCCGCCGGCGCGACGTCCGGCACCGGCGGCGAGCAGCACACCGCAGATGCGGCTGGCGGTGCTGTCGGACTCCAGGTCAGGCTGTTCCTTGATCATCTGGATAATCGTCGTCGATCGCGTGGTGGTCGAGGGCCAGCTGGGCAAGTACGGCGTTATGAAGCCGGCCATTGGTGGCGTAGGCGCCATCCCCGTGCGGCCCCGGGCGGCCATCAAGATCACTGAACTTCCCGCCCGCTTCGGTGACGATGATTGAGCATGCCGCCATGTCGTACAGCCTCAGCTGCGGCTCGCAGGCAATGTCGACACCACCTTCGGCAAGCAGCATGTAGGACCAGAAGTCGCCATAGGCACGGGTCCGCCAGCACCGTCGCAGTAGGTCCACGAACTGCTGCCCTTGGTGGGCCTCCACCCAGGCAGAGATCGAGGCATAGCTCAGTGAGGCGTCCTCGATGCTGGCAATGTCTGAGACATGAATCGGCGTCGCCGACATCAGGGATTTACCGGCGTACGCGCCGCCGCCCAGGCTCGCCCACCAGCGGCGGCCTAGCGCCGGCGCGCTTACAACGCCTACTGCCGGCTGATCGTTGATCAGCAAGGCAATCAGCGTCGCCCACACCGGCACGCCGCGTACGAAATTCTTGGTGCCGTCAATCGGGTCCAGCACCCAGCGTCGTGGACCCCAGCCAGTGTCGGCCATCTCTTCGCCATGCACCGCATCGCGTGGTCGGGCTCGGCTGAGCGTACGACGAATGGCCTGCTCAGCCGCTGTGTCGGCGTCGGAAACCGGCGTGAGGTCCGGTTTGGAGGTGACATGCAGGTCGAGCGATTTGAAGCGGCTCATGGTGATGGAATCGGCGTCATCGGCGAGCAGATGAGCCAGCCGAAGGTCGTCAGTCAGACCTCGAACGAGCGCATCGTCAAGCCCTGTTCGCGCGGCGTCGGGGACGGGCATGTGCCTACGCTACTGGCCGGAGCCGAGCATCCGGCGGAAAGACTCGAGCCGGCTAGCTGCGAGCTGACCACTCGCCACGGCAGCGTCCAACGCACACTCAGGAGCTGTGTCATCATGCCGGCAACCGCGCGGGCAGTTTTCAGCAATTGCGCGAAGGTCATCGAATGCGGCGATGATCCGGTCTCGGCTGACGTGACTCAAGCCGAAGGACCGGACCCCAGGGGTGTCAATAACCCACGAGTCGGTTGGGTCCGACAGCCGTAATGCGATGGCCGACGAGGAGATGTGCCTGCCACGCCCGGTAGCCGCGCTGACCTCTCCGATCGCCCGGCGCGCGCCGGGGATCAAGGCGTTGACCAATGTGGATTTCCCGACACCTGAGTGGCCGACGAAGACACTCCGATGACCGTGCAGCCGTTCGCGTAGCGGATCCAGATCAGCGCCAGGGTAGGTGACCTGGACGGGGACACCTAGCGGCTCGTACTGCGCGATGAGCTCGTCCGGTGCCGCAAGATCGGCCTTCGTAAGGCAAAGCAGCGGTTGAATTCCAGCGTCGTACCCAGCGACCAGGAGGCGATCGATCATGCCAACACGCGGCGGTGGATCAGCGAGCGCGGTCACGATCACGAGTTGGTCGGCGTTAGCAACAATGGGTCGCTCGTAGGGGTCATCGTCATCAGGTGTGCGCCGTAAGACTGTCTCTCGATCCGCGACCTCCACGATGCGCGCCAGCGTTCCCTCGGCCCCGGAGGTGTCGCCGACGACGCGAACGCGATCGCCCACGATGACACCCTTGCGACCTAGCTGACGCGCCTTGGTGGCGGTGACGTCCCTGTTAGAGATCAAAACCCGATACCGGCCCCGATCGACGGTGATCACCATGCCCGTCTCGGCGTCGGCGTAGTCGGGTCGATCTTTGGTACGCGGCCTGCTGCTGCGACGACGCGGACGATCGAACGCCTCGTGGTCGTCGCCCAGCCGGTCGGCAGAGGTCACGAATGGATCGCCTCGCCTGCTGCTGCCTCTACGGAGTCATTGATCATCTTCATCCAGAGCTGTTCGAACTCCGGCATGGTCTTGCTGGTGCAACTGATGTCGTCCAAGACGATTTCTGGGACCAGCAGGCCGAGAAGAGCCCCCGCCTGCGCCATTCGATGATCAGCGTAGGTGTGCCAAAGATCACCACCGAGCAGTTTCGGGTGAATGACCAGTCCGTTCTCGGTCTGTTTCACATGTGATCCAAGCCGATCCAGTTCGGTCTCGAGTGCCGCAAGCCGATCGGTTTCGTGTCCACGGATATGGGCAATGCCGCGCAGATGGCTGGTGTCATCGGCCAGGGCAGCCAGCGCCGCAACGACCGGTGTCAGCTCCGCGGACTCGCTCAGATCAAGATCAACAGCGTGCAGCTGATCGGTGCCTTGAACTTGGAGATTGCTGCCGTCGAGATCCACGCGGGCGCCAAAGTCTTGCAGGATCTCCCGGATCGTATCGCCGGGTTGCAGAGTCCTGGCGGGCCAGTTCGGGACGGTGACAGTACCGCCGGTGATCGCTGCCGCGGCGAGGAACGGTGCGGCATTGGACAGATCGGGCTCAATCGTGACGTCGAGCGGCTGGAGAGTGCCCGGCGCAACGACCCAGCGGTCCGGCGCTGTGTCATCGATGTTGACTCCTCGGGCCCGCAGCATGGCCAGAGTCATCTGGACGTGCGGACGTGAGGGAATCTCACCTCCAACGTGCTGGATGTCGATGCCATTGACGTACCGGGCGCCGGCCAGTAGCAGGCCGCTGAGAAATTGGCTGGAGGCTGAGGCGTCCACGGTGATATCGCCGCCCGGCAGCTGCGGACTCCCCGTGAGGTTGAACGGCAGCGAATAGCCATTGCCGTCGACCCTGGCGCCGAGAAGTTTGAGCGCCCCGAGCAGTGGTGCCATGGGGCGCGCGTACGCCTGCTGGTCGCCATCAAATCGCACCGTGCCGTCGGCCAGAGCCGCAACTGGAGGGACAAAGCGCATCACCGTGCCAGCAAGACCGCAATCGATGGTGCTGCCGGCGACAAACGACTGAGGAGGGATGACCTGCCACTGCTGGCCGCTTTCTTCGATGTGTACGCCGAGAGCCCGCAGCGCATCTCGCATCAATTGGGTGTCACGGGCTTCCAGCCCGCCGGTAATCACTGACGGACCGCTGGCCAGCGCGGCCAAGATCAAGGCCCGGTTGGTCTCGGATTTGGATGCGGGAAGGACGACTGTTGCGGTGATCGGTGCGGGCGCCTCAGGTGCAGCCCATTGTCGAAGTCCAGACACTCCTCAGATCCTAGGCGCCACCGACCACCAACCGCCGACTCGTCAGAGTCTCAGAGTGCTATAACCCTTTGAGACGCTGACCAGTCGGTAATAGAGGGAAGTCAGTTTTCGCCAAGCTGGACGTTCTCGCCGAGCTTCTTGGCCTTCTTGGAAATGACCTTGGCCTGTTTCTTCGCTTCTTTCTTGGCCCTCTTGGCTGCCTTGGCTGCGGCCTCTTGGGCTTCCTCAGCCGTCTGGACAGCCACCGACTTCGCTTCCTTCAACTGCCTCGCTGCCTGCTTCTGCAGCCTTCGAGAGGAGTCTCCGAGAGACTCGACCAACGCAACGCCGGTAGCTACCGCTGCCTCCGCCAGCTCCGTGGCGGTGTCGGCAACATTGCTGCTGCCCTTGGAGAGCTTCTTGGACGCCCTACGCGTCTCCTTGGCGATCGTTTCTCCGCCCTTCCTGGCGCGCCAGACCAGGCTCGGCTTGCCCTCGGTGTCTTGAGCGGCGAGGAGCACTCCACCAAGCAAGCTCACGTTCTTCAGAAAGTGACTGCGGTCCTGAGCCCGCGCTTCAGGGTCTTGCACCGTCCAGAAGGGGTGCTTGGCGATAGTGCTCGGAATGAGTGAGCCGGCCAGCAACAGCGCCCCTAGACGGCGGCCCTTGCCAGTCGCAAGAGCGGCGCCACCTAACACTTCGGCGATGCCGTTGAGGCGCACCAGCGTGACGGCGTTCTCGGGCACGTACCCGGCCACCTGCTCCGGCGTGTACTCCTTGACGAGCGGGACGACACGATCAACGAGAGGCTCGGCTGCTGGCACAAGCGATTCGGGATCGCGGATCGCCTTGATTCCCGCCGCGACGAAGTAGGAGGCCAGCATGGTCCGAGGAATAGCGCGCAGCAAGCTCATGGAATATTCCTACCCTGACTGAGCTGCTTCATCCCAACAGGGGGCCAACTTCGAGCGAAAGTAGTCGGGAAAGGCAGCAGTGAATCGATTCACAATGTCGTTGCCGACCACTTTCCCGGTGCCAGGAGTTCGGTCAGACGTCGCAGATACGCTCGAACCCATGTGCGGACGCTATGCAACCTCCGCCAGCCCGCAGGACCTGATGGAGGAGTTCGAGGTCGACGACCTGTTCGACGGCCTGCCCGGGCCGGACTACAACGTTGCCCCAACAGTGGCGGTGCCTGCCATCTTCGAGCGCCGAGTAAAAGACACCGGCGAGGTCCGGCGGCGGCTCGCTCCGTTGGTTTGGGGGCTGGTTCCGTCGTGGGCGAAGGACGCTTCGATCGGCTCGCGAATGATCAATGCGCGGCTCGAAACAGTGGCGGAGAAGCCGGCGTTCCGGCGTGCCTTTAGCACCCGCCGCTGCATCTTGCCGGCGGACGGCTTCTATGAGTGGTACGCAGCTGAACAACAAGCCGGCGGACGCGGCAGAGGCAAGCCACGCAAGCAGCCTTTCTTCATTCATCGGGCCGACGGTGGTCTGCTCGTTATGGCGGGCATTTACGAGATCTGGCGCGACCCGCGCAAGCCTCCTGAGGACGACTCGGCCTGGCTGCGCACCTGCTCTGTGATCACCACCGAAGCAACCGACGCCGCTGGGCACATTCATGATCGAATGCCAATGGTGATCACCCGTGACGCCATCGATGCATGGCTAGATCCGGAGATCACCAATCCGGAACGCGCACTGGAGCTTCTCGAGGTTACGGAGGCGTCGGCCTTGGAGGCGTATGCGGTTTCCACCGATGTCAATAGCGTTGAGAACAACAATCCTTCGCTCGTTGAGCCCCTTGCCAGCGAACCGGACCAACACCATGATCAGGAGACGTTGATCTGATCATGGCCTCGACTGTCGTCCCGGTGGATACGCCGCAAGGACCGGGCAGGTTGTTCCTTGATCTTGCTAACCGGCCAAGCTCGATTCTGGTGCTGGGTCATGGTGCCGGTGGTGGCGTCGGGTCGGCTGATCTTGAACTGCTGGCCCGCAGTTTGCCCGATCTCGGCACCAGTGTGCTGCGGTTCGAGCAGCCGTGGCGTACGGCAGGCCGCACAGCGGGCACGTCGCCGCCGCGGCTCGATGAGGCTTGGATTGTGGCATTGGATTGGCTCACCGAGCAGGAGTGGGCTCGGCAACCGCTCGTTGTGGGCGGTCGTAGCGCCGGTGCCCGGGTGGCGTGCCGTACGGCGCCCCAGACCGATGCCGCGGCGGTTGTGTGTCTGGCATTTCCGCTGCATCCTCCTGGCCGGCCCGAAAAATCTCGAGTGTCGGAATTGTTGACGCCCACCGTTCCGCGGCTGGACCTGCAAGGCAGCAAAGACAGCTTTGGCACCGCGGACCAGATCCGCGCTGCCATCGGTGATACCTCGGGCATCACAGTCGTTGAGTTGCCGGGTGCGGATCACAGCTTCCGGATCGAGAAATCGGCAGCCTTCACACCAGCTGATTTGTGTATGACGCTCGTCACCGAGGTCAGCCGATTCATCGCAGCCGTGGTGGGAATAACCACCCCATGACCGCGTTGCACATCACATGCCCCTGCTGGTGGATGGCTTGGACGCTCAGTCGATGTTGCGCACCTCGCCGCTACTCTCGTACGTGATGAGCATGCCTAGCACTTCCAGTGGCGCCTCGGCCCGCACGCCGAACAACGACGCGTCGAACAGCGACGCTGGCCATGTCGAGACAGCTGACGAGCGACATGAGCGGTTCGAGCAAGATGCCTTGCAGTATCTCGATCAGCTCTATGCCGCCGCCCTGCGCATGACGCGCAATCCAGCGGACGCCGAGGACGTAGTTCAGGAGACCTACGCAAAGGCGTACGCGTCCTTTCACCAGTTCACCCCGGGCACGAACCTCAAGGCCTGGCTGTATCGGATCCTGACCAATACCTACATTAACTCTTACCGGAAAAAGCAGCGCGAGCCGCAGCTCTCCGACGGGGAGAACGTGGAGGACTGGCAGCTTGCCAGGGCCGAGTCGCATACCTCGAGTGGCCTGAAGTCGGCGGAGATGGTGGCGCTGGAGAACCTGCCGGACACCGATGTAAAACAAGCGCTGCAGCAGCTGGCTCCTGACTTCCGGCTGGCTGTCTACCTGGCGGACGTCGAAGGCTTCTCGTACAAGGAGATCGCCGACATTATGGGCACTCCGATTGGCACCGTGATGTCGCGACTCAACCGTGGCAGGACGCAGCTGCGCAATCTGTTGGCCGAGTATGCCCGCGACAGGGGCATTAAGCGAGCGGAGGCGAGCACGACATGAACGCCGAACGACCCAAGGATGCGTCGCTCGACGACTGCGAACACGTACTCGAACGCGTGTACGAGTTCTTGGACAATGAGGTTGACGAAGCCACCGGCGACGCGATCCGCCATCACCTCTCGATGTGTGAACCGTGTCTGGAACGCTTCGATGTCGAGGAGGCGGTCAAGTCGCTGGTCCATCGGCGCTGTGGCGGTGATGTCGCACCGAGCCACTTGCGAGCGAAGATCGTTTCCCAGCTGATTGTGATCCGCAAGACGCTTTGACGCTTAGAGCCAGCAAACCCACGGAGATCACCATGGGTTTCGTGTTTGTGGCCTAGCAACTACTAGGCGTTCGGGCGTTTGCCATGGTTCGCGCTCTTCTTCCGGCGGGCGCGACGCTTACGGGCACTCTTGGCCATCTGAGCCTCCTTGAGGTAAGAGCGACGATTCTCCCACAAACCAATAAATGTTTGACGCGGCCGTAGATTTGCGACATGCCGTCCATGTCGGAGATCATCTCCGAGCACACCGACCTTTCCGAGGCCGACCATCACTGGCTGAAACTGCTGGTCTCGGAATGGCAGTTGCTTGCCGATCTCAGCTTCTCCGACCTGGTCTTGTGGGTACGCGACCACGATCCGAATGTCTTTTGGGCCGCGGCCCAGATCCGGCCCTTCACCGGCGCGACTTCTCTGTTTGATGACGTCGTCGGCGATCTCATCGCTTACTCACCCGAGCATCTGGTGTCTGAGGCCTTCCTCAGCGGCGAGACAGTCCAAACCAGCGAACGCAAACTGCAGGCGGGACTGCCAGTTGAGACACATGCCATCCCAGTCAAAGTGGGTGATCAGGTGATCGCAGTCGTCGAGCAGCACACCAGTCAACTCGCCGTACGCGGGGCGCCCAGCTCATTGGAGAAGGCCTACCTGGAAGCGGCGGCGGAGTTGGCAAGGATGATCACGATCGGCGCCTTTCCGATTCCGAGCGATGCGACACACCTGGCTTTCAGCCCGCGCGTTGGTGACGGATTCATCCGGCTGGACCCGAGCGGCCAGGTAACGTACGCGAGCCCCAATGCACTGAGTGCTTATCGCCGGCTTGGGTTGCGCGGCGACCTTGTAGGAGAGCAGCTCGCCAGCCTGACGGCGGAGCTGTTGCCAGCTGGACCGAATCCGGTGGATGAGTCCGTGCAGTCGATCTTGTCGGGTCGTACGGCACGCCGCACCGAGCTGGTATCCGGCGAAGCGCATCTGATGGTTCGAGTGTTGCCACTCGTCGACGGCGGGGAACGAGTCGGCACTATCGTGCTCTGCCGTGATGTGAGCGACCTACGAAGCAAAGAGCGTGAGCTAGTCACCAAAGACGCCACCATCCGCGAGATTCACCACCGGGTGAAGAACAATTTGCAGACAGTCGCGGCGCTGCTGCGGATGCAGGCGCGGCGCATCGAGTCTCCGGAGGCGCGCGTCGCACTGACCGATGCCATGTCGCGGGTCGCCTCCATCGCGATTGTGCACGAAACCCTTTCGCAAGCCTTCGATGAGATAGTCGAATTCGATCAAGTAGCCGATGAGCTGCTCCGTACGGTTGGCGACGTGGCCGCCTCCTGGGGTGGAGTCTCGGCAATTCGTGAGGGCAGCTTCGGTCTGCTGCCCGCGGATGTCGCCACCAGCCTGGCGATGATCATCAGCGAACTCTGCCAGAACGCCGTTGAGCACGGCCTCGCGAACCAGTCTGGTGAAGTGCGAGTCATCCCTAGCCGGTTCGACGGGCGGCTCCGGATGGAGATTAGCGACGATGGGCGAGGGCTCCCGCTGGGGTTCAATTGGCGCAAATCGCGCAGCTTGGGGCTCTCGATCGTCAACACGTTGGTGGCCGAAATGGAAGGCTCTTTCCAACTTGGGCCACCGCAGGCCGGGACGGGCACCCGAGCCGTGGTGGAAATTCCCCTCTGATCTTTTACACATCCTCCAGTTACCGGCGGCCGGGAATCGCTACGACGCCACACCGCGAATGTCCTTGTGGACATGTGACCACCGCAACCGCGGCATCGTGGCAATGGTGAAGTGGCAGAACTGCGTAGGCAATGCCAAGCGTGCGAACTTCTACGCCGCCGACGCCAATGTCATCGCCTTCAGCAAGGACAGCAAGGGCTGGAACAGCGTTCAATGACGGAACCGCAGACAAGCAGATTCATGTGTAAACCGGTCTGTCGGCGGGCACGTACTGCGACATCATCCACGACACGAACCCAGGCACCGGCTGCACCGGGCCGACGGTTGCAGTGGACAGCAGCGGGTTCACAACGGTTACCGTGGGCTCGAAGGACGCGGTAGCGTTCACCCGAGCCGACCGAACGAATCAGAATTGATCCGGCGGCAACTTGGACTCTGACGGCTGGGCCGCCAAATTCGCCTCCTTCGTCGCCCGCGTGCGTTGACCCATCCCGTCTACGCAGCGCGAGCCGCGTGCTCCTGCAGTCGGCGAAGCGGGCCAGCCGTGATAGTGCAGAGACCTGCGGTCCAGATGGAAGAACGCCGGGGATTTCCCGGCGTTCTTTGCTTGCTGGACGAAGCCCCCTGGCTATGCGGTGCGGATGCGCGCGCGTGCGGCGCGCCGCTTCAACGCTCGCCGCTCATCTTCGCTCAGACCGCCCCAGACACCATGATCCTGACCTGCTTCCAGCGCCCACTGCAGGCATGCGTCCCTCACCTCGCATCGCCGGCAGACCTGTTTGGCCTCTTCAATCTGGAGGAGGGCAGGCCCGGTATTGCCGATCGGGAAGAACAGCTCCGGGTCCTCATCCAGACAGGCGGCCTTATGGCGCCAATCCATGGCGTTACACTCCTAACTGGTTGCTCCGGGCCCTGCATAAGGACCCCGCAGTATGGGGAAGCCACGAGTCCTCTACACTGAGCCTTGACTCGCGCCACCCAAGACTTTCAAGTATTGAGACGCAATACAAGACTTTCGAGCGTTCGGTGCCTCACATTTCGATCCAGTTATGGCCTGCGGGGGCCTTGTCAAGTCGTTCTACCCGCTCCTGACGGCGCAAAACACGTCATATGACCCAGACAGATGCCCCGGCTCCAGGCCGCCGACGTCCGCTCACCATCGTCGTTGCCGCAGTCCTATTGGCCGTCGAAGCACTCTTTGCCCTGGTGTACGCGGCGCTCGAGGTGGGCCAAATCCGAATGTTCCGCGCTGTTGTGGGAGTTGGAGTCACGATCCTGATGGCCGGTTTCGGCCTCGTCCTTCTCCTGGTAGCCCGAGGAGTGTTTCTGGGCAGGAGGTGGAGCAGAGGACCCGCCGTCGCCACTCAGCTGATCTTGTTGCCGCTGGCTTGGGGCTTCGTCGGTGGGCGTACCACCTGGGTAGCTGTGGTGCTGGCGGCCGTGGCGATCACAGTTCTGGTGGGTTTGCTACACCCCCGCTCGACCGCTGTCTTCGTGCAACGGGCCGGAGACAAAACGCAGCCGTAAAAGGAGAACTGGTCGCTTACTCGGCAGCCTCCGCCAGGATCTTGGCCAGCTCCGCGTCGTGCGCAGCCTCCGTTTCGGCCTGCTGCTTAACGCGACGGAGGAATGTCTTGGTGCGCTCCTCCTTCGGATTCAGCAGCACGTCTTTCGGCGAGCCCTCCTCGACGACCACACCTTGATCCATGAACACCACACGGTCGGCGACCTCGCGGGCAAACCCCATTTCGTGGGTAACCACGATCATGGTGGTGCCCTCCTGAGCGAGATTGCGCATAACGCCGAGGACCTCACCTACCAGCTCTGGGTCGAGCGCCGATGTGGGCTCATCGAAGAGCATCAGCTCCGGCTTCATGGCCAAGGCTCGCGCGATGGCGACCCGCTGCTGCTGCCCACCGGAGAGCTGCGACGGATAGTACCTGGCCCGGTCTGCGAGGCCGACCATCTCCATGAGCTCGAGCGCCTCCTTCTTGACACTGTCCTTGGACTGCCGCTTGACCTTGACCGGTGCTTCCATCACGTTCTCAAGGGCGGTCATGTGGGGGAAGAGGTTGAAGCGCTGGAAGACCATGCCAATCCGAGATCGCTGTCGTGCGATGTCTTTGTCCTTACGGACGTG
>Ga0157302_10000053_pt1 | contig 17912 bp, 14 predicted proteins | sample NitcycUS103311B2_FD_108381 | JGI IMG/M metagenome (GOLD analysis project Ga0157302, IMG submission 108381) | Soil microbial communities from Arlington Agricultural Research Station in Wisconsin, USA - Nitrogen cycling UWRJ-S103-311B-2 | ecosystem: Environmental > Terrestrial > Soil >... | reverse complement strand
ATGATCCTTGCGCCGCGCATGTCAGCGAGCTCGACCATCTGGGCGACGTCGGCGCGCGGGATGCGCTCGGTGACGATGACGATCAGCTTGATGTCGTTCTCGATCGCCTCGAGGACGGCGTCCTTGGTGAAGGCGGGGGGGACGGTGACGACCGAGCCGTCGATCGGGGCGCCGTGGTTCTCGACCGCCTGGGCGACCGTGTCGAAGACGGGGACGCCGTGGACCTCGCGGCCCTTGCGGCCCGGAGTGACGCCGCCGACGACCTTGGAGCCGTAGTCGAGGCACTCCTTGGTCAGGTTGACCGCCTCGCGGCCGGTGATGCCCTGGACGATGAAGGTCGTCTCCTTGGAGAGCAGGATGCTCATCGATTGCTCCCTTCCGACTTTGACCCACCTGGGGTGGGGTGAATGTCGGATGCGTACGCGATGAGCGGGTTCACGCCGCCGCTCCTTGAATCTTCGTGACGGCGCGACCCGCGGCCTCCCACATTGAGACCGAGCGGTCGCAGGTCTCGACCCCGTAGCGCTCGAGGATCTTGAAGCCCTCGTCCTCCCAGGCGCCGGGGATGCGGAAGATCGCGATCGTCTCGCCGGGGTCCTTGCCGAGCTCGAGGCAGGCCTTGATCACGCCGCGGGCGACGATGTCGACGCGGGTGTTGGAGACGATCGACATCATCACCGCGATCTTCTCGACGCCGTCCTTTTCCAGCACCTCCTTGGCCAGGCCGCAGGCCTTGGCGACCGAGGGGTTGCCGCCGATCTCGGAGTAGTTGGCGGGCTTGCCGCCCTGGCTGCGCACGGCGTCCGTCAAAGTCAGCGAGCCGCCGCCGGCGCCGATCACGAGGCCGAGGTTGCCCTCGAAGCCGTGGTCCTTGCCCTGGATAACGCCGCGGTGGTCGGCGGCGTCGATCGCGGCGACGTGGCGCTCGAAGTCGGAGGGCTCATAGGTCTCGCGGGTGTCGTCCTCGGCGATCTCGAGCCGCTTGCGCAGCAGGCCCTTCTGGCGGCCGACCGCCTCGTTCTCCATCTCCATGTGGGCGTCGAGGGCGACGAAGCTGCCGTCGGTGAGCTCGGCCAGCGGGTTGATCTCGGCCAGGGTCATGTCGTTGTCGCGGAAGAGACGGGCGAGCTTGGCCAGGATCGGCGTCGCCCGGTTGAGCTGCGAGCCGGTGACGCCGGTGGCGGCGACGACCTGCTTGGCCTCGAAGTCGAAGATCGGGTGCAGGTTGGAGACGTGGCCGCGGCCGACGTGGTCGGGGTGGGTCTCGGCGACCTCCTCGATGTCGATCCCGCCCATGTCGCTGAACAGCATCAAGGGCCGCTTCGCCGTGCCGTCCCAGACGACGCTGGCGTAGTACTCCTGCTTGACCTCGGCTTTCGGGTCGACAAGCACGCCGCGCGGCATGTGGCCGTTGATTTCCAGCTTGAGGATGTCCTCGGCGTGGGCCGCGGCCTCGTCGGGCGTGTCGGCGAACTTGACCCCGCCGGCCTTCATCCGCCCGCCGCTCAGCACCTGCGACTTGATCACGACCGGGCCGCCGATCTCCTCAGCAGCCACCCGCGCCTCACTGGCTGTCTTGCAGAAGCCGTACTTGGTGACGGGAATCCCCGCCGCCTCAACGATCTGCCTAGCCTCGTACTCGAAGAACCTCATCGCGGCGCGGAACCCTATCCGAACGATGCCGTTAGGATCTGCTCTATGTTTGAGAGCAGATTTGCTCTATGAATGAGAGCAGGAATCCATTTCGCTTCAGCGAGCCCGTTCCGGTCGCGGAGCTGCTCGATCGCGACGATGAGGCCCGCCTCTTGCTGGACCGGGCGAAGGGCGGGAACAGCAGTCGATTGGTGGCCCCCCGTCGCTACGGCAAGACCTCGCTCCTCGCCCGTGTTGTGCAGGATGCGCGCGGGGCCGGCTGGGCTGCCGTTTACGTTGATTTCTTTGGCGTCCTGACCCTGGACGACATCGCGCGCCGGATCGAGCGGGCCTACGCGGCTGAACTCCAGGGCCGCTCCGCCACGTGGTTTGCCGGCGTCCGTCGCATGCTCCGGCCGACTCTGCGCCTAGGGGGTGGGCCGATTCCGGCAGGCGTGGAGGTGGCAGTGGATCCACAGGCCGAGCCCCCTCTGCTCGAGCGCCTGGCGCTGCCCGCGCAGCTCCACGAACGCCAGGGCACCCGCACTCTGGTCGTCTTCGATGAGTTCCAGGACATCCTCGCGACCAAGGAGCGCGCCGACGCGATCATTCGCTCGGAGATCCAGCATCACGGCGATGCGGCGAGCTACGTCTTCGCGGGCTCGCACGTCGGGATGATGCGGGAGCTTTTCTCCGACCGTCGCCGTGCCTTCTACGGTCAGGCGGGCCCGGTCGACCTGCCGCCGCTTCGGGCTGACGATGTCGCCGAGTACGTCTCGGCGCGTTTCGAGGCCACCGGCCGCTCAATTGGCCCGGCGCTCGGTCCGCTGCTCGATGTCTCGCGGGGTCACCCCCAGCGCACGATGCTGCTCGCCCACATCCTCTGGGAGTTCACGCAGAAAGGAGAGGCGGTCACGGAGGAGATCTGGCTGTCGGCGTATGACGAGGTCATGCACCACGTAAGGGACGAGCTTCGAGCCGCCTGGTCAGCGCTTCCCACGTCCCAGCGGCGTGTGCTCACCGCGATCGCGGAAAATCGCGAAGGCATCTACGCCGCCGGGCGACGCCAGGGCGGTTCGCGGGGTGGGGCGGTCCGTAGCGCCGTCGAGGGGCTCCACGACCGTGGCGAGATCGTCGAGGACGCGGACACGGCAAGCGGCTGGCGCCTCGTCGACCCGCTCCTGACCGCCTGGGTCAATGAGGGTCGGCCGGGTCTGTAGGCGGGCTTGGGATACTTCACGTCCACCCGTCGAAAAGGAGAGGGATGAGCTTCTCGGGTCGTTTTGGCGCTGCCTGCGCCTTGATCGTGATTGGGGTTGTGGCCGTCGGCTGTGGGGACACCGTGATCGACGCCACCAAGACTGAGGAAGCGCTGCAGGCGAACCTCTCCAAGTCGCTTGAAGAAAAGGTTTCCTCGGTCGATTGTCCATCCGACCAAAAGGTTGAAGCGGGAGCCACGTTTACTTGCAGCGTGATCCTTCCCAAAGGAAAGGAAGAGACCGCAACCTTGAAAATCCTCAACAAGGACGCCGACGTGAGCGTAGTCAAACTCAGCGGATCCAATGAATAGAGTCCCGAGAATGAGCCAAACCATCGCGGCCGCAGCGCCGACCACGCACGCAAAGCTCCTCGACTGGGTTGGGGAGATCGCAGATCTGACCCAGCCCGACGCCGTCCACTGGTGCGACGGCTCGGCCGAGGAGTACGACTCCCTCGCCCAGACCCTGATCGATGCGGGCACTTTCGAGCGTCTCTCCGACGCCAAGCGCCCCAACTCCTACCTGGCCCTTTCCGATCCGGCCGACGTTGCCCGGGTCGAAGACCGCACCTTCATTTGCGCAGAGAACGAGGCCGACGCTGGCCCGACCAACAACTGGCGCGACCCCGCCGCGATGCGGGCGACGCTGAACGGCCTCTTCGAGGGCTGCATGGCCGGCCGCACGATGTACGTTGTGCCCTTCTCGATGGGCCCGCTCGGCTCGCCGATCGCCCACATCGGCGTGCAGCTGACCGACTCGCCCTACGTTGCCGTCTCGATGCGGATCATGACCCGGATGGGCAAGGGCGCCCTCGACGTGCTCGGCGAGAGCGGTGAGTTCGTGCCCTGCGTGCACTCGGTTGGCATGCCGCTCGCCGACGGGGTCGAAGACGTCTCCTGGCCCTGCAACGAGGACAACAAGTACATCGTCCACTACCCGGAGACGCGGGAAATCTGGTCCTACGGCTCGGGCTACGGCGGCAACGCCCTGCTCGGCAAGAAGTGCTTCGCCCTGCGGATCGCCTCGGCGATGGCCCGCGACGAGGGTTGGCTGGCCGAGCACATGCTGATCCTCAAGCTGACCTCGCCCGAGGGCGCGGTTAAGTTCGTCACCGGCGCCTTCCCGTCGGCCTGCGGCAAGACCAATCTGGCAATGCTGATCCCGACTCTGCCCGGCTGGAAGGTCGAGACGGTCGGCGACGACATCGCCTGGATGAAGTTTGGCGAGGACGGCCGCCTCTACGCGGTCAACCCCGAGGCCGGCTTCTTCGGCGTCGCGCCCGGTACCGGCGAGGGGACAAATCCCAACGCGATGCGGACGATCGAGAGCAACTCGATCTTCACCAACTGCGCCAAAACCGACGACGGCGACGTCTGGTGGGAGGGTATGACCACGGAGCCGCCCGAGCACCTGATCGACTGGCACGGCAACGATTGGACGCCTGATTCGGATAAGCCGTCCGCGCATCCCAACGCCCGCTTCACGACGCCGGCTGCACAGTGCCCGACGATCGCCCCCGAGTGGGAAGACCCGGCCGGGGTGCCGATCGACGCCTTTCTCTTCGGCGGCCGTCGCGCCAGCGTCGTGCCACTGGTCCACGAGGCCTTCGACTGGGAGCACGGCGTCTTCCTCGGCGCCACGATGTCCTCGGAGAAGACCGCAGCCGCCTCCGGCAACGTCGGCGAACTGCGCTTCGACCCGATGGCGATGCTGCCCTTCTGCGGCTACAACATGGGCGACTACTTCGCCCACTGGCTCAAAGCCGGCGAACGCGAGGGGGCGGAGCTGCCGCGGATCTTCTACGTCAACTGGTTCCGCAAGGATGCCGACGGCAAGTTCCTCTGGCCCGGCTTCGGCGAGAACAGCCGCGTGCTCGAGTGGGTCTTCCGCCGCTGCGAGGGAACCGCGGACGCGATCGAGACCCCGATCGGCCTGCTGCCGACCGAGGGCGCGATCAACACCGAGGGTCTCAGCATCGATGAGGCCACGATGCGCGAGCTGCTCTCCGTGGACGGGGACCTGGTGCGCCAGCAGTTGCCGCAGCTGAAGGAGCACCTCGCCACCTTCGGCGACAAGCTGCCAGATCAGCTAAACGAGCAGCTGGCCGCCCTCGAAAGGCGCCTGGACGAAAATCTTTAGCTGCCGTTTGGATAGCTAGCTATCTTTCGCTGCTTGGTTTTGCGCCGCGCTAGCGCCTTGAAGTTGAGCATCGCCTTGGCCGGGGTGGTTCTGGGACTCGATTTGCTCTGGGGCCTGGTTGAGGGCTCAACCGGCAGGCTCGCCTATGGGCTTGTCGATGAGCCCGCTCACCTCGCGACCTGCGCCGTGGCGCTGCTCGCTCTTCTGGCCCTGGGCAGCCAGTTGCCGGCCCGGTTTGTCGCCGCGGCGCTGATCGCCAGCGTGGCGATCGACCTCGATCACATCCCCGGTTACCTGGGCTGGGACTGGATGGCCGGCTCCCTCGCCCGACCCTACTCGCACAGCCTGCTGCTCGTCGCGGTTTTCGCTGGCCTCGCCCTGCTGTCGCGGAACCGCAAGCTCCGCCTCGCCTCGCTCGGCCTTGCCTTTGGCGTGTCCATGCACCTGCTGCGCGATCTTGCGACCGGGCCAGGCGTTCCCTTGGCTTGGCCGGTATCCAGCGAAATCGTTTCCACGCCCTATGCCGTTTTCGCCGGCTCGCTTGCGCTGATGATCGGCGCCGCGGCGACTCCGCGGCTGCTTGCGCCCGGCCGCCGGCTCGGTCCGGCGATCCCCTTCGCCGCTCTTCTCCTCGCCTTCGCGGCCGCCTTGCCGATCCATTCCGCGGTCGCCCGCACGGTCAGCATCGGCGCCTACATCCCCGGAGGGGACCAGAATCCCGCGCTGATCGACGACTTCGACGCCCAAATGGGTCATGAGACCGCGATGGTTCTTTCCTATAAAGAGTGGAGCCAAGAGCCATTCGAACACGACCAGCTCGAAGGCATCTGGGATCACGGCGCGGTGCCCCTGATTACCTGGGAACCCTGGGACGTTTCCTTGCCGAGCATCGCCCGGGGGAGCTATGACGGCTATCTCTGGGATTCGGCTCGCGCCGCCGCCGAGTGGGATAAGCCGCTGATGGTTCGCTTCGGCCAGGAGATGAACGGCGACTGGTTTCCCTGGGGCGGTCACCCAGCTGCCTATAAGGCCGCCTGGCGCCACATCGTCAGGATCTTTAATCGCGCCGGCGCCGACAAGGTGCGGTGGGTTTGGACCCCCTACGTGAACAGTCGTAACGGGCAACTTCCCTTCACGTCCTACTACCCGGGCGAGAAATGGGTCGATTGGGCTGGACTTGACGTGATCAACTGGGGAAATGCCTTTCCCTGGCGGACCTTCATCGAGATCACCGGCGATTCCTATCGCCAGCTGCGCGATCTGACCGCGAAGCCGATCATCCTGGCCGAGACCGGCTCCGGCGAGCAGGGCGGCAGCAAGGCACGCTGGGTCTCGGCGATGCTGCGCCAGAACATCCCCCACATGAAGCAGGTGCGCGCGGTGGCGTTCTGGAGCAAGCAGGACCCCCGCGGCGACCTCCGCATCGACAGCTCCTCCGCCGCGCTGGAAGCGCTGCGCGGAGCCCTGGGGAGGCCGCTGTACGGGGCCTCCCGCCGGGCCCTGCTCCGCACGCCTGCCCGGCTGGGGCATTAAGGACTATGCAAACCGCGCTGTGTCGCGGGCTGGCCCTTGCCCTTGCCCTGGCGACCTTGAGTGCTGCGCCCGCAGCCGCCAAGCCGATCGCCCTTGGCGCCTACATTCCCGACGCCTCCTATGACCCCGGCCGAATCGACGCTTTCACGCGTGAGGTCGGGCGCAAGCCGGTGATAGTTCTCTCCTACAAGAACTGGAGCAGCCTTCCCTTCGATAGCGAGGAGCTGGACTCGATCTGGCGACGCGGGGGGGTCCCGATGATTACCTGGGAGCCGTGGACCTCCGATGGGCGCGGCTTTCCCCTGCGCGAGATCGCCGCCAAGCGCTTCGATCGCTACCTGCGCCGGGCGGCGGGCTCGGCGAGGAACTGGGGCAAGCCGCTCTTTGTCCGCTTCGCGCACGAGATGAACGGCCACTGGTACCCATGGGGCGCAGGGGTCGGTGGCAACACCCCGCGGGAGTTCAGAAAGGCCTGGAAGCACGTGGTCGACCTCTTTCGCTTCCAGGGCGCCACAAACGTGCGCTGGGTCTGGTCCCCGAACGAGGACTCCGGAGGCAACTTGCCGCTCGGCTCGCTCTACCCCGGCGATGAGTGGGTCGACTGGGTCGCGATGGACGGTTTCGTCTTCGGGGGGACGGTCGGCTGGCCATCCTTCACGAAGATCTTCGGCAACACCTACGAACGGCTGGCCGAGCTCACCGACCGGCCGATGATGATCGCCGAGACCGCGGGCAACGACGAGGGAGGCGACAAGGCCGCCTGGATCACGAGCGCGCTGCGGCGTGAGGCACCCCGCTTCTCGCGGATCAGGGCGCTGGTCTGGTTCAACGACATCAAGCCGAACGGCGACTTTCGCATCGACAGCTCGCCGGAGTCGCTGCGGGCGTTCCGCGCGGCGGTCGATTCCCCCGCCTATGCGGCAACCCGCCGTACCCTGCTGGCGACGCCGGCGAAGCTGGGCGGTCCGGCGGTCGCGCCCCCGGAGCCCGATGGCGGCTACGGCGCGCCCTCCCTGCTCGAGCGGATCAGGCTGGAGCTGCACGGCAAGTACCTGGTGCTGGCGGTGGGGCTCGCGGTACTGGCATTGGCCGCCGTCGCGGCGCTGATCGCCGTCCTCCGCCGCCGTTCACGACGCTCGCAGGCGGCCGCAGGATCGGTGCCCTGATGCCCGGTGGGGATCTCCTCATCCTCTGCTACCACGCGGTTAGTGACTCCTGGCCCGCTGTGGGGGCGGTTGAGTCGGCCGCGCTCGACCGCCAGCTGCGCCATCTACTGCGGCGGCGCTACCGGCCGCTGACGCTCTCCGCGGCGCTGGCCGCTGGCCCCGCAGAGCGCAGGCTTGTCGTCACCTTCGACGACGCCTTCGGCTCAGTGCTTGAGAGCGGTCTCCCCGTCCTGCAGCGGCTGGGGGTTCCGGCGACCCTCTTCGTGCCGACCGACTTCGCCGCCGAGGCAGCGCCGATGACCTGGTCGACGCTTGGCAAGTGGCTCGGCACCCCTCACGAGGAGGAGCTGCGCTGCATGTCATGGGACGACATCCGCCGCCTCGCTGCCGCCGGATGGGAGATCGGCTCGCACACCTGCTCGCACCCGAAGCTGCCCTCGCTCGAGCGGGCCGAGGCGGCCGATGAGCTGATCCGGTCGAAACAGATCTGCGAGGAGGAGCTGCAGCGCGAGTGCCCTACCCTCGCCTACCCGTTTGGGCTTCACGATCCTGAGACGGTGGAGGTGGCGAGGGAGGCGGGCTATCGCAGCGCTGTCACCCTTGGCGAGCGCCTGCTCGGCGCCCGCCAAGCGGAGCGCCCGCTCGAACTCTCTCGTGAGGGCATCTACCGCACCACCCGCTGGCCGCACTTCCTCGCGGCCACCTCGCCGGCTATAGGACGGGTCCGGCGCAGCCGCGTTTACCGCTTGCCAGTGCGGATCGCCCGCACAGGATCTTCCCGCTAATTCGCCACCGCTAGAACATGCGTCCAGGGAGTGACGTAAGCGCTGTGGAAGCGGCCTGCGCGATCCGACGCGGTTGGTGTGAAGACATCAATCCGAAACAGGCTCGCGACGCTCATGGTCGCCTCCTCCTTCCTCGCGCTGACGATCCCCGCCTCCGCTTCAGCGACGATCCAGCTCGGTGCCTACACCCCCGGTGCCCCCGCCGACGCCTCAGCGCTCTCCGAATACACCACGCTGGTTGGTCGCCAGCCGGACATCGTGATGTGGTACCGCGATTTCGGCCAGCCGCTCCTCTACTCCGACGAAATCAGGAACTTTCACGCCACTGGTCAGACCCCGATGGCCACCTGGGAGCCCTACGACCAGGATCTCTCCCGGATTGCCTCTGGCGAGTACGACTCCTACCTGCACGAATCGGCGCAGATCGCCAAGAGCTGGGGCAACACGCTGATGGTCCGCTTCGGTCACGAGATGAACGGCACCTGGTACCCCTGGGCCGGCAACAACGACACGCCCGACGCCTTTGTCGCCGCCTGGCGCCACGTCGTCTCTCTCTTCCGCGCCGACGGTGCCACCAACGTCAAGTGGGTCTGGGCACCGAACACGGAAGAGGGGAGCAAGTACCCGATCGCGCCTTACTTTCCCGGCGACTCGTGGGTCGACTACGTTGGCCTCGACGGTTACAACTGGGGCTCATCCGCCAATAAGTGGGAAAGCCTCAAAGAAGTTTTCGCCGTCTCCTACGCAACCGTCACCAGCCTGAGCACGAAGCCGGTGATCATCACTGAGACCTCTTCCAGCGAAACCGGCGGCGACAAGGCCGCCTGGATCCGCAATGGCTTCATGACGACGATCCCGCAGAACTTTCCGCGAGTGAGCGCCGTGATCTGGTTCAACAAGAGCCAGGAGGACGACTGGCGCCTCAACTCCTCGACTGCTTCGCTCGACGCCTACCGAGCAGTGGCCTCCTGCTCGCTCTACGGTGGCAGCGGTCCCTGCGATGGCGCCGCGGCCGAAACCCCCGCCCCGAAGAAGAAGGGCAAGCAATTGGCGGTGCGCTCCGTGCACGTCACCCACCGCGTCCGCAACGTCGCCAGCGGGATCGTTTCTTACGGCCTCACCGAGAGCGCCCAGGTTGAAATCAAGATCGTGCCCCGCAAGCACGCGGGTCGTCGCATCAAGGTCACTCGCCACAGCGGCGTTGGCCGCAACAAGATCTCGCTGGCCCGGCTGGTTCCCCGTCATCTGCACGAGGGCGGCTACCGGGTGATTGTGCGGGCCCACAACAACAAGGGCCAGCGTTCCCGCTCCCATAAGGCGCATTTCCGGGTCGTCTGAGCGCTCGGGCCTAACCGGTCGCCGCGTCAAGATCATCGGCCGCCCCAGAAGAAGGTGGTCCCGAGGACGGGGCGATTCGCAGGAAGCGGAACACCGTCCTGCTCATCACCACGGCCTCGATGCAGACGGCCAGGAGCCAGCCGGTCGCCACCAGCGCGAGGCTGCCGGCAAGCGCGCCGGCCACGGCCCCGGCGAGCTCGAGGAAAGTGGCGCCGATGACCAGCGGGATCGTCTGGGGAATTCGCCGTTCCACCCGGGTAATCGAAAGGAAGTGCGCTTTGATCGTCTCCGGGAAGACGCCGAGGGCAAGGATGTGCAGGGTCGTCAGCGCCTGGCGCTCGTAGTCGGCGCCGAAAAGGGCGAGTATCTGTCCGCCGGCGACGAGCAGAACCAGGTTCGCCACCAGCCCCAGGCCGGCCGAGAGGGCCATACTGAGTCGGTACCGCTCATGCAGGCCGCTTGCATCGCCCGAGCCAACGGCGAAGAGGACCGAGCTGAGTGAGACCGGCACCATGAAGGCGAAGCTGGCGATCATCCAGGCGATGTAGAAGTTCGCGTTGGCCTCGGCAGAGAGCAGGGCGACGACGATCAGCGGCAGCACCAGGTCGGGAGCACGAATTGCCAGGTTGTAGACGTGGTGGGTGGCGGCGTCGACGCGCATCTCGCCGAGCAGGGCAAATCGCGGGCGCAGGCTGTCGCCGGCCCGGCGCATGTAGAAACGGAGCAGGACGACCAGGGAGATGGCGATGCCGGCAGTCCAGGTCGCGTAGATCCAGACTCCCCCTGCCCCCGTGACGAGGTAGGCGACGAGGACCAGGGCGATCAGCTTGATGGCGGAGAAGACGACGTTGCGGGAGAGCTGCAGGCCGCCTCGCAAAAGGCCGATCAGGGCCTGGTCGAGAACGGCGGCAAGGCCGGTCAGCCCGACGCCGAAGGCGAAGACCGCTGCTGCCAGCCAGCTTTCGCTCAACGGCTCGAGGTCGGCAGAGAGCAACGGTGCCGCGATCGCGAAGCCGATTCCGAGGACGATTCCGATCGCGCCGCTGACCATGAGGGAGGCGTTGAGCAGGCCGCGGTGATGCTGCTCGCGGCGGGGAAGCTCGCCCATCAGCAGTGTCCCGAGCCCCGCCGTAGCCACGTAGCCGAGCAGGGTCATTGCCGCTACGGCGGCACTGGCGACGCCGACCGCGTCGGTGCTGAACTGACGGGCGGCGACGAGCCAGAAGGCAGCGCCGAGCAGCGCCGTCACCACCACCGTGCTCATCATCGAGCCGGCGTTGACAAGCACGGTGCGGTTATGAGCGAGCTGCGCGGCGATCCGGTTCGCCAAGCCGGCGCGTCGCTCTCGGCTCATTTGGAGCGCAGCCCGCTGGTGTCGTAAATCGCGATCGCGCCATTGTCGAAAATCCTGCTCAGGCCGCGCACGTGGTTGAACTTACGCAGGGCGGCAACGTCGAGCGGGCTCTCGTAAGTGTTGGCGTCGGGTTCGGTCGACTCGAAGTAGTAGCCGCCGGCGGGCGGTTCGTGCGTGAGGCGGCGATCGACGACTATGTAGTCGATCTCATCGTTGCTGATCACCCGCTGGTCAATCGCGTCGAAGCGCTTGCTGGTGAAGACGCGCGTGACGGAGATCCCTTCGATGCTTCCCGAGACGCGGTCGAGGTAGCCGTACGAGGAGATCAAGGTTGAGTTGGGGCGGTCGACCAGCACGCGACTTCCGGGCGGCAGTTTGCTTGCCGCGAACTGCGCTGCGGCGAGGCCCTGGGGGCTGATCGCGCGGGCCTCGCCACCGACGAGGAAGGGGCCCGGCTGGCGGGTGACCGGCGACTCGCCGACGATGAAGCCACCGAGGAAGATCACGGTCATCAGCGCGCTGAGCCCGAGCCCGAGGCGCAGGCGACGCGACCGGTCTCCTCCCCAGGGAAGCTCGCTGAGCAGTAGGCCGCCGAGGAATGCCAGGCCGAGGAAGACGAACTCCGATGCTCGCTGGGAGGTCTCCGTTCCCGCCTGGGTAAAGCGCAGCAGCATCGTCAAGGGGTAGAAGAGGGCAACGACCGAGAGCGCGCGCCAAAGCGGATTGGGGGCACCCCTGCCTCGCCAGGTTCGCAGCAGGCCGAGGGGTATCAACACAAGCAGGGGCACGATCGAGGCGACGCCGAGCACGCGAGCGGCTGGGGTGTTCGTCTGGCCGGCGGACTGGAAGAGAGTCTTGGATCCCGATTCGCCCGTGATCAGGTGGATGACCGATTCGATCGCCTCCTTGAGAACGTCGCCCAGCTCGGCGGTGGTGACGTGGCTGGCCTCGAAGACAAACCACCCGGCCGCTGCCAGCGCCAGGAAGAGGGCCGGCAGGCCTGGCCCATCGAGCCACGGCGCTCGCGAGAACGCGAACCTCGCCGAGGACACGGTGGAGGCTGTGCCGCTCGCCTGGCGACCGCCGGCGAAAGCGATCATCAGCGCCCAGAGGCCGAGGAAGCCAACCATCGCGTATGAAGTCATGTGATGCGTGATCGCGAGGGTGGCAGAGAGGATCACCATCGCCGCGATCAGCCCGGCGGGGCTGCGGCGACGCCCGAGGCTCCGCGGGTCGTCCCAGTCCACCGCGACGAGCAGCAGGGCGGCGGCGATTACAAGGGCGATTGACTCGTAACCGAACTGGGAGTCGAAGTAGAGGAAGCTTGGGTTGCAGGCATAGAGGGCAACGGCGATGCCGGCGGCCCTGGAGGAGCGGGTGGCGCGCTCGAGGAAGAGGAAGAGGCCAAGCATTAGGGCCAACCTGGCGAGGCCGATGACGATCGTGCCGGAGAGAAAGATGCGCAGACCCCCGAGCTTCGAGAGCGCGCTCGTAAACAGCTCCAGTCCCGGAAAACCGGCGTACCCGGTCACGATCGGGTTGTCTGAGAGGGCGCGGCCGCTGCTGATTAGGTCTGACGTCTGGCGCCAGGTCGCGAGCTCATCATGCAAGTTGAAGCTGGTGGGCTCGTAGAGGACCTTGAACACGTAGAGGGAGCCGCCGAGCAGGATCGCAAGGGCGATTCGCTCCTCGCGTGAGGCCGAGACGGAGAAGAGACGGAGCGCAATTGGGGCGTAGATGACGATCAGCCCCCCCCAAAACAGCGGTTGTGCGTGTGTTTCATCGAGCCGGGCGGCGGTGTTGCCGACGGCGACCATGAGCAGGCCCAGTGCGGCGACGACGGCCAACAAGGGGGCGAAGCCAAAGCGGAGTTCGGGTCGCGTCTCTCGTCCCGGACCGACCCGAGGCCTCGTGGCGATCGTCTTGAGCGCGCTCATTCAGCTTCTCCAACGCTGAGTTCGAGGCTCCGGTACGACCTCGAGCCGTGCTTCAAGGTCACCGTGAGGACTTCAGCGTCAGGGGGGACCGCTGGGCGAAGCTTCGCGCTCCAGCGCTCGTTGGGACCTAGGCGTATGCGCCGGCTGAAGATTGCTTCCCCACCGCCGCTGATTTCCAGCTTGAAGCGGGCGGGACCGCCGTGATTCCAGACGCCAGTCTTTATCCAAGCCGCACCGGTCTCGGTCTCTCCCGGCAGCGCCCACAGCGAGGCGAAACGTTGGCGGCCCTGCTGCTCGTGGACGCCGCCGGTGGCGACCGCGATCGCGCCTGCGGTGATCGTCAGGGCGGCGAGGAAGGCGATCGCCCACAGTGGACTGCGGGGAAGTCGGCGCGCTCGCGGGATGCCGATTTGCTGGATCGAGGGCGTAGCGCGGCGCGATTGGGCAACGGCGCTTGCCGCCACCGTGATCGAGACCAAAAGCGCAAGCCAGATGACGCGGTCGAGGTCCAGCGCGAGCTGTAGCCCCAGGCCGCCGAGGCTGGCAGCGCTGAGGCTGAAGACGAACGAGTAGACGACCCGGTCCAGGGACCTGATGCTCGCCGGGGGAAAGAGCGCCGCGGCGATCGCGTAGCCGGGCACAACCAAGACGAGCGGAGCCAACACCGCTCCCTGCAGCCAGCTTCCGGGATCGGCGATCGAGACGAGTAGCCCGGCCACGGCCAGCCCGCAGGCGATCACCAGATCCGGCGATCGCATCCGACCGCGCGGGCTCATGGCGAGGTTTCCCGGGAACTGGCAACTGTTCGCTTGTACAGGCTTTCTATCTGCGGCATCACGACCTCGGGCGTAAAGGCGCGCGCTCGGACGCGTGCCTGCCTCTCAATTCGCTGCCGAAGCTCACGATCCTCGATCAGGCGAGCCATCGCGCCGGCCAGCGCCTTGGCGTCGCCGCCCGGGACGAGCAGACCGGTCTTACCCTCCTCGATCATGTCCTCCTGGCCGCCGGGCCGGGTACCGATCATCGCCCGCCCCTGGCTCATTGCCTCGTGGACCACATTTCCTAGTGCCTCTGGGGCCTTTGTCGGCAAGACGCCGAAGAGCGCTTTCTCCCAGAGCGCCATTACCGTCGCGTGCGATACGTCGGTGATCACGGTCGTACCCGGCGGGAATTGCTTGGGCGAGTCGGACATCATTGTCCCGACCATGACCAGCGGCGGTGGGTCGACGAGGCTCTCGTAGGCCTCGAATAGCTCGTAGATCCCCTTTATCTCCCGGAAGCCGCCGACGAAGAGGATGAAGGGCTCCTCGGGCAGCTGGCTCATCGCCTCCGGGTCGGGCCGCTCGCCGGGTTCCTCCTCGTGGAAGTTTGGAATGACCGTCGCCGGCGCAGCGGGGACGTGCAGAAAACGATCGATGATCCCGGCGACGAAACGGCTGACCGCGTGGACGGCGCTCACCTTGCGGCGCAGCAGCGGCCCCGCGGTGAAGACTCCGGCCACGGCGGCCACGCCCTTGGCGGTCCCGTACCTGTGTCGGGAGCAGTCGAGGCACTTGCCAAGCGCGGGCCCCGAGCAGAGCTCGCCCTTGCGAACGAGAGTGCCGACCGCACAGATATTGCCGTAGTCCCGGGCGGAGAGCAGCAGGGGCACCTTCATGCCCAGCATGCCCAACGCCACCGAGTGCGAGATCCAGCCATAGGTGTGGACGAGGTCGGGCTGGAAGTCCTTGACCACCCGGCGCAGGTGAAAGGCCGCCTCGGGATCGGCGAAGGGCGGCGGATTGTGCTTATAGGGGTCCTCGGAGACCCAGCGCATGCGGCTGCTCAGATCCCGCACGCGGTATACCCGCACCCCCTCGTGCTCTTCTGGAGCAGGGTCTCCCGGTTGCCACGAAGTCGCGATCGCCACTGTGTGTCCGGCTTGTGTGAGGCGCCTCGTCATCAGCTCGACGCTGCGGATCGAGCCACCGATCAGGGGACGGTAGTAGTCGGTGACTATCAGTGCCCGTAGCGGCCGCTCTGGGAAGCTCAATGGACCGGCGTGGCCGCTTCGGGCGCCCCGCCATTGCGCTCGCCCCGCTGCTGCCAGCGGCTCCTGCCGTAGGCGAAGGGTCCGCAGGCAAGCCCGGCCAACTCGAGCCAGATCAGTTCAGTCGGATAATCGCCCTGGCGTTTCTCGTTCTTTGCCGAGCGTGGCGAGAGCGCGAAGGCAAGGCCCTTGGGCAGCTTGCGCAGGAGCATCGGCAGCAGTCGCGGGTTGTCGGCCACCGACTTGGTCACGCAGGCGCTGAGGCCGAGTCCATAACCCCACATCCGCCGTCGCAACATCTGGTACTCGCGCGGATGGGCGTGCCATACCAGCGCGGCGGGCTCGTGTACGACCTGGTTGCCGGCGAGCACGACGCGCAGCAGCGCCTCGATGTCCTCACCGGCAAGGGTGGGAGTGGGGGGGCCGAGCGTGACGTCGAATCCCCCCATGCGACGGAATGGGTCGCGGCGGAAGGCCATCGCGCGTCCGCTGCCAAAGGCACCCGGTGCAAAGGGGAAAAGAGGCTGGTCTCGGGGCGGATCGTCGAGGCTGTAGAGGCGGGTCTCAAAGCCCCGCTGCAGCCCCCCGAATCCCTCGAACCAGCGCTCGGTTGGGGTTTCTATCGCGCCGGCCAGCGTTGGGCCGGAGACGGCGTCGACCCGGTCGCCGAGCTCGAAGCCGGCAATTAGCGTCGCCAGCCAGTTCTCATCGACGTCGACGTCATCGTCGGCGAAGACGACGAGCTCCCCGCTGGCCTCCCAGAGACCGCGGTTGCGCCCTCGCGAGATTCCCTGCTCCGGTTCGACCACGACGCGCACGGTGGCGTCGGCGGGAAGCTCGGCGTCGCTGAAATCGAGTGGCGCTTCGCCCTCCTCGGGGGTATCGACGACGATCACGTCATAGCGCTTGTGCGGGAAGCGACAGGCAAGGATTGAGCGGATCGTCCTCAGTACCCGCTCGGGCCGCCCGCGGGTGACGATCACTACGGAGACCGTTGGCGCCCTGGTCAGCATCTCCTCGCGGGCCGCCGCGCAGGCCGGGACCTCGGGGCCAGGGATGCCACCGGCGCTCAGCTCAGCGGCCGGCAGGCCGTCTTCGCGCAGGTGCGCGGATATTTGCTCGCCGAGCTCATCCTGGATACGGGCGGCAAGCGCTGCGGCGGAGACGCCCTCAGGGGGCAGCTCGACCTCGATCGTGCCGAGCGGACGGCTGTGAAGGCGGATGAGGCAGAGGCAGGAGCCGAAGGGCGTCCCGTCCTCGGTCTCACCGCGCGAGAGGTCCTCGAGCGGGACACCGACCTCGACATCGTGCATCCGCACTGGAGAGAACTCCGGCGATTGCGGCTCGGCCTGACGCGATCGTCCCATCTTCACTCCTTGCTCAGCCGCGTTTCAGGATGCCGGCGATGGTCGCGACCAAGAAACCAACGGCGCTGGACAGTATTCCGGTAACGATAGCCGCAGCTCGGAGGGCTCCATTGCGGTCGCCGCGGACCAGGTCGCCGACCCCTTGGGCGACGCCGCGCGGCAGGACGACCGCAAGGTGGCGCCGCTCGGAGCTGAGCCCATCGCTTGAGCCGACGTACCGCGAGAGGTTCGCCTTGCCGCCGCCCTCCTCGTAGCAGCGACGGAGGAAATAGCCGAGCGAGGTTCGTTCTGGGGTCACCGAGTGCAGGACCCGCGCGGCCGGCTGGTAGAGCCAGACCGCGTCCGGGAGCTGCTGCTTGACGCGGATCGCCAGGTCGGTGTCATCGGGAACGTTTCCGCCCGCCCGCACGACCCCGCGAGAGCGGATCTCGCGTGGTGCGTCATCACTCTCACCCTCGCGGAATCCGCTGACCTGCGCCAGCGCGGATTTCCTCACTGCCATGTTGGCGCCGATCGGGTTGCGCACCGGGGCTAGCCGGTCGGGCAGGCCGGTGTAGCTGCAGCCGAAGACCCAGTAGAACTCGCGCGGGAACCAGGCCGGCTCGGGCCCCTGCCAGAGCGGCAGCAGCGCGCCCCCGGCGCCTACGGTGGTTGGGTCGGAGATGCATCCCTCCAGCTCCTCAAGCCATTCTGGTTCGGCTCGCGCGTCGTCGTCGATGAAGGCGACGATCTCGCCGCCGCTCACCGCTACGCCGCTGTTGCGGGCCCCGGCCAACCCGCGTGAACGCTGGTTGGCGATCACTGTCGCGGCCGGGAACTCTTGCTTGGTCTTCACGAGAAGGTCCGGGTTGTGGTCGACCACAACGATCGTCTCCAGCGGTGGGCGACTCTGCCGCTCGAGCGAGTGCAGGCAGGCGACGAGGTCCTCCCAGCGCTTGTCGTCGTAGGTCGAGACGACCACCGAGGTGGCGGACGCAGGGCTCGGCATGGCCTCAGACAGCTGCCGTTTGGGTTGCTTGCGCCTTGGCGTCGGAAATTGACGGCGCAGGCTGGTGGATCGCGCGTCTCCGGCGGCTCTCACTGAGAATCGTGCCGAGCACGCGGAAGCCGTCGCGGAAGGTGTTGAGGTTGCTGTCGCCGGAGATGCGGTCGAGCTCGTAGCTCGGCACCTCGGTGATCTTCATCCCGGCGCCGGCGATCCGCAGGTTGATCAGCGTCTCAACCTCAAAGCCCGGCACGTCGAGCGCGATGAAGGGCAGGCAGCGGGCCCAGAAGGCGTTGTAGCCGTAGCAGAGGTCGGTGAACTTGGTCCCGTGGAGGAGGTTGGCGGTGCCGCTGAGGACCGCGTTGCCGCTGCTGCGCAGGAAGGTGAT
>Ga0157302_10000051_pt1 | contig 18508 bp, 19 predicted proteins | sample NitcycUS103311B2_FD_108381 | JGI IMG/M metagenome (GOLD analysis project Ga0157302, IMG submission 108381) | Soil microbial communities from Arlington Agricultural Research Station in Wisconsin, USA - Nitrogen cycling UWRJ-S103-311B-2 | ecosystem: Environmental > Terrestrial > Soil >... | reverse complement strand
GATGATGGGAGCCGATCCGGATCCTGTTGCAGAATGGAAAAATAGTCAAATTCAAAACCAAATGGCCAGAGAATCGACCCAATCATATATCCGGAAAGGCTACGTGCAGGATTGATATAGGCCTCTTCCTACGTGTGTGAGCAAGTCTATCAGTAAGTACATATGACCCACGGCAGTAGATCATTAAAAAAGCAGAGCTTCTTCTATCTACGCAACTTGGGCGGTCGCAATGCACACGCATATACATGATTATAGCCACATCTGCTTGGGTGTTATAGGTCATTCTTAACAACGTAGAACGGCATTAAAAATATATGAAAACAGATATAATATTATATCTTATATAATTTTCTTTGAAAGCTTGCTTTGCTAATTTCCCATATATCTGATATTCATCTGGGATACTCACAATTCAATCTACAGGAAAGAGAAGAAGACATTTATGAAATATTTGAAGAGGCAGTCGACAAATCAATAGGAGAACATGCAGAAATAATTATACTTGCGGGTGATATTTTTCATACCCCCAGACCGAGCGGAGCGTCAATAATCAAACTAGCGAATCAACTCAAGAAACTTAAGGAGAGATCTATCCCCGTATATTTCATTCTTGGAGAACACGATATTAACAGAATGCAGGATGTTCCTGTTCCATATGTCTTTCATAATCTCAGATTGGCTACCAGGCTAAAGGAAAATCAGCCCATACGATATGGCAATATAACTATTTTTGGTTTTGATAAAGAGAGGAAAACTAATATCGAGAGTCTTTTGCAACAATTCAAAACTACGGAGCACCTAGCAAAACAACAAAAAGAAGTCGATGGAGGAAAGAGTAACAAGAATATTCTCGTTCTCCATCAGGGTCTTGCGGATTTTAACAGATTCGCTGGGGAACTAAACTCTACTGACCTTCCAAAGGGAATTGACTACTATGCTATGGGGCATTATCATGATCACCTAGAAAAGAGATTTGATTACCTTGATGGGTTAATATCTTATCCAGGTTCAATTGACCTGAGTCCGAGTGAGGGAATTAAGGAAGTCGAGAAGGGATTCTTTCTGACAGATATGTCTGCACAAGAAGTAACAACAAATTGGGTAAGGTTAGAGAAAAGAAGAGCACAGTTTGCTATTGACGTAAATTATGAATCAATTGCAGATGAATTAGTCGATATTATTAAAAAAGCTATGGGTTATGAAAAGAAACCTATAGTAATGTTAAAGATATCAGGAAAGCAAATTGATTCCAAACTTGTAGCGACACAACTCGTAAGACTAAATAGTTCTTGTCTGCATTATGTATGGCAACCAATAGAGCAGCAGCAGTCTTCGTCGTCTCCGCTATCTTATGATGGAAAACCTGTTGATATAGATAGTGAATTGAAAAGACTTGCAGAGGAAGCGTTAAAATCAGAAGGTCTGGCGTCACTTGCTATAAATGATATTCTACCTTTGGCAGGTAGTGGAGATGCAAGTGCAACATTGGATATTCTGTGGAAAATCTATAATGATACTAAAAAGAAGACAGCTAATAATAGAGTATTAGGAGAATCGAAAACTAGTATATGATGAAAGACATAAAGATGCATAACTTTATTTCACATAATAATACCACGCTAGTGTTCAATAAGGGGATTACAATTTTTGTTGGCCACAATGGTTCAGGTAAATCAAGCGTAATTGACGCAATAACATTCGCTTTGTTTGGAGAGCATACAAGAAAATCAAACAAAAACCTTATACGTAGAGGCACCTCCTCGTCGTCATCATACGTACACCTGAACTTTTCTATTGGCTCAAGAGAATATAGCGCATACAGACAGTTAGGGATTTCAGGACAGTCTATATCAGCGAAATTTGAACGCTTATCTAGCGGAGAGAACGACAATATCGACAGGCGCATTATAGTTTCTGGGGAAAGAAAGCAATTTGGTGAATCTATGACTGCAGAGGTTGCAAAGGTGCTCGGAATGGATTATAAGAAATTAAAAATAGCGGCAATCATCCAACAAGGAGAGCTCAGCAAAATAATTGAGTCACAGCCTAAGGAATTCAAAGAGCTGCTGAACAATTTGATAGGCATCGATAGGCTAGATCTTGCCTATCAGACTATGCATGAGGTGATTGATGGCTTTAGAGAAAGATTACGCGATCATAATGGAGGTTTTGACGACAAACAAATTGAATCAATTAGAAGAGGAACCAAACAAAAGGTGGCAGATCTTTGTGAAGCAGAACAACTCCTGAACCAGTTAAAAAATCATAGTAATGTAATTGATGGAAAAATGCGTTGTATTGAAAAAGAGATTGAACGTATGGAACCTTTGATCCTACAGTCGCGGGAACTACAGACAATTGAGAATGCTCTTGTCAAATATGTAAATGAAACAAGAGATCGCATTTACAGTGACATTGTAAAACTAGAGCGTATTACCAAGGAGGGCCGTAACTCCCTAATAATTTTCTCAGAAAAGGATGGAATCAAAATCAACCTTCAGATGATAAGAGCAGAGTTAGAAGACGTACAGCAGAGAATTGTCACTAATGAAGGAGAATCTGGAAGACTAAAAGGATTGTTAGAATGTACTAGCAGGCTAGAAATTAAGGATGGAAGATGTCCTGTCTGCAATTCATCCGTTGTTGCAATTAATAGAGTATTCGATGTGAATCACATCCAAAAAGAAATAAAACAGAAAATAGATGAGCAGACAAAGGAACTAAAAGAAAGGGCCACTCTTAAAGGGGAAGAAAACATCCTTGAAGAAAAGGAAAGGAAAGTTGCAGTCGCCGAAAAGTTTCTAGCAACAAATTGTATTGCAAACCTTCAAGATATAGTATCATTAGAGGAGGAACTTCTTCAAAAGAAAACTGATTTATCAAAACTTCCAAAGAATATCCTAAAGGTAGGAAAAGCTCCATTGGAGCTGGGAATTGATGACTTTTCAAAGTCCTTGGCTGAAAAAATCAGTAAAATGAGGGAGCAAATAAAAGAACTAAAAATACAAGAATATACAGATGCAAAGCTCAATCGTACAAGGCTTTCAAATGAACTTCTTGAGATCAATACAAAAATGGGAGCATCACAAAGATCTATTCAAGAAGCCACAGAAATTATCGATACATCAAACAAGATTCTTGCTGAACTTGAACACGCCGCTAAATATGTCAACATGCTCGAGCATATCAGGTCTGAAGTATTTAACAGGGACGGATTTGTTGGACTGAGCCTTCGTTCATGGGCTTTGAAAATGATATCCATGAAGGCATCAGACTATGCTTCATTGTTTAATATTGGCATTTCAAGAATAGACCTGACAGAAAAGGCGCGAGACGTAGAGGTGATGTGTTTTGGAAGGCATGGCGAAATTGATATGGATTCTCTAAGTGGAGGCGAAAAAGTTGCAGTGGCACTTGCACTTAGGTTGGCAATTGCATATATGATGGGTTCAAACAAACTGGATTTTATTTTTTTGGATGAACCAACAACCAATTTGGACGACGAAAGACGAAAATCTCTAGTAAAAATTATTTCAGATGCATTCAGAGAAGGAGTTGGACCTCTATCTCAAATTGTAATAATAACACATGACGCCGAAATCTTTGAAGACTCCGACGTTGATAATATTTATCAATTTGTTATGGGTGCCGATGGCTCAATTGTCTTATCCCACTAGTTACCTTTTGCATATTTACAGTAAAAGATATAGGGTATACGCAATTTATCCTCCTGTCATTTTAGTGAATTCATTATTTCTTTTCATGATTGAGATATAGTCAAGATTTGCAAGTGCAATGATTGCAGAGCTCTTTACCTCTTTACTCTCATCGTCATTTAATGCTTTATTAAGGATTTTCCTAGCTTTTTCAGAACCTATTACCCCTAAAGCAATCGCCGCTTCGTGTCTAACAAATAGACTTGGATCTGATTCTATCGCATCAGAAAGCGCATTTACTGCGCTTGTAAAACCGAGTTGACCAAGCGAAAACGCTGCTTCATGTCTAACTAATGCATCACTGTCTTTCTTGAGAACCTGACTTATAGGTTCAACTGCATTTTCGCCGGCAAGATCGGCTAAGATACATACTGCACGCGTTCTAATTACATTATCAGTATGAGTTAATAGACACTTGAAATACTGTTCATTTTGATTATCAAACTGTTTTTCCATTTCTCCTAATAATTTCATCCTCTCAGGATGAAATTGTACATATTCTTTATTGATCATATTTTAATTACACGTGGGATGAATGGATGGCAAGCAAATATATAATATGTGGTTACAGAACGAACCTAAACAATAATTCTTCATCTGAAATTGTTGAATACCTATTCTAGAAATAATAGGCTATATGTTGATTATTCTTCTGTAGTATATCATCTACCTAATACACTTAGTTAATGCAAAATGCAATAAAATACATTAATTTTCATTCTACTAAACAAGAGGACAATTCAAACTCTAGCAATAACTTCTTCATCACCTCATCTCTTAAAGAGAAAAGCAATCGCAAACTCGTATTCAGTAAAAATTCCATAATAATATCACAATCTTACTTAATTTGTCTAAATCTGCAAAGATACTGACAATAGTGACTTTACAAAATCATGAAAATTAACGACGATAACAGAATTGTTGACTTCTCCTGGTCTTCAAAATTGAGTGCTCTATTACATTATTATACAAAGCTATCAAATTACATTTGGTAAATATGCGTGTCAGATATTGGAGATTAGGCATTACTGAGGTTTTAGAAGCAAGGTATCCTGTTGAAAAGGCTAACCACTGGGAGATCAAATGTATTTTAGGTGAATATGAGCACGTCGGTATTTTCTGGTTTAAGTATGGCACACCTTATGAGAAAGAACCTGTTCGCGGTATATCCTTCTACTATAACGAAATTCCACCAAAAATTGTTCAAGAGATAGTAGATTTTCTACACCAAAAATTTGGCGGTAAGGTTCTGTATAGGCAGACAAGGGTCTTCTTGCATGGTTCAAAAGAATTTGCTGACCCAAATTCTATTGGCGTCCTTGCAAATGAATTGAGCCTAAAATTCAACGCACCGGTAGAGATCACAATTGAGTTTGAAAAAGTAATAGAGAGAGAGCGAGAACAAAATACCTTTAACTTACCGCTTGGTAAGGCCTTGCCTATTGTGGGACCAGATTAACTGATTTCATGTGTGGCCTGTGGAGTGATAGATCATTGTAAACTAAAATACAACACGGGTGAGTAAAACGCATCAAATACAAAGCAGTATGTCTATTGAAAACATTCTAAAGTATTTTATCTCTGGTGTTTAATCACAAGCAAGTTTCTTTATCCTTCGATGCTATTAGTGATGATGATTAATTTCCTTCAAGGTTGTCTGCTGCTGTTGTTATTTAGTTATTGGCAAGCTAAATGAAAATGCAGCTCCTTTACCATTAGAATTGTTTTCAGCCCATATTTTGCCGCCATGTGCTTCTATAATATTTTTGGAGATAAATAATCCCAAGCCGGTACCTGTATGTGATTTTGTAACAAATTTTGTAAAAAGCCTTGGTTGTATTTGAGGATCTATGCCACTGCCACTATCCTTTATGCTAACTATAACTTGTTCTTTGTCTTTCTTTTCTGCATTAACAAATATGGTTCCTTCTTTAGTAAATTTGATAGCGTTACTAATCAAATTAGAAACAACCTGGTTTAGCCTTCCTCTGTCTGCTTCTACAAAGATATCTTCCTTTGGTTCATATAATAACTTGATATCTCGCTTTCCTTCTTTTTCAGCTTGATTCATATAGTCTTTTACGCTATCCAATATCACGTCATTTAGATTGAATCGTTCTTTCTTTAGGTCAAGAGAATGACTTTCAATTTTTGAAACATCTAAAATATCTTGTGAAAGTCGAAACAATTTTTTTGAATTTCTAATGATAGCTTCTAGGGATTGTTCCCCTTCATTATCAGTTTTGCCATTTACCTTTTTTAAAGAACGAAGAAGTATCTGCGACAATCCAAGTATAGGTTGGATAGGAGTACGTAACTCATGAGCTGCTATATTGATGAATTCGTCCTTTAATCGATCTTTATCTTTCAATTGCTGATTTGCTTCTTTAAGTTTATTTGTTAATTCATTCTGAGTTTTAACGTAGTTTTTTATAGAATCCACCATGGAATTGAATGACTCGCCAAGAACTGAAAGTTCGTCGTTGCCCTTGCACTTTATTGACACATCAAGATTTCCTTTTTTTATTTCAGATGTTGCATATGTCATGGCATATATTGGCCTAATGATTTTAATTACAAGGTATAGTATCAAGATAAGGATACCTATATTTAAAATTCCAAAAAGAATTTGTAATAGCATTAAATTCTGAGAATTTTTTGCCGCGTGTTCTCCTAATTGTGCAACTAATGTATCCGATGAATTAACCAAACCCAAAGCCATAGATTCCAATTCACTTTTTGCTGATTGATCAATTGTTGTTGTAGTTGTCGTTTTTATCTGATTTGATTTGTTGATTACTTTATCTATAATAAACCCTTTATAGGCATGCCACTTTTCATCAATTATTTTCCATTGATTTAAAAACTGTGAAGGAAGTGGCTTTATCTGTATATCAGAAAGGGTTCTTCCGCCTTCCTCTAAGAGCAAAATATTTGACTCCAATTTTTCCATCGCAGAATTTAGCAGTGGAATGTTATTATTAGGAGATCCAGTCATACGTTCTATTGCCTGCAAAAGAAGATCAGATGTAAGAAACCGATTTTTACCTGCAATATTTATAGAATTTCCTAAAAATGTCCCTTGGGATTGAAAATATGCGAGTATGCCAAAACTACTAATAATAGAAATGATTTCAATGACTACTAGAATTCCTATCTTTAGAGAAATTTTAGAATTTATCCTCCTCGACAACAATATTAATTACTGCAATTATCATTTGGTAGTATATATCAATATATAATAAGATTAACCAACTAATTTCTGAATATTATCCCATAAGCCACTATATCTAGCGTAAACCGATCTAATGATTTTGAGCAAATGCCACTGTATATATTGTATTTAATCTCTGCAAAAAATATCCCAATAAAATTCAGTAAAACACCTTGAATGTAATCGAAAAACAAATTATAATGTTGATAATCTTCATTCAACAACTGCTGATGATATTTTGTCCTTTTAAAAAGAGTGTGATTTTACCGTTAGTTCCTTTTTCAATTCATTTAGTAGTTAAGAATGAGAATATCGAAACTCGCGATAAAAACAGGTATTATTGTTTTAGCCCTTCAGAAACAACACATGTAACAACCGTTATATCGTATTAAAACAACTTAGAAGATAGTAACGTTGGTTTTAGTAAATCCACTTAACTCATTTCTGTGGATGCTCAGGCGAAATGAGCGGGATATAGTTAATTTTTACAATTTTCTGACGCCATTTGTACAGGTCGCTACTGGCGGAAATATGATTAATTTTGGATACTGGAATAAAAATACTAAGAATCCTTTACAGGCACAATATGAACTCTGTACGTTAATGGGAGAATTTGCTGAATTACATTCTGCAAGAAAAGTAATGGATGTTGGAAGTGGATTTTCCGCACCAGCAATACATTGGAAATCAAGATACAACTTCCTCACTATTGTATGTATAAATATTAATCTTCAGCAATTAGAAGCTGCCACAAAAATAGTTCCCAATATTGCATATTATAAAGATGCATCATTTAGCCAAACTATTGATATTAATGGTATAATATCACTAACAAATGCTACTGCCACGATATTGCCATTTGTAGATCATTGCGTAGATAGAGTAGTCGCTTTAGAATCCGCGCAGCATTTTAAACCATTAATGCATTTTATCCGGGAATCTAGGAGAATCTTGAAGTATGATGGATTACTTGTTATTGCCATTCCAGTAATAACAACCGTTGTGACTGCGTCACTAATACAATTTATAAAACTTGGAATTCTTTCTTTAACTTGGGCGTCAGAGCATTACAAATTAACGAACATTAAATCAATAATTACAAATGAGGGCTTTACGATTAAAGATATTCTATTCATAGGATCGCACGTATATGTGCCTCTAACCAACTATTATGTTCAAAATAGAAAAATATTCAAAAATATAATTATGAAGGAACGTCCATCTTACTTCCAAAATATCCTTTATAACAGGGCGGAAAATATTGTCTATAAATCAGCATTGAAGATGAAGGATTTATCCGAAAAAGGAATTATTGACTATGTATTGATAAAGGCGACAAAAACATAACCTTTGCTTAGTCTCTAAATCATTAATAGACATAAGAATTTCTTTTGATATTGCTTGGTTTCACTCATATAGTCTCTGTTCTTCGACTAAATAACTAAAGTTTCTATTTGTTAATAATAATAATATTAATAAAGCTAGAGATGAAAATATTAATTCCAATGGCTTTATTCTTCTCGAGTGTATTTCTGATGGTTACAACTGTTACCTCCCAGGCGGAGGCATCCATACCATATCAACTCCACTACACTATGACCTATGACAATGCAGAATAAATTTTTGGTAGTGAATGGTCGTATCGATAGCTTGTATGTATGTGTCCATCATTGAATTCTTCGTAATAATGCTTTATGTTCTTGCTTTCAAGCTTAGAGTGAAGTATTCTAGCTCCCCAGTGGAGATTGAACTCATCTCGAGTTCCACAGTCAAGATAGATAAATTTTAGCCTTTTTAAATTCTTATGATAGTTCTCAACCATTCTGACTGGATCCCAAGAAAGCCAGCGATTCCACACGTTTTGCAATATTTCTCCTGTTTTCAGATCGAAGGGTAAATCGACACCCATCTCATTTGAATTTGGGTTTGGAGAATAATGAGCAGCCATTGCAAATATATTCATAGGAGGTCGGTCCTCCTTCTTGTAATGATTCTGTTTCTTCCAGAAATTAACAAGCCATTTTTTTGGACTACTACCATGTTGTCTAAAAGAGTCGAGAGCTTTTGGGAAATCTGGAAGGTAACAATATTCGAATGCAGCATCTCCTGAATGATTAGCTAATCCATAAAATACGTCCGGATGACGCATTCCCAATATAAGAGAACCATATCCGCCAGATGAATGCCCAAAGGCTACTCGTGAAGAAGTATTGTAATTCTTGTCAACAAAAGAAACAATTTCTTTTACTATGTAGTCTTCATATCTCCCTGTTGCTGAAGAGTTTATGTATTGATTTCCTCCAAACCTTGTAAAGCAATCCACTAATACCAATATCATTGGACCACATTTTTTCCCTGAAATCAAACGATTCATTCGTTCTTCAATATTCTCTGCCAGAGGATCTGCGTTTAATAACGCCATTCCTTGACCACCAAAACCTGGAAGTACAAAAACAGTAACATATCCTTTTGAATAAGATTGGGAGTAGCCAGGAGGAAGATATATTATCAGATCTCTTTTGTATGGATCCTTTAATGGATTAGATTTGAGAATACTGCTTTCATAGCGATGCACTACTACTTTTCCTTTCGTCTTATTCAAGATTACAGTCATACTTAATTGATCTCTAAATTAAAACATTAGCTTGGATGCTGAATTATAATACTTCTAACCACCTAGATAGAGGGAAAATATTCGTCATCATTATATATAATTCCTGATAAGGTACTTCTACTGTATTGTTTTTTAACAATCCATTTAAGACCAAGTGTTAGCTATTGGTTTGTAGAAATATTTGGGATTATTCAAAAATACAACTAGGAGAACTATTAGAATCTTCTAGTCTCTGCAATCTTTTTGCACCGCAATTTCAAGTAACAAATCGACAACAACGAATAACACTTCTAGACACTATTATCCAATAGGCGTCAGTAATTATTGCGCTTGTTTCCGCTAATAATACGTTGATCTTTAAGACCAATTACTCTGAATTTATACTGTTCTTTATATATATCACGATAAAAACGGGCATAACTTTCAGCAGCATCATAAGTTACAAAAATTACTCTTAAATCATCAATTGTAGTCTTCTTACCATAGCCATCTACAATTTCTATAACATAATACTTTGGCAGTCTTTTTAGGTGTCTTATTGTTAGGAATACACTAATCACCAGAAACAATATCATAGACATAATGATTATCGCAAATTCAAATCCTTTAACAAAGTTCAGAAGATATGCTATCAGATATTGATCTAACCATTTATAGACAATACCGAAGGCTTTGACAAATATGGTTATGATAAAATTAAAGATCATGTTCATATCATATCAGGAGCATTCATATTACTCATGTGGCTCTTCTTTTTCGCCGGTTGTTGATGTCTTCTCAATATTTTTTGGAAAAGGATCAACCTTCTGTTCTGATGAAACCCTCGACCCATTGGTCCCGTGTGCGTGACTAATATGCTCTTCAATTTCATCTTTCGTACGGGCTGTCAAACCACATATCTCACAGCTGGCTTGTTCTGAAACATCAGTTACTTTCCCTCTTTGTCCCATAATAATAAGCATTATATGACAATATCTTATTTACGAATTCATATGATGATGATGATGAATACTTATAAGTAATTTTGCACCAAAATAAAACATAATATATAACATTACATAATAACAATATTCAGTATGTTAATTAAAGATAAGCAAGAGTGATTATACACTGCTTCTAAAACCATAACGACTCAAATGGACTGATAGCAGGAAATGCTGTATACTTAAATTCATCGCTATATTACTGTAATAACCAGGCGACTAATTAATTTGTATCGTATACTTGAAGAAATGAATGCAGTACAAGTAAGAAAAAATGTAAATAGACAGACTGTGGCAATACTTATTTTCGGTGCATGTGAAAACCATGGTGATCATATGCCATTTGGTTCAGATTTCCTTGTCCCAACAGAGTTAGCAAAAAGGGTCGCTAAAAGGTCTGATAAGAGTAAGAATGTTTTGATACTTCCAGCTGTTCCATATGGAGTTAGTTTACATCATATGGATTTTCAGATGACCATAAGTTTGGAGCCGGAAACACTTGTAAGAGTCATAGAAGATATTTTTACAAGTCTGGTTAAAAATGATATAAAAAAGATTCTTATCATAAACGGGCATGATGGAAATATTGCTCCCATAGAGCTAGCAGCAAGAGCGGTAAAGGACAGATATCCAGAGGTAACAATCGCTTGTTTAGAAGCTTGGTGGGTGCTAGCTGGTGAAATTACAAAAAACCTTTTTGATGTATGGAATGGACTTGGCCATGGTGGGGAAGCAGAGACTTCCGCAATGCTTGCAGTACGTCCTGATTTGGTAGACATGAAATATGCGCCGCAGGAAATATTTCCAAAGTTACCAAAGAATATAAGAATATACTGGAAATTCAATGAGCTAACAAATACAGGAGTAACAGGAGCGCCAAGGAAAGCAACAATTCGGAAAGGGCAGAAGGCTTTAAAAGCCATAGAGGATGTTTTGCTTTCCTTCGTAGATGATATGGAAAAACATGATTGGAAATACGGATTACATCATTTATACAAAGGTGATAACGAAGGTCATTCGAAAAATAAACAATAACCATACAGCAAAACTAGTTATTATATAGTGGTAGGTAGCATCTATTGTTAGCAGCGATGGTGGTACGAGGCTATAAGAAACAACTGAAAAAATCGTTATTGAAATAATTATACTTATAGATATAACATTATATCTACCGGAGCACTCCTAGAAACTTTAATGCATTGAGTGTTGCTATAGTTATTCCAAAACATATCATGGGTGTCCAAGGCATAACAGGTAATTTTGGAGCATTGAGTTTAATCTGGTGGTTGTCAATAATGTTAGTGATATAATCTCTGACTTTTGCATTCCAGATTTGGTATTCTATGCTATGATTTTTGAGGATAGATTCTATTTCGTAGATAACTGGCGCTCTTACTGAGCGAATATGTTGGATATATTTGCGGGAGATTTCTACTTCCGCCTGAATTGCAATCAAACCCTGCTGAATATCCAATAGCCTAACATGTATTTCCCAAGGTTTAATGAGTTTCTTTGTAAATCCGTTACCTATCTGGGTAGACTTTTTATTCTCTAATTTGACTCGTCTGAATCCCTCTGAAATTAACGTTCTGATTATCTCGTCTTTCCTTATTTTTACCATCAAACTTAAATGGTCAAGTTCTATTTCTTCACGGTGTATAAAATCTTGCAATCCCCTTACCACATTTATTCGTCTAGGGTAGCTTGTCAGGAATTCAGGCATGTATTATGGCAATCATATTCTATAATATGGAATATTAAAACGCTATGTCATGAAAATCTGTTAATTCTAGGAATGAAAGAGAATAGTTTAACTCTGTAATCCTCTGATGTAAATGTCCTGCCTTGCATCTACTGCCATGTCATGCCAAGAGAGTTTTCTATCTGTAGCAATTACTCTTATACCTCTTATAACGGCAATAGGCGTTGATTCGCTACCTTCACCCATAACCGCTACTCCCGTGGCAGCTATGCTATCTGAAACTGCCTTTAATGTAACTTTGAGAATATTCCCAAACAAATCCTTTTTCCCTCTTTGATCTTCAACAGGTTCAAATCCTGCACTAGCTAATGCTACTCCAATAGTACCAATCCGTGTAGGCATTAAGCGGCTATCTGCTATAACAACACCAACTTTAATACCCAGATTTACAAGGAATCTTCGTCGCAAGTTCTCTGCAGATTTGAAAGGCTCGCTTGGATATAGTACGACAAATCCTTGAGGCACGTTGGACTTGTCGATGCCCGCATTAGGAGCCATAACTCCATTTTTGACAGCAAGCAAGAAACCCGGAATTCCTTTGTAAATATAATCAGCTTCCCGTAACGTGAGCTCAGCAAGTTTTGCACTCATGTGGTATTCAGAGGCAAGAGATTTCGCCTTTCTGCCAACCTTCACTTTATCTAGATTCATAACCGATCCTTCGCTCATGGAGACATACTTGCTTGAAACTATCAATATGTCATTTTCCCTGAATTTAAAATTAGATAAAATTATACTGTCAAAAAGATCAAATTCACCTTTTTTTATTGGGACTGATATTGGCAGAATTTCCACTCAATTAGATATGACCATCATGCTTTTGTGGTTTTCTCACAATGCAAAAAGTTTTAATCCGTCATTAAACCTGGGCTTGTATATAGTGAATCTGGCTTGGGAATGACAATTACCGAAAAAATACTTGCGCAAGCCTCAGGCAAATCCAAAGTTTCACCTGGCGATGTGATATTTGCAAAAATAGATAAAGTAATGATGCATGACGTTTCTGGACCGGGGGTCATTAAAGTATTTAGCGAGTTGGAAAAGAAAGGAAAAAAACTTGAACGTGTTTGGGATCCAGACAGGGTGTGGGTAACAGAAGATCATTTTGTTCCTGCTGTAGATAGAGTTTCTGCAGAGAACGTAATTGCACTCTCTAATTGGACAAAAAAATTTGGTATAAAGAAACATTTTAAATATGGATTGGGACAGTACGGAATTTGCCATACCTTATCACATGAAGAGGCATTGGTACTTCCAGGTGAGGTATATGTCGGAGGCGATTCCCATACTAATACTACTGGAGCAATGGGAGCATTTGCTACGGGACTTGGCCATACGGATATTGCATATGTCCTGATGAATGGGCAGATCTGGTTCAAAGTACCTGAGACGATGATGTTCAAACTAACAGGAAAAAAACCAGACTATGTAATGGCAAAAGATATTATATTGAAAATTATCGGTGACGTCGGAACTGACGGAGCAAATTATAAGACTATGCAGTTCTCTGGAGATATAATAAAAGAACTTAAAATTGATGAGCGTCTCACACTTACTAACATGACTACAGAAGCTGGAGCAAAAAATGGAATTATTGAGCCAGATGTCCTAACTGATGAATACTTGCATGATAGAACTGACGCTCAATATTCTCCAGTGCTAGGAGATATTGATGCAGACTTTTCTGAATTGTACACTTATGAAATTGATAAATTAGAACCAACTGTGGCAAAGCCGTTCTCTCCTGAAAATATTAGTGCAGCCAGAGAATTGCAAGGAGTAGAAATAGACAAGGCGTACATTGGTTCATGCACAGGTGCAAAACTTGAAGACTTGAGATTGGCCGCCAAAGTAATCAAAGGCAAGAAAGTAAAGGTAAGGACAGAAGTTTTACCAGCAGCTCAATCAATTTACATGAAGGCTCTAAAAGAAGGTCTGCTGAATATATTCATAGAAGCAGGTGCAGTAGTCGGACCGCCAACATGCGGTGCATGTTGTGGAGCCCATATGGGGGTTTTAGGAAAAAATGAGATATGTATCAGTACAACAAATAGAAACTTCCCTGGCAGAATGGGACATGTAGAATCACAAACTTATCTGGCATCGCCAGTTGTAGTTGCAGCATCGGCAGCTACAGGCAAGATTACAGACCCAAGGGATCTAATGAATTGAATGTTATGAGAGGTATAGTTCACAAATACGAAAGGGCAAATATTGATACTGATGTTATCATTCCTGGCCCTTACCTTAAGATTCATGATCACAAAGAATTAGCAAGACATGCTATGGAAGGAATTGATCCTAAATTTCCCGAGAAAGTTTCACAAGGTGATTTTTTAGTAACTGGAAATAACTTTGGATGTGGCTCAAGTAGGGAGCATGCGCCTATTGCTCTTTCATATGCTGGCATCAAGGCGATTTTGGCTCCCTCTTTTGCGAGAATCTTTTATAGAAATGCTGTAGATGGAGGCTATCTGCTCCCAATAGAAATTGAAGAATCGACTATGAAGAAAATTCTTGATAAGGACAAACTTGAAATTGATATCAAACAGAATAAAATTATTAATTTAACAAGAAAGGAATCTTATTCCATGAAAGCATTTCCGGAGCTAATTGCAAAGATAGTTGAAGTAGGCGGATTAATGAACTATGATATAAATGACAAGGAAGGGGCGGCTTCAAGAAATTTTTAGCAAAGCTCTGTATGCTGATAACCCTGATCTTTATTCAGTAAGTTATCGTGACTATAGTTCAATTGTTGAAGTTCCACTTTTAGAATTTATAAATATATCCGAAAATTTTGAGCTCATACCGTCAAACAGAGTTTTGCTGGTAAGAAAAGAAAGGCAGGTACTATATCGTAAATTTGGAGTCACATCGATTTAACTCAGAATACATGGGCAGAGATATCAAAAGTTAGTTTGACTTAATGATTAAGCAATTATTTTGATTTTTTTCCTACCAAGAAAGTCAACAAGAGCATTACACCCATATAGATACAATAGGGCAATTATCTATAATTTCGCATGATTTAAATTAAATTTAAGCTTTTCCTAGAGTCAAAATATTGATGATACCTGTTGATCTAGCGAGAAAGGGGGATTGTATTTACTGCATAAAGTATGAGGCATTATATTCGAATTTTACAGAGGGCAATGACTTTCTCTCTCTATTTTCATGGTGAAGTAAACTAAATGATATTAATAGATGAACAAAGAATATTTAAAATAATTACTGAACAAAATCCGCGCTCCGTAGCGCTTAACGGACCAGAAGGCCTCATACCAAAAATCCAGGCTAGCGCAAATAATATTACAGAAAAGTTTGGCATTCCTGCATACATTATTGGCGATACGTGCTGGGGGTCATGCGACTTGAATACACATGCGGCAGACTTGTTGGGTGCTGAAATTTTATTCAATATCGGTCATACTATTACAATGGAAACATTTGCCAAGAAAATAATAATGATTGATGCTTATGATGATGTCAGTTTTGACATAGTAGCAAGAAAATGTGCATTAGGTCTTAAAGATCAAAAGTATAAATCAATATCATTGCTAACCGATAGCCAACATCTTAACCAAATTGCTCATGTAAAAATGATTTTTGAAGAATATGGCTATCATGTAATCATAGGCAGAGGAAAGGGACAGCTAAATGACGGGCAAGTTTTTGGTTGTGAATTCTATCCTGCCTATGATATTCAAAAACTAGTAGATGCATACATTTTTCTTGGTCAAAGTATGTTTCATTCAGCAAGTATTGCAATGTCAACTGGAAAACCAACATATATGCTGGATCCCTATTTTGAGGAATACTCTAGAGTTAACGAATTTGCACGGCGTCTTCAAAAAAAGGCTATTCTATCAATCTATAAAGCCTTGGATGCAGAAAGAATTGGTATTATAATTGGCTTGAAGGAAGGACAGTTTGCCCAAGTACGAGCACTCGAATTGAAAAAGTCATTTGAGCAATTAGGAAAGAAGATACAATTGATCGCATTGACAGATATTACTGATGATCGGCTGCAGATCTTTAAAGGAATCGATGCTTTTGTACAGGTTGCCTGTCCCAGGATAGCTACAGATAATCCTTTTAAAAAACCCATGCTTTCAGTTCCTCAAGCATTGGCTTTGATCAAACTGCTTAAAAAAGAGCCATTAGATGATTTTCTAAAAATTCAGCACTGGCTTTAGTCTGATGAACTATAACAAATGCTATCGTTTGGGATCACCTGACTTCCGTAAGGTTTTTTATCTTTATTATTATGATTGATTAATTAATATGTCTGACCGATTATGCAGAATATAATATTATTTTACTATTGCTATTGCAATCTTCTCCACCCATAGTGTATTCTTTAAGTAGACTACAACATATGCCTACGTGACGACACATTTTACATTACTTTGTCTAGATGGATATGATGGATCTCACCTCATAATGCCTGGTATGCAGCTATGATATATTTTAATCCTATCTGATGGCAGTCATATTGGAACTTTTACAAGTCTACGTAAACAGAACAAAACTGTAACACAAATGTATGACATAAAAATAGATTCATTCTGCATATGATATCAGTGAATGATATGATAATTTAGGTCTGTTGGTGTGTATTTGTTTGTTTTACGATAACTGTTCTTAAATCAGCAGTTATTGTCATATATTGGTTTCAAAAAATTAAAGTTATCAGTTTGTTAGCTTATTTTGATTTCTCTTCGGCTGGAAGAAGAACATGAAAATGATTCCCTAACCAAATCTCGTATCTATTCCTGAATTGGTCACTTATAACACAGAAACAGACAAATCTCTCTAACTATATATATTTTGACAGATCGACTAGTATTGATGTCACAGAAACCACCCATAACATGGTTCAGTAGTTTTGTTGGTGTAGGTTATCGTTATCATGATGTTTACATGAATGTTTTTCCTGTTTTCGAGGATAAAAGATATGCGTTCAGACTATGGAAAAAAACTATAGAGTGGTGGCCAGATGATCAAATTAAACTTAGATTCATTGAAGTAGACGGTAGCTACTGGTTTATTCTTTATGGTGGCTCTGAATATAAAGGCAATAATAGTGGACTTGTAAAAAATGTTCCAATATCAGAAAACTATTACCGGTTCAAAGAAGGCTACGAAAAGAAAATCATTTTACGATTTGGCGTTTATAAAGAAAATAGAAAGAGAAAGGCAGAAGAGGATGAAAAGTTTGACCTCGAGCTTTTAAAAAAATCGAAATCAGTGTATGATATCAAGTTCCTGCGATATTCTGATCTTACAACTGACAGCATAGCATGGAAATGTATTCATAGAAATCAAGGTAACGACCTAAATGCTCAGAAAGTTTAGCTGTGTTAGTGACTGCTCCGATTGCTGCATATATCGTGATTATTACCCTTCTATCGAATATGGAAAGATAGGGGTTTTGATTCTCCCTGAAGAGAAATCAAGAATCGAAGAGGTGGCATGGAAAATGGGTATAGAGGTAAAAATTATTCCAAGACTAGGGCTTGGGAAGAATCGGAAAGGTAATGGTCCAAAAAAAATAATCGCTTATCAGATGCTAGGCAAGAACTTAGATGGTAATCTCTGTCCATTTCTAGGAATAGAAAGTTCGGAAAGGTCGCCTCATGGTGGTTTTAAATGTAGCATTTACAAACAACGGCCATTTGCATGTAGGGCCTATCCTGTTATTGATAATGAAAATAGCAAATCTGTACTATTAGATAACAGATGTTTGTTTTGTAAAAAATCTTCTATGGATGCCGACAACGATGGTTTGCAGGGCGAAATTGAAGCCTTGACTAAAATTAAAGTAGAAGTTCATGTTGATAAAAAAACTGAAGTATGGAGGTATGCAACTGCGATTGGAGATAACAAGGATAAAACTAAATTCTTACCACAGGGTTGGGTTCTCCAAATTATCTAAATTTCCTGAAAGAAATAAGAGCATCTATATTTATAAAAGATATATGATATGCTTCAGACGTATGCAATACATTCTTTCGTTATTAGATTTATAATAAACTAAAGTTAAAACTATAGATTCATGTATCAAAATACTTTTATTGTTTAATATGAGGATCAAATGATGTTATTGTATTAATTCATTTATTGTATATTAACTACATAAAAGATAACTCATCTTATCAATATAATATTCTTATAGAAAATAAAAATTGAATGGAATATCATAATAGAGGAAGG
>Ga0157302_10000049_pt1 | contig 19198 bp, 20 predicted proteins | sample NitcycUS103311B2_FD_108381 | JGI IMG/M metagenome (GOLD analysis project Ga0157302, IMG submission 108381) | Soil microbial communities from Arlington Agricultural Research Station in Wisconsin, USA - Nitrogen cycling UWRJ-S103-311B-2 | ecosystem: Environmental > Terrestrial > Soil >... | reverse complement strand
GAGTACATTTGGCAACGAATCTATTCTAATAAAGATAAGCGGAAAAGAGCATATTCTCAAGCTGTTAAAATCGGGGACTAATGAATCAGAGTTTATATTAGATCAATCCTTCCATCATGCTAAGATACTGGCGTCAAGCAGTTCTGAAATAAAAATATCAATTGACGGCCAACCTTTGACAATAAAAAAACACTCTAAGCTGACTGAGGTGCTTGAAAAATCATTATCATTGACAACCGGTGGTGGAGAAAATATTTTAACTAGCCAGATTCCAGGCAGAGTGATTTCTATCTTGGCAAAACCTGGAGCATCAGTCAAGAAAGGTGATGCATTAGTAATACTAGAATCTATGAAAATGCAGGTTGCGGTTAAAGCTCACAAAGATGGTAATGTCAAGGAAATAAGGGCAAAGGATGGCGCAACTATTGCAAGACATGATGTTGTAGCAGTAATAGAATAAAGAACAAAATATTCTCTGGCTCTATTATCGTGCTGCATACAGCTTAATACAATTCATCATAACACAAAAATAATAAAAAATAAAGTATATTTTGTACTTTTCTAGTTTCTTGAATTCTTAATTACATGCTTGATCTCTTGATAATTGGGTTCAATCATTGGGTTGTCTGATATCCATCTATATTGAACTTTCCCATTTCCGTCAATTATAAAGATGGAACGTTTTGCTGCGTTATAATCTTTTAATGAAGCAAGATCTTTCATCACAATTCCATACTTGTTTATTACCTCATGTTTATAGTCGCTCAATATTGGAAAGTTCAAATGACGATTTTCAGTAAATATCTTGTTTGCGAATGGTCCATCGATTGAAATACCTATTACCTGAGCTCCATGCTCCTTTAATTCATCAAGTGAATCTCTGAATGTACACATTTCTGTACTACAAACTGGAGATTCTGCAGCTGGAAAGAATGCAAGTACTATTTTCCTTCCTATGTAGTCACTCAACTTGTGCATTTTCATACTGATGTCTGGCAATTCAAAATCTGGTGCTTTACTGCCTATGTCTGGAACTGATGTAACTGAAGCGTTAGACATACAATAAATACAGAATTGAGAATATTAATACGTTAGGTAGTGTCAAATATATGGTTTTAAAGCAAGCATTCATCTTACTGTGTCTGACAAACTTAAAACAGTTCGATCAGCCTCCCTTCCCTTGCACTGGTAATAAATATGGGTACCGTTCAGTTTTATTATCAATCCTTGTGATTTTTATTTCTATGAAATAAAGTGCATTATTAAAATCTGTGTCATTAGAGCCAATAAAACAAAAATTTCATTTAGTAACTCATCTATACTATAGGCCCATAACCCTGAAGGTTCAATCCGATATCATGTGTTTTTTAGTTATAGAAAAATCAACAATGACATCGACTGACTTTTTTCTTCCATATTCTATTGTTAAATCGTAACTAGGTTTCCAGTATGATAACCTGTTGCATCAATTGACACAAATTTGAAACCTAATTTCTTGAGTTTAATGTCAAGTATATCTAATTTATCAACGTCAAATAACTTTGTAAGCTCTTGTCTTTCTACTTCGATCCTTGCAACATCTCCATGGTCCCTTACTCGAACTTGTCTAACGTTAAATATTCTCTTTACTATAATTTCAGATTTTTCAATTTTTTTAAGTTTCTCATAAGTTACTGGTATACCTCTAGGAACTCTTGATGCAAGACACGCATTAGATGGTCTATCATATATCGAAAGACCAAATTGCTGTGCAATTGATCTTATCTCAGATTTATCAATTCCTACTTCTATCATAGGACTTCTAATGCTATTCTCTCTTAGAGCCTTAATTCCGGGTCTATAGTCATGCATGTCATCTGTATTTGTGCCATCGACAATTAGACTAATTCCAAATTTATTTGCTTCTAATACAAGTCGCTGCCCAAGCTCCTTTCTGCAATGGTAACAACGCCGTTCATCATTCTTTACAAATTCAGCATTTTCTAATTCGTCGTATTCAATTACTTTGTGTTCGATTTGGATCTCACTTGCTATCTTCTTGGCCGAGGACAATTCCTCATAGGAAAGTGTTTTATAATTAGCAGTGATGCATAAAGCATTATTGCCGAGTGCCTTTTTCGCCGCTAAAGCGACAACGGCACTGTCTACTCCACCTGACAGGGCAACAATAACCCTATCACCATTTTTTAAGAACCAATTTACTAGTTTAGTAAAATTTTCGGTATTTTTATTAGACAATTTCTAACTTCTCCCCAACCTCTGTACAACTTCTGCAGTTGTCAGTTCCATTGCTCTCTTAACTGATATTCCTACTCTTGAAGCAATCAACTTGATATCTTCAAATTCAGGTTTTATGTTGATCGTCTTACCACTTGTATCCTTTGCGATCTTTACATGGATGTTAAAATTCTTGTCGCAAATACTGATTGGAACCGTAACAATACTCCTTGGTAGAATAAAGCGCTGAATCTCTTGAACTCGCATGCCTGTTGAACCAGATTCTCTAAAAAGCATCTCCAAGATACTGTTCATCTGCGTTTGATCAGATATAACTCTAATGAGATGAGTTGGTCTATTTTTCTTCGATATTCCTGGTATCGCTGTTACATCTTTTGCACCAGCTTCTGTCAAGAGCTCTATCAAGTTTCCAATGATTTCGCCAGATATATCATCAACGTTTGTTTCTATTATATAGGTTGTATCTATGTTTGCTTTAACAAGTAAAGATGATTTGCCTATTATCAATCTCAATATGTTAGCCATATCTTTGAATTTTTTTTGTCCAGCACCATAACCAATTTTTTCTGGCGTGAAACTAGGATAATAATTGATAGTTTCAGAGGTTAAATTAACAAGCATTGCAGCACCAGTTGGAGTAGTTACTTCTTCATCTACCTGTCCTCCAACAAGAGTAAATGTTTTATTCTTAAAAATTTCTAGGATTATATTGCTTGGATTAGGAATAATTCCATGCGAAAATTTTATGACTCCGCCTCCTATAGCGACTTGGGTTGAAAATATTCTACATTCGAAAAGATTGAGGTCTTGTAGGGCTATTGCACAGCCAACAAGATCTGCAAAAGTGTCTAATCCTGAAGCCTCATGTAAATGAACTGTACTAATCTCTTGCCCGTGAATAAGAGCTTCAGCTACAATAACTGTCTTAAGTGACTCTAACGCGAATGTCTTTGCACGTTGTTCCAAGTCGAGAGAATCACAGCATGAAGCAAGCGATCTATACATGTCCATTCCTCTGCGGTCATGATTACTATCTTTGTAATTGAATTGAAATTCCATAGCACTGAAGCCATGAGATATAGTTTTGACAAAAGCTGCGCCTATGATCTTGCTGCCTTTTAGAAAATTTTGACAAGAAAGGATAGCATTGATAACTTTGTCTTTGTTTGCACCTGCATCTATCAGACTTGAGAGTAGCATGTCGCCTGAGATACCTGTGATCTGAGAGTCAATTATTGCAATTCTTGTCATATGTATATAAAATGGTTCTCAATGTATCAATATAATATTTGCTTCACAATACTTCTATTTGTATCAGTATATTAAATAATGATTAATATGATCTTTATTCCCATTACCGCTTTAGCATCCATGATACAACATAAACCATAACAGATCCTTCTCGATCTATTTACAAGTATATCTTCTTTATCACAATACTATTTTTGCCAATTCTCATATGAATATCCTTTCTGATATCAACATCGACATTCTCAGACAAGGTGAAAATAATCGCGACAGTTCGAATTTGATAAAGTGTTTATCTTTTTTCTATATCTACCAATTAAAAATATATAGTAATTTTTAAGCGTAATAATCATCGTCAGTTTTATGATATATCAAATGAGCAAGATGGTGTGTTTTTATTTATAGTCTATATTATACTATGTTATAATAAAAATGCATGCATATTTGAAAACAATTATACTACAACGGAAATTATAATAATCATACCATAATTCGGTTTGCTTTATGATCGCTATTAACAAAATAACCATATCATCCTTATAATTTTAATCCCTTGCCATCACGTTTTTAATTGCTTACACTTGCTTGTATTTGAGATATGGATTGAAAAAAGAAGAGGTTGGGAGAAAATTGATATATCGTCTGAGTATTGACTGCCGTCACTTGCAAACTTATATGTAATAGAATCCTGTCAATTTTCTAAATGACTATTACTATTATAGGCTCAGGTAAGGTTGGTGCGTCTGCAGCCTTAAACTGTGGCCTCAGAGAACTGGACGATCTATTACTGCTTGATGTTATTCAAGGACTTCCTCAAGGTGAAGCCATGGATATCAATCACCAGTTAGCCGAAAGAGGATTGGATAGTATCGCACATGGTTCGAATGACTATGAAGAAATGAGAAATTCTGACTTTGTAGTGCTAGCAGCTGGGATTGGAAGAAAACCGGGAATGACTAGAATGGATCTTTTAAAGATAAATGCTAATATTGTAAAGGATGTTGCCTCAAAAATTGCGACCTATGCTAAAGATTCTAAAATAATCGTTGTAACAAACCCTCTAGACCCAATGACTTACCTTGCTTTGAAAACGACAGGAATTGAAAAAAAAAGCATTATGGGTATGGGGGGAATGCTAGACCTATCCAGGTTCAAAAGCTTTATTCAAGATGTTACGAAGGTATCCAGGGATTCAATTCAGGCAATGGTCATCAGTGAACATGGTGAGAATATGCTACCTTTAATTAGATTTTCGTCTATTGGTGGTATCCCACTTAACGAATTTATTTCAAAAGAAAAGGCAAGAGAAATATTTGAAAATACCAAGAACATCGCAGCCGAAGTTATCGCAACAAAGGGTGCCACTGTTTTTGCTCCTGGTAATGCTGTAGCAACAATCATCGAAGCAATAGTTAAAGACAAAAAGTCTGTAATTCCGGTATCCACTTTGCTGGAGGGTGAATATGGCACAGGTGATGTTTGCATCGGTGTCCCATGTGTGATAGGTGCAAATGGTGTAGAGAAAATAATCGAACTCAATCTCGATAAATTTGAGCAAGAGATCTTCAACAAAGGTATAAATAGTGTTAAAGAGGCGATAAATGAGCTCCCGTTATAACAAGGCTTTTATCTTTTTGTGTCGCCAATAATGGTCAATGGATTTAAAGAGTATTTTGGAGAAATTTGCTCAAGGCCAACTTACTCTAGATGAAGCTCAAAAACAGCTTTCGATCTACTCTATAGAATATGTTGGAAATAACCTTGCACGGTTAGATGTTGGTCGAGAAATTCGAAAAGAGGTGCCTGAAGTTATTTTTGCAAAAGGAAAAGAACGTAGCGATATTCTTCAAATAGTACTGTCTGCAGTAAAAAGAAGAGGACAGGTTATAGTTAGTAAAATTCAGAGAGAAGAACTTTTTAAGCTTTGTAATTCTCTGAAAAAAAGAAACCTTGATCTAGAAATTGGAAAGAGAAGTACAACAATTTTAGTCTTTGATAGTTCTCATTCATGGAAGAAAACTGGTGCAAAAATAGGTATTCTCTCTGCCGGGACGTCAGATATAGGTATTGCAGAAGAGGCTCGATTGGTTGCGAAGGCGATGGGTTGTGAAGCAATCCTAAACTATGATGTTGGAATTGCAGGGATACATAGACTATTTCCTGCTCTGGAGGAGATGATAAACGAAAATGTTGATGCAATAGTGGTTGTTGCTGGAATGGAAGGCGCTCTTGCATCAGTTGTATCTTCTATGGTCAAAATTCCTATAATTGGCGTTCCCACATCTGTAGGTTATGGATTTGGGTCTGATGGTATTGCTGCTCTTGCATCCATGCTTCAGAGTTGTACGTTTGGCTTAGCTGTAGTGAATATTGATAATGGTATTGGTGCTGGTGCTTTTGCTGCGTCAATAGCTAATAGAATGGCAAGAAAGGATTTTGAACATTCCAATAACAACATCAAAATCCGAAATATAATGAAAAATCGATGAAACCAAAAATGTTAAAACGTTTATAAGTGCTTTCTATTGTTTGCCTTTTAATTGATGAAATAAAATGGTGAATGTTGATCGTGCTTTATAGTCCCTCTCTTAAAAGAAATAGACAACGTAAAACCAATTATCGAAAACGTGCTGCACTACTTATCAGCAGAAGCCCCTTTATAACAGTCAAAATTAGTGACCAGAATGTCACATCCCAGGTTTTGAAAGCAACCAGAAGTGGAGATGTTGTAATATCTTCTGTTCACAGCAGAGAACTTAAAAATCATGGTTGGAAAGGTTCGATGAACAGCTTACCTGCATGTTATCTGACTGGTCTACTTGTGGGTAAAAAATCTTTAGAAAAGGGAACTGATGCCGCAATCTTATATACTGGAAAAGATCCATTTACAACAAGAGTAGCAGCGTGTTTGAAAGGAATAGTCGCAGCTGGAGTTAATGTACCAGTCTCTGATGAATCCCTACCCCGGGATGATCGTATAAGCGGTGAACATATCGCTAAATATGCTAAAATCTTAAAAGAGGATCAAGAAAATTATAACACAAGGTTCTCTCTGCTTTTAAAAGGTGGTCTAAGGCCCGAAGATTATCCGTTGCACTTCGAAAAGATTAAAATGCAGATTTCTGGCGACGATATGACAAAAAAGAATGAATTGGAGGAACAGACTAATGAAAAAAAAGTATTATACAAAAGAGATCCCAACAAAGGAGAAGGCAATACAAAACAGATTAAGGCAGAAACGGAACCTTCTGTTAAAGGTAGGTAACAAGTGAAATGAGCCGAATCTCTAGGCATCAAGAACAGCAAATAGAATGGAAACCACGTACAACCCTAGGAATGATGGTCGCTAGTGGCAAGATTAATTCGATGGATCAAGTCTATGAAAATGGTATGAGAATACAAGAGTCAGAAATTGTTAAGCATTTACTTCCAGATATAAAAAGCCAGGTTGTCCATGTGGGTATTGTTCAAAAACAGACTGATGCTGGTGAAATGACCCGTTTTGATGCTCTAGTTGCGGTAGGAAATGAAGCAGGATGGTTTGGGATGGGGATGGGTAAAGCGTCACAAATGCGTATTGCTATTGACAAAGCTACTACCGCTGCATATCTTGAGGTCATTCCTGTAAAATTGGGTTGTGGAAGTTGGGAATGTAGATGCAATCAGCTTCACTCTGTTCCATTCAAAGTTCGAGGAAAGGAAGGCAGTGTAACTATTGAAGTCATTCCTGGTCCTCGCGGTTTAGGTCTGGTTGCTGGAGAAAATATCAAGAGCCTTCTTAAACTTTCAGGCTTAAAAGACGCATGGACAAAATCATTTGGATCAACTAGCACAATGTCATCTACAACAAAGGCGATTTTCAATGCTCTCAGAAGCACTTACATTACTGGTTGATGATTAGCTATGGCATATTTGGTAGTTAGAATTAGAGGAACAGTAAACATTCCACATTGGGCAAATACAACATTAAATAATTTGAACCTTGACAAGAGATTCAGAGCAACAATCGTAGCAGAAAATCCGCAATCACTGGGTATGTTAAGAAAAATCAAGGAAATAGTTGCTTGGACCTCTGTTGATGCCAATTCCGTCAAAGAGTTGTTGGAAAAGAAAGGAAGAAAGAATGGATTTAAGCGCATTACAAATTCTGACCTGCCAAAAGAATACAAGAGTATTGATGAGCTTGCGTTAGCTATTGCAGAGAATAAAATAACAATGTCTAAAGTAAAAAGCATCAAACCTTGGTTTGCTTTAAATCCACCCCGTCATGGATTCAAAAGAAAAACAAAAACTCAGTACACTCAAAAAGGTGTACTTGGAGAAAATAAAGAGTTAATTAGTCTTGTAGAGAGGATGCTATGAATGCAGCAAAAGACTTATTTAAGGTGATATCATGAATTTAAAACACGTTTCAAACCTAATTGAAAAAAGGAGGATGTGTTAATAATTATGGCTACTAGATTTAGAAAAAGTAGGAGACAAAGAGGCAGCCGATATTGTGGCTGGGGACAGGTTGGTCAACATAGACAAGCTGGTGCTCGCGGTGGTATTGGAGGAGCCGGAAAACATAAACACTTTTGGATTCGGACTGTGATTGAAGAGCCCAATCACTTTGGTCATGACGCTTTCAATTCCTTTAATCGCAATCTAGTTCAAAGATGGATCAACATCCGAGACTTGGATTCAGTCTTTTATCGATATGGAAAAGCTGAGGAAGATGGCAAATTTATTTTGGATCTAACCTTACTGGGTTACGATAAATTATTGGGGGGCGGAAAACCTGCGCGTGCTTTTACAGTTAAAGTAGCCAAGGTATCAAATACTGCAAAGGAAAAAATCGAGTCAGCAGGTGGCGAGGTATTGTCTAATGAATACAATAGAGAATGAGAGTCCATTAAGACGTGTCATAAAAACTGTATCTGCATATATCCCTCAAGTTGAGAAGCCAAAGAAAAAAATAACCCTTACCGAGAAGTTTGTTTGGAGCGGGATTGCTCTTTTTGCATATTTGATTATGGGTCAAATTCCGCTTTACGGTGTTACTAGTGATCCAAAATTCGATTTTCTTGCGTTTGCTAGAGTTATTTTCGCAGCACAGCAAGGCACCTTGTTAGAACTCGGCATCGGACCTATAGTTACAGCTGGATTGCTTATGCAGTTGCTCAAAGGTTCTGATCTACTTAAACTTAATTTCAAGAACCCTGATGATAGGTCATTATTTACATCAGCTACTAAAATAGTAACGATTATTGTAATCATAGCAGAAGGTTCACTTTATGGAACGAGTGTTTATGGTCATTTAGTAGCAAGGCCTGAGTTCATACCGATTCTAATTGGTCAGTTAGTTGGATCCAGTATTATCGTTATGTTACTAGACGAATTGGTACAAAAAGGTTGGGGTTTAGGTTCAGGTATTAGTCTCTTTATTATGGCAGGTGTAGCACAAGGGATTTTGTGGGCTATGTTTAGCCCATTACCTGCTCAAGATGGTCCAGTTGGCATTTTTCCTTTCATCATTAACTCTATTGCAAATGGCCATATTGGGGATACATTGTTTAGGTCAGGCCAGCTTCCAAGCATATTTGGTTTAATAGTCACCTCTATAGTATTACTGACACTAGTATACGTACAGGGTATACATGTAGATATACCAATTGTATCGACAAAGTATAGGGGATTTACCGCTGTATATCCTATCAAACTATTGTATACATCCAACATTCCGGTAATTTTGTCATCTGCGCTGCTTGCTAACGCTGTATTTATGGGACAGATGTTATGGGCTAACTACAATCCCCAAAACGAAAATCCTGTTTTCAACTGGTTGGCTCAATTCGATCCTGGTAGACCTCAAACTCCAACTGGTGGCTTACTTTATTATATTACTTCACCACGAAGTCTAGATGCTGCTGCGCAAGACCCTGTTAGAGCTGTGGCTTATGTCATATTCCTGACTACTATTGTAACAGTTTTTGGCAGGTTGTGGGTTGAGCTAGGTGGTTTATCAGCAAAGTCTGCCGCCAAGAATTTACTGGATGCAGATGTACAAGTACCTGGTTTTAGGCGCTCTGAAGGCTCAGTCGAAGTTTTGCTTAATAAGTATATTCCATCAGTGACAATATTAGGAGCAATTATCATAGGTCTCTTGGCATCGGCATCCGATGTCTTGAATGTTTTTGGCTCCGGAATTGGAATTTTGTTAATGGTAGATATTCTAGTAAACTACTACAATTTGCTCATTAAAGAGCAGATAGACACACATATGCCCAAATTGGCGGCCCTTCTTGGCAGAAAATTATAATAATAGGCGAGTAATAATAGTTGGAATACCGGGAGTAGGAAAAACTAGCGTAATTTCTCTGGCAGCTGAAGTGTTAAATCAGAAAGGATATAAAACAGCTGTTGTAGTGTTCGGAACTGCAATGTTCGAGGAAGCCAAGGAAATGGGTGTGAATGATAGGGATGAACTGCGTAGGTTGTCTATTGATATGCAGCGACGTCTACAGGATAAGACTGCGAAAAGAATCGCAGAAATGAAAGATAATATTGTTATTATCGATACTCATATTTTTATCAATACTAAAGAAGGGTATTATCCCGGCCTTCCTATGCGATTGCTCGATATTATAAAACCCACACATATTGTTATGGTTGTTGCAGAACCTGAAGAAATAGTTAATAGGAGAAAAAGTGATATATCGCGTAACAGGGATATTATTTCTGCTAAAGATGTTCAAAGGGAACTCGATATTTCAAAAGTAATGGTTGCGTCTTGTTCTATTTTGACAGGTTCTCCTTTTATTATTATTATGAATAACGATAACAAAATTGATGAAGCGGTATTAAATATAGTCAAAGTGCTAGCAGGGGGATGATGTGAGTTTGACTTGGAGTTGAATAAATATAAAAAAATCAGCATAGTCATTTCTGGCTGGCCTGCTGTAGGAAAGACAACTATAGCTGCAGAGATTGCACGAGAGTTTGGTTTCAAAATATACAATGGAGGCGATATTTTGAAAATGCTTGCAGGTGATAAAGGATATTCAATTTCGGGTAAAGACTGGTGGGATACAGAACAAGCAAAAAAATTCATGGGTGAGAGAAAATTAAATTCATATTTTGATAAGGAGGTAGACCAAAAGCTAGTTGAAATAGTAAAAATAGGGAGAGCTGTGATTACTAGTTATACCCTCCCGTGGTTAGTACATGATCCAATTAAATTTTGGCTTAAGGGATCCCTAGATAACAGGGCAAGAAGGATGGCCAGTCGAGACAATATAAGTTTCTTAGAAGCAAAAAAGATTGTAAAATTAAGGGACAAAGAAAATAAAAAAATTTATCGCAAGTTATACGGATTCAACTTTGGTGAGGATCTTACTGTCTTTGATTTTGCTCTTAATACAGATTTGCTGGATCTAAATTCATTAGTTCGTATATCAAGGAGTATAATCAAATATCTTATTGTTTAGTAATTAATAGGAGTTATAATGATAAACTTGACGCTTCCACAATTACAAAACCTCCTAAAGATAGATGATGATATTACAACTGAAGGTTACGGCCATTATCCTGATAAAAGACCGATAGGATCATTACTTGATTATGGGCTAGTTTTAATTGATAAACCTGGAGGTCCTACCAGTCATGAAGTAGTAGCGTGGGTGAAAAAGATATTGGAGATCGAGAAGGCAGGACACAGTGGTACGTTAGATCCAGGTGCTACAGGGCTGCTACCAATGGGGCTTGGAGAAGGCACTAAGGCGCTCTCAGTGTTGCTACTTGGTCCAAAGGAGTACTATGCGTTGGCGCGAATACATTCTCATCTTGCTAACGAAAGAATTAGGCAGGTGATTAATGAATTTACTGGAGATATATACCAGAAGCCCCCGCAACGATCATCTGTAAAAAGGGCAACTCGTATTCGAACCATATATGAATTTGAAAACATTGAACAATATGACCGCCTTTTACTGATGCGAATTCTGTGTCAAGCCGGTACCTATATACGAAAAATAATCTATGATATTGGGGAAGTTTTAGGTCCTGGAGCAACGATGATAGAGCTTCGTAGAACAAGAGTAAGTAATCTATCAGAAAAAGAAGATAGCTTAACAAAGCTACATGACCTAGCCGATGCGTTTCAACTATATAAAATAAAGGACGATGATAAAAAGCTACGGAAATTAATAAAACCCATTGAACATTGTTTAGAAGGAATACGTGGCGTCATGATACGCGATACAGCTGTTGATGCGTTATGTCATGGTGCACAATTGGCAGTACCTGGAATAGTAGCAATTCCAAAAGATTTGAAAATAGGTGAACTTGTTGGTATATATACCTTAAAAGGAGAAATAGTTGGACTGGCAGAAGCAGCAATGGCCAAGGATGAGATTGAACGTAGTGTTACTGGCCTAGCTTTTTATATAAAACGAATAATCATGAAACCTAGTACCTATCCAAAATCTTGGCGCTCAAGTAAAGAAGCAGCGACTATGCGATCTTATTGTACCTATACCGAACTCAATCTCGATAAACTAGAAGAATAGGTGCTATAGATTCTCCTAAAAACGAAAAATTAGGGCTGGAACAAACATTTAGAATATTGTCTGGTATCCTAAATGGTAGCATAGTATGCTCTAGTGCGGATCGATGCTGTCTTTTTTTAATAAAAAAGAAAGATTATCTATGTTTAACCTATAGTGATTCGCCAAGACCTGGCATTTTTCTCTCCAATCTGGCAATATTCTTCGCTAGGTTATCCATTGTACCTGGAATGTGACAATTGCATATGCAGTCTTTGCAATCGACGTGACTTCGGTTTTTACACTGTTCTGAAAATCCTTGCTCGCTCATAAAAGATGAGAAACTTTAAGCAAATCCTTATTTTTAGCTTTGTCTTACATGTAAGGTAGTAGTAATTACTGCACATGAAATTTCCAAAAAATTCATTATAAAGTTGTACCTCAAGAATAAAGCACATATTGATTCATAATAAAATTTCAAACAAAATGAATATGATCTGCTTACTTACCTCTTAAATCATATAAAAACTGTTAAATTTTAGCAGTGGCCTATGCATCGCGATGACTTGAATATGATATGGATTTGTAGTGAATGTAGGACCAGCTTTATCTTCCATTCAGATGTTGATGATCATAGAGGAAAGACTGGACATTTAAAGATACATAAATACGATCTGCTATCTGGAAAATTGCTTGATGGTATTGGCATTTGACAAATATAAGGATACATTAATCAGAATTAAGTACCCTAATTTCTATCGTTCAATGTTTTTGAATGATTAATATACATTAATTAGGAAAATAATATGCCGGGGTCGCCTAGCCTGGTAGGGCGCAAGCCTGGAAAGCCAGTTTTCAGCTAGCTTGTGACCTGGAAAGGTCCCGAGGGTTCAAATCCCTCTCCCGGCGCATCTTTCTTGATAAAATTTTAATAAACAATATATAATTGATAAAAAGCGAACAAGGTAATTGCATTAGCCATAGGAAATATTTCTAATTTTGATCGGTTTTTTGTTGTCGAGTAATTTCATCAGTAAGAAAAAAAGATATTGTAATAAAGGATCTACAATTAGATAATACATCAGTCATGACTAAATTATAGAACCGTTATGATCTATTCTACAAGGCGATCCATTATGTGTTTATAAAAAAGTTATATTGTCTTACAGTTCTTCATCCATTTCCTCAAATGCAGTGGCCTTAGAAACTTCATGCAAACGCATTGCTACTGTACTATCATATTCTTTTTTGGTAATGATCCCTTTATCGTCCAGTATTTCAACAAGTGTATTAAGACGAGTACTGATCTCTTCAGAAGAAGTTAATTCTTTTCCTGTTATTTTCTTACCCATGTTTGGACCTTCAATATTATTGTCATGTTGAGAGTGCCTTCTTTTTGAATACATATGTATGTAAGTTTTAAGTTGACCGCATATTATATGTGTGATGTGTAATTACAATATGTATTAAGCTCCAATTTAAACTTCATTATAGAAACCCATTTTTGTTATAGATATGGACTGTCCTGTACTACGGTTACAAAGATATTTATGACAATTTGTAATCCAAGTCGTAATATTAGAGGCGATATTATAATATTTGACTGATACTATTTCATATGACATTCTTATTATCGGCTCTGGTATAGCAGGACTACGAGCGGCTATTGCAGCAGCTGCTGCTAACAAAAATCTGAATATAGCCTTAATTTCAAAGGTACAGGTCATGCGCTCCCATTCGGTTTCCGCTGAAGGTGGAACTGCTGCAGTTCTATTTGAGGAAGAAGGAGATAATCTGGAATCTCATATCTATGATACCATAAAAGGTAGTGACTTTCTCGCAGATCAGGATGTTGTAGAACGACTTGTGTCAAATATGCCTTATGAAATCTACCAGTTAGATCATTGGGGAATGCCATGGTCAAGGACAGAGAGCGGTAGAATCGACCAACGCTGGTTCGGGGGTTACTCTTTTCCAAGGGCAACCTATGCACAAGACAAGGTTGGATTTTTCGAGATGCAGACACTATATGATACATGCCTCAAATACGATGATAATATCCACTTTTACAATGAATGGTTTTGTACTGCCATTCTTAGTGACGAAAATAACTTTCGTGGTGTTACTGCCATTGAGATGAAGAGTGGAAACTTTGTTAAATTCAGAGCACCTGCAGGAATAATTTGCACTGGTGGTGCGGGAAGGATTTACAGTTTTTCCACATATGCTTATTCTTCAACTCCTGATGGCTTGGACATGGCATATCGTGCAGGACTTGCTTTGAAGGATATGGAGTTTGTTCAGTTCCATCCTACGGGTATTTTGCCATCTGGTATATTGATTACAGAAGGAGCTAGAGGAGAAGGTGGTTATCTAATTAACAATCAAGGAGAGAGATTTATGAAGAAATATGCTCCTAAAACCCTAGAACTCGCTTCAAGGGATGTAGTTTCTCGTGCTATGATGAGAGAGATCCAGGAGGGGCGAGGATTTAAACATGAATCAGGTGTAGATTGCTTGAAGATAGATTTGACTCATCTTGGAGCAGAGCGCATACGGGAGCATTTGGGAGGCATAAGAGAAATCGGAATCAAGTTCTCTGGTATTGATATAATTAATGAACCAATTGAAATTAGACCGGTGTGTCATTATATGATGGGTGGAATCCATACCAATATTGATGGCGCTACGGAAATGAATGGACTATGGGCGGCAGGTGAGGCTGCTTGTAATAGTACACATGGTGCCAATCGCTTGGGTGCGAACTCTACTGGTGAATGTCTTGTATGGGGAACAATCACAGGCAAGCTAGCGGCACAATATGCTATAAACCACAAGAGCCCTTTGGCAATTCCAGAACGCCAGATCATCGAAGAAGAAAAAAGGATTTATGATAGAATATTTAGAGGAAAAGGTGAAGTAAACCCGTACGAAGTCAGAAAAGAACTGACAGATACTATGGATGCCAAAGCACACGTATTTAGAAATGAACAGGGACTACTGGAGGGTTTGAACAAAGTAAGAGACTTAAAAGCATTGGCGTGGAAGCATGTAGACGATCAGGAAAAAGAGTACAATACCAATTACATAAATGTCATGGAGATAGATTCAATGCTGAGGACAGCAGAGATAGTATTGGTTGGAGCTTTGAACCGTCATGAATCAAGAGGAGCGCATGCAAGGGCTGACTATCTAAATCGAGATGATGTCAATTTCTTGAAGCACACTCTAGCCTACTATACAATAGAAGGACCAAAGATGGCATGGCATCCCGTAACTTTAACACGCTATGCACCAGTGGAGAGAAAATATTAATGGAGATATCAAAAGAAAGAAACAATAATGATCGAGATAACCGCGAAGGACTAAAAGGATGGCTAAATCCATCTAGGTACGGTTGGGAACGATTATCCTATTGGCTACAGCGACTAACTGGAGTCTTCTTGATAGTATACTTCATAGGTCATGTGTATGAAACTAGCTCGCTAACACGTGGTCTCGATGCATGGAATGCAATGTTACAACTTACTCAAACACCATGGGGACACCTTTTTTTGATACTGGTAATTGGAACGAGTACTTTTCATTCTTCAAACGGTATCAGATTGATATTTACACATGCCGGTAAAGGACTTGGTAGGCCTGGAAGACCGGATTATCCTTATGATGCTATCTCACTTAATTATCGTCAGAGGTCTGGAATATGGGTCGCATTAATATTGGCGGCAGTAGCGATGTTATATGGCACTAGTGTACTATTCGGTGGAAAATAGAAGAGAAGGAGAGTACTGAGAAAAGAAATATGACGCTTAGAGAAAGTCAAATAATGAAAATACACTATATAACTGGCCTGGCAGCGTTATTTGTAGTAGCTGTACACATCATAATGCGCCTGATAATGCCGTTTAATACGAGTCTAGAGTATGGGAACGTTATTGCAAATTATCATAATATTCTATACGCAATACTTCTTGAGTCAATACTTATACTTATTGCACTTCATGGCTTTAACGGTGTGAGAATAATATTGATTGAATTACGACAGAACAAGCACTGGGAAAACGGTGTTACTATATTTACTATAATTGCAATGATAACCATCGTTGCATATGGCACTAGAACAATAATCATGGCTAATGGACTTGGGTTTGAATAAAATGGATAAACCAATTGACAAGATTGGTATGTTAGGAAAGAAAAATAGAATAGATGATAAAAAGAATGATGAGACGATTCCTGAAAAGATACTCTTAAAAGTATTTCGAGCAGGAGGCAGGGTGAGAGATTTCGCGCATTTTGATAGATTTGAAGTACCAGTACAACGGTGGACAACAGTGCTTGACGCACTTCTTTATGCAAAGAGCTATCAGGATAGTAGCATTGGGATAAGATACTCTTGCAGAATGGCATCATGCGGCTCGTGTGGAATGAAAATTAATGGAATTCCTAGACTTGCTTGCTATACAAAGATTTCAGAACTGGCAGGTAGTACAATTACCTGTGAGCCGCTCATAAACTTTCCCCATATACGCGACCTTGTAACAGACTTTTCACAATTCTTTAAGCACCATAAAGAAATGCAGCCTTATATCCATAATAAAAATGCAGATATTAAAGATACGAGGAAATTATCAGAATTCAAACAAAGTCCAGAAGATGTTGATAAATATCTGCAATTTTCTAATTGCATCAAATGTGGTCTATGTTATTCCGCCTGTCCCACTGTCGCTACAGATACAAAATTCCCTGGCCCTCAGGCATTGTCACAGGTATACAGATACTATGCTGACACAAGGGATGATGCTATTAAAGAGCGTCTGGATATTGTAGATGAAAGACACGGTATTTGGAGATGCCACTTCGCTGGCTCTTGTAGTGTAGTATGCCCGAAAGGTATAGATCCTGCGCTGGGAATTCAACTACTAAGAGGATATATGATGGGTTTTTCAAAGAATGAAAAGAAAATAGCTGAATTAATGGATCGATTATCTGAGGAATGAAAGGATTATTCAGGTAATTTTAAACTCGTACCCTAATCTAGTTCCATAAATATCATTGTTATAGAGCGGTACATCCTTAATGAAAATTCAACAACAGGAAGTAATACAAGACTAAAGCAATGAATTGCTTTGCTTAAAGTTTTGTCTTTCCTTTCAAGAACCTTTGCTTTATTTACAATCATTGTAGTTTACCAACAGTAAAATATCTGATCATTAACAGGTCTGTTCGATTATTCTTCCCTTAAAATTGATTATTAATGAGAAATTGATAATGCGATCAGCAAAGATGGAAGAAATTTTGCATATAGTTTAATTATTTTGTTTGCGGGATAAATATCAGAGGTTAGATGATGCTAATAACATCATTAGCAATTAAGCAGGCATTTCTTATAGCATATTTAACTGGATTTTTGTGGCTACGTAGAAATCCGATGTCTATGGTCTTTACTGCCATAAGCCCCTTTTCACTATTGTTTGTTTTATTTGTGGTTAGTAATGGCCATTACGTCCAATTTGCTATTGCTGGCAGTCTTGTTATGGCATTAGTAGGCTATGGACTTGCACTTGGACAGGACATTTCATTTTACAAGACAGAATATAAAATCCAGGACATTTTTGTTGCTTCACCCGTTTCTCCACTTACGTACATGGCAGGATTGGCTCTATCAGAACTTTTGTTTGGTTTGCCTGCTTTAATTGTGCTTACGCTACTTGCTATATACTTTGGAAGTTCAATAATTAATGCACCTATTCTATTGACAAATATTGTCCTAACCTGGGGATCCATGTCCTCTCTGGGTTTTTTTTTGTCTTCGCATATGCTACATATGCGAAATGCTACACAATTAATTTCATTTGTAAACGTAGTCCTTGCAGTTATACCTCCAGTTTATTATTCAATAGAACGTTTACCTTTAGCCTTACAGTATCTTAGTTACCTAATACCAACTACACATGCCTCTCTTATATTGCAATATACTATGGGATTTCCAGTACCAAAAAACTGGTCGATCACTCTAGGCGTTGGGGTACAGATTATATATCTGGTAGGATTTGTAGTTTTAGCAAAAACCAAGGCTATCTGGAGAGAGAGATGATAATATGTTTACTAAATGAAATAACGATAAGTGTATTGATTGTACGATAAACAAAATCTCAATAATAGTCTGAAAGCTAACCCTTCAGGCACAATTTAAATATTATATCAACTATCGAACTTCGTCTTAGAAAGACCAAAAAATAGCCCAAATAACAAGTTAATATCTTGAGCTAGAAAAAATATTTTATTAGGTTTAATAGCAACAGGAAAAAATCAACTTGAGGCAGTCTCTGCAAAGGAGCAATTAGCTATATATTATTTATTACTTTCTTTTGAAGAACAATAAAATACAAGTTCTTATTTATACAATAGTTAGCTATTTCTTCATGTTAGTGACTACCGATAAGATCTAGGGATTTATCGGTTAAAAAATTATATTTTCCTATTTTTGAATGTTCCGTTTTTTCCTTGTGAACTTCTACATCTGAATGAAAAACAAATGTGGCACTACATTCATGGCATATCCATATCATCTTTAAGTCATCATTATGCATGGCTTTACTTGGTTGAAATTCATATGATTTAAAAGATAGGCAACCATATCATATTCATTTTATTTGAATTCTATTTGCATAAAGAATTATCATTTCATTATTCTGTATAATACATACATTTGTAAATTGTATTATAAAAAACTTAGATATCAAATTATACTAGAATACTTCTGCTGTCTGCCATTTAAGTCTGGAGATAGTATTGACATGGTCTTCCAATAGCCTAATTTGTTATACTTCAAGGAAAGACCTTCAAACAGATCAAGTTGGCTCGACGAATAATAATTTTTAACAAAAATCACGACCAGGACATAGTTCTCCAATCGACCGATCAAAATTGTTTTTCACTTTCTTTAGATGATGATAAGTTGCAACTAGAACTGATGCCATCATCTTTTTGAACTTAACTTTGATAATGAAAATTATTTAGCTACAACTTAAGGTTTATTCAACAGGAATTTTTTCAACAATTCGCTCCTTTTTGTAGAGGATTTTTTCCAGAATACATGTTATCAATTTTAGTATCCAAACTGTTATTATAATAATAACGTTTTGACTTTTATTTGACATACTTTTCTTATCTTCTTGTTCGTT
>Ga0157302_10000048_pt1 | contig 19301 bp, 15 predicted proteins | sample NitcycUS103311B2_FD_108381 | JGI IMG/M metagenome (GOLD analysis project Ga0157302, IMG submission 108381) | Soil microbial communities from Arlington Agricultural Research Station in Wisconsin, USA - Nitrogen cycling UWRJ-S103-311B-2 | ecosystem: Environmental > Terrestrial > Soil >... | reverse complement strand
TGCATCGGCGTGTACTCGAGGCCGGTGTTCTCGTCGTGGAGGACGAGGTGGCGGTGGGAGAAGGTGCCGCGCTCGGTGTCCTGGCCGGTGAGGCGGATGTGGACGCCCTCGGTCAGCAGCGAGGCGAAGGCGAGCGCCTCGGCGTGGCCGAATTCGACCCCGCCGTTCTCCAGCGCCTCGATCCGCTTACCAAGGGGTTTGCGCAGCTTGCGGTGGATCGTGAAGCTCTCCGGCACCTCGATCAGCGCCTGGTTTAGCTGCTTGAGCTTCTCGATTGGTACCGCGGTATCGACCGGGGGGCTGGCGCTGCGGTCGAGCTCGCCGGTGCTGGTTGTCGTCACCGTCGGGTCCTCGTAATCGCCCAGCTCCATCTTGTGGCGCAGGTCCTTGAGCGAGGCCGACATCTCGTCGTGGCGTTGCTTGGCTGCGGCGTCGACCTGCTCGCGGCTGATCGTCCCCTCCTCGATCAGCTTCTCGGCGTAGATCTCGGAGACCGGGGGGTGGGCCTTGATTTTGGCGGCGATCTGGGGCTGCGTGTAGGCGGGCTCGTCGGTCTCGTTATGACCGTAGCGGCGGTAGCCGATCACGTCGATGACGATGTCGCGGCCCCAGCGCTCGCGGTAGGCCATCGCCAGGCGCACCGCCGAGGAGCAGGCCTCGACGTCGTCGGCGTTGACGTGGACGATCGGCACGTTGAAGCCCTTCGCCATGTCGGCGGCATACGGCGTCGAGCGGGCGTCCTCGGGGTCGGTGGTGAAGCCGACCTGGTTGTTCTGGATCACGTGGATCGTGCCGCCGGTCGCGTAGCCTTTCAGCGACTGCAGGTTGAGCGTCTCCGCGACCACGCCCTGGCCGGGGAAGGCGGCGTCGCCGTGCAGCAGCACCGGTACCGCGCGCTTGGGCATGTGCTCGATCTTGGGGCCCTCAAAGTCGGACTGGATGAAGCGGGTGGCGCCCTCGACCACCGGGTTGACGAACTCGAGGTGGCTCGGGTTGGGGTAGAGCCGGACGGCGATCTTCTCGCCCTCGCTGGTCTCGTAGATGCCCTGGTGGCCGTAGTGGTACTTGACGTCGCCGGTGCCGCCATGGGGGATCCCGGCCACCGCCTTGACCGCGTCGATCTGCTTGGAACCCTCGAACTCGGCCAGGATCGACTCGACCGAGCGGCCGAGATTATGGGCGAGGACTGCCAGGCGGCCGCGGTGGGCCATGCCGAAGACGACCTCCTCGGCCTCGCTGCGGTGGGCGAGAGTGACCAGCTCGTCGAGCATCGGCACGACCACGTCGAGCCCCTCGATCGTGAAAATCTTCTGGCCCAGGTAGGCCTTCTCGATGAAGCGCTCGAACTGGAAGACGTCGATCAGCCGCATCAGCAAGCGGCGTTTCTCGTCCTCGGCGAGCGGCTGGCGGTGGGCGCCGGTCTCGACCATCTCGCGCAGCCAGGTGCGCTGCTGGTGCGAGGAGAGGTGCTCGAACTGGTAGGCAATCGTGCCGCAGTAGGCCTCGCGCATCCGTGGTAGCGACTCCAACAGGGTCTCGCCGGGGACGCCGATGCGTAGGATCGAGGCCGGCACCCGCGCCATCAGCTCCGGCGTCAGGTTGAGGCTCTCGGGCTGGATCGCCGGGTCGCCCTTGGGCTCGCGGCCGAGCGGGTCGAGGCGAGCGGCGAGGTGACCGTGGGTGCGGTAGCCCTTGAGCAGCGAGGTGGCAGCCTGGACCGCCTGCAGCAGCTCCTCGTCGGGTTGGGTCGTGGTAACCGTGTGCTCGGTCGTGGCCTGGCTCGGGGCGCCAAGCGGCGGCGCCGAGGCCGAGGCGGGGTGGGCGGCCGAGATCGGCGCCGCGTCGAGGCCGAGGTCGCCGGCCACGCCCTCGTAGAAGTCGTTCTCGCCCTGCAGCAGCAGCTCGATGCTGCGCAGGAAGGCGCCCGACTCGGCGCCCTGGATCACCCGGTGGTCGTAGGTCGAGGTCAGCATCATCGTCTTCGACACGCCGAGCTGGCGCAGCCGCTCCGGCGTCGCGTGCTTCCACTCCGCCGGATAGGCGATCGCACCGGTGGCGATGATCGCGCTCTGCCCGCTCATCAGGCGCGGCACCGAGGCGATCGTGCCGATCCCGCCGGGATTGGTCAGCGAGATGTTGGTCCCCTGGAAGTCATCAGCGGTGAGCTTGTTCTCCCGCGTCTTGGTGATCAGTTCCTCGTAGTAGCTGTGGAAAGCGGCGAAGCCAAGGCCATCGGAGCCCTTGATCGCGGGCACCATCAGGCTGTGCGACCCGTCCTTGCGCTCAACATCAACGGCGATCCCAAGATTGACCGGCCCGTTCTCGATCGCAAACGGTTTTCCATCTTTGCGCTCGAACACCCGAGTCATAACCGGATGCTCCTTAGCTGCCTGAACGATCGCCCAAGCGACCAGATGAGTAAACGACACCTTCATCCCGCGCTCTTTAAGCAGCCCATTCAAAGCCTTCCGCTTCGCATCAAGCGTGTCCACAGCCACCGTCCGGAAAGAAGTAGCCGTAGGCACTTCCCGGCTCTCATCCATCAACTGAGCAAGCGTCGCCGCCGGCCCGCGCAAAGCTTTCTCGTCTCCAGCAGCGGCCGGTCCCGCCCCGTTACCAGCGGCCAGCACATCCTCTTTGGTCACCTTCGCCCCCGGTCCCGAACCAGCTACCGAGCCAAGGTCGACACCATTAGCCTCAGCAATCCGCCGGGCAACCGGTGTCGCCCGCACCCCGTCGCCTCCGTTGGAACCCTCAGACTCGGACGCCTCACCTGCGGGTGGCGCGGATGATGGGGGGGTCGGGGACGCCCCCGCCCGCAGCGCCCCCCCATCATCTGGGACAGGACCCGCAGCCGAGCCGTTAGAACCCTCGCCGGGTTCCATCTCGGCCAAAGCAGAGCCGACCGGCACCTCGTCGTCAACGGACACCAGCAGCTTCGTAATGACGCCATCCGCAGGCGCCGGCACCTCGGCATCGACCTTGTCAGTAGACACCTCGACCACGGTGTCGCCCTCGTTGACGAAGTCCCCCTCGGCGACGTGCCACTCGAGCACGATCCCCTCGGTGACCGACTCGCCCATCTCGGGCATTGCGATCTGCAAGGTCGCCGTCTCCGCCATTTCTTCCTCTGAGTCTATGAAAACGGGCTGACTCGCCTCGGAGTCGAGGTAGGCTGCAGGTGATGAACTACTTCGTTACCGGCGCCACCGGCTTCATCGGCCACAACCTCGTGAAGCGTCTCCTGCAGCGCGAGGGCACCGTCTACGCCCTCGTTCGAGCTGGGTCGCGGGGGCGCCTGGAGGAGCTGCGGACCGCCTGGGGACCGGACGGGGCGAGGGTCGTGCCGATCGCCGGCGATCTCTCGATGCCCGCCCTCGGGGTCTCCGAGGAGGACCTGCTCACCCTGCGCAGCGAGGTCGACCACTTCTTCCACCTGGCCGCGATCTACGACATGACCGCGGGCTCCGAAGCGCAGGAGGTCGCCAACGTCGAGGGCACCCGCCACGCGGTCGAACTCGCTGGCGCGATCGAGGCGGGCTGCTTTCACCAGGTCAGCTCGATCGCCGCCGCCGGCCTCTACAAGGGCGAGTGGCGCGAGGACATGTTCGAGGAGGCGGAAAAACTCGACACCCACCCCTACTTTCGCACCAAGCACGAGTCCGAGCGGGTCGTGCGCGAGGAGTGCTCGCGGCCCTGGCGGGTCTACCGGCCGGGAATCGTGGTTGGCGACTCCCGAACTGGCGAGATCGACAAGGTCGACGGGCCCTACTACTTCTTCAAGCTCCTCCAGCAGGCGCGGCGGGTGCTGCCGAGCTGGCTACCGGCGGTGGGCATCGAAGGTGGCGAGATCAACATCGTCCCGGTCGACTTCGTCGCCGACGCGATCAATCACATCGCCCATCAGCCTGACCTCGACGGCCAGACCTTCTCGCTCACCGACCCGGCGCCGAAGAGCGCCGGCGAGGTGATCAACCTCTTCGCCCGCGCCGCCGACGCGCCGCAAGCGGCACTGCGGCTCGATTCCGAAGTGACCGATCCGGCGACCTCGCTGGTGCGGACCGGGCTGCGCTTCTTCCCGCCGGCGAGGCGGGCGGTGAAAGCGGGGCTGGGTCAGCTGGGCATCCCGGCGAGCATGCTCAGCTACGTCAACTACCCGACCCGCTTTGACTCGAGCAACGCGCAGGCGGCGCTGAAGGGCTCCGGAATCTCGGTGCCGCCGCTGGAGTCCTACGCCGACCGCGTCTGGGACTACTGGGAGCGCACCCTCGATCCAGACCTTTTTAAGGACCGCACGCTGAGCGCCGCGGTGCGGGGCAAGGTCGTACTGATCACCGGCGCCTCCTCGGGGATCGGCAAGGCGGCTGCCGTCAAGGCCGCCGACGCCGGCGCGACCGTGCTGCTGGTCGCCCGCTCGGTCGAGAAGCTGGAGGAGACCAAGCACGAGATTGAGTCCTCCGGGGGCGTCGCCCACATCCACCGCTGCGACATGGCCGACATCGAGGACATCGAGCGGATGGCCGAGGAGGTCGTCGCCTACCACGGGCAGGTCGACATCCTGGTCAACAACGCCGGACGCTCGATCCGCCGCTCGATCGGCCTCGCCTACGACCGCTTCCACGACTACGAGCGCACGATCCAGCTCAACTACCTCGGCGCGGTGCGCCTGATCCTCGCCCTGCTGCCCTCGATGCGCGCCCGCAAGTCGGGTCACATCATCAACATCAGCTCGATCGGCACCCAGACCAACCCGCCGCGCTTCTCGGCCTACGTCGGCTCGAAGGCCGCCCTCGACGCCTTCAGCCGCGTGATCGCCTCCGAGGTGGTCGACGACGGCGTCCACATCACCACGATCCACATGCCGTTGGTGCGCACGCCGATGATCGCGCCGACGCGGATGTACGACGTCTTCCCGGCGATCTCGCCGGAGGAGGCGGCGGAGATGATCGCGGGGGCGATGATCGGCCAGCCGAAGAAGGTGGCGACCAGGCTCGGCACCTTTGGCGAGCTGCTCTACGCGGTCGCGCCAAAGGCGAGCGACCGCATCCTCAACCAGGCCTACAAACTATTCCCCGAGTCGCAGGCGGCGAAGGGCAAGGGCGAGGAGGCTCCCGACAAGGCGCCCTCGACCGAGGCGGTTGCCTTCGCGCACCTGATGAAAGGCGTGCACTGGTAGGCGATGGGGCCGGGGCGCTGCTGCGCGAGTGGCGCGACCGGCGGCGGCGCACCCAGCTCGACCTGGCGCTCGACGCCGGGATCTCGGCTCGACACCTGAGCTTCGTCGAGACCGGCCGCGCGAGGCCGAGCGCCGAGATGGTGCTGCTGCTGGCCGAGCAGCTCGAAGTCCCCTTCCGCGAGCGCAACCAGATGCTGCTCGCTGCCGGCCACGCGCCGGTCTTCCCCGAGCGGGCGCTGGAGGATCCCGAGATGGCGCCGGTGCGGGAGGCGCTCGAGGTGATCCTCGACGGCCACGAGCCGTACCCAGCCGTGGTCGTCGACCGCCACTGGAACCTGGTCGCGGCCAACTCGACGATGGCGGCCCTGGCCCAGGGTGCCGATCCGGCCCTGCTCGAGCCGCCGGTCAACGTCATGCGGCTGGGACTCAACCCGGGCGGGCTCGCCGCCGGGATCGTCAACATCGGCGAGGTCAGGGCGTACTTCGTCGGGCGCCTGGAACGCCAGGTCGCACTGAGCGGAGACGAGTTCCTGGCGGCGCTGCTCGATGAGGTCGCCGCCTATCCGGCGCCGTCCTACGAGCACGATCCAGCCTCCGAGGCGGCGGCGGGCAACATCCTCACGCCGATGATGCGGCTGCGGATCCCCGGAGCGCCCGAGCTGTCGTTCTTCTTCACCGTGGCCAGCTTTGGCACCGCGGTTGAGGTGACCGCCTCCGAGCTCTCGATCGAGCTGGGTTTCCCTGCCGACGCGGCGACCGCCGAGGCGCTGAAGAAGCTACCTCGGAGGTAATCGACAGCCCCGTCCCTGGCTGCGACCGTGCTCGCATCGAGCGGCTGGGGACTAGCGCAGAACAATTCGACGTGGTGATCGTGGGCGCCCGCTGCGCCGGCTCGCCGCTGGCGACGATGCTGGCCCGGCGCGGCTTGCGGGTCTGCCTTTTGGACAAGTCCCGGTTCCCCAGCGAGACCCTCTCGACCCACGTGATCCAGCCCTGCGGTGTGGCCATCCTTGAGCGGCTCGGGGTGTTGGACGCCGTCTGGGCGGCCGGGGCGGTGCCGCTGACGCGCTTCACGCTCGTCTCCAATCAAGCGCGCATATCCGCCTCGATCGACCCCGCCGCGTTTGGGGCGCCGTCGCTGTGCCTGCGCCGAATCGCCCTCGATCACCTGTTGGTGGATGCGGCGGCGGCTGCTGGGGCCGAGGTGCGCACGGAGACCCCGGTGAGCGGTCTGCTTTGGGAGGGAGATCGGGTCGCGGGGGTCGAGACCGCGGCGGGCCCGCTTCGCGCTCGCCTTGTGATCGGTGCCGACGGCAGGTCCTCCACCGTGGCCGGCGCAGTCAGCGCCGGCGAGTACTACGTGGCGCCGCCCGCCCGGATGTTCGCCTGGGCCTATTTCGAGGGAGCGATCGAGACCGAAGGCCACCTGCGCCTCGGATCGCTGGAGGGCCTGAACTATGTCGCCGGGCCGACCGATGCCGGGCTCTACATGGCAGCGGTCTGCCCGCCGCTCGCGGTCAAGGACGCCTTCCTCGCCGATCGCGAGCGCAGCTTCATGGCGGGGATCGCCGTCTGGCCGGAGCTGGCGGAGCTGCTGGACGGGGCGACACGGGCCGGTCCGATACGGGTGATGGCCAACTGGCACGGCTACTTCCGCGAGGCGGCGGGGCCGGGATGGGTGTTGCTTGGCGATGCCGGGAATTTCAAGGACCCCTCGCCCGCGCAGGGAATAGCCGATGCCCTGCGCCAGGCCGAGCATCTCGCCGATGCCGTCGAGGCGGGCCTCGGCGGAGCGACCGACATCGACGACGAGCTGCGCCGCTGGTGGCGCTGGCGCGACGAGGACGGCTACGAGATGCACTGGTTCGCCACTGACATGGGCAGGGCCGGCCCATCGCCGCCGCTCGCCTCCCAGTTCACCCGCGATATCGCCGGCGACGAGGAGGCCACCGAGGGGCTTCTGCGGGTGCTCAATCACGACATTCCGCCTTCCCAGCTCTTCACGCCACGCCGCCTCGGCAGGGCTGGTGTCCGCGCTGGCCGCGCCAATCCCGGCCAGATCCCCGCGATCGCGAGGGAGGCGGCGATGGAGCTCCAAAACGAGATCCATCGCTCCGCAGAACGGCGTCGTCGCAGGCGCGCGCTTAGGCTGCTGCCATGAAAGAACGCCTGTTGCTGATTCTCACCGTCGTCGGCTTCGTCGTGCCAAACGTCTGCCTGATCATCTTCTTCACTGAAGATGGCTCCAGCATTGGCCACTACTTCTCGCTGTGGACGGCCAGCACGCCGTCGACGCAACTGCTGCTCGACCTCGCCATAGCCGCGCTCGCATTCTTCGTCTGGGCCGCTGTGGAGGGGCCGAGGGCGCAGATCAAGCGGTGGTGGGTCTGCATTCCAGCCACCTTTCTGGTCGGTCTCTGTTTTGGTCTACCGCTGTTCCTGTTGATGCGAGAGCGCGCGCTGACTCAGGCGTCCGATGGCTGAGCGCCGGCTCAAGCACTGGGGTTGGGGGTACGAGGACCAGGCGCCCTCGGCGGTTGAGCTCGAGCAGGCTGCTGCCGGAATCAGGGAGCGGTTTGGGTTTGGCGGGGAGATCGAACAGCCGGTGCCGCTCGAGGCGGTGGAGCTGCGAGCGCCGCGGTTGAAGGCACCCGGCTCGTTGGGGGACCTCTTCAGCGACGATCACTACGAGCGCGTCGCCCATGCATTGGGCAAGGCCTACCGCGACGTGGTGCGGGGATTCCGCGGCGAATTCGAGAACCCACCCGATCTCGTCGCCTTCCCCAGGGACGAGTCGGAGATCGAGGCGGTGCTCTCCTGGGCGGAGGCAGAGGGTGCGGCCGTCGTCCCGTTCGGCGGTGGGACGAGCGTGGTCGGTGGGATCGAGGCGCGGCTGGGCGAGCGCCCGGTGGTCTCGCTCGACCTGCGGCGACTCGATCGGGTGCTGGAGGTCGATGCGGAGTCGCTGGCGGCGCGGATCCAGGCCGGCGCGACGGGGCCCGGGCTGGAGGATCAGCTGCGCGAGCACGGCCTGACCCTGCGGCACTTCCCGCAGAGCTTCGAGTACTCGACCCTGGGGGGCTGGGTCGCGACCCGGGCCGGCGGGCACTTCGCGACGCTCTACACCCACATCGACGACCTGGTCGAGTCGGTGCGGGCGATCACGCCGCGCGGGACCTGGGAGAGCCGCCGGCTGCCCGGCTCCGGCGCCGGCCCCTCGCCCGACCGGGCGCTGATCGGCTCCGAGGGCATCCTCGGCGTGATCGCCGAGGCCTGGGTGCGGGTGCGTCCGCGTCCCCAGTTCAAGACCTCTTGCGGGATCGAGTTCGACGACTTCCTCGCCGCGGCGGGGGCGATCCGCGAGATCTCGCAGTCTGGCCTGAACCCCGCGAACTGCCGCCTGCTTGACGCGATGGAGGCGGGGACTACGGGCGCGGCCTCGGGCGAGAAGAACCTCCTGGTCCTCGGCTTCGAGTCCGCCAACCTCCCGGTCGAAGAACCGATGCGCCTGGCGCTGGAAATCGCCCGCCACCACGGTGGTGACCCGGGCGACCCCCGAGCCTCTCAGCCGACGGGACTCAAAACGAAGCATAGGTCGACTTTGAGTCCCGTCGACGGCGGAGATGGCGATGCGGTTGGGGCCTGGCGGGGGGCGTTTCTGCTCGCGCCCTACCTGCGGGACACCTTTGTCGCTTGCGGCGTGCTCAGCGAGACCTTTGAGACGGCGATCACCTGGGACCGCTTCGAGGACTTCCACGCCAACACGATGGAGGCGGTGCGGACGAAGGTCGCCGAGGTTTGCGACGCCCCGGCCGCGGGAGCGGGCGCGCCGCGGGTCAGCTGCCGCTTCACCCACGTCTACCCCGATGGCCCGGCGCCCTACTTCACCGTGATCGCGCCGGCGATCCGCGGCGGCGAGGTCGAGCAGTGGGACGAGATCAAGACCGCCGCCGCCGAGGCAGTAATCGAGGGCGGCGGCACGATCACCCACCATCACGCGGTCGGCCGCGACCACCGCCCCTGGTACGACCGTCAGCGCCCGGCGCCGTTCGCGGCGGCCCTGCGGGCGGCGAAGGCCGAGCTGGATCCAGCCGGGATGCTCAACCCCGGCGTCCTTATCGGTCCGTAGCCACGCATCCGACATTGACCACCCTGGGCTGGGGTCAATGTCGGATGCGGTGTGCCGACAGCGCACAGCGGTACCCTGTCGCGACTGAATCTCCCTTGTCAGTTGGGCTCGCGCCTGTCGCCCACCGGCTTCACCAGTATGGAAACCATCACTTCGGAACAGCCGACGGTCCCGGCACTCGCCGACGACACCGATCCCTCGATGGGCGAGCCCGTGGTGCCGCGCCGCACGCCGTTGCGAGCGGCGATCAAGACCGGCCGCCCGCAGGAGTGGATCAAGAACGTCTTCGTCTTTGGCGGCCTGCTCTTCTCTGGCAAGTTCAACCAACCCCACGACGTGCTGGAGGCGTTTCTCACCTTTGTCGCCTTCTGTTTCATCTCCAGCGCCGGCTACTACGTCAACGACCTGATCGACGTCGAGCTCGACCGCAAGCACCCGAAGAAGCGCTTCCGGCCGCTGGCTGCGCGCGAGCTCTCGGAGGGTGCCGCGAGGATGATCGCGCCGGGCCTCGCGATCGTCGCCCTCGCGATCGCCTTTACCGCGGTCAACTGGGAAGTCGGCCTGATGGTGGTCGGCTACGGCATCGCCCAGATGGCCTACAGCCTCGGGCTGAAGCAGATCGTGATCGTCGACGTGATGACCCTGGCGGGCCTCTTCATCCTCCGCGTCGCCGCCGGTGCCACCGCCGTCGACGCCCACGCCTCGGAATGGCTGCTGCTCTGCACCGGCATGTTTGCCCTCTTCCTCGGCGTCACCAAGCGCCGCCAGGAGGCGGTCTCCGAGCTGCACGAGGGGACCAGCAGCCGGCCCGTCCTCGAGCATTACTCGCTGCCCTTCCTCGACCAGATGGTCGCCATGGTCACCACCGGCACCGTGATCAGCTACTCGATCTACGCCGTCAACTCGCCGCTGATCGGCAACGAGATGATGTGGACGATCCCCTCGGTCCTCTACTGCGTCTTCCGCTACCTCTACCTGATCTACGACCGCGCCGATGACCGCTCCACCGCCGCGATCGTCATCGATGACAAGCCCTTGATCGCCGGCGCCACCAGCTTCGCCGTAATCGCCTTCCTGCTGCTCTACGTCTTCAACTAAACCGGGATTGGCGGTGCCGACGGTGGGCCGCAACTGCGAGCGGCCCGAACCAGACGTATGATTCGGGCCGCTCGAACACCTGGCGCCTTGGGGCCTCGAAACCCTTGTAGCCAGATGCTTCTCATCTCCCCGATTGATCCTCCAGACAAAAGGGACCGGGACGTCGAGACGAAGTTTCAAGATCGAACTCTGCCTGACTAGGCCTCTTCTTCACCGTTGTCGATTGGCATGCGATAGAGACCCGGACCGGGGCGCTCCAGCCTTCCCCCTCGTGCAAGTCGAGAAGCTGTTACCTGCAGACCGTGTACATCGGCCTCACTGTCTTCGATCAGCCCTTCTGCGATCAAACGATCCCGAATGTCGCTCAGCTTCCAGGTTTCACCACGCCGAGCATTGAGGAAGCGCAGCAGCTTCTCCGAGCGGCTGAGCTCCGTCAGGCCATTGAGGTCCCCCCCTTTTTCCGATTGATCCGAAGGGGTTGGAGAAGGCTCTGGTTTATCGGTGCGTGGGCCACGGATGACGGTGCCGTGCGTGATCGGGCGGGCATCGAGGAGCCGGTGGGTGATCGCGTCCGTGATAATCAGGTTGGAAGGGTCACTCGCCTTGTCCTCGCGGATTCCAAGGGCCTGGTTCCGGGCCTCCAGCAGGCGTCGGCGATAGCGGATCTCCCCTTCGAGATGTCCGACCTTCTCTTCCAGCTCGGCGAGTTCTTCCTGGACGTCCTTAACTGGAAACGAAACGAGCCAGTCGTGCAATTCCTTGGACTTCGCGGGCATGTTTGGACCATAACACACAGAAATACACCCATCACTTGTTTGCATCTCATGCCGTAAGAGGGGAGTCCGCGTTTCGCGGTTCTCAGGGGGTGAATTCGGCTTCTGCGGGCCCGGCCAGGGCGAGGTAGAACCGCGCCCGTCCGATCTCCTCGCCGTTGACCTGGACCACGGCGGCGTGGGGGCCGGCGGTGCTGAAGCTCGCGGTGGTGCCGATCGACATCACCAAGCGCTGGTCCTGGCCGGCGGGCATCCCGGGTGGCCGGCCGGTCTCGAAGTCTGCCGCCAGGCCCTCGCCAAGCTCGATGCCGTCGGGGTCGTGGATGCCGACCTGAAGGCTGTGGGGCTGGTTGGTCTCATCCCAGGCGACGTCGAGGCCGAGGGCGATGTGGAAGCTCCACTCGTGGGGCAGCTCGGGCAGGCGGAGGACGTTCCAGCCGCCGCCGACCGTGTAGAGCTTGCCGTTGACCGCCTCGCTGTGGTCGGTGAGCATGAGGAAGCCGATCTCCATCGGGCCGAGGATACGTGGGTCAGTCGGGCTGGACAGGCAGGTCTGAGATCAACTCGACTTTGCCGTCGCGCTGAAACTGGAGATCGATCGTCTCGTTCTTGCGATAGGTGCCGAAGAGGCCGAGGTACATCGCCAGCCAGCGCCCGGTGCCGACTTTCTCCTTGACGATCTGGCGGCTGAAGACGACCTCATCGGCACGCACCTCGTAGTCGACGCCCTCGCGTTGATCGACCCCATTGACGAAGACCGCGTATGGCGCTTCCGCCCCGGCAGGCAGCTTCACTCGGCGCCCGGCCGCATAGCTGCCCTTGGGAATCTCAGTCTCGGTCATGGTCGGGGTGTGGCGAGTTTCCGGTGTATATGACGGGAAAGTCGCCACGCGTTACGAAGTAGCTCGCTCCAGAGTCTCCCGCACGAGGTCGAACGGCGTCTCGTGATGGGTCGGATCCAGCTCTTCGCGCCGGACACTGCCCCGAAACGGCATGAACGTCCCGTCCCCGCGCACGTCGACCCCGGCGACGGGCTTTCGCAGCCAACCCTTCCCCGTCAGCTGCAGCCGGGCATGAACCTGCTCCTCAGGCCCAAAGTCCCGCAGCGAAGCAACTCCCTTAACCGGCCCCTCAGCCCGAATCTCCAACGCCCGAGCCCGCATGGCAGCCACGGCTTCCCCAAGGTCATCGAACCCCAGGTGATCCACATCGGACCCGTGCCGCACAGTCAGCTTCCAACGAGACAAGGAGCAAGCGTATGAAATCTGAGAAGGGCGGTTGGGGTGCGTCCCCGGACGCGGCGTCCTGTTTTTCGCAAAGCCCACGCAGCGAGAGAGGAAGCGCGCCCGGCGAAAAACCCAGCGACCGGGGACGCACCCCAACCGCCCACCCCGGCTGAGGCCTTAAACGCTACGCCCCGCGGCGAGGCCGCTTTGGCCGACGCGCCGGAGGCCCAACAATCTTCTCCGGCCCCTCGCGATCATCAACTGCCGCATAGTCCCGCTGCCGCTCGCCGGTATAGATCTGCCGCGGCCGCGAGATCTTCTGCTCGGGGTCGTCCTTCATCTCCATCCACTGCGCGACCCAGCCCGCCGTGCGGGGAATGGCGAAGATCACCGTGAACATCTCATTGGGGACGCCCAGCGCCTCGTAGATGATCCCCGAGTAGAAGTCGACGTTGGGGTAGAGCTTGCGCGAGGTGAAGTATTCGTCGTCGAGGGCGCGCTTCTCGAGCTCCTGGGCGATCTCGATCAGCGGGTTGTACTCGGTCGCCTCGAAGATCTCGTCCATGTGCTGCTGAATGATCCGGGCGCGCGGGTCGTAGTTCTTGTAGACGCGGTGGCCGAAGCCCATCAGCTTCGCCTCGCGCGCCTTCACCTTCTCGAGGAAGCCGGGGATGTTGTCGACCGAGTCGATTTCGCGCAGCATCCGCAGCACGGCCTCGTTGGCGCCGCCGTGCAGCGGCCCGTAGAGCGCCGCCACCCCCGCCGCTACGGCGGAGTAGGGATCGACGTTGGAGGAGCCGACGCCGCGGACGGCGCTGGTCGAGCAGTTCTGTTCGTGGTCGGCGTGGAGGATGAAGAGCACGTCGAGCGCCTTCGAGAGGCTTTCCTTCGGCACGTGCTTGGCCTCGGTCTTCTTGAACATCATCGAGAGGAAGTTCTCGGCGAAGTTGAGGTCGTTGTCGGGATAGACGTAGGGCAACCCCATGTTGTGGCGGTAAGAGAAGGCGGCCAGGGTCGGCACCTTGGCGATCAGCCGCACCGCCGCCATGTAGCGCTCTTCTTCGTCCTCGACGTGCTTGGCATCGGGATAGAAGGTCGAGAGAGCGCCGACGCCGGCAAGCAGCATCCCCATCGGGTGGGCGTCGTAGCGAAAGCCCTCGAAGAAATGCTTGAGGTCCTCGTGGACGAAGGTGTGGTGAGTGATGTCGTAGACCCAGCGGTCGAGCTGTGGCCCGGTCGGCAGCTCGCCGAAGATCAGCAGGTAGGCGACCTCGAGGAAGGTCGAGCGCTCGCAGAGCTGCTCGATCGAGTAGCCGCGGTGTTCGAGGACGCCGGCGGCACCATCGATGTAGGTGATCGAAGAGCGGCAAGCGGCGGTGTTGGTGAAGGCCGGGTCATAGGCCAGCATGCCGAATTCGTCCTCGTCGACCTTGATCTGGCGTAGGTCCATCGCCCGCACGGTGCCGTCGCTGATCGGCAACTCGTACGTTTTCCCGGTGCGATTATCGGTGACGGTGAGCGACTCGGAATCGGTTGCGAGTGCCCCGTCTGCGGCTGTATTTCCCATCTGCTGCTCGGTGGCCATCACCCCTCCTCGAGCCGTTTGACTAGAGCTGCAAGTATCGCAGTTCGGGTCGCCTGGCCTGTTGCGCTCTGGAGAACGGCGACCGCTATTCGCTGGCCGCGGGAAGCGGCTCGAAGCTGGTCATCGCGTGCAGCGTCGCGAAGCGCTCGTCGATCTCCTCGCGGGTCAGCGCCGAGACGCGCTCGGTGCCGAACTGCTCGACGTTGAAGGAGGCGAGCACGGTGCCGTAGCCCATCGCCCGCCGCAGACAGGCCTCGTCGAGATCGCCGTCCTGGCCATCGAGGTAGCCGATGAAGCCGCCGGCGAAGCTGTCGCCGGCCCCGGTCGGGTCGCGCACGTCCTCGAGCGGGAAGCCCGGCAGGGCAAAGAAGCCGTCTGCGGTGAAGAGCGCGGCGCCGTACTCGCCCTGCTTGGCGACCACCGCGCGCGGACCGTGCGCCATCAGGGCGCGGGCGGCGCGGGCGAGGTTGCCCTCGCCGGTCAGCTGGCGGATCTCGGCGTCGTTGAGGATCACGCAGTCGACCTCGGCGATCGCCGCCAGCAGCGAGTCCTTGGCGGTCTCGATCCAGAGGTTCATCGAGTCGAGGGCGGAGAAGCGGGCCGCGCCGCACTGGGCGCGGACCTGGCGCTGCAGATCGGGCTGGATGTTGGCGAGGAAGAGCATGTCGGCCTCCTGCGAGGCGGCGGAGAGCTTCGGCTCGAACTCACCGAAGACGCCGAGCTGGGTGTCCTCGGTGTGGGCGACGTTGAGGTCGTACTCGTAGCGGCCGCGCCAGAAGAAGGACTCGCCGCCGGCGACCCGCTCGATGTCGTCGGTGAGCACGCCGCGGCGCTCCAGCACCTCAAACTCGGCCGGACCGAAGTCCTCGCCGACCGGGCCGACCGGGCGCACCTCGGTGAAGAAGCTGGCGGCTAGGGAGAAGTGAACGGCGGCGCCACCGAGCATGCGGTCGCGCTCCCCAAAAGGAGTCTTGACTGAATCAAAGGCGATTGATCCGACGACTGTTAGGGACATTCGGCGGGGGAGATTAGCTTGACCTTTGGCGGGGTGGGGCGTCGGGGGTCCGTCGGGGGCGCTGGGTTTTTCGCCGGTCGCGCTGCCTCTCTCATTGAGTGGTCTTTGCGAAAAACATGACGCCGCGCCCCCGACGGACCCCCGACGCCCCTTCCCAGGGTCGAGGGCTTAAAGCTGCCGGACGACTATGGTTCTCCGCCGATGAAGGCGATTCAGATTGAGGAGTTCGGCGGGCCGGAGAAGCTTCGGTTGGTTGAGGTTGATGAGCCGGTGGCCGGTGACGGGATGGTCGTGGTCGATGTGGCGCGAAGTGGGATCAACTTTGCCGACACTCATGCGACCCGGAACGACTATCTGGCTGAGCAGTCTCTGCCGCTGATTCCGGGGGCCGAGGTCAGCGGGCGGACCGCCGACGGCCGCCGCGTGGCCGCGCTGCTTGGCAGCGGTGGCTATGCAGAGAAGGTCGTCGTGCCAGAGGCGCTGTTGATTCCACTGCCCGACGAGGTCGACGACGATCAGGCGGCGGCGCTGCTGCTGCAGGGCTTGACGGCGATGGCCTTGGTGCAGCGCTGCGCGCGGATCGAGCCGGGGGAGACCCTGGTGGTCGAGGCCGCCGCGGGTGGCACTGGCACGATGGCGGTGCAGCTCGGCAAGAGCGCTGGGGCAAAGGTGATCGGGCTTGCCTCCAGCGAGGAGAAGCGGGCCCTGGTCGAGCGGCTCGGCGCCGACGCCACGGTCGACTCGCGCGCCGAGAACCTCGGCGAAGCGATCCGCGAGGCCAACGGCGGCGAGCGCGTCGATGCCGTGCTCCACATGAGTGGCGGCGACGCGTTTGACGAAGAGATGGGCATCCTCGCCCCGCTGGGTCGCATGGTCGTCTTCGGAATCGCCTCGCGCGAACAGCGCGATGTCTCCACCGCGGCCCTGCTGCGCGGCTCGAAGTCGGTGATCGGCTTCTGGCTCCTGCACCTACTCGCCCGCCAGGACCTGGCCGTGCCGATGATCGGCGAGCTACTCGGCATCGTCGCCAAGGGGGAGCTCGAGGTCACGGTCGGCGGCGTCTACCCGCTCTCCGAGGCAGCCCGCGCCCACGAAGACCTGATCGCCCGGCGCAGCAGCGGCAAGCTCCTCCTGGACCCGTCGAAGTGATCTCCTTCAAAGAGCTCGGCCTCTCGCCGCAGATTCAGCAGGCGCTCGACGAGCTCGGCTTCGAGGACCCGACGCCGATCCAGGACAAGGCGATCCCGGAGCTGCTCGGTGGCCACGACGTGATCGGCCAGGCGCAGACCGGCACCGGCAAGACGGCGGCATTCGGCCTGCCGCTGCTGCAGTACCTCGATCCCAAGAACGACGAGGTGCAGGCGGTCGTCCTCACCCCGACCCGCGAGCTCTGCATTCAGGTGACCCAGGCGCTGCGCTCCTACGCCGAGCACCTCGAGATCGAGATCGTCGCCGTCTTCGGCGGCGCCCCAATCAAATCGCAGCAGGCTCAGCTGCGCTCCGGCGCCCATGTCGTCGTCGCCACCGTCGGCCGCATGATGGACCTGATGAGCCGCCGCTCGTTGGTCCTCACTGCGGCCCGCTACATCGTCTTGGACGAGGCCGACGAGATGCTCGATCTCGGCTTCATCGAGGACGTCGAGAAGATCCTGCGGATGTGCCCGAGCGGACGCCAGACCGCACTCTTCTCGGCGACGATGCCGCCGCCGGTCAAACGCCTCGCCGAGAGCTACATGTACGACCCGACGACGATCTCGATCACGCCGAAAACGTTGACCGTCGACGCGATTGCCCAGGCCTTCGTCGAGGTCGGGGCAAAAGAGAAGGCGGCGAAGCTGGTCGACCTGCTGAAGATCGAGGAACCCGAGCAGGCGATCATCTTCTGCCGCACCAAGATCGGCGCCGACCGGCTCGAGAAGACGCTGAAGAACAAAGGCCTCGACGTCAAGGCGCTGCACGGCGACATGAGCCAGGGTTCGCGCGACGGCGTGATGATTGCCTTCAAGGACCACCGGGTGCGGTTGCTGGTGGCAACCGACATCGCCGCCCGCGGCCTCGACATCGAGCACGTCACCCACGTGATCAACTTCGACGTTCCCGCCTCCTCCGAGGTCTACGTCCACCGCATCGGCCGCACCGGCCGGGTCGGCCGCACCGGCCGCGCGATCACTTTCGTCACCCCGGCGCAGCGCGAGGAGATCGGCCGCATCGAGCGCGACGTGAAGACGACGATCGGCGAGTGGGAAACGCCGGAGGAGCGGCTCGAGCACGCGCCGCGGCCGCGGCGCCGCGAGCGCAGCAAGCCGGTTTCCGAGCCGAGCGCGCCGTCTGAGCCCGCGGGAGAGGAGAGCGGTGCCGAGGCGGAGATCGAGGAGCCTGAGCGCGAGCGGCCGCAGATCGACAAGTCGAACGGTCCGGTCAAGCTTTTCGTCAACCGCGGCGAGCGCAGCGGCATCACCGAGGAGGACCTGCGCTGGGCCCTGCGCGAGGGCGCCGTCCTTCCCGAAGAGGCGATCCACGAGGTCAACGTCTTGCACCGCTTCTCCTTCGTCCAGGTCGATCCCGACAAGGCGGAGCAGACCGTCGAGTACCTCGACGGTACGAAGGTCAAAGGCAAAGAGATCCGGCTCGAGATCGCGAAGAGCTGAGTAGCTAGTTCGCGGTCAGTTCCGCGATGCAGGCGAAGAGCCGCTCGAAGTCGATCGGCTTGGTGATGTAGCCGCTGACCTCGACGTCGGTGGCGGCGCCGGCGTCCATTTCGTCCTGGTGGGCGCTGACGATCAGGACCGGCGTTTCGACCCCGGCGGCGCGCAGCTCGCGCAGGGCATCGATGCCGGACTTGCGCGGCATCATCGCGTCGAGCAGGAGGATGTCCGGGGCGGGCTCACCGATGCGCTGCACCCGCTCGATCACCTCGACTCCGTCGGCGGCGGTCACCACCTCGTAGCCCTCCATCTCCAGGCGCGTCCGCATCAGCAGCAGGATCGTCTCGGAGTCATCGGCGATCAGCACCCGGGTCGGCATGCTTATGCCTCTACCCGTTCGGACTCAGCCTGCGCTCCCGCCTCCCCCGCAGGGAGGCGGACGCGGAAGGTCGAGCCGTGCCCGGGCGCCGAGACGGCCCCGATCGTGCCGCCGTGCAGCTCGACCAGGGACTTGGAGATCGCCAGGCCGAGGCCGGTGCCGCCGACGTGCTGCGTCAGGCCCGCGTCGCCGCGGGTGAAGCGCTCGAATATGTGCTCGAGTTGGTCCTCTGCCATGCCGGGGCCGTTATCGCTCACGGCTATCTCGACGGCGCCGTTGCGCCGCGCTGCCGTCACCGCGATCGCCGCGCCGTCCGGACTGTACTCATGAGCATTGGTTAGGAGATTCACGAGTACTTGTCGGATTCGGTCGCGGTCGACGCTGACCGGGGGCAGATCCTCCTCGATTTCGCTGTGCAATGTCTGGTGGGCCGCTTCGGTTTGACTTCGCATCGTTCGCACCGCGTCCTCGACCAGCGGCGCCACGCCGGTCGGCGCCGGTTTGATCGTCAGCCGCCCGGCGTCGCTGCGGGCGAGGTCGAGCAGATCGTTGAGCAGGCGGACCAGGTGGCGGGTGTTGTCGAGGATGATCTCGACCGTGTCGGCTTGCTTGGGGCTGAGCTTGTCGCGCTCCAGCATCAGCAGCTCGGCGAAGCCCTGGACCGAGGTCAGCGGGCTGCGCAGCTCGTGCGAGGCGGTGAGCACGAACTCGTCCTTCATCGTTTCCAGCTGGTCGCGCTCGCCGGCCCGGCGCTGCAGCTCGGCGGCCATCTCGTTGAAGGCGGCGCCGAGCGTTGCGGTCTCTGAGAGCCCGCCGATTTTGACCCGCGTCTCGAGGTCGCCGGCGGCGAGGCGGCCAGAGGCATCGACCAGCTCCTCGAGCGGCCGGCGCATTGAGGAGATCAGGCCACTGAAGAGCAGTGCGGCGCCGGTCAGGCCGGCGATCAGACCGGCGCCGACCAGCAGCGCCGTGTCGCGGGTCTCGCCATCGATGTCGTCGCGCAGGGCCTGGCGCTTGCGCTGCTGGGCGACGATCGCTGTCCGCGCGGCGTCTGGATGGTTGCCCGCCGCAAGCCGGTTGCGAGCGGCGATCTCGACCTGATAGGAGCGCGCGGTGGCGTTCTCGAAGTCCTGACGCTGCTGCAGGAAGCGCGCCACGCCGACCACGGCGAGGCCGGTGAGCACGGCAAAGGCAATGGCAAAGCCAATCGTCAGCCTGTTGGCCAGCGACGGGCTGAGCCGAAGACGGCGTCGGGAATATGCTTGCGCGGCTATG
>Ga0157302_10000046_pt1 | contig 19528 bp, 19 predicted proteins | sample NitcycUS103311B2_FD_108381 | JGI IMG/M metagenome (GOLD analysis project Ga0157302, IMG submission 108381) | Soil microbial communities from Arlington Agricultural Research Station in Wisconsin, USA - Nitrogen cycling UWRJ-S103-311B-2 | ecosystem: Environmental > Terrestrial > Soil >... | reverse complement strand
GAGCGAGAAGAAGCCTCCGAACAGCTCGTAGTAGAAGGGGCCGTAGGGCGAGTAGACGTCGCTGTAGAGGGTCTGGCCGTGGGAGAAGGCGTTGAGGCTGACCAGCAGGGTGCCCTCGTCGTCGCCGCTGCTGAACTGGGTGAAAATCGCGAAGTAGGCCGCGATCGCGGCGGCGAGGGCGACCAGCGAGTAGAGGGCCACGGCGGTGGCGAGCGGACGTCGGGCCAACATCGGCGCGGGACGATATAGAGCGAGACCGGCGCCCCGCCCAGCTATTGCCAATCGCATATCTTGCCCCTGTGGATCACCAGGCGATCGACCGCCGCTGATCGAGATGCGTGTCCTGATCACAGGCGGGGCCGGATTCGTTGGCGGCAACCTCGCAGTCTCGCTCTCCGGACGACACCCAGACTGGGAGCTGGTCGCGCTCGACAACCTGATGCGACGCGGCTCGGAGCTGAACCTGCCGCGGCTGCGCCAGGCCGGCGTCGAGTTTCGCCACGGCGACGTGCGCGACCCCACCGACCTGGCGGCGGCGGGTGCGTTCGACGCGATCGTCGAGTGCTCGGCCGAGCCCTCCGTCCTGGCCGGCTTCGCCGAGGCCTCCTACTCGGTCCAGACCAATCTCGTCGGCGCCTTCAACTGCCTCGAGCGGGCTCGCCAGGAAGACGCCTTCCTCGTCTTCCTCTCGACCAGCCGCGTCTACCCGGTGGCGCCACAGCTCGAGCTCAAGCTCGAGGAGGTCGAGACCCGCTTTGAGCTTGCGCCGGTGCAGCCGCTGGCGGGCGCCAGTTCCGCGGGACTGGCCGAGGACTTCCCATTGCGAGGCGCCCGCACCCTCTACGGTGCCACCAAGCTCTCCGCCGAGCTGCTGATCGAGGAGTACGCCGATGCTTTCGGGCTGCGAGCCGTCGTCGACCGCTGTGGGGTGATCGCGGGGCCCTGGCAGATGGGGAAGGTCGACCAGGGGGTCTTTTCCTGGTGGTTGCTCAGCCATCATTTCGGCCGCCCACTCAGCTACATCGGCTACGGCGGCTCGGGCAAGCAGGTCCGCGACCTGCTCCATGTCGAAGACCTCGTCGACCTGGTCGACGAGCAGCTCGGCCAGCCGGGTCGCTGGGCCGGGGTAACGGCCAACGTCGGCGGCGGCCGGGAGGGCAGCCTCTCACTGCTGGAGACGACGGAGATCTGCCGGGAACTGACCGGTAACGAGGTGCCGATCAGCACCGAAACGGAGGCACGCCGGGGAGACGTGCCGGTCTACCTGAGCGACTGCTCGCACCTGCATTCTCTAACCTCCTGGCGCCCAAGCCGCGAGCCACTCAAGGTGCTGCAAGACGTCTTGGACTGGGCCTCCGAGCACGAGGGCGAATTGCGAGCAGCATTGGGATTTGATGGCTAACCCCGCAAAGGAAAACTGAGCCGATGCCAAAGGCAATAGTCACAGGATCTGGCGGCCTAATCGGCTCCGAGTCCGCCGTGCGACTGGTCGAGGCCGGCTACGAGGTGATTGGGGTCGAGAACGACACCCGCGCCGTGCTCTTCGGCCCCAGCGCATCGACATCGCACGTCACCGACCGACTCAGCCGCGAGCTGGGCGGGTTCCGCAGCGCCGACCTCGACATCCGCGACGGGGACGGCATCGACCGCCTCTTCGCCGAGGCCGGCGGCAGCGCGATCGATCTGGTCATCCACACCGCTGCGCAGCCTTCCCACGACTGGGCGGCGAGCGATCCGCAGGCGGACTTCGGGATCAACGCCAACGGCACGCTCAACCTGCTCGAGGCGACCCGCAAGCACTGCCCCGAGGCGACCTTTGTCTTCACCTCCACCAACAAGGTTTACGGCGACACCCCGAACCGGTTGCCGCTGCTCGATCAGGAGTCGCGGCTGGAGCTGGCCGATGATCACGCCTGGTTCGACGGCATCGACACCTCAATGTCGATCGACTCGACCCTGCACTCGCTGTTCGGCGCCTCGAAGGCCGCGGCTGACCTGCTCGTGCAGGAGTACGGTCGTTACTTCGGGATGCCGACGGTCTGCTTCCGCGCCGGCTGCCTCACCGGGCCAAACCATGCCGGGGCGCAACTGCACGGCTTCCTCGCCTACCTGATGAAGTGCACCGTCACCGGCGACCCCTACACGGTCTTTGGCTACGAGGGCAAGCAGGTGCGCGACAACCTGCACAGCGCCGATCTCGTCGATGCCTTCCTGCTCTTCCACACGAAGCCACAGGCCGCGGCGGTCTACAACATCGGCGGCGGGCGAGGGAACGCCTGCTCGATGCTGGAGGCGATCGAGCTCTGCGAGCGGATCGCCGGCCGCGAGCTGCAATGGGAGCTGAGCGACGAGGCGCGGAGCGGTGACCACCGCTGGTGGATCAGCGACCTCGACGAGTTCGGTTCCCAGCACGGCGACTGGCGCCCGCGGCGCGATCTGGAGACCATTCTCCGCGAGATCCACGAAGCCAACGCCGAGCGATGGGTTTCGGCGCCGGCATGAAGCTCTCAGTTGTTATCCCTGCCCATAACGAGGAGGGAACGGTTGCCGAGACCGTTGGGGGAATCGTCTCGACCCTGACGAGCCAGGGCATCGACCACGAGGTGATCGTCGTCGACGATTCGAGCACCGACGGCACGGCTTCCGTGGTCGAGGGAATCGCGGCTAGCTACCCGCAGGTTCGCTGCCTCCCTTCCCCCTACCGCAATGGCTTCGGCTTCACCGTCCGCGCCGGCCTCGACGCTTTCGAGGGAGACGCGGTCGCGATCGTGATGGCGGACGGCTCAGACAGCCCCGAAGACCTGGTGCGCTACCAGCGGCTGCTCGAAGAGGGCTACGAGTGCGCCTTCGGCTCCCGCTTCATCCAGGGCTCGAAGGTCGTCGACTATCCCCGCTCGAAGCTGATCATGAACCGCATCGTTAACTGGGGAATCCGGCTGCTCTTCCGCCACGGCTACAACGACACGACCAATGCCTTCAAGGCCTACCGGCGCGAGGTGATCGACAGCCTCAGGCCGTTTCTCTCCAACCACTTCAACCTCACGGTCGAGCTGCCGCTTAAGGCGGTGGTGCGCGGTTACAGCTACGGCATCGTGCCGATCTCCTGGACCAACCGCAAGGCCGGCGAGTCAAAGCTCTCGCTCAACGAGATGGGCAGCCGCTACCTCTTCATCGTTCTCTACGTCTTTCTCGAGCATCATCTCAGCCGCGGCGACTACCGGCGCGGGGCGGCGCCAGCCGCGACACGGTCGTCCGCGGGAGCGCCCAGATGAGGGACTCGGCCTACGACGAGCACTATGCGGTGGAGGACCACCACTGGTGGTTCCGAGGCCGCTGGGCGGTGATCGAGGCCCTGCTTTCGCGCACCTCGCTGCCGGCCAATCCCCGCATCCTCGATGCCGGCTGTGGCACCGGCGGCAACCTCGAACGCTACTCGCGCCTCGGCGAGGCCTCTGGGGTCGACCCTTCACCCGACGCGGTGCGCTATTGCGGCGAGCGCGGCCTCAACTCAGTCGAGCAGGCGGGGCTTGAGTCGCTCCCCTTTGCCGACGCTACCTTCGACTTGATCGCCGCCACCGACGTGGTCGAGCACATCGAGGCCGAGGAGCGGGCGCTGCGCGAGCTTTGGCGGGTCGCCGCGCCGGGCGGCGCGATGCTGCTTACCGTTCCCGCCTACATGTGGCTCTGGAGCAAGGAGGACGAGAACCTCCACCACAAACGCCGCTACACCCGGCCGAGGCTGCGGCAGGCGACCGAGCGTTGCGGCTGGGACCCCCAGATCGCGACGTACTTCAACTCGTTCCTGCTGCCGCCGATCGCCGTCGCTAAGCGTTTGCGTGGTCAGCGCGAGCGGGGCGAGGCCGACCTGGAGCGGACACCGACCTCGCTCAACGGTCTCCTCTCGCTGCCGATGCGGCTCGAGGCGCAACTGATCCGACGCGGCGTCAGCCTGCCGGCCGGGGTCTCAGTCGGAATCGTCTGCCGGAAGGTCGACTAGCCAGCGGTCCCGGCCGGGTCGAGTTTTGCTGCTCGCCCCCCGGGGTCTGAGTCGATAGGCGAGAACAGCGACGTCCTTGAGCATCTCCGGGCTGGCCGAGGCGACCTGAACCCGCGAGCGCGAATCGTGGATGTACAGGACCGGCACCTCGGCGATGCGCAGGCCCTCCATTTCGGCCCGCAGCAGCAGCTCGACGTCAAAGGCGAATCCCGGGCAGAGCTGCTCCGCGAAGAGGCGCTTAGCCGCAGCCGACGGCAGCAGCTTGAAGCCATTTTGAGTGTCGCGCACCTTCATGCCGGTGAGCATTCGCACAGCGCTGCTGAAGGCCCTGCCGGTCAGCTTGCGATGAGCCGGGCCGCGCTCGACCACCGCACCCGACACGCCGCGTGATCCGATCGCGATATCGGCGCCTTTGTCCAGCGCCGCGGCCAGCTTGCTGAGCTCCTCGAGCGGTGTCGAGAGGTCCACATCAGCAAGAAGCACGTAGTCGCCGCGGGCGTTGCGCACGCCGTCGGCAACCGCGGCACCCTTGCCCCGGTTCTGCTCATAGTCGAGCACCGGCCTCAGCTTCGGCAGGGTCGCGTTGGCGAGCATCTGGCGGGAACCATCGCTGCTGCCGTCGTCGACGATCAAGATCTCGAGCAGCTCGAACCCGGCCTGCTCGACCGCTGCCCCAGCACTGGTCGCCAGCGTCTCGAGCAGGGCCGGCAATCTTGCCTGCTCGTTGTAGGCGGGTATGACGAGTGAGAGCGTTGTCAAGCGGCGACCAGAAGCAGGGAGGTTGAGCCCTGCCACCCCTGGGTGGTGAACGATAGGGAAGTCGAGCTAGGGCCGGAGGCGTCCACCCGTTAGGGCGACGAAGGCGCGCCAGGCCGGCTTCGGCTTGAACGCCGCCCCTTCGCGGAAGAGGCCGACCGAGTCGCAGAAGTTGCAATCACCCTGGATGTCCTTCCACGAGAACCAGTAGGTGGCCTTGAGGTTGAGGTGATTGCGTTTGGCGATCAGATAGCGGTAGGCCTTGCGCAATTCGCGTGCCTGGCCCTGCATTCCCTGCTCGAAGGCGACGACGTTGGGGTCGTTCTGGGAGCCCCAGCCCATCTCGGTGATGTAGAGGCCGGCGCTCGGATCGTGGTTTTCAAGCACGACTTCGCGAATGCCTTCGGTCAGTTCTTCAAGGGCATCAACGTGGAAGGCGTAGGGGTGCAGGGCAACCGCGTCAAAGTTGGCCTTGATGCCGGGAATCCGGTACAGCGCTTGGAGGAACTTGGTCGCATCCATCCCTTTCTTGCCACCCTCGTCGGGGTTGCCGAAAAGGCCGGAGAGAAGCACCTGGGCGCTGGGGTCCGTGGACTTGATTGCCGCGTGACTGAGCTTCAGTAGCCGGGCGTAGCGGCTCGGCGAAACCGGATAGGCGAAGTAGAAGAAGTTGGCCTCGTTCCAGACCTGCCAGGTACGGATCGGCATTGGCCGCGGTATCGCCTGCACGTAGTTGACGCCGGCGACGGGGGGCGCATGTTCCGTCCAGAATTCGCCTTCGGGCCCGTAGCGTTTCACGGCCGCCTTGACGAAGGCGGTCCAGGCGCTGCGTGCCTTGCCGCTGTCGATCGGCAGCGTGGTGGGCTTGGCCGCCAACCAGCGCGGCGTGCCGTAGAGAAAAGGCAGAACCGTCAGCCCGCGACGCGCCGCAGCCTCGATCGCGGGGTCGACGCTGCTCCAGTCGTACTGGCGCTTGGCCGTGGGCTGCACCGATGGCCAGCCGACCGGCCAGCGCACCGTGCCCACCCCGCCAGCCTTCATGTAGGCGGTGTCGGTGTCGGTCAGGCCCGTCTGGGGACCGATGCCGAAGAAGGTTCGCGGCAACGCCTGCGCCACCGATGGGGCGACTAGGGCGGCGACGAGGGCCAGCAGCAGGATCGTGGTCTTGGCGGTTCTCAACTCGGTGCGTGGCAGCAGCGGGACGTGTGCAGGTCACTTCCTAACACGCCGGGGCGACATCAGTATCGCCGAGACGTTAACGGCTCAGTAGGACCCACCCAGCTTGCGGTGATCCCAGCTGGCGGTGCGGTGCGGCTTAAAGTGGATCGCGACGCGCTTCGGCGCCTGGGCCTCGAGCGCGGCCTTGGCGTCGCCCTCGACCGAGGAGATGCCCTCGGCGTAGCGCAGGGTCAGCTCCTCGGCGAAGCCGAACACGGTCTCAAAGTCGCTGTGGATCTTCGCCTCTGCCTCGATCATTGCCCCCCGCAGCTCGCCGTACTCGTGCCCGGTCTCGATCAAAACGGTCGCCCGCGGGTCGCGCTGGAGGTTGCGTACCTTCTGTGACTTGGCGTAGGTCCAGATCCAGATCTCGCCATCGCGCGGCACGAACCACATTGGCATCGAGTGCGGCCAGCCACGTGGCCCAAGGCTGGAGACGATCGCGACGCGCTCGCCTCGAGCAGCTCCAGCAGCTCTGCCTCGCTCAGCTTGATCTGGTCGCGGCGACTCACGCAGCGGAACTCTAAGCCGTCGGCGCCGCTAGCGAGCGCGCCTGAGGCTGACGGCGCGGGTGGTGCGCGCGTTGGGGATCGCGACCAGCAGCTGCGTCTTGAGGATCCCGCGTTCGCGCAGCAGCGGCGCGCCGCGTGAGTTGAGGCCGATGCGGAAGGTGTGGGACTTGCCGCCGGCGAGGCTGAAAGTGCGATGGCTGACGGCGACGCGAACGACTTTGGTCGGCACGCCGGGACGGGCGCGCAGCGGCACCTTGGCGTGGGTGCGGAGGATGATCTGGCCGGGGCAGGCTTCGCCCTCGGGGGGCCAGCCGCAGCGGACCCAGACGCTGACGGTGCCCGCTTCCGGCTTGATGTGGCCGACGGTGAGCGGCGGCAGTTCCGGCTTTGCGACGCTGGCGCCGACCGTCGCCCCTTCGACGTAGTTGTTGTCGAGGTTGATCGTCATCAGGCCGTAGGTCTCATTGTGGCCGCCGCGGTACTGATGGATGCGCTGGTGCAAGGCCCAGGCCGTTGACGGCAGGTACGGTTCGAGCGTGTTCTGGACGCCGTTCCAGTTGGCGGACCAGACGTTGTCGGGCAGGAGGTATGGCCCGCCGATCGCGCGGCCGAGGTCGGCGATGCCGGAGGCGCCGGAACTGTAGACGCCGGAGACGTAGCCGAGCGCGTGCAGTTCTGTGGTCCAGGCAGCAAGGAAGGTGAGCGTCGCCGCGGTGGCGCTCGTGGTCCGCGTGTAGGCCTCCATGTCGTTGTAGATCGGGCTGCCCGGACCCATGCCGATGCTCTGCGCATCGGCGACGGCGTCGCGGGCCGCTTCTGCTCCCTGCGCTGCCGCCGTGGTCCGACTCGAGCTCAGCTTGGCGCAGCTCGAACAGGCGCTGGTCGGCGCCTGCAGGCCGACGTATGTCGGAATCAAGTGCCAGCCGTCGGCAACTTGTTCTCCGACCCAGGTGGAGGTCAGGTTGGGCTGCGAGCAGGCGCGGTTGGCGCCGCCGATGTAGACGCCGATCGCCCGGTAAGGCGAGCTCGCCCAGGCCGACATCGTCCGCGCCGAGGGGGCCGCGCAGGCGTCGAAGCCAAGGCCGGTGTACTCATCGGAGCCACCGGCGACCGGAGCCGGCGGTGCGACGGCGCTGGCATGCGCCGCGGGTCGCGCTCTTACGCTGGGATTGACGAGAATCGCCCGCCGTCGCCCAACCGCATGCGAGGGACAGCGCTGGACAGCGCCCGGCGTCCCCAGGTAAACGGCGCGGCGGTCGAGCCGCACGCACATGCGCGGGTGCTCGGCGAGGCGGTAGACGGGCCACTTGGCGGGCACGGCGACCGCGCGGCCGTCGAAATGGACCGTTCGAGCGGCGGCGGGCGTCGCGCAGATCACGAGCAGCGCGAATACCGCCAAGGCTGGACGAATTTGGCGCATACCGCCCCAACAATTGCATCCGCAATTTGATTCGGCCCTGAAAAATCCGAACTGCATCAACTTTTACGCCTGGCAGCCCTGGGACTCGACGCAGTTCATTCCGAGGACGCGGGAGCGGGGGGCGACCGCGTCAGGCCTGCACAGGCACGAGGTCCAGCTCGCGCCAGGGACCCTCGCCGGCCATCGGCTGGGTGCGGCCCTCGAGCCAGTCGGCCTGAAGGTCGTCGTAGTGCGGGCTGGCGGGGTGGCCGGACTGTCCGGTGAACATCTGCCAGCGCGAGCGCTCGGGCGCGGTCGGGTCGGCGACCATCCGCCAGCTCGGCGCCCACACGGCTTTGTAAGGATTGTTGGGGTCGTAGGCGATCTGACTCACGGTCTCCTGGGCACCACCGGCGCGGAGACTGCGATTAAGGAGACGCCGCAGCAGCGGGTTGGCCTCGCCGAGCGGGTGCGGGAACTCCATCTCGTGCACATGGCCCCAGCGCCAGCCCTCCGGGTCAGGCCCGAAGCGCTCCGATAGATCGTCGAGGGCACCGCTGAGTGCTTCCAGGACGAGACCCTCCCAGGGCCGGCCGATCAGCTCCTCATCACCCTCCTGCCAGAGCTTCATCAGGTGCGAGTGCCAGCGCCAAGGTGAGGTGACGTGGGGAGTGAAGCCGTTGTCAGCGCGGTCGAGCCAGCGCTCGCAGAGATCCCGGTCGCCGATCGCGGCGCGGGCCACCTCGCGCGCCAGGCGCAGCAGAAAGGCCTGGTAGATCGTCCCCGCGATCGAGTCGGGATCGAGCCGGCCGTCCCAACTACGCAACCGCTCGATCGCGCTCAGCTCGCGCTGGCCCTGAGGCGTCAACCGCCCCAGTCGCTTCGCTGCCTCGATTCCCGGCAGCGAGAGGTTGTCGGACTGCATCGCCTCGAAGTCGTCGATGTCGTGCTCGTCGCTGGCGCGCAGCAGTTGCTCGATCCGCTCGGCGCGGAAGCCATCGAGCCACTCGCTGGTGATGTGGTGCGGGTAGGAGTCGCCGACGATGCGGTTGTTGGCGGTGACGAGGAAGCCGCTCTCGGGGTCGACCGCCTCCGGCATTTCGTCGTAAGGGATCGTCCCTTCCCACTCGAACTCGCCGTTCCAGCCCGGCTTGGGCAGGTCTGGGCAGCCGCCCTTGCGCAGCGGCAGGCGGCCGATCAGCTTGTAGCCAATCGAGCCGTAGCGGTCGGCCCAGATTAGGTTCGAGGCGGGCGAGCTGTGGCCCTCGAGTTTGGCAACGAGCTCCGGCCCGGAGGTGATGCCGTGCAGGTCGAACATGCCCGGGAAGGCGGTCGGCTGGTCGAGCGTTTGCCAGCGCAGGGCCAGCGGCTCGCCCTCGTCGGCGCCGAGCGCCTCGTTGACGAGCGGCCCGTGGTGGGTGATCCGCACGTCGAGGATCTCGGGTGCATCGCGGCCCTTGACCGGGATCTCCTCGCGGACGACTTCCAGCGGCCGCCACTCGTCCTCGAAGAGGTAGCGCTCACCCTCGACCCGCTCGATGAAGAGGTCCTGGACGTCGGCCATGACGTTGGTGAAGGTCCAGCAGACGTCGTTGTTCTGGCCCATGTAGACGCCCGGCATCCCCGGCAGCGAGGCGCCGCGGACGAAGCGGTCGCCGAGCCTGAGGCCGACCTGGTACCAGATGCCCGGCATGCTCGGCGGCAGATGGGGGTCGCCGGCGATCAGCGGTGAGCCGGTGGCGCTGAGCTTGCCCGAAACCGCCCAATTGTTGGAGCCGCTTGCCTCAGCGGCCAGTCCCATCGAGCGGCGCACAGCGTCGATCTGCTCGACGATGCCGAGGCCGTCGCCCGACCAGGCTTCCTGGTTAACGATCGGGTTGTCGGCCGGATAAGCGGGGTCGAGCACGGCGGCGAGCTCGGGGCCGAGCGCCCTCGCCATGTCGGCGCGCAGTAGCTCCCGCTCCCAGTTGGTCGAGAGGCCGAAGGCGAGCAGCTTGCCGAGGCTGAGGATGTCGACCGGGCGCCAGGGCTTCCACTCGAGCCGCAGCAGCTGCATCTCGAAGGGCATCGCCTTGGCGCTAGCGGCAGCCGCGTTGACTCCCTCGCAAAAGCGCTCTAGGAGGGCGAGCAGCTCGGGCTCGAGCGTTGCCGCCTCGCGCTCGGCGGTGCGGCGAATTCCCAGCGTACGCATCAGCCGGTCGATCGGCAGCCCCTCCTCACCTGCCATCTCGGCGACCCTGCCGGAGACAGCACGGCGGTAGAAGTCGAGCTGCCAGAGCCGGTCCTGGCCGTGGCAGAAGCCCTCGGCGAACCAGAGATCGGCGGCGGAGGCGGCGTCGATGTGCGGCACGCCCCAGCGATCACGGCGCACCCGCACCAAGCTCTCAAGCCCGTCGAGCGCGATCGTGCCCTTCTGCTTGGGCAGTGGGCGCCGCGCCAGCCAGTGCCAGGCGGCCGCGGTCGCGGCGGCAGCGATCCCGGTCCCCGCCGCACCGACCAACAAGCCCGTTCGCGCTGCCTGGCGACCACTCATCTCGCAAGCGTACTGGCCAGGCAGCCAGGATGGCGTCAAGCAGAAACGTCGGGGGCAAACGGCCTTCGGCCGCGAGCTTGTCGAGGTGGGCCTGCATCACCATCTCGGCGGCGGGACGGAGCTCGGCGGGAACATCCGCCCATGCCGCTGCGAGGAGCGCGTCATGAGAGCGCTCACCGCGCTCGAGAGCGGCAAGCAGGCGGCGCTCGCGCATTGCGCGGTGCTCGACGTACTCGGCGAGCTTCGTCGCCGGGTCCTCGATCCAAGGGCCGTGGCCAGGGCAGATCAGCTCGATCGGCTCGGCCTGCATTCGGCGCAGGGAGTCCATGTAAGCGGCGAGGGAACCGCCGTCGGGCGGGACAAAGGTCGAACCGGCGCCGAGCACGAGGTCGCCGCTGAAGCAGACCCGATCGGCGGTGATCAGGCAGACGTGGTCGGGCGCATGGCCCGGCGTGGCGATCGCGCGCAGGCCGCCGTGCTCCTCGCCATCGACCGGGAGGATCACCTCGACGCCGAGCTGCCCGGCCCCGTCGGCGTGGTCACCGTGGCCGTGGGTGAGCAGAACCGTTCCGAGGCCGCCACGTTCCTCGGCTGTAGCGCGCACCGCGTCCAGGTGGCTCTCGATGTCCGGCCCGGGATCGATCACCGTGCAGGGATCCGAGCCGAAGAGGTAGGTGTTGGTCCCCTCCAGCGTCATCGGCCCCGGATTGGGAGCAACGATGCGAAGAATCTCGGGATGGCCCGGCCCCTCAATCACGATTCATCCCGCGAAACCTGGTTTTTGCGCTCTCCACACGCAATAACGAGGTTTCGTCAGCCGGAGACCTCTGTGGCGATCGCGGCACGCGCGTCCTCGGGCTCGAGCACGACGAGGTCGCCGGCGCCGCGCAGGATCTCCCGCACCAGCCACGAGGTCCCCGCGTAGGGCAGCTCGATCACGACGGCGCCGTCGGCCAGCTCCTCGACCACGGTGCGCTCCTCGCGCAGCCAGCGCGCCCGCTCGGGCGAAACCCAGACGCGAGCGACGTGGGCTGTCGGCACCTCGCCGTGGGTCATCCAGCCCTCGACCCCGGCCAGCCTTTCGACCTCGGGCCGCGGCTCGAAGACCTCACCGGAAATCGTCGCCTCCTTGATCCGGTCGAGCTTGAAGTGGCGAACGCCCTCTTTGGTCAGGTCGAAGCACTCGACGTACCAGCCCTCTTTGCCGTTCTCCAGCCGGTAGGGCTCAACCGCGCGTTTGGTGAACTGATCCTCGTTCTCCTTGTAGTACTGGAGCTCGAGGATCTTGCTGGCGCCAATCGCCTCGTTGACCTGGCGCGCGACCTCGGCGTCGCCGCCACTGCCGGAGGCGATCTCCAGCCCCTCCTCGGAGGGATCGTGGCCGAGCGCGGCGATGATCTTGGTGCGGGCGCTCTGCAGGCCGCCCTGCGGCAGGTGGTCGCCGAAGAGGTCGATCGCGGCAACCAGTGCCTTGGCCTCGAGCGGCAGCAGTCGCGCCGGGCGGGCGAAGTTGTCGCCGTAGGGCTGGGAGTCAACCTCGATCTCATCGCCCTGGATTTCGGCGAAGAGGACGTAGGTGCCGCCGCCGAAGTTGACGACGTTGAGCAGGTCGATGTCCTCCTGCAGCTCCTCGTCGGTCAGTTCGAGTCGCTGGCGCAGGTCGCTGGCCCGCAATCGCTCCTCGCCTTTGGCCGATTCGATCAGCAGGCCGGCGAGGGTGACCAGGCGAGCGAAGCGCTCGGGCCGAATCGCGGCCTCGCCGCGGCCATTGGAGCGGGTCCGCTTCGGCACCTCGCGCAGCGGCCGGTCGACGATCTCGGCCGGCTCGAAGCCGTTGTGGTGACGGTCGTGGAGCAGGCCAAGGCGACTCTCGGCTTCCTCGCGCAGCTCGTCCGGCGCCAGGACCTGGGCGTTCTGGCGCCAGCGCAGCACCCAGGCGATCAGCTCGCGCGGCGAGGCATAGTCGGTCTCGAAGACCGAGCCTTTGCCCGGCGCGCCGTCGGACTTCTTCGCCGCGCGCAGCTCGCCGAAAGCGCCGAAGTCGCGCTCGATCAGCCAGGCGATGCGGTCGCGGACGAAGATCTTCGCCGTGCCGCGGATCTCACCCAGCTGCCAGTCGGCGCGCTGGCCGTAGTCGCGGCGGTCGAAGTTCTCCGGCGGCGAAAAGTCGTGCTCGGCCTTGGAGGCGTAGCCGACCTTGCCCTGGATTCGCGAGAGGCGGAAGACGCGCACCGCCTCGCGCTCGTGGGCGTAGCCGATCAAATAGAACTGGCCGCCACGGAAGACGAGGTGGAAGGGGTCGACCTTGCGCTTTTCGGTCTCGTCGCGCTCCATCGTGTAATAGGTGAACTCGATCGTCTTGCGACGCGAGATCGCGGTCTCGATCTTGGAGAGGCGCTGGGAGAGGTCGCGGCCGCCGGCCGAGGCCGTCATCGCCATCTCGACCGGCGCGCGCTCGCCCTCCTTGAGCGGGTTCGGATGCCCCCAGGCGACCTGCTGCAGGGCGAGCCTCAAGGGCTCGGCGTAGGCGAATTCGCCTTCGGAGAGCAAGGAGAGCGCCGTGCTCAGCGCCGCCAGCTCATCGTCGGAGAACTTGATCGCGTCGAGGTAGAAGTTCTCCGGCGGCAGCGAGTAGAGCTCGGCCTCGAAGAATCCCTCGCCCGGCTTCTCGACCCCGAGCTGGATGCCGAGGCTCTCCAGCTCGGCCCGGTCCGCGTAGAAGCGCCGCGCGAAGGCGTCATCGTTCATGTCGCTATAGCCCTCAACCTCGCGCTTGATCTCGAGCGCCGAAACCGGCCTCCCCTGAGCCATCAGGAACGAGATCAGCGAGAGCTGACGGATCAGCTTCTCGGTGTCCTTTGCCACGGCTCGCAGGATAGTGTGCGACCGCCTCCATGGACCTCCTGCGCAACCTCTTCGGCAACGTGACTTCGGGCATTATCCGGCTTGCAGTTGCGGCTGGAGTGCTCTTCCTCTGCTACCTCTTCATCGTCAAGCCGGTCTTGAAGACGACCAGCGAAGTGACCGACAAGGCCTTCAAGTCCTCAGGCCTGGACGAAATCAGCAAGACGATCGAGAGCGTCAACGTCCAGGTCCGCCGTCAGATCCACCACTCCTTCGAGGTGACCAAGCGCAGCGGCGGTCACCCGCAGAGGCTGATCGACTGCATTAAGCACGCCAACGGCGACGTCAAAAAGATCGAACGCTGCACGCGGCGCTTCTGACGGGGCCGTCAGGCGGCGCGCTGGCCGAAGTACGCCGAGCCCGATAGGGCTCGGTCGAAGCCTGACCATGACTCGCCGGCGGGGAGCTGGCGCTCAAGGCGGTCGAAACTGCCGAGGCGGCCGCCGAGGTTGTCGATCATGTGGACGAGGACTGCCTCACGGGTGGCGGGGACAACCGGCGAGCCGTGTTCGAGCGAGCCGTGGTGGGCGAGAATGATGTGCAGGACGGCCTGGGCGAGGTCGGGTTCGAAGCCCGGGATCTCCTCAATCTGGCGGCGCACCTTGTAGTAGCCGAGCGGAATCTCGCCCTGCAGGCGACCGGCGTCGGTGAGGTTGATCGCTAGCGGGTCGTCGTTGTAGGCCTCGGTCTTGCCGATGTCGTGCAGGAGGGCACCGGTCACAGCTACGTCGCGGTCGATGCCGGGGAAGAAAGCGGCGGCGGCGCTGACCGCCTGGGCGACCGAGACCGTGTGCTCGAGCAGGCCGTGGCGGTAAGCCTGGTGGTAGACCTTCGCCGCCGGCGCGTCGCGAAAGCGCGCCCAGATCTCCGAGTCCTCCCCGAAGAAGCGGTCAAGCAAGTAGCGCAGCTGCGGGTGCTGAACCGTCGCCAGCAGCTCGCGCAGGTCGGTCTCGAGCCGCTCGAAGGAGACCTCCGACTCCGCGGCGAGGTCCTCGGCGCAGTACTCGTCCGCAGTGGCCTCGCGCAAGCCGGTCAGCTTGATCTTCGAGCCCCAACGCTCGCTGACCTCGAAGTGGCCGCCGACATGTACCGGCGTGCCCGGAACCGCAATCGCGTAGAGCGCCTCGGCGTCCTCCCAGCAGACCGCCTCGCAGCCGCCGCTGGCGTCGCCGAGGGTTAGCCGCAACCAGGGCTCGCCGTTGCGCTTGCGCCGCAGCTCGCGGCCGCGAACCGCGTAGACGCCGCCGACCCGCTGGCCGTCCTGCAGCTCTCCGAGCGGCACCCTGGCCGCGATGAGCGTCTCGGTGAGAGCTTGCTGCTCCATCCTGAATCCAAAGTAGTGGGACCAGCGGACGAGTCAGTGAGTTCGTGTTTCGTCCCGGTATGCGAGACAAAACACGAACTCACCGGAGACGCGCCTAGAGCGCGGAGCCCAGCCAGTGACCGACCGCGATCGCGGCGAAGCCGACGATGAGGGAAAGGCCGAGGTTGAGCCAGACGAGGTGCGTGTGGCCGGCGTCGGCGAGCCGGTGTGAGTCCAGCATCCAGGTGGAGAAGGTGGTGAACGAGCCGATCCCGCCGCCGGCGACGATCACCAGCGCCTCGCCTTCGAGGGCGGCGCCGGCGACGAGGCCGAGCGCCAGCGTGCCGGCGAGGTTGATCGCCAGCACGCCGAGTGGAAACGGGTGATCGGTTCGCGCGGCGAAGGCCGAGTCGATCAGGAAGCGGGCCGCGGCGGCCACGCCGCCGAGCAGGCCGACGGCGACCCAGCCGACGGCGCTCACCGGGCCACCCGCGGGCGGTGCTCGAGCGCGATCCCGGCGCGGACGCAGAAGAAGCCCGCGAGCAGGGTCGCGCCGAGGTAGGCAGCGGCAATCGCGACGTGGCCGCCGTCGATCATTTCGAACAGCTCGAGCTGGACCGTGGAGAAGGTGGTCAGGGTGCCGCAGATCCCGGTAGTGAGGAACGGATGCGCGAGGCCGTCCTCGGGGTGGTCGCGCAGCCGGGCGAAGAAATAGCCGAGCAGCAGGGCGCCGGCCATGTTCGCGGCGAAGGTCCCCCAGGGCCAGCCGCCCGGGCCGTGCGGCGTCGCTTGGGCCAGACCGACCCGGGCCAGCGCCCCGAGCACTCCCCCAAGATAGATAGCCACCAAGCGGCGGCAGTCGAATTGCCTGGCCTGCATCGCGGGTCCTCCTATCAGCGTCGATGGGACGTTGGTAGGGACCGTCAGCGGACCAAATCCGCGCTTATGAAGGAGCGAGCCCCATCGCTCAAGTTTCGAATTTTAGAGAGCTGAGCCGAAAAGCCTCTTCATTGAAAATTTTCAATGAATGCTGATAGGGTCCAGCTGTGGCCGACCTCCCCGTGATCGAGTGCTGCACACCGCTGGCCGGGTCTTCGCTATCCGACGAGCGGGCGGTCGAGCTGGAGGCGGTCATGAAAGCGCTCGCCGACCGCCACCGGCTGCGGATCGTCAACCTGCTGCTGCGCGCCGGTGGCGAACCGGTCTGCGTCTGCGAGGTGAAGCCGTTGCTCGGCCTCTCACAGGGCACGGTTAGCTACCACCTGAAGCAGCTGCTGGAGGCCGGCGTGATCACGCGCAAGAGGCGCGGCACCTACAGCTACTTCAGCCTCGTGCCGGGAGCGCTCGACTCGGTCCGCGAGGTCTTCTCCACCCCGCAGCGAGTCGCGATCCCGGCGCAACCCGGCGCCAAGCGCGTCGCCTGCTGCTGAGCATGGACGGGCGTCCCGACCTTCGCCGCCGCGCCGCCGCCGAGGCCTTCGGCGCCTTCGCCCTCGTCTTCGCCGGCTGCGGCGCGATCGTCACCGACACCGTGCACGCGGGCGTGCTCGGCGCGGTCGGCGTCTCGCTCGTCTTCGGCCTGGTGATCATGGCGATGGTCTACGCCACCGGCCACCTCTCCGGCGCCCACCTCAACCCGGCGGTGACGCTCGCCTTCGCCCTCACCCGCCACCTCCCCAGGCGCGAGGCTCTCGCCTATATCGTCGCCCAGATCACCGGCGCGCTCGCCGCGGCGGCGCTGCTGCTGGCGGTCTGGCCGAGCCAGCCGGCCGCGCTCGGGACGACCCTGCCCAGCGTCGGCACCGGCAGCGCCCTCGTCTATGAGGCGGTGCTGACCGCCTTCTTGATGTTCGTGATCATGGCCGTGGCCACCGACACCCGCGCAGTCGGGGCCGGCGCGGCAATCGCGATCGGCGGCACGGTCGGCCTCGACGCCCTCTTTGGCGGCGCGATCACCGGCGCCTCGATGAACCCGGCCCGCTCGATCGGTCCCGCCCTCGTCTCCGGCGAACTGCACGATCTCTGGATCTACATCGCCGCCCCGATCGCCGGCGCGGCCCTCGGCGCCCTCGCCTACCAGCTGGTCAGAGGCGCCGCCGGTGCGCCGGCGGCCGAGGAGGCCTGATGGCGCGCGTCCTCTTCGTCTGCCTCCACAACGCCGGCCGCTCGCAGATCAGCGAGGCGCTCTTCGCGCGCGCCGCGGCGGGGCGGCACGAAGGGCGCTCAGCCGGGACCGAACCGGGCGAGCGCGTCCACCCCGAGGTGGTCGAGGCGATGCGCGAGCTCGGCATTGATCTGGCCGCCCGCATCCCCCACAAGCTCTCCCGGGCAGACGCCGAGTGGGCCGACGTAGTGGTGACGATGGGCTGCGGTGACGAGTGCCCGTACATCCCCGGCAAGCGCTACCTCGACTGGGATCTGGCGGACCCGAAGGGCCGCCCGATCGAGGAAGTCCGCGCCACCCGCGACGAGATCGAGCGCCGCGTGGTCGAGCTGCTCGGCGAGCTGGACGACTGAGCGCCGCTCAAGGGGCGATGCGAGACGCGATCTGCTGCCGCAGCTCGGACAGCTCCGCGACCAGGCCGACGTGGTCGAGCCGCTCTGCGATCAGGTCCCATTCGTCCGGCTCACAGCTCTCCAGGTAGAGGCTGTCTGCTTCCTCGGGGTGCCCCTGCTGCTCTGCGATTAGGGCGCGCAGGACTCCGGCACGACGTCTGAAGCCGATATCGCGATCCTCGCTTCCCTCTCGCACCAGGGCATAGAGGCGATCCGCCTCTTCGAGGTCATCGCGGTGGTGGACGTTGCCCAGCATCAGCGCCGCGGCCGGGTTGTCTTCAACATGCGGTCGCAGCAGTTCCTCCGCCAAATCGATCTCATCCAGCTCCGCGAGCGTCTGGAGAAGGTTGAAGGCGGCGGTTCGACTACCTCGCGCGACCGCCAGGACCAACACCGGCTTGGCCTTGGTGAAGGACCCGTGCTGCATCAACATGTAGCCGTAGTTGTTGGCCGCGACCATGCTCCCGTTGTCGATCGCCTGCTGGAAATAGGGCTCGGCCAGATCGTCCTGCTTGAGCCGACGCATGAGCATCGCCAGGCGGGTGGCCGCGACTCGCTTCTCCCTGGTGTCGGGCTCGCTTTTCTCCAGGGCACGTTCGAAAGCGGACTGTGCCGGGGAGAGGCCGATGCCCTCCCGCTCGTGCAGCTCAAGAGCGCGCGCGCCGATTGCCACGGCCTCGCCGGCACCGGCCTCCGCGATCGCGAGGTTCCAGGCTGCCTGCTTCACCTTTTCCGGGGACGACTTCGTGAGCCACTCAACGATGTGGTCCGGCACCGAGTAAGCCGGCGCCGGCGAGCCGTGCGAGTGAAGCAGGCGCGCGCCGGCGCCATCGGCGGCGTTCGCCCACGCGATGCTGGCCTCCAGGACACCCTCGGCCACCGCGCCGCGGAGATAGTGGACGTGTAGCTCTTGAAGCACGTCCTTCGGGATTGGGTTGGGCATCCCCGTGCGCTGCCAGTCTGCCGTGGCGCGGACGGTTGTGGTCTCCTCGTCGCGGCCGGCGAGATAGCGATCGCGGAGCGCCGACGCCGCTACGAAGTGCGCGCCGATCGACGCCCCGAACTGCTCATCCGGGTAGAGCTCCGCCGCGCGCCCCTGCTCGGCGACGCTGGCCCGTTCCACCCGAACCTCCGTAGCGGATTTGAGCACCTCGGCGGCCTCGTATGTGGTCCCAGCGTCGCCGTCGGCTTTGACAGTCAGGCTCCAGGCCGTGTCTTCGATCGTGCCGACGATCTTCAGATCGCCGCGAGCAAGGAGCTCGTCACGGACAGCCGTGTCGAAAGTCCCCGCCCGTACGTAGCCGTCGATCTTGTCTAGCCAAAGGATCGCAGGGCCGCGCGGGAGCAGGTCGACGTTCTCGGCGATGTCGGCGACCGCCGCCTTCTTGCGCGCGGCAAAGAGCAGCGGGTCGTCGCAGCGCAGGATCGCCTCGAAGGCAGAGCGCGACTTGCCCGCCTTCGAAGCGCCGCGCACGACCACGAAGTGGTCGCTGCCCAGCGCCCGGTCGAGCTCATCGTCAGCGTCGCGCGGTATGTAAGGCTGGCGATCGCCGTTCTCGTCTGCCTTTTTGGTGACGATGCTCGAGCGGTCGATCCCGAGGTCGTGGCGATCGCAATTACTGGCCCTCTTCGGCGGGTGATGAACGAGTGCCTCCTTCAGTCGGGCTCGTCGCCCCCACCTCTCGCGACGGACTTTGTCGACGATCGTGGCCCCGGTGCCGACCACCCCGGCCCCAACCAGCGCAAAAGCAGCCACGGGGGGCAGCAGAGCCGTCAGTGCTGCGGCCGCGCCCCCGACGGCGACGAGCATCGGTCCGGCCGCGGCCGGACCGTACTCCTTCAGTGCCCGCAGCCTCTTCATCGGCGCTGCCAAACTAACACACCACTAAATAATTTCTGGCGCATTGAGTCGCATTCCGTCAACACCTTGGATATGGCAGAGTCCGCCCGGATGAGGCTGTGTCGCTTCGCAGCAGAATCGGGTGCACCCGCGCTCGGGGTCGTCGAGGACGCAGAGGTCGCCGACCTCTCGGCCTCGGGCCTCCCTGCCGAGCCCGCAGCTGCCCTCGGTGGGGCCGGGTGGTCGGAGATCGAGCGGGCCGCTGCGAGTGCCGCCCGTCTGCCGCTCGCCGAGGTGCGCCTGCTCGCCCCCACCGCGCCGCGCAAGTACCTCGGAATCGCGCTCAACTACGCCGAGCACATCGCCGAGATGGGGATGGCGGCGCCCGAGGTGCCGGTCTTCTTCAACAAGCAGGTGACCTGCGTCGTCGGTCCGGGGGCCGATGTCCACATGCCAAAAGTCTCCACTCTGCTCGACTACGAGGCCGAGCTGGCGATCGTGATCGGCAAG
>Ga0157302_10000045_pt1 | contig 20321 bp, 13 predicted proteins | sample NitcycUS103311B2_FD_108381 | JGI IMG/M metagenome (GOLD analysis project Ga0157302, IMG submission 108381) | Soil microbial communities from Arlington Agricultural Research Station in Wisconsin, USA - Nitrogen cycling UWRJ-S103-311B-2 | ecosystem: Environmental > Terrestrial > Soil >... | reverse complement strand
TCGCGAGCGCTCTAGCGCCGTCCGCAGGCGCACCGTCGCCTGCGAATCAGACTCGCCGTCCGGAAAAACCTGCGCGTTGCCTCCGTTGCCGGGTGGATCAATAGAAGCCACCACGAACTCCCTTGGCACTGAACCCGTACATGTTGATTACTTCCTAGGGTTCGTACGATAAGCAAAATGTCCTCGACGATGCAAGGGCATTTGCGTCGAATCCCGTCCTTGCGCCTAGCCCGTTTGGGGGATATACAAGGTGTTTTATACGTGGAGGACTGTACTCCGCGGCCAGATCCACGGCCGTGAAGCTGGCAGCGATCTGTCGATTCACCCCGACCGCTGCTGGCTCATGCAATTGCCGGCGAGCCCCCTAGGTCCTCTCCCGACGGATTCAGGGGGCCGGAAAAGTGGTGACCGACGCAGTGCGCTGAAATCCACATGACGAGAGGGAGCCCTATTCACGTGACCCACCACTCCCTAGTTGGACCCTGCTGCTTGCCTGCCGCTATTTGAGATCAACGCTACGAGCAAAGGTGACCTTCTATGCCATACGCATCGAGGGCGAGCTCGATCTACTTCGATCCTCGCATCGCGGATCTCGTGATCAATAACCTGGACGAAGTACTTTCTCTTCGAGCTAAGGGTAAGGAAGTCATCGTCACCCTGCTATCGACGTCCCAGCGTCCAGTTAAAGCGTGCCCAGCAATTCCTTGCCTCAAGTCCGCGACTCGATGGTCGATGCACACTCAATCGCTTCTCTCACCTACGCAAGGACTCTTATGTCGCTTCGCCCTCGTCTTTTGCTGACCTCCGTGATCCTCACCGCTGCGTTTACCGCGATCAGTGTCGCGCCCGCCGTTGCCGTGAGCGTGTCGTCAACTACCGCCTCGGTGCAAGCAACCGGCGCGAAAAGCGCTGCTCGCCCCGGCAACCATGTGCGGCATGCCTGGCCCGCTAAGAAAGCGCACCGTCCGAAGAGGGCGATCACGCGGTGGCTGGCCCGCCAGGTCGGCCCGCGCAAGCCGGTCTCATGCTCAAAGCGCTCCGGAAGGGCACGCAGCAGCTGTGTCGCCCGTCACCGCAAGGGACATGCATCGGCCTCCTCCGTGGTTCCGATCACGATGCGCGCCCCCGCGGCGCGGCCCGGAACGAAGTCCTCACAGAGCGAGAAGGTCGCGCTTCGCCTTTCGACCGGCCAACGGATCACATCACTGCAGCTGATCCGCTCGTTCGACATACCCATTGACGATCCGTCCTACGAACGCCTGCTCAACTGGTCCTGGACCTATGACTCCGCGGTCGCGGCCACCGCGTTCGCCTCCGTCGGCCTCCAAGATCAGGCCGGTCGCCTGCTCGACCAGCTGGCGGCCCTGCAGCGCAAGGACGGCTCGATCGAATTCGCCTTCGACGTCCAGACCGGCGAAAGCAGCGGCACCGTCCGCGCCGGCCCGGTCGCATTCGACGCGATCGCTTTCAGCGACTACGACTCCAGCTTCGGCAGCACGCTCTATCTCGACAGCGCCCGGCGCGCCGTCGATTATCTCCTCTCCCTGCGCGGCGACGACGGTCTTGTGCGCGGTGGCCCAGACGTCAAGTGGGTATCGACCCAGCACAACATTCTCACCCTGATCGCGCTGATGACCCTCTCCCAACAACTGGAAGAACAGGGAGACGAAGGCACTGCGGCCAGCTACCGGGAGGCCGCGGCGGGAATCGTCAAGGGCATCGACTCGCTGCTCATCGTTCGCGATGGTGGGCTCGCGCACTTCCGCCAGGGCGTCGGCGACGAAGTCGTCCCGCTCGACACCCAGGCCCTCGGCGTCATCTACGCCCGCTTCATCGGCGACGACGACCTCGCCAAGCAGGTCTATGAGTACGCCCAGCAGAACTTCGCTATCGGCGAGCGCTCGATCGCCCTCTCAGACGATAGGGCGAGCTACAACATGACCTACGAAGCCAGCGGGCCGTTCAACGGCTACCGCCCCTACATCGGCAAGGGGGCGCCTGACGTCCTCTGGTTCGAGGGGACCGCGGAGATGCGCTTTGCATCGAGCTTCCTCGGCCAGCCGACCGAAGCACTCGACGCCAGCATGAGCTCCTGGTGGGACATAACCCGCAAGCAGAACCTCGCCCCGCTCGGCGCCGACCGCACCATCACCGACAGCCCGTACAACGAGTACCACGTCTGGCCGACCGCATCCGCCGGCGCCTGGACGGTCCTCAGCGGAGCAGCGCAGGACACCGCCTGGGCGGATCCGGCGGCGGCCAGTGAACAGGCAGTACTCGAACTGCTGCGCTGATTTCGCCAGCCCGGACGTTCGTTACGCAAACCACGCCTGGGAGAACTCGGAAGTCAAGTCGAGACCCCACTCGACGATGAACTGAAGGATGATGGAACCCTTTCAGACCGACACCCCCCCGACAGGAACCCACCCGAGACGGTGGGCTCCTGTCGTGATCGGGGCATTCCTCGGGCTCGGTCTTCTTGCCCTGGTCGCGGAGATCGTGCTTGTGGTGGCAGGCTCTGACTCCGGAGACGTCACCCTAAGAAATTGCCTGGTGACTGCGGCCGTGTTCACCGCCGCTGTAGTCACGTTGCTCGCTGGGGTCAGCCGTCCGGCCGGAGCCCGAGGGGCCTGGCTCATGCTAGGCCTCGGCATTCTCAGCCAGGCCTTCGGTTTTCTCATCTTCTTCTTCTTCCAGAAGACCCTGACGACGTTCCCGAGCGCGGCGGACATCTTCTGGCTCGGCTTTTACCCCTTTGCCATTGCGGCCATCGCCCTGCTCATACGGCGACGGCGCCCATCCGAGCGGCTCGGCGTCTCGCTGGATGCAGCGATCGTCGCGACGGCGGTCGCCGCGGTTGGCTACGAGCTGGTCTTCAACGGATTGATCAACCCCAGCGTGGCCTCGGATGTCGTCGGCGGGCAACTCTCCTACTCGATCCTCGACTTCGCGATCCTGGTGATGCTGGTCTTCGTCTGCGCGCCGAGCCGCGCCAGAGTCGGCAAGGCCTTCATCGCCCTGGCGGCTGGCCTGCTCATGCTGCTGGCAAGTGACGTCCTCGTCGTGAGAGAGATCTCCAACGGCGCCTACGCCCCCGGAACGCTGCTCGATGCCGGCTGGCCCGCTGCGATGCTGCTGCTGGCCCTGTCCTCACGCTTCGGGACCCACCTCGAGGCCGCCAGCGCCCTGCGGGGACGAGCCCTCTTCGGCGCGATCGTGGTCGCCTTCATCGCCGCCTTCGGGCTCTTGATCTTGGAGACGCTCGGCGATCGCAGCCCGATCGTTATCGCGCTGGCGGCCTTGGTTCCCTGTCTGATTCTGGTCCGCCTCGTCGCCTCGGTCCAGGCGAACGAGCGCCTGGCAAAGGACAACGAGGGGATCATCAGCGCCGCCGGAGAGGGCATTTTCCGCGTTGATCCCGAGGGCCGGATCACCTATGCAAATCCGGCGGCGCTCGAGATGCTGGGCTACTCGGCAGAGGAGGTGCTCGGGCAGCGCTCGCACGGGCTGCTCCATCACACCCGCGCCAACGGAGCGCAGTACCCGGCGTCGGAGTGCGCGGCGGCCAAGTCGCTGACCGAGGGAGCGACCCGCCGCATCACCGACGAGCTCTTCTGGCGCAAGGACGGCAGCAGCCTCGCGGTTGACTACACCAGCACGCCCATCCGCGAGGGCGGGCGGATAGTCGGCGTGGTCACGGTCTTCGATGATGTCACCCACCAGCGCCAGATGAAGGAGCAGCTGCGCCATCAGGCCGATCACGACAGCCTTACCGGCCTCTTCAACCGGCGTCGCTTCGAGGCGGAGGTCTCGAACCAGATCGCCTACGCCCAGCGCTACTCGCGCCCCGGCGCCCTGCTGTTGATGGACCTCGACACCTTCAAGTTCGTCAACGACTCCTACGGGCACCCGAGTGGCGATCAGGTCCTCAGCGACGTCGGGGCCAGCCTCGGCGCCACGGTGCGGGAGACGGATGTGGTCGCCCGGATCGGCGGCGACGAGTTCGCCGTGCTGCTGCGAGAGGCCACTGAGCTCGAGGCGATCGCGGTAGCAAAGAAATTGATCGCCGCGACCAGGGCCGGGTCAAAGCCGACTGTGGGCGCCAGCATCGGAATCGCACCCTTCGACGGCGAGGACGAGAAGACGCCGGACGAGCTCCTGGTCGCCGCCGACATCGCGCTTTACGAGGCCAAGGAGATGGGCGGGGGGAGCACCGTTCTCTACACCGGCCAAAGCAGCCAGGCCCTCACCTGGGTGGAGCAGATTCGCGGCGCTCTCGACGAGGATCGGCTGATCGTCTACTCGCAGCCAATAGTCGACCTGAAAACTGGCCAAGTGGCCCGCGAAGAGCTGCTGGTGAGAATGGTCGACCGCCATGGCGACAGGATCCCCCCGGCCTCCTTCCTGCCGGCGGCGGAGCGGTTCGGGCTGATCCACGAAATCGACCTGCTCGTCCTCACCAGGGCGATCGAGCTGGTCAAGAAAGGGGTCGCCGTCGCCGTCAACGTCTCAGTCCGCACACTCACCGACCCGCGCTACCTCGCCGCGCTTGAACGGACGCTGAATGCCGGAGCGGATCCCGCTCGCTTCGACTTCGAGATCACCGAGACCGCGGCGGTGGCGAACATGAACGACGCACAGGAGTTCGCGCGCCGGATCCGTGAGCTTGGCTGCAGCCTCTCCCTCGATGACTTCGGCACCGGCTTCAGCTCTTTCACCTACCTCAAGCACATCCCGGCGCAATACCTGAAGATCGACATCGAGTTCATCCGCGAACTGGAGAAGAACCCGGCCGATCAGCAACTGGTGCAGGCAATCGTCTCGATCGCCCACGGGTTCGGCCAAAAAACGGTCGCCGAGGGCGTGGAGGATGCCGCCACCCTGGCGACGGTCCGCAAACTCGGCGTCGATTACGCCCAGGGCTTCCACCTCGGCCGTCCCGAGTCAACCGAAGGAGACGATGCTCAAGTCGAGCGGCTTGTCGAGGTCTCCCAACCGGCCGGTGCCCGACCGACAGCGCAGACACGAGGAGGTGGATGAAGGTGAAGATCCTGGTTGCGGAGGACTCTCCAACGGTTCGCCGGTTGGTCTGCACACGCCTCACCGCGGACGGATACGAGGTAATCGAGGCCCATGACGGTGAGCAAGCCCTCGCCCTGGCACTCTCCGAGCAGCCGGCGGCTCTCGTGCTTGACAAGGTGATGCCCAAGCTGGACGGCTTCGAGGTCGTGCGGCGGCTGCGGGAGCACGATCAGGCCAAGGCGGTCCCAATCGTGATGCTGACCGAGCACACCGCCGAGGAGGACGTCCTCGGCGGCCTCAGCCTTGGCGTCGACGAGTACATGCCGAAGCCCTTCAGTCCCCGCGAGCTCTCGGTCAGGCTCGGGCGGATCTTGGCCCGCTCGGAGCAGGGCCGATGACCCAGCTCCTCGCCTGGGTCGCGATCGCGATGACGACTGCCTTCGTCGCTCTCGTTGCGTGGATCGTGATCGGCCGTTTCCTCGCTGACCGGATGCGCAAGCGGGAGCTATTCCTGCGCCCCACGATCGAGGCGGCGATTGCCGAATACCTCGCCGCTGAGGACCCCGAGCCGGTGCGGCTTCCAGCGACCAAGGCCACATACGACCTCTTGCGAATGGTGGCGCTGGAGACCATGGCGGAGCTGAGCGGCAGAGAGCGCGATCGCCTCGTCGCCCTGCTCGAGCGGCTCGGGATCGTCGCCGCCACCGCCGCGGGGCTGGGCTCTCGCCGGCGCCGTGTACGGCGTTTCGCCGCCGAGGCCCTGCGGCAGATCGCCAGCGAGGAGACCGTGCGGTCTCTCACGGTCGGCCTCGGCGACCGCGACCTCGACACCAGCCTCACCTGCGCCGCGGCGCTCGCCGAGCTCTCCGACGAGACCTGTGCCCCAGCGATCCTGGCCCTTGCCGACGGCGCCGCCGTCGACCGGCCGGGGGCGGTCGCCGCGATCCTGATCACGCTCGGGCGCAGCCATCCCGCGACGATCGGCGCCGCGCTCGCGCCTGATCGCTCGCTCGAGCTGCGTCGCCTTGCCGCGGCCGTCGCCGGCGAGCTTCGCCTCGCCGAGCACGTCGGGCCCCTGCGTGAAGCGCTGCGAAGCGGCGACGACGAGCTGGTGGCGCGCGCGGCGAGAGGGCTTGGAGCGATCGGCGACGTCGAGGAAGTCGAGCAGCTGCTGGGGCTGGCGGAGGCCGAGAATCGCTCCTGGTTCGTTCGCATCGCGGCAACCGACGCCCTTGGCGCGATCGGAGACCCGCGAGCAGTCGAGCCGCTCGAGCGCGAGCTCCACTCCGAGGGCTGGTTGCTCCAGGCGAAGGCGGCCAAGGCCCTGCGGATGCTGGGCGCGAAAGGTGAACAAGCGCTGCGACGCGCGCTCACCTCCCCCACCACGACCGTACAGGACCACGCAAGGGTGGCTTTGGAGCGATGACGATCTACATCTACTTCGTCACCGCCTACTTCGTCGTCTTCGCCGCGTTCCATGCCTGGCTGCTGGCGATGGCAGCGATTGAGACCAGGCGCCACACCGGCCGGCTGCGCGAGACGAGCCTGCGGCGCACGATCCGCTCCCCCCTCACGCCGCCGATCTCGATCCTCGTCCCCGCCTTCAACGAGGCCGCGGGCATCGCCGACAGCGTTCGCTCACTGCTCGCGCTCGAGTACCCCGCCTTCGAGATCATCGTCGTCAGCGACGGCTCCAGCGACGGGACGATCGAGAAGCTGGTCGAGGACTTCGACCTGGAGGAGCTGAGACGGCCGGTCCCCCCCTTCGTCTCGCACCAGCCGATCCGCGGTGTCTACGGTCCGCGGGGTCAGCTCAATCTCCTCGTCCTCGACAAGGAGAACGGCGGCAAGGCGGACGCGCTCAACGCCGGGATGAACTTCGCCGAGTACCCGCTGGTCTGCGCGATCGACGCCGACTCGGTGCTGGAGCAGGACGCCCTGGTCAAGGCGGCGATGCCGTTCCTCGACGACCCGGTCGGGACCGTCGCCACCGGCGGCCTGGTCCGGGTCGCCAACGGTTGTCGCGTCGAGCAGGGACGGATGATGGAGGCGGGACTGCCACGGAAAGCCCTGCCGATGTTCCAGGTCGTTGAGTACCTGCGAGCCTTCTTCGGAGCCCGCACTGGCTGGAGCGCGGTCAACGGGCTGCTGATCGTCTCGGGCGCCTTCGGCCTGTTCCGCAAAGACGCTGTCGTCGCGGCGGGCGGCTGGAGCATCGAGACGGTGGGAGAGGACATGGAGCTGGTCGTGCGCCTGCACCAGACGATGCGCGATCTCAAGCGCCCCTGCCGGATCGTCTACGTGCCGGATCCGGTCTGCTGGACGGAGGCGCCGGAGAGCGCCCGGGTCCTGCGCAGGCAGCGGCGGCGTTGGCAACGGGGCAGCGCCGAAACGCTTCTGATGCACCCGCGGATGCTGGCCAATCCCCGCTACCGGGCGGCCGGCGTGTTGGGGATGCCGTCACTGGTTCTCTTCGAGCTGCTCGGGCCTGCGGTCGAGCTTTCCGGCTACCTCGTCGCGCTCGTCGCGCTCCTGACCGGAGGACTGGGGGGCGAGTCCTTCGTGCTCTTCCTGGCGATCTCGGTGCTCTACGGGCTGATCCTCTCCTTCGGCGCGATCGCGATCGAGGACGCGAGCTTCGGCCGCCATCCCGGCTGGGACCAGCTCGGCAGGATCATGCTCTTCGCCACCCTGGAGAACGCCGGCTACCGGCAGCTCGGCCACGTCTGGCGGCTGGAGGGCTTCTGGCAGCTCGTGCGCAAAGGTGAGTGGGGCGCGATGGAGCGAACGGGCTTTGTGAAGCCCGAGCCCGAGGCTATGCTCGGCGATGAGGTGGGCTTGCGTTGACCTCGAATATGAAACTCAGTCTGAAACATCCGGCTACGCGGCTCATCGCGCTGATCGGTTTGGTAGTTCTCCTCTTCACGATCGCGCTCGGGGTTTCGATCTGGCGCTACGGAGCATCCCGGGACTCCGACCGCAGGGCGATCGAGGAGACCCAGGGGCAGGTCCTCGCGCATCAGTTGCGAACGGCGATCGCCGAGGAGGTGGGCCTGGTCGACGCCTATGGTGGCGACAAGGACCCAGCCGATCTTCGCGATTTAAGGAAGATCAAAAACGATCTTCGCGGGGAGGCGCAAGCTTTGAAGGCGCACCTGCTGGACGAGGGCGAGGGCGATGAGATCAATGCGGTCGACTCGGTGATCCTGGGCCAGAAGCGCCTGGAAGCGATCTTTGCGGAGAGGATCGTGCCGGTGGCGGGAACCCCTGCCTTCGATACTGGAGTGAAGCCGTTCGCCGCCGAGGCGAGCAAAGTCGCGCGCGAGGTTGATCTCCTCGTCGCCTCCGCCCAACAGGATGCCCGCGACGCGGCGGTGCAGGCCGACGACGATGCTGACAGCGCCGAACTCATCGCGATCCTCGCCGGACTGCTGGCGATCCTGGCCGGGATCGCCACCGCCGTCTACGCGAGACAGTTGATCGGCCGCCTCTTCGGCCGCATCGAGGGGCAGTTCGCCCAACTGAAGACGATCAGAGCCACTGCCGACTCCCTGACCGAGGTCGCCAACGAGATGCTCGCCGCCACCACCGAGGTCTCAACGGCTACCAACGAGCAGTCTGCTGCAGTTGCCGAGGTCGCCGCGACGACCGAGGAGCTCCAGGCCACCGCCACCTCGATTGCCGATAACGCGAAGGCGGGCTCTGCGGCCGTCGACCAGACCGGGGACACGATGAGGGAGATGCAGGAGCAGGTCGAGGCGATCTCGGAGCGCTCCGTGGCCCTGGGCGGGCGCAGCCAGAAGATCGGTGAGGTGCTGACGCTGATCAACGAGATCGCCGAGCAGACCAACCTGCTTGCCCTCAACGCCGCGATCGAGGCAGCGCGGGCCGGAGAGGCGGGGCGAGGATTCTCAGTCGTGGCAAGCGAGGTGCGCAAGCTGGCAGAGCGCTCGATCCGCTCCAGCGACGAGATCCGCGAGATCATCACCGCGGTCCAGGACGAGACCAACGCGACGATCATGGCGACCGAGCAGGGCACCAAACAGGCCCGCGAGGTGGGTGAGCTGATGGGCTCCACGGCCGACGTCCTCGCCGAGAGCTTGCGCGCCACCCAACAGCAGAAGGAGGCCGCCGAGCAGGTCTCCTCGGCAATGGTCCAGATCCGTGTCGCCGCCGAGCATCTCGCCGCCGAGCAGCATCAGCGCGCGGAGACGGCGGAGCGCGTGACCAAGGCGGTGGCAGAGCTCGACGAGAAGCTCGCCGAGTTCGCCGAGATCGCCGCGGACGGGCGAGGCGACGAGCGGTCATGAGCGGTGTTCACGTTCGCGTGCGCGCGGGCGGAGAGCACTATGCGCTCCCGGTAGCGGGAGTTCGCGAGGTGGCCACGCTGGGATACCTGACTCCGGTGCCGGGCGCGCCCCGCGCTGTTCTCGGAGTGTGGAACCTGCGGGGGGACGTGATGGCTGTGATCGACCTCGCTGCGCTGCTGGGACTCCAATCCGGGGCGCAGGATCGGGTCGTCGTGGTTGAGGACCGCGACCGCCGGGCCGGACTCGCAGTCGAATCCCTGGTCGACGTCGGCTCCGTGCCGGCCTCGGTCGACCCGGTCGAGTCCGAGCACTTGCTGGGAGCTGTCCTGATCGACCGAACGCCGGTCGGCATCCTCGACCTCGGCGTCGTCCTCGCTGCACCCAGCCTGGAGGGGCGATGAACGAAATCGATCCCGAGACCCTTGAGATCGCCCGCGAAGAGGCAACCGACTGCTTGGAGCGGATCGAGCGCAACTTGCTGGCGCTGGAGGGTGGGGGCGAGAATCCGGACCTGATCGATGCCATGTTCCGCGATGCGCACTCGGTCAAGGGCGCCGCAGGCATGGTCGGGTGGCGAGAGGTCGCCTCGATCGCGCACGGGATGGAGGACCGCCTCGAGCAGGCGCGAGAGCGGGGCAGCGTGGCGGCTGAGCTGATCGACGCTCTGCTGAAGGCCACCGACGAGCTGCGCCAGGCGGTCGACTCGGCAAGCGGACAACCAGAGAAGCCTGAGACGGAGGCCCCCGCGACGCCCCCCGCACCCACCGGGGAGCTCCATCGCACGATGCGGGTGCCCGCCCACAAGGTGGACCGCATGCTCGACGCGATCGGTGAGACCGCGCTCCATCACCGCCGCCTCGAGCACATCGTCGGCGAGCACATCGCCATTGCCGGAGACGACGTGGCCGAGGAGGAGCTCGATCGCGGCGAGCGATTGCTCGATGAGCTACAGGACTCGGTAGTCGAGATGCGCACCCTGCCGCTCAGCTCGATCACGGCGCCCTTCCCGCGTGCCGTTCGTGACCTCGCGGTGGCAGAGGGCAAGGAGGTGGAGCTGGCGATCAGCGGCGCCGAGACGCAGCTCGATCGGGTGATTCTCGAGGGGATCGCGGATCCGATCACGCACCTACTGCGAAACGCAGTGGCACACGGAGTCGAGGATCCAGGCCAACGCGAGCAGGCCGGAAAGCCGCGCCGCGGAGCGGTAGAGCTGCGAGCCGAGCAGCGCGGTGGCATGGTCGCCATCTCTGTCTCCGATGACGGTCGCGGCGTGTCGCCTGAGCTGCTCGAACGAGCAAACGAGTTGGGCTCCCTCGCCGAGGTCCTCGCCACGGCCGGCTTCTCCACCGCCGTCGAGGTCGACAACCTGGCCGGCCGCGGAGTCGGCCTCGACGCGGTGAAGAGTCACGTCGAGGCGCTCGGGGGCAGCATCGAGGTCCTCAGCGAACCGGGGCGCGGAATGGAGGTGGTCCTGCTGCTGCCGATCACCTTGGCCCTGCTCCACGTCCTGCTGTGCGAACGCGGAGGCCAGCCTTTCGGAGTGCCGGTTTCGAGCATTCGGGAGATTGTCAGCGTCGGGGAGACCGCGTCGCTGGGAGGCCGGCCCTCTTTGGAGCACCGGGGTGAGGCGATCCCCCTGGGCGATCTTGCCGAGATGGTGGGCACCACGGCGGCAGCCTTGCCGAAGGCTCCGCCGGCGATGATCCTTACCTCCTCGACCCGCGCCGTCGCTGTCGCCTGCGATCGCCTCCTCGGCGACCGGGAGCTGGTCGTCAAGAGCCTCGGGCCGATGCTGGCGAGTGTTGCCGGCTACCTGGGAGCAGGCATCCTCGGTGACGGCCGCGTGGCCCTGATCCTGGACCCAAATCGGCTTCTGGAGATGCCGCCTCTGGGCTCTTCGCTCCTCGCCACCTCCGAGAAGAAGCGTGGGCCGAAGAAGGTGCTCGTGGTCGATGACCAGTTCAGCGTCCGTGAGCTGCAGCGAAGCATCCTCGAGGCTGCCGGTTACCGTGTCGAGGCCGCGCGGCACGGACGAGAGGCGATGCTGCGTCTTGCCGCTGACCCCAGCGTGGACATCGTCCTTACCGACGTGCAGATGCCCGAGATGGACGGGCTCGAACTGCTCAAGGCGATTCGCGAGGACCCCGTGCATGCTTCGCTGCCGGTGGTGATCGTCACTTCCAAGCAGGGAGAGGAGGACAAGCGGCGCGGGGCCGAGGGGGGCGCCGACGCCTACATCGTCAAGAAAGACTTCAACCAGCAGGCTCTGCTCGAGACGATCGCGCGACTGGTCGGTCCATAGAGGTGGCGACGCGAGCTCGGCAGATTGTCATTTGCGAGCGCTCGGCGGGCCAGGCGCGAGCCCTGGCCCGGTTCCTCGAGCGTGACTCCGACATTGATGTCATCGCTGTCTGCGGCGACTCGAGTGAGCTGCTGAAGAGGCTCGACGAGCTCGAGCCGGATCTCGTCGCGCTCGATCTGGAGACCATCGGAGTGGGCGCAGCATCGACGATCGAGCAGATCATGCGCGCGAGACCGGTGCCGATCCTGATCCTCGGTGGCCGCGAAGGAGAGGATTCCGAGCGCGTTGCGGAGGCGCTGGCGGCGGGAGCACTCGAGGCATTGCCGCGGGAGAAGCTATGCCTTGACGAGCCCGAGGGCATCTGGGCAACCGCCCTGCGCAGTCGCGTCAAGCGCCTCGCCAGCCTTCAACTGAAACGCCGGGACGCCAAAAAGCATGGTGCGTCGACCCCGCCGCGAGCCTGGCGCAAGCCGGGGACGGTCTACCGGGCGATAGGCATAGGCGCCTCCGTCGGCGGACCGCCGGCTCTGGCGGCCGTTCTCGGCGGCCTTCCCCGTGACTTTCCCCTCCCCGTGCTCGTCGTCCAGCACATGGCCGCCGGCTTCGGCGAGGGGCTCGCGAAGTGGCTCGACGAGAACACCTCGATCTCGGTTCGCCTCGCCGTCGACGGAGCCCCGTTGCAGGCCGGGGTTTGGATCGCCCCCGATGACGCCCACCTGCGCCTCGAGCCCTCGATGCGACTCTCTCTCGACCGCAAGACACGCCAGGGAGCGCACCGGCCTTCGCTCGATGTGCTCTTCGAGAGCCTGGCTTCCTCAGCCGGCGAGGGGGCGGTCGGCGTGGTCCTCACCGGGATGGGCCGCGACGGCGCCAAAGGCATTCTGGAGTTGCGCGAGGCCGGAGGCCTGACGATCGCCCAGGACGAGGAGTCCTCTGCGGTGTTCGGCATGCCCGGCGCGGCGATCGAGGTGGGCGTCGACCTGGTCCTCCCCCTTGAAGAGCTGGCGCCGAAGCTGACAACGCTGCGCGCGCAGAGCGTTGCGCGATGAGCGAGGCGTTGGCAAGGGTTGCCGAGCTGGTTCGGCGGGAGACCGGGATAATCGTCAAGGAGGCGCAGCTTCCCGCGCTGGCGGCGGCGTTGGGACGAATCGCTCCTGGCATGGACGCGGAGCGATTCGTCGCGGAGAGCTCCAATTCAGGGGAAGGCACGGCTCTCCTCAGCCGCCTCGTCAATGAGGTCACGGTCCAGGAGACCTACTTCTTCCGTGAGCTTCGCGAGCTGCAGGCGATTGACTGGCAACGGCTTCTGGAGGGCGCTCGGGAAGGCGGCTTGGGCGTAGTGAGGGTATGGGTGGCCGCCTGCGCGACGGGTGAGGAGGCCTACTCCCTGGCGATCCTCGCCAGCGAGGCGCTTGGCGGGGAGGGAACTCCGGTGCGGATCCTCGCCACCGACATCTCCACCGCGGCCCTGGAGCGAGCTGCTGCCGGTGCGGACTATTCGGAGCGCTCGGTTCGCAACCTGCCTTCGCACCTTCGGCAGCGGTACTTCACTCAGGGGAAGGGCCGCTATCGCGTCCGCGACAGCATCAAGTCGCTGGTCCGCTTTCGTCATCACAACCTGATCAGCGACCCATCGCCGCCTCCCGGCGAGGTCTCCTTTGACGTGATTGCCTGCCGCAACGTCCTCATCTACTTCGACCTCGCGACGGCGGAGCCGGTGATCTGGTCCCTCGAGTCGGCGCTGCGACCGGAGGGCTATCTGATTCTCGGAGCCGCAGACCGTCTTACCGGCATGGCCGGAGGGCTTAAGAGCATCGGCTCAGATCACTCCCCCGTCGAGCGCCGTCGCCGAAAGCCTCGAACAGTCAAGCAACCCTTGAGGCGTCCCCTCGGGCTCGAGCGGGCGCCCCGGCGACGCGCCGAGGACGAGGTCGAAGAGGCATTGCTGGCCGCCGACACGGGTGATCTAGACAGAGCCATCGAGATCATCGACGGGGTACTGGCGAAGAACCCTCTGCTGGCTGATGCCTATTTCGTCCGTGGCCTGGTCGAGCTTGGTCGCAGAGACGCGCCGAAGGCTGCGGCATCGCTTCGCCGGGCTCTATATCTGGACCCGTCATTTGGTCTCGCCGCATTCGAGCTCGGCCGCGCTCACGATGCGGAAGGGGACGCGAGGGCCGCACGCAGGTCTTACGAGCAAGCCCTGCGAACGCTCGATCCCGCGGATGAGCGCCACCGGGTGATCCTCGACCAAATCGGCCTGGAAGACGTGATCGCCGCCTGCCGTGCTCGGCTTCGATCGAACGAGGGGGCGAAGTCGCGGTGAAGGTCCTCGCTGTCGATGACTCGGCTGCCTATCGGCGGCTGCTCGAGAAAGCGGTGAGTGGCCTCGGCCACGACTGCATCGCGGCCGAGGACGGGATTCGCGCCTGGGAGCTCTTCCAAAGCGGTGGCGTCGACGTCGTGATCAGTAACTGGATGATGCCCGGAATGGAAGGCGACGAGCTGTGCCGGAGGATTCGGAGCTCCGATCACCCATACGCCTATTTCATCCTCTTCACGGCCCGGGAGGGCAAGAGGAACATCATGCACGGCATGGAGGCCGGGGCCGACGATTACCTGGCGAAGCCGCTCGACGAGGACGAGTTGGAGGCAGGCCTTGTCGCTGCCGAGAGGATTACCAGCCTCTATCGCAAGCTCGCCGAGCAGCAGGGCGAGCTGGAGCAGCTCAACCGAGATCTCTACGACCAGTCGCGCCAAGACGCGCTGACGGGGGTCGGGAACCGACTGCGAATGCAGGAGGACCTCGAGACCACCGAGGGCAACGTCGGGCGCTACGGCCAGGGCTATGCCGTAGCCCTCTGCGATGTCGATCACTTCAAGGCTTACAACGATAGTTGTGGCCATCCCGCCGGGGACGAGGTCCTTCGTTCGGTTGCCGCCGCCCTGCGACAGACCTGCAGGAAAGGAGACGCCGTCTATCGCTACGGAGGCGAGGAGCTGCTTGTCCTGCTCCCCGGGCAGAGCCTGGAGCTGGCGGCTGCGGCGGCCGAGCGCATGCGACGCGCGGTGGAGGAGCTGGAGGTTCCACACCCGCGGGGTGAGCCGTCGGCCGTCGTGACGATCAGCGTTGGGGTTGCGGTACGGGACCTCGATCAGAAAGGCGAGGTCGAGAAGGTGCTTGGGGAAGCGGATGAGGCTCTGTACAGAGCTAAGGGCGAGGGTCGCAACCGGGTGGTCGTTCACGGTCCAGAAAAACAAGCTCATGCTGGCTAATGCCGAGTCGCTTCCGACAACGCGTCGAAGAGATCGCTTACTGACCCAAGGTGATTGCGAACCAGTTCGTAGAGCCCGTCGCGCTGCTCGCGGTTGATCATGATCGTGGTGGCGGGCACTGGCGCCCTCCTCTCGGTGGGGCACCGAAGCCGGTCCCGATGCTGCCCCGGCGAGGCAACGGCAGTACCGTTTCTGATGCATCGAAGTCCAGCTTCGGTGCCGGCCCCGGGGTGTTTGCGCCCCGCCGGGGCACTTTGCTTATGTCGGCGCGGCGACCGTAGCGGCGTCAGGCGAAAGCGAGCCAGAATCGGGCGAAATCGCCGCTAATCGCCGCGCATCGGCGTCATTCAGGCACTAGTGCCTGAAATGGAGGCGATATGCGGGGGTGGTTTGATTTTCCGAACGCGCCCCCTGAACGACGAAAGCCCGCTGTAGAGCGGGCTTTCGCGAAAAGCGGCTGAAGGGATTCGAACCCTCGACCTTCTGCATGGCAATTAGTCCCATCTCCGAGACCAGCGGGTATTGAATACCACCACTTGCAGGGGTTTCGCAGCGGCATGGCAGACGGCCGCGATCAGCAATACGCGCGGATATGCGCCGATATGCAGCGATTTGGGAACTTCGGCACAGAAGTGCCCAAAGCGTGAGGGGTCGGTTCGATGTCCCGTCGGGGCGGCAAATTGGTCGACGGCCCGAGCTCAATTCGCTCCGCTCAGAATTTTTCCGTTCTCGAACCTAGCCAATACCAGGCCGGCCAACAACCGCGGGCCGGGACCGGCGGCTTCGCTGGCTACCTGGGCGGATCGAGGTGCAGCATGCCGCGCCCGTGTTCACGCGGGTTGTAGCCGTCGATCCCGTGCGGGTAGGACAACAACTCGAGCTCGGCGATCAGCTTCGCCAGGGAGAGCGAGCGGCCACTGTGGACGTCCGCCAGACCGGCGAGAAGCGCAAGCGAGCGATCGGCGACCGGACGCGCCAGCAACCGACTCCTCACCAGCTTGACGGCGGCGTCAAACTCCGAATCGGGCGGCGGCTGCCGGTCGCGGAACGAACCCATCGCGCAGGCCATGAGACCGGCCGCGATCGCGTTGGCGACCGACGTTCCGGCCTGCGGCCTATTACCCATGCGAACGAAGGGAACTGGATCCGAGAGGCCGTCGAACGAGCCACCCGGAGCCATCCACCAAGCGTGGGGATCGTCGCCCGCCTTGACCCCGTAGCGGCTGCCCGCCGAGCGCGCGCCGCTCTCGCTGCAGGCGCCGATCGCAACGACGGTCTCGAAGCGGGCTGGGATCGCGATCGTGTCGATTCGTTCTGCCGGTTCCCGCGGGTCGTAATTCCCGGTCGGGAAGATGGCGGGCGGTTGGTCGGCGTAGGAGACCCGCGAGCGGAATAGAGAGTCGAAGACGTTGTCCCGACCGCGACCGTCCTTCGACCTTCCGCCCCCCGGAGCCGCCAGACTGGCGACGATCAGGTCGGCATCCTGCTCGGAGATCAAGACATCAAGGAACGCCCAGAACCCGTCGGGGGAGTATGCATCGCCGACCGACAGGGTCGTGATTTCCGCGCCAGTGGCGATGTCGGCGACGATCGCGGTGACGAGCGTGGCGTGACCGTGCGTTATCGACAAAGAAGATGGATCGAGGATCGTGACGTCGGCATCAGCAGGCAGATACTGCTCGTCAGGCCGATCAAGGTCGACGATCAGGATCTTTACACCCTCGGCGCTGGCGTCGTCGACGCCGATGCGCCTCTTGGCCTCTTCGTAGGCCTGGGTGAATTTGATTTCGCCCGGAGGGTCGGGCGGGCGGGCGGATGCGATCGTCGGCGAAGTAACGGCGAGAACGCCGTACCGCCCGCGCGGGAGGCCGTATTTCCAAGCCGCCACGTCGAGCGCCCATATCGCGTCATCCTCCGCTCCCTGCGCGATGAGGAGCCGCACGTAGGTGCGGCTGAGGCCCCGGCCCTTGCGCTTGATCGCGCGCTCGTCTGTGACTTTCAACTCCCAGCGCGCCATCGCGCCTTCGACCGTCTTGAACATCGCTGCGATCGCATCCGCCTGCCCACCGCCCCTTCCCATCGTCGCGGGGTGGATGACGATCAGCTCTCCGCGGGCGTGGCTTCGGGCTTCTTGGCGGAGCCGGCCTCGCAGCCCGTTCACGGCGGAGCGAAACAGGGCGATGGAGACGACGCCTGCCATCGCGATCGCGGCGAGCACCCGCCGCCACTGGCTTACGTGAGCGCTCACGTCGCCGCCTTCTGCTCAGGCGGGTCGCCCGGCCGGGCGCCGAGCTGGCGGACGGTCGCGACAATCGGGTCGACCACCGTCGAGGCCGCGTAGCCCCAGACGAACGCCGCGGCATAGTCGGTCCACGAGCCTCCCCACGCCTTGCCCGTATAGAGAACTGCTAGGCCGCTCAGCACGCCCACCGCGAGCGTCACCAGGATCACTGCGGATTCACCGACCGGATACGTCGCGCCGCTCAGCAACCGGGTCGTGCGCCGTGCCAGCGCCAGCGGCAACGCCACCAGATCGGACGCCGCGGCAGCCGCAGCCTGGGGTTGCATTCCCTCCCGCCTGACGCGCCCGGTCGGCTCCGGCAGCCGGGAGGCCAGCATCGCTCCGCGTTCGATTACCGGCCCGACCGCGCCCGGGACCTTGGTGCTGTCCGCCAGCCCGGCGAGGGTGGCGCTCGCCTGCCGCTCGTACTGGCGGGCGCGGACGAGGAGGGCGCGATCCTCGGGCTCCTCTATCCCGTCGCCTGTCCCCCGCGCTGTCAGGTGGGAGGCGAGCCGCTCGAGGTCGTCGACGACGTCGAGCGCGTCGAGCAGCGCGACCGCCTCGCTGCAGCGCCGGCCAAGCTCGGCCGCGTCGACCGGCAGGTCGTCGGCGGCGACTATCAGCAAGGCTCGCTCGACGAGAAGCGGGGCGCGGGTCACGTAGTAGGGCTGCTCCTGGACGCGGGCGTGCGCGGCGGCGAAGGCGCCCGGCATTGCCGGCCACTTCTCGATCAGCTCGGCAAGCTCGGCGATCCGCACCCTGATCTTCTCGCGCTCGGCCGCCATGAAGTCCTTCGGCCACGGCAGCTTGCGCAACAGTCGCGGCCGCCGCGTCGCGATCTCGTCCAGCCGCCGCCGCAGGCTTTCGGCCTCCACCGCGACCGCCGGCTCCAGCTCGTACGCCTCCCACGGCATCTCGATCGCCGTGGCGAGGTACCGGGCGTCCGCCTTCGCGGCCTGCTTCGCCAGCTTCCCCAACCAGCGCTTCTGCTGCCACCACCAGCGCTGGTCGATCCGCCCCTGGGTGGCGATTGCCGCCAGGATCCCAAGGAGGATGAAGATGACCGGCCACCAGATCGATACGGTGCGGCGAATTTCCAGCTCGATGCTGGCCGTGCCCACCTCGAGCTTGCCTTTGTAGGTCCCGGGGCCGAAGCTCCCGGCCTCAAGCAGTAGCGAGCCGCCCTCGCACCTCGAGTTGATCGAGACCGTCTCGTCGCCGCTGACGAGAACCGTGCTCGGATTCCCCAGCGCCGCGCAGCCGCCGGCCGAGGACAGGGGAATGGGCGGATCGAGCTTGCCGCCGCCCTTGAATGTCGGTATCCCCTTAACCGAGGTGATCTTCCAGCTATCCACCTCGGGGGTGGGGACCGGGACCACGAGCTGGCGGCGCGCGACGACCGTCCTTGAGCCCGCGGTGGCGACCAGCGTCAACCATCCCGACCGGCCGGCGGCAAGCTTCGCCGGCGGCCTGAGCCGTAGCCGCAGCCGCCCCGCCGGGAGGATCGCCGTTTTCTCCGACAGCGGCTCGAACTCGCCACCGACTTCGACAGCGACCGGAATCCCGACTGCCTCGCCGCCCCCAGCCCCCGGAGGATCGAGCGAAGCGCTCGCCTCGATCTGGAACGCCACCCCGCGGTCGTTGAAGACCGTCACAGAAGCGACACTGCCCGGAGCGAGCCTGACTGGCTTGTCCGAGTCGAAGTGGACCGCGGGCTGAGTTTCCTGGGCAACCGCGCCAGCCGCGCCCCAGGCGCAGGCCAGCGCAAAGAGGGCACAGCACTTGAGTAGCGCGCGAGCGAATCCTGCCATCTGCTTCTCCTCCCTAACGCGGAGTCCGCAACCCGCCTTTCTCCGGGGCTCAGATCCGATTTAGATGCCTATCTAATCGCACAATCTGCGGGCGAGGCGAACCTGAACCCCTTGACTAACCTCGATCCACCGCGCCCGCAAGGGGGCAGTTCAGCTTTACCTCGGGTGGCTCGTTTGGTCCACGTTAACCAAAATTTATGGCCAGATCTTTGCGGCAGCAAGCTTCCCCAGAGTCTCCAACTCATCGAAACCGTAGTTTGCGTGAGGGTCAAATCCCGAGAATACGACTCCTCGTCCCCATGCACACACAGGGTCACGGTCATGGCACAAGTGGACGGTCTTTGCCGCTACCGACGGCGCCCAAACATAGGACGTGTCCATGAGAATCGAGAAAATTCCATGCGCATGCGTTGCGGCGCCACCAAACATTTCCTCCTCTCCATCTCGGTACCGTGCGGGGTCTGCGACTAGGGCGATGGCATCAACATACTGCGCGGATCCGGTACCGCTGCGCAATGCCATGTGAATCGCCAGCGCACCTTGGGAATAACCGGATACCACGATTTTCTCACCGGTCGATCCACAGCGTTGATGCTCACGGATGATGGTATCTGCGAGTGCCCTAGCCCCGTCATACATCGAGTCGAAGAAGTAGCCTGACCGATAGTTATTAATGTTGTCTGCGGGGGCAGCTGGGTAGCGAATACCAATGAAGCGAATCCGCGAGAAAGGAGTTCCATTAGGTACATGGTCGTTGAAATAGTCTTCAAAGCCCTGGGCGACGATAGGAATCCGCTCTCCCATGTTCTCTAGCTCATCGGTGCTGTAAGACGAATTCTGCGGCGACTCACCCGATCCCCTCAAGCCGATAAATAGTATGTCCCTGCACTCAGACTGGTCGGGTTGCGAAGTGGTGGGTGAATCATCTGGCGGTATCGGCGGTGGCACATAACCGACCCATGGAATAACCAAAACGCTAGGACTCACCGCTGGTCCAGTCCCAAGCGGCGAGGGACCAGATGGGGTGCCCCAGTCGACATGCGATGCATCCACCGACGTATTAGCGTTGACTCCGAATTCACTGTGCAGTATTGATCCATGGATTTCGGCCCAGCTTGCTTCGTCAACTTGAAGGGCCGTATTTGCATACCGAATTGACGTCCCGCTTAGGATCCCTTCACCCCCTCCACTGACGGAGATGCCGCCCCAGTCGCCGGCCACCGGCGCGGTGGCGTTGCCGTCGCCGTTGGTGTCGCCGCCGATCGTGTCGTCGCGCCAGGAGGTGAAGGTGACCGGGCTGGCGCCGGTGCCGTTGGCTT
>Ga0157302_10000044_pt1 | contig 20813 bp, 19 predicted proteins | sample NitcycUS103311B2_FD_108381 | JGI IMG/M metagenome (GOLD analysis project Ga0157302, IMG submission 108381) | Soil microbial communities from Arlington Agricultural Research Station in Wisconsin, USA - Nitrogen cycling UWRJ-S103-311B-2 | ecosystem: Environmental > Terrestrial > Soil >... | reverse complement strand
TGCCCTGGACGCCCTGGCGCAGCACGTCGTCGGCGACCTGGAAGGCCTCGACCATCGAGGTCTGCTGGTCGAGCACCTCGAGCAGGCGGTCGTTGGGGACGACGATCAGCGTGTCGACCTCCGACGCCAGTTCCTCGATGCCCTTGTTGGCCTGATTGCCGCGGCGGCTGCCCTCGAAGCTGAATGGCTTGGTGACGATGCCGACGGTGAGCGCGCCGACCTCGCGAGCCAAGCGGGCGATAACCGGGGCGGCCCCGGTGCCCGTACCGCCGCCGGCGCCGCAGGCAACAAAGACCATGTCGGAGCCCTTGAGCAGGCGCTTGATCTTGTCCTGTTCCTCGAAGGCCGAGCGGTGGCCGAGCTCGGGATCGGCGCCGGCGCCAAGGCCGCGCGTCGCCTCCTCGCCGATGTGGACGGTGACGTCGGCCATGCAGAGCTGCAACGACTGAAGATCCGTATTGACGGCCATGAACTCAACTCCGGGAATCCGCGCCTCAACCATCCGGTTGACCGCGTTGACGCCGCCGCCGCCGACGCCGACGACCCGAATAACAGGCTGGTGCGGCTCGCCACTACCGGGCGGCTCATACTCAGGCTCCTCCCGCCCATAACGAGGAGCTTCCACAATCGGCTCAACCTCACGCCGCCCATAGCTGGGCTCCTCGGAGAAAACCCTTTTAAGCCTCTCCGGAGGCGTCTCCTGAGAACCTTCTAGAGTCGGCTCCGCTGGCTCAGCGGGACGATCTTCAGGCGCACCTTCCGCGGGGGGCGTCGAGGGTGGGACGTCGCCCGCAGCTTGCGAGGACGACGGGTCGCCCTCGGCGACAGGACCCGCGGCCGAGCGCTCTGAACCCTCGTCCGGGGCGTCCTCAGAAGTCGAACGAAAAAGGTCCGACAAGGGACCCTCGCGCATGCTGGCTCGTTTACTGCGCCGACTCATTGTTCGCCAGAACCTCCTTCGCCAACTCGCGGTAGTAGTTCGCGGCGCTGCTGCCGGAATCGTACTTGAGCACGCTGGCTCCCTTTACGGGCGCCTCGGCGAATTTGATCGCCTTGCGGATTCTGGATTTGAAGACGAGGTCGCCGAAGTTCTCTTCGAGGATCTCCACCGCCTCCTTGGCGTGGACGGTCCGGGCATCGAGCATGGTCGGCAGGATGCCCTCGATCTTCACGTCGGGATTGAGGTTCTCCTGGATCATCTTCAGCGTGTTCTGGAGCTGAACCAGTCCACGCATTGACAAATACTCGCACTGAACGGGGACGATCACCTTGTTTGCCGCGGTCAGCGCGTTGATCGTCAGCAGGCCAAGGCTGGGCGGCGTATCAATGCAGACGAAGTCGTAATAGCCGGAGACTTCTTTCAGCGCCTTCTCCAACGAGCGCTCGCGGCCGATCTTGGTGCTCATCGCGATCTCGGCCCCAGCCAGATCAATCGACGCGACAGCGATGTCGATCTCGCGCTCGACGATGATCTCGCTGATCGGCATGTCGTTGACTAGCACGTCGTAGAGGCTTTTCTCCACCTTGTCCGGATCGATTCCCTGGCTCATCGTCAGGTTCCCCTGCGGATCGAGGTCGATGCAGAGCACCTTGTAGCCGGACTCGGCGAAGGCAACGGCAAGGTTCAAGGTAGTGGTGGTCTTGGCGACCCCACCCTTCTGGTTGGCAAAGGCAATGACATCGGCGTGCTTGACCGGCGTCTCCTCCTCGACCCGCTCAACCACCACCTCGTGCCGAGAAGGCGCCAACAGGTCCCGAGGCATAAACCGCTCAGGCCCCTCACTCGCCGGCTCAGCTACCTCGGCGACAGTCGCCGCTGCGCTTGGTCCCGCAGAAGCTTCAGCCACTGGAGCGGTCGGACCCACCTCGCTGCTGACCCGCGCCTCTGGGTCAACGTCGATCCGCTCATCCGCGGGTGGCGTCGAGGATGGGACGTCGCCCGCAGCTTGCGAGGACGACGGGTCATCCTCGGCGACAGGACCCGCGGGCGGGCGCTCGGAATCTTCGTCGTCCCAGCGCTGCTCGTCATTAGTAACCTCGTCGTCCCAGCGCTCCTCCCGCTCAGGAACCACTTCCTCCATCCGCTGCAACTCCTCAACAATCGGATGCGGCTCTTCAACAGCGACGGGCTTGGACTTGTTCTTGCGGCTAAGGAATCCCATTGCGCGGGTATTCGCATGACCGCCCTCTTTTCCTGCCGCCCTGAGAAATTGCTAGGAATCACCCGGTAACCGATCTACTCGACAAGCGCGTGGTCTTCGTCACCGGCAAGGGCGGCGTCGGCAAGACCACGGTCGCGGTCGCCCTCGGCCTGCGCGCCGCCGCCGAAGGCAAGCGGACGATCGTCTGCGAGGTATCGGCGCAGGAGAACGCCTCGCGGATCTTCGAGCACACCGAAATCGGCTTCCACGAGGTCGAGGTGGCGGAGAACCTCTGGTCGATCTCGATCGACCCGGACGAGTCGATGCGCGAGTACGTGTTGCTGCAGCTCAAGGTGCGGGCGATGCGCGACATGCTCTTCCGCAGCCGCATCTTCAACTACCTCGCCGCCGCCACGCCGGGCCTGAAAGAGCTGGTGACGATCGGCAAGATCTGGGAGCTGGCCCAGCTCGACCGCAAGGTCAAGAGCGCCCGCAAGTACGACCTGGTGATCGTCGACGCACCCGCCACGGGTCACGGAATCGGCTTCCTGCAGACGCCACGCACCTTTGCCGCGATCGCCCGCGTCGGACCGATCCACTCCCAGGCCCAGCAGCTCGACCGGCTGATCACCGACCAGGAGCACACCGGCGTCGCGATCGTCGCTCTGCCGGAGGAGATGCCGGTCAACGAGTCAGCGGCGCTTGAGCATGACCTGCGCGAGGAGGTCGGCGTCGCCGTCGACCGCGTCTACATGAACGGCCTCTATCCCGAGCGTTTCTCCAACCAGGAGGCTGAGCAGCTGGCCGAGCTCTCCGCTGGCGAGGAGGGGGCGATGCGGGCGGCGGCGCGGGCGGCGCTCTCCGAGCACAACCGCGCTCGTTCGCAGCGAGCCCAGCTCGCCCGCCTGCGACGACGGGTCGAGGCCCCGGTGAAGACGTTGCCTTTCCTCTTCGAGCCGGACCTCGGCGTCGAAGCAGCCGGACAGCTGGCGAAGAGGCTCGGCTGATGCCCGCCGTCGGCGAGATCCTCGAGGGCAAGGACATCTGCATCTGCGCCGGCTCGGGGGGGGTCGGCAAGACGACTACCTCGGCGGCGATTGCGCTGGGGATGGCGGCCCGCGGCCTCAAGGTCTGCGTGCTGACGATCGACCCGGCGAAGCGGCTGGCCGACTCGCTCGGCCTGAAGGAGCTGGGCAACGAGGCGCGGCAGGTCGACCCGAAGCTCTTCGCCGCTCAGGGAGTCGAGATCGAAGGCGAGCTCTGGGCGATGATGCTCGACGCCAAGGCGACTTTCGACGAGCTGGTCGCGCGGCAGGCGCCCGACGAGGAGTCGCGCGACCGGGTCCTGAACAACCGCATCTACCAGCAGATCTCCAACGCCCTCGCCGGCTCGCAGGAGTACATGGCGATGGAGAAGCTCTTCGAGCTACACACCGAGGGCCGCTTCGACCTACTGGTTCTTGACACGCCGCCGACCCGCAACGCGCTCGACTTCCTCGACGCGCCGAAACGTCTCACCCAGTTCATCGAAGGCCGCTCGCTGCGCGTCTTCATGAAGCCGACCGGGATCGCGGCACGCGTCGCCGGGCGCGGCGCTTCGGTCGCCCTCGGCGTAATGAAGCGGATCGTCGGCTTCGACCTGCTTGCCGACCTGGCCGAGTTCTTCAACGCCTTCAGCGGCATGGTCGACGGCTTCCAGGCCCGGGCCAAGCGGGTCAACAGCCTGCTCGGCGACAGCCGCACCTGCTTCCTCGTTGTCTGCGGCCCACAGGGGGAGCCAGTCGACGAGGCCGTCTACTTCCACCGCAAGCTGGTCGAGGCGAAACTGCCCTTCGGCGGCGTCATTGTCAACAAGGTCCACTACCCGACCGAGAAGCTGCGCGGCGACGGCGACGACCTGCCAGCGGCTCTAAGCGAGAAGCTTGGCGACGAGGACCTGGGACGGCGGGTAGCGGAGAACTTCGCCGACTACCAAGCCCTGGCCGAGCGCGACACCGGCAACATCGCGCGCCTCGCCAAGGAGTTGCGGACCAAGGGCGTGATCCGGGTCCCCTATCTAGACGAGGACGTCCACGATCTCGCCGGCCTGGCCGAGATCAACCGCTACCTCTTCGCCAGCAGCGAGGAGCGGATTGAGATAGCCGCCGGCCGGGCTTAAGGCCGCCTATTTCCCGTCCCAGTTGCCGACAACCGGGATCGAGCCGACGCTCCCTCGGATGAAGATGTAGTCGGAGGATCCGGGCGCGAGCGAGTTGCTCAAGTGCCAGCTTTGATCCCAGGGGTAGTAGGCGCCGGTGGAGTCGCGGCCGTCGCCGTCCCAGTCGCCCACTACGGGAATCGAGTTGGCGGCGCCGCGAGAAAAGATGTAGTCGGAAGATCCGGGCGCGAGCGAGTTGCTCAGGTGCCAACCCGCGGGTTCCGGCTCGTAGAAGCCGGTGGAGTCGCGGCCGTCGCCGTCCCAGTCGCCCACCACCGGGATGACTCCCGCCTTGCCTCGGGCGAATATGTAGTCGGAGGATCCGGGCGCTAGAGCGTTGCTCAGATGCCAGCCGGCCGGCCCGGGGTCATAGAAGCCGGTCGAGTCGCGGCCGTCGCCGTCCCAGTCGCCCACTACGGGAATCGCGCCAGCCTGACCGCGAGCGAAGATGTAGTCCGACGATCCCGGAGCAAGGGCGTTGCTCAGGTGCCAGCCGGCGGGGCCAGGCTCGTAGAAGCCGGTTGAGTCGCCGAAGCCACTCGGTGCCTGGGTGGGCGTCGATTTGGGTTTTGGCGTCGCTTTGGGCTTGGGTTTCGCCTTGGGCTTGATGTCCTTGATGTGGATGTAGCTGAAGAGCGCCTTCGACACTTTGCGCTCCGAGTAGCGCCCGGTGTTGGCGCGGTTGTACTCCTCGATCGTCACGGTTCCGTTCGAGTTGACCGACTCGACCCAGGCGACGTGCCCCATCGAGCCTGCGTCCGTCTGGGCTACGGCACCGACCGCAGGCGTGCCGTTTACGGGGATTTTCAGGCTGCGCGCGACGTTGTCCCAGTATTTCGCGTGACTCCATTTAGGGCCGCGGTAGTAGTCGTTGAAAGCGACGTGATTGCGGCTGTTGAGGCGCCAGGCGACAAACGACGTGCACTCCCGGTTGTAGAACTTCCAGGGGTCGTAGACCGCGTCCTTGGCCTTCGACTTCAGCTTCGAGGGGTAGTCATCGACGCCGGCGGCCGCGATCGGCGCCGTGAAGGCAAGCACCAGGAGCACCACGATCGACCCCAGGGCCGGCAGGGCCCGTCGAGCTTGACTCGAAACCGCCAGTTTGCTCAGGACATTCGTCGCCACGAGGGGCGGATCGTACCCCAATGCTGATCGCTAGCCAGCCTGCCCGTAGTGGTCGTACTTAAGCTCGCCGACCTCCCAGTCAGCGTCCTCGGGCACCGGGAATAGGTGGCGCACGCGGGGGGTGTCGATCCGCTCGCGGTGTTCAAGGTCCCCCTCGATCGCGGGGAAGTCGAGGGTGCTGTCGGGCGCCTCGACCTCCTCCAACCAGGGGGTCGCGGTGATGCGGATCTCGTCCTCGCCAGGAATCGGCTCAAGGATGCGCGTTGACTGCCCCTCGTGCTCGTCCTCCGGCTCATGGTGCGCGGCGTGATCTGACGTCACTGTCTCCTCCACCTCTCCTGTGTCGGGTGTCTCCCAGTCTGTCTGCATGCCGACGATCGCCCCATCGCCGGCCTCGAGGCCGGTCGCGATCAGGGTCTCGTCGGCGGCGGTGTTGAGATCGGCGCTGAGCTCGCCGAGGGCGGCGTCGCGGAGGATCCGGCGCACTCCCTCCTCGACCCAGGTGGCCAGGGCGAGGCCGGGCGTCGCGGGGGCGCCGTTCATCAGCGAGCGCTCCAGCTCAAGCGCATGCTCGATCTGCTCGCGGGCCTCGATCCGGCCGAAGGTCTGATCGGCGATCAGCGCCGAGGCGCGCATCGGCAGCGAGGCGCCGACCGGGCCATGACCGTCGAGCACAGCACGCAGAGCCAAAAGATGGTCGCTGAGGCCCTCCAGGGCGGAGTCGCGTCCGCAGCCCAGCTCGAAGCGTCCGACCGCCCAGGCGAGGGCGCCGTCGGGATCGGGGCGGGCCTCAAGCGTGCCGGCGAACTCGGCCAATTGAATCGCCTCCTCCTCGCTCAGCTCATAGCCGCCGGGGCGCGTTGCCGGGGCACCGGTGGCGATACGGGCCCAGCGCTCCTCGCCGGTCGGCGCGAAGGCGTGGGGACCGAGGCCGACGCTGCCTGCCTTGAAGAGGTGCATGACGCTGATCAGCTCGCGCAGCTGCTGCAGCGCGGCTTCGGCGCTCTCGCTGCCCTCGCCCTGCTCGGCGACGGCAAGGAATTGTGGTTCCCAGGCAGCGCGACCCATGCCGCCACTGAGCTTCGCCTCAGCCGGGGCCTCGATCGCGTCGGCGCGGACGATCTGCACGCCGTGGGTGAGCTGCAGGCGGGGCAGCGACGTCCGCAGCCCAACCAGCGGCGCGATCAGCACGTCGGCCTCCTCGACCCCGCGGGTCTCGGCCTCGAGCACGGTGAGCGCGTTGCGCAGGCGCTCGTGATCGAGCGAAAGTTCGGTTGATCCGTCCCAGAGCCTGGCGAGGAAAACGGTCAGCATCAGCGCGGCGCGCTCGCCGGGATCACTCGGGACTGGCTCGCCGCGAGCTTCCAGATAGGCGGGGGCAATGCCGGCGGCGGCGACCGCGTCGCGGGCCGAGCCGAAGGCATCGAGCCCACGCAGCTCGGCTTCCCTTTCGCGCACGTACTCCGAGGTCAGCGGCCGGTAGCTGTAGAAGAGCGAGTCGTCGCCGCTGTCGGCGTCGACGTCAAAGGGGATCTGGTCGCCGCCAGCGACGAGCGCGCTGAGCCGGATAGCCGCCTCGGAGGCAAGGCGGGTCAGGGCATCGTTGACCAGTCGATCACGCACGCCCCAGGCTTCCGCTCCACGCTCGGCGCTCCTGCGCCTGCATGGACGCTTGCAGCGAGCGAACCCGCGAAACCTCGTTAATGCGCCAACAAGGCGTAAGAACGAGGTATCGTGAGCTAGGCGGGGGCTGGAGTGCGCTCGGCCGCGGCGGGTGCCTCTTCGAAGAGCCAGCGGGTGCCGTAGCGGCGCATGTCCTCAACCAGCGGCACCAGCGCCTCGCCCTTCTCGGTCAGCGCATACTCGACCCGAGGCGGAACCTCGGGGAAGGTGTGGCGCTCGACGATCCCCTCCTCTTCCAGAGCCCGCAAGCGCAAAGAGAGCGTGCGCGGGCTGATCCCCTCCAGCGAGCGCTCCAACTCGCAGAATCGGCTTGAGCCCTCGGCCAGGTCGCGAATCACAAGAAGGGTCCACTTGCCACAGACCACTTCGGCCGTGCGGCAGACAGGACATCGGGAGTTTGAAGCGGCACTCATCGGCAGAACGAGGTTTTTGTGTCAATTGCCTCGCTGAAGCGAGTGTAGCGCTCCTGCTTCACTTACTGAAGTTTTGGGCTACTGCTGGGCTGATTCGGAGCGCTGAGTGGGGACGACTTCAGCTTGAAGGATGTTGATCCTGTACTTGACATCGTTGGCTCCGTAGACGAATTCCTCCGGCAGCCCGGGTTCGACTTCGAGCAGCTGGCAGGTGTCTGTGCCGGAGAGGCACTTGGCGTCGCCGAGAACCGTCTTGACGTTGTTGGAGACCATCAGCAACAGGTTCTCTCCCTTAGGAGCGAGCCCCATATAGGTGACGACCGGAGCCTTCTCGCCGGGCAGCGGCGTGGTCGGCAGGACACCCCGTTTGACAGTCGGCTCGCCCATCTTGCGACCGCCGGCCTTGGTCGTCTCGGTATGAGCGATCTGCACGTCGATCGCGAAGGTGAACAGCTCCACCGACGGCGGATTCTGGCTGCCTGCGCTCCCATCCGAAGGAGGGCTGCTCGAGGGTGGAGCTTCGCTCGTTGCCGGCGGTGACGTGGTGGTCGCTTCCCCACCAGAGGCCGACGACGTTTCGCTCGTCGCGGTTTCTTCCTGAAGCTGCCCCCCCTTGTGGATCGGGCCGCTATAGCGCTGCTTGAACGGATCGGTGGGGGTCCGGCCCTTGAGCCGCTTGCGGTAGTCCCGCAGGCCCGGCTTGGCCTCGACCACGGTGAGCCGCGCCGTCCCGGTTACCGCAGTGCCCGGACTGGCGGAGATGCCGGCGACCGGCGGGGGCGCTTCCTCCGAATCGCCGGAGAGCAGGAAAGGCGCTGCGGCGATCGCCACGAGCACGAGCGCGACCAGCGGCAGCAGGCGCCGGTCGTGCAGGTCGTAATAGAGGTCGACCAGGAACGGCGGCACCTTCAGCTTGGGCATCTTCAGCTGCGCTCCCTTGAGCCGCTTCATGGCGTTCCTCCGGTGATGGTCGCGGCGGGGGTCGCTTCAGCGACGGGGCTTTCCGGCGTCGCCCCGGCAGTCACGCCCTGGGCCGGCGGCGTCAGGTAGGTCGTCACCGAGAACGTCGCTTCCAGCGCCGGGAAGCCCTTGTTCTGCGCCGCCCCCAGCGAGAAGCCGTCGATGGTCAGCAGGCGCCCGTCGACCGCGACCTGCCCGTCCTCGGTCTCGACCAGCGAGTCGAGGCCCTTGATGAAATCGGCGATCTTGAAGAAGTCGCCATCGAAGGTGAGCGTGTAGGGCATCACCGCAAGACCGGCCGGGCCCACCGACGCACCGAGCGGCATCAGCGAAGCGGCCGCCTCGGTTGGCGAGGCAGGGGTTGAATCGGCGGTCGGCACCGCCGGCGTTTCTTCGGCCGCAGCTCCTTCGCTTCCGCTCAGTTGCAGGTTGCGGAACTTGACCCCGGCCTTCTCGGAGATCCGGTTCAGCTGGACGAGCAGCGAAGCCGTGTCGTCGTCGCCGGGGACCGCCTTGCCGAGAACCACGAGTCGCTGGTAGTCGGTGGGAAAGTCCCTGCGCGCCTGCGCCGCGATCGCTGCTTCCTGGCGGTGCTGGGAAAGAGACTGCTGCAGCTGGGCGACTTCGGTTCCAAGTTCCTTCGCTTCGTCACGCTTGGGGCTCAGCAACGCGATCCAGAAACCGGCGACGAGCAGGACGACGCCGAGAAGGACCACGACCAGCCCGTTGGTTGATTTCATCTTCAGCTTCATCAGCCTTCCGCCGCCGGTTCTTCGCTGGAGGTCGGGGTCGCTTCCGGTTCAGCGGGCGCGACCGGCGCAGCTTCCGGCGCCGAGCCGGTGACGGGTATCGGCGCCGCGTCGAAGGCGACGACGAGGGCGAACTTGGCGATGAAGTCGCGTGTGCGGCAGTCTTCGTTGGCCCCGCCGGCGGCTGCGTCGCCGCTGCCGGTTGCGGCGGCGGACGAGCTTTCCTGTTCGGAGAGTTCGGATGATTGGACACCGACGCGAGTCACCCCATCGATGTCCTTCAGGGCGGTGATGAAGCCGGCCACAGCTTCCTGGCCGGCTGCGCAGCCGTTGATTTCCAGCGCCGGGCCTGGCACCGCCCCACGCAGGCTGCCGCTGGAGGAGGAACTGGAGCCTTCGCCTTCCACCGCAGAGCCTGAAGTGGCGCTAGCGCTGAGGCTGACGAGCCAGACGTCGTGAGGCAGGACCAGCGAAAGTTCACGCATCACGCGCTCCCAGTCGAAGCGACTGTCGCCGAGGCTGGTCACGGTCGCGATCCGCTGTTCGGTCAGGCTGGCGAACTGCGTGTAGGGGGCGAGCTTCTCCGCCCGGGCCTGGGCGGCGGCGTCTTCATTCGTCAGTTGGCTCACTTCCGCCTGTCGTTCGGAGATCTGATTGTTGGTGAGCACAAGCACGGTCACCCCGGCCAGCACAGTGACCAGGGCGCCGATGACGACGTAGGCGAGCGGGCCGGTGCGCAGCGGCGCCTGGTCTCCACGGCGGTCCTCGGTGGGTACCAAGTTGACGGGGCGCATCAGGACTCCAGCGCCAGTCCGTAGGGAAGCGTGAGTCGCGCGGCAGCGCCCTCGTCGAAGCCGGCTAGAGCCGCTGGCCGGGTGGCCGTGATCGGAAAGCCCAGGCCCTCCTCCATCTGCTCGCGAAGCCCGGGTATCGTGCTGCCTGGCCCGCAGAGGACGATCCGCTCGACCGGCACCGCCCCTTCCTGGGCGCCGTAGTAGTCGAGCGAGAGCCGCAGCTCGTCGATCAAGCCGGTGACACCCTCCTCGAGCGACTGCCGCACCTCGGTGAGGAGCTCGGGCTCGCCTTCGAGTTCCTCCAGTGGCCGCTCCAGCCCCACGTAGGAGAGCCACTGCGAAGCGTGATCCGCCGAGAGCCCGCGGCCGGCCGCCAGGCGCCCTGATATCGCCTCCAAGCCGACGTGCGAGACCCTGGTGAAGAGGCATGCCCGTCCCCGCGCGACCGCGAGGTTGGTGACGTCGCCGACACTGCAGTAGAGCGCGGCGGCGGCGGGGCGCTCGCCGGGCTGCTCAGTTGCGATCTCGGCCTCGAGGCCGGCGAGAGCGCGGATCATCGCGAAGGCGGAGAGGTCGACCCCGACTGGCTGCAGGCCGGCGCGGCGAATCGGCGCGAGGAAAGAGGAGACCATGTCGCGGCGGGCGGCGACGACGACGACGTCGATCTGCGGCGTGGAGCCTTCCTCGGCGGGCGCGCCACCGACCACCTGGTGCTCGAGCACGGCTTGGTCGAGCGGCATCGGTATCTGCTCCTGCGCCTGAAAGCGCACGGCGGCATCGAGCTCCTTCGGGTCCTCGATAGCGGGCAGTCGCAGGGTCCGCACGACGACGCGCTGATTGCCAACGCCGAGCCGGACATTCTTGGAGAGCTTGTGCTCGGCGAAGAAGGCCTTGAGCGCGTCGGAGAGGGCGTCCGGATCGACGACCTCCCCCTCGTGGAAGACGCCCGCGGGGAGGGGCTCGATCGCGGAGGCCGTCACCCGAATGGCGCCGTTGACCGCGATCTCGGTCGCAGCAATGCTGCCGGCCTCGATATCGAGGCCGACGACGGCTGTGGTCTTCTTGCGTCTGGTCAGTTGCATCGTGGAGAGAGGCGCCGTTGCACGCCCGCCCTCCCTCAATCGACAAAAAGGCCGCAGACCTTTCGCCCTGCAACTACCAAGAACTAGAAGAACCTGACGGACCTACGAGATGGTGCCCAGGTACCAGTCGACCAGCTCGTTGCCGGCCAGCAGCGCGACGACGCCCCCAAGGGCCAGAAACGGCCCGAAGGGGATCGCCCGCTTGCGCGCCGACGAGCCGTGCCTGGCGATCATCGCCAGGCCAGCCAGCGAGCCGGCCAGCAGCGCGACCAGGATCGCGGGGGCGACGCTGCGGCCAAGGAAGAGGCCCATCACGGCGGCCAGCTTGACGTCGCCCATGCCCATCCCACGCGGGTAGGCCAGCGCCGCGAGGAAGAGCAGGCCACCGGCGCCCGCCGCGGCGAGGGCCCGCTCCGGCAGACTGTTGGGATCGGTGATCGCCGCGATCGGGATCGCGAGGGCGACGGCGGCGATGAGGATCTTGTTGGGGATGGTCCGCCGCTCGAGGTCGGTCAGCGTGATCGCGGTCAGCATCGTGACGAAGACGAGGCCAAGGGCGATCTCACCCGGGTCGCCCCAGAGCACGACCACGGTGAGGGCATAGAACAGGCCGAGGCAGAGCTCGGTCAGCGGATAGCGGGCTGAGATCGACGCGCCGCAGCAACGGGCGCGGCCGCGAAGTAGTAACCAGGAGAGCACCGGGATGTTGTCGTAGGCGGCGATCTGCGTCCCGCAGCCCGGGCAGCGAGAGCGCGGACCGACGATCGATTCTCCTCGGGGAACGCGATGCGCCACCACGGTGACGAAGCTTCCGGCGAGTAGGCCCCCGATAAGGGCCAGAGCCGCTGCGCCAGCCATTCCTCAGCCCCCGTTGATCGGGGTGTTGGTGTCGACCTCGATGCGGGTCGGGAATCTCGGATGGTCGTACATGAACGAGAGCGCGCTGCCGGTTGTGTTGGCCCGCTCGACGGTAATTCCGACGCCGAGGCGATCGCCGGCCGGAATCGTAACGGGGCTGCCGTTGAAGGTCATTTCCTGCCGTACTTTTTCCCAGGCACCGCGCCACCAGCCGGTCCCGCCAGGGTTGTAGATCCAGTAACCGAAACCGGTCGCTTTGTTGGTCAGACGGGTATCGGGCGGCGAGGCGGCGTCGTGCCGTTTGAAGAGGAAGATGCAGATCTGGCCGTTATACGATTCGTCGCTCAGAGTGCGCGTGTAGAACTCGAGCGTGGCCTTTTCAAGCATCATGAAATTCGAGGTCATCGGGTCTGTCACCCAACGATGGGTCTGTGCCTCGGGGTGAGTGGTACCCGTCGGCGTGAAATTGCAGCTGGGTGTTTCGTCGCGAAGAATCTGCACTCCCTTGTCGGTGTCCGGCGTCGGCTCCAGATAGACGTCATCGGAGTAGTCGTAGAGCGGGGGGTTCGATTCGTCGTTGATGTCGGGGTCAGGAGGCACACCGGTCAGCAGGGCGTCAGGCGCACCCGCTTTGCCCGAGCCGGTCTGCAGCCCGTCGGCACAGAGGCCGAGGGTGTTGTGGAGCAGGTGGTCGCCGGTGATGTCCTGGCGCGTGGTGACCCCGGAGGGCGAGCAGGGCGTATCGGAGAGGTAGAACTGCTGCGCGGTGACCACTCCGTTGGCGCCCGGAATCGGATCGTTGAGGGCGCTGTCGGTGGGATCGACGAAATCGGAGGTGACTTCGACGTAGCCGCGTTCACCGGACTGATTCCCTGGCGTGTCCAGCTTCACAGCGACGACGATCTGCTTGTAGTCCTGTTCGCCGGGGCAGGTGGCGGCGGGACAGCTGGCGTCGTTGCGCCAGACGACGTAACGGTAGATCTTTCCGCTCACGTCGCCGCTGGTGAACGAGGTCGGGCCGGGGCTGACGATACCGCCCGAGACGAAGCCGCCCCCGTAGAGGCTGCCCCCGTTGACGACGAGGTCCTCGTAGCCGCTCGGCGGTTCCCTGAGCAGGGCGAAGGTGCTGCTGCTGACGCGGTAGTTCGGGTTGAGCGAGCTGGTCACGTGCGGAGGAGCAGCGGTCATCGCCAGCTGTTTGTTCTGCAGACCGCGCAGCTTCTCGATTTCTTCCTGCGCCCGGTTCAGCGCCACCTGGCTCGACTTGGCGCGCTGGTTGTTCTTGGTCGCGGCGCTGAGCACGCCGAAGGCCGCCAGGGCGCCGAGAGCGAGGATGACAGCCGCTACCACCACCTCGATGATCGTCATCCCGGCCTCGGCCCGAGGCGCTCCGATTCGTTTCGAGATCGAGGTGCGCATCTTCAGTTCGAGAGGGTCGCGTTGCGCATGCTGGCGCCATCGGAGACGGTCAAGCCGCTGCCCCGCCCGTTGGGGTTGGGAATGTGAAGCTTCGCCCCGATGTAGGTCGATTTGGTCGGCGATGCGGTGGGCCCACAGGTGAGCGGATCGGCTTCGCTACTGGGCACATAACAAAAGACGCTCGAGCTGTCGATGCCTGCGAAGACCCTCACCGCTGTGCCGGTGTATTTGCCTTCCGCCGCCTCGATCCGCGAGCAATAGGTCGTCGTGCATTCGTAGGTGACCTCGCACTTGATCGCCGGCGTGCCACTGGCGAGGGCGCCACTGCCACCACAGGGGGTATGGCGGACGTAGGTGAGGAAGGAAACTTTCGAGGCGGTCGCCTGGTCGACCCTGACCCCCTCGCGGATCTCCCGGGTGAAGCGCTCCATCACCCAGCGCGCGGTCGAGATGCTCTGGGCCCGCTTGCTCAGCTCGGGCTGGCTCTTCACGGCGCTGATCAGCATCGATCCCGCTGCGGCGACGATCACGATGCTCATCGCCGAAGCGACGAGCAGCTCGATCAGGGTGAAGCCGGCCTCACTGTCGAGTCGGCCCATCCGCCGGGCGGGGCTCATCTGCCGACCACCTTGAAGGCGCGCTTGACGGGCGCCGGCTCCGCCATACCAACCGCGTTTACCGCTTTGACCTGAAAGACGTGCTTGCCGGGATGCAGTCGCTTCAGCTTCAGCGGCGATCCGCAGGAGCGCCAGCCACTGCGGTCGATCTTGCAGCTGAAGCTCGTCCCCGCCTGCCCAGTCGTGTCAGCGAAGCGGAAGACCGGGCGGCGGGCTCTCGTCTTCGAGGCCGGCCCGAAGGTGATCAGGGTGTGCGGTGTGACGTGCACGACGCCATCGCCGTGCTTGGCGCCGGCGCCACTGCCGCCGCCCGCCGTGGTCGAGCCGCCGGAGGCCGACCCCCCGGTGCCGCCTTCGGGCCCGCCCCCGCCTGGGCTGGGCGGCGGGGGGGGTGGCGGTGGCGGCGCGCTTTGCTGCGCATAGGAGACCGAGGCGGAGCAGGGCGAGGTATCGCCGTTAATGTCGGTGGCCGTTGCGCGGAACGACGTGGTCGAGCCGGCGAGGACGCTGACGGGGATCCCAACTCCGCCCAGCTGAGTGAACGTGCCGGTGGCGACCGGAGCACCGGAGCAGTCCGGCGTCGCGTAGATCTTGATCGCGGTGTTCGGATCGGACTGGCCTTTGACCCGCGGGGTAAGCGATTCACCCGGGGACGCCGGGTCGGTGCTCAGCTGCGAGGGGGTCGGCGGCCCCAGCGGCGCCGAGTTGCCGGTGGAGACGAGCAGTGTGCCGCTGGCGAAGCCATCGTAGATGTCGGTTTCGGCATCGAGGTCGTCGACGGTGAGCCGTTCTTCGCTGATGAAGAAGGCGTGCGAGCCGTCTTCGGCGACGCCGCCGAGCGGAAGTCCGGCGGAGGAAGGCCCTTTGCCTCCCACCGGGCCGGTCGAGACCAGATGCACCGTGCCACCGCTAGCGTCGTAGACGTCGAAGGCGGCATCGGTGTCCTGCGAGACCAGTGGCTCGGTAGTGACCAGGAATACGTGGGCGCCATCGCTGGAGGCGCCGCTGAAGCTGGCGTTGAATTCGCCGTTACCCGCGGTGACCCCATTCGAGATGAGCGTCGTCACGCCGCCGGCCCAGCGGTAGATGTCCTGTTTTTTGTCTGTGTCAGCGGCGGTCAGGGCCTCTTCTGTCTCGAAGAGGATTGCGGTGCTCGAGCCGTCGGGCGAGATCCACCGAAACGAGGCCGGCAATTCTGCATTGCCACCTGTCGTGCCGGTCGAGACGAGCGTGGTGACGCCGCCGGCGCGCCTGTAGACATCCGCAGATTCGTCTTTGTCAGCGCCGTCGAGGGTGTCGCTGGTCGCGAAGAAAATCGTGCTGCCATCCGCAGAGGCACCGGCAAAGGTGGCTGCGCCAGCGCCGTTGCCGGCAGGCCCAGCCGAGACGAGTGTCGCCACCCCACCGGCCCAGTCGTAGACGTCCTGGGAACTGTCGCCATCTTCGGCGCTGAGGCGCTCGTTGGTCTCGAAATAGACGTGCGAGCCATTGTTCGAGGCGCCGCCGTAGGAGACGCTGCAGTCGAGCACCGGGCAATCGAGCGGCGCCGAGACGAGCGTCGTCACACCGGTCGTCAGGTTGCGCTGGTAGATGTCGAGAAAGGAGTCTTTGTCGGCTGAGGTCAGCTTCTCGTCGGTGGCGAGAAACGCCTTCGTGCCGTCTTCGGAGGTGCCCCGAAGGACGGCTGCGAAGTTTCCACTCCCACAGCTTTCGGCGGCGCAACCGGGATCGCCCTTCGAGACGAGGACCGTCCTTGCTGCGGCCAGGTCGCGCACGTAGACGTCGATGAAGTTGTCTTCGTCGTCGGCGGCGAGCCGTTCGGCGCTGCGGAAGAAGACCTTTTTGCCGCTCGGGATCACACCCCCCGGGGCGAAGCTCGAATCGACTTCACCTTTGCCGCAAGCTTCCGCTGCGCAGCTGCTGTCGCCGACTGAGACCAACACGGTTGAGTTTTCGTCGAGGTCGCGCATGTAGACGTCCTCGCTGCGGTCGGTGTCCTCGACGACCAGCGACTCCTTGGTCGAGAAGAAGACTTTCGTGCCTTTGACCGAGGCGCCGTCGTAGAGAGTCGGAAAGGCGTCGTTGCCTCCAATCGGACCGGTCGAGACCTCGCGGGTCACGTAGCGTTCGAGGGTGCCGTCATAGGAGCGCTCATAGACATCGCTCCTCGTATCGGTGTCGCCGGGGACGAGCTGATCCGTGGTCGTGAAAAAGGCGGCTTCACCGTCACCTGAAGCGCCCGAAAAATTCGACGCGGCGGCTGCTGCGGGCGATGCAGTGAGCAGGAGTGCTCCGAGCGCCGCCAGGGCGGCCGCAACGAGGTGGCGCACCCGCGTCCGCGTTGCGGCAGTCGCTGAGAGGCGACGGGCTGGTGTCGGCTGCGCCGGCATCTTTGATCTATCGGTCGTGATCGGCATTTCGCTTAGCTGCGTGGGAAATCACCGGGGGAACGCACAAGGGGCGGACCGTTCGGCCCGCCCCTTGGCAACGTTCATGCTTGGCTAGGCCAAACGATGCGGTCGAGGCTATTGACCCCAGTTGCCCGGAGCGGGAGATGGGCAACCACCCTTGCCGGGGTTCGTGCAGCTATAGCTGAGTGCACCTGCAGTACTTCGCGTGATCAGGAATTCGGTTTCTAGTCCGCCTGAGGCCTTCGAAGCGATCTGGTATGCAGAGCCTGCAGGAAAGGTAACAGTGACGCCTGTTGCGGGAACAGTCGGCTCAATCGCCTGCAGCGTTGCCAGGTTCGCAGCCGTGCCACATTCTGCATATGAGTTGTTGTGATCGCTCGCGCAGGTCTCAACTGCGACCTGCACCGTATGAGCGACCTCCTTTGCCTTTGCGTCGCCGGCCTTTTCCTTCTGGTTGAAGAAGGCGGGCAGCGCGATCGCGGCCAGGATTCCGAGGATGAGCATGACGACGAGCAGCTCGATCAGCGTGAAGCCGGCCTCGCTGTCACCGTTGAGCCGGGCGCCAACCTTTGCCCGGAGATTCTGGAGAAACATTAGGTACCTCCTATGGACCTATCGATTTCGCCAGAGCCCCGTCGCGTTGCAGCCACGTGGTGTCTGTCGACCCCGGTGGTAACCCGGCTGACTCCGAGAACGGAGCCCCGTCGGCTTTGCGCCCCCGCTTCACAGCGGGTTTGCCTTTTGCACCGAAGCACTGGCAGATTCATCACCCCCTCCTAATCGACAGCCCCCTCAATCCCTTGATCCCCGAAATTTGGACTTCCTCCCTCAAAAAGTCGGGCTTCTCGGCTCAAAACCCGAGATAACGTGTCAACCAGCATCAGCGCCGCAATCAGGACGGAGAGCTGACCCTCAGCCCACTGGCCGCGGCAGCCGAAGCCAGGCGGTCGTCATAGGTGATGAAGATCCCGATGTCGTCGTGCACACTGAGCGCCGTCGCCAGATGCAGGGCATCGAGGCTACGGAGGGTCGCTGGGCCAACCGAGGCGGCGCCAGCCAAGACCCCATCGTCAAGCGGCAGCAGAGCCATGTCAAGAAGGTAAGCCTGAGCATCGGCGGCATACGGCTCGCCGTAGCGGGCGCATACCCTTATTGCCTCAGCGCCGAGCAAAGCGCTGGAGACGTATCCCTCCCACTCGACCAGCTCCGCCAGCAGGGCGTCGAGCTCGGGCTCGCGCAGTGGCAACTTCACATAGGCCGAGCTGTCGAGATAAGCCAAGCGCCCCGCTATAGCCGCTCTTCCCGGAGCTGGTCGAGGACCTCGCGACTGGGCGGGCCCGCAGGGGGCAGAGTGTGTGAGCTGCGCACACGGGCCGGCAAATTGCCGCGTGGCATCGTCGCCCCTCGCTCTGCCACGAGGCGGGCGATTGGCGAATCGACCGGGCCTGAGGGCATCAGCCGTGCGACCTCACGCCCTCGCTCGGTGACGATGAAGCTCTCGCCCGCCTTGATCTGCGTCAAATAACGGGAGAGGTTCTGCCGCAGCTCGCGGACGCCGACCTGGTTCATGTGCGTCAGCGTAGCACTTGGCTTGGGGCTCAGCGGATCTTGTCGTAGAGGCTGAAGATCGGCAGGTACATCGCGATCACGATGAAACCGACGACGCCGCCGACGAACAGGATCATCACCGGCTCGATCAGGGCGGTCAGGGCCTTGACCTTGGCGTCGACCTCGGCCTCGTAGAAGTCGGCGATCTTGGCGAGCATGTGCTCGAGCTGTCCGGTCTCCTCGCCGACCGCGATCATGTGGCCGACCATCGGCGGGAAGATCGCGTTGCCCTGGATCGGGCCGGCGATCGAGCCGCCGCGCTTGACCGAGGCGTAGACGTCGTCCATCGCCTGCTCGACGACGATGTTGCCCGAGGTCTCCCCGGTCAACTTGATCGATTGCAGCATCGGCACGCCGGAGGAGACCGAGCCGGCAAAGGTGCGCGACCAGCGCGCCAGCGCAACCTTCTGGATCACGTCGCCGATCTTGAAGGGGATGCGCAACACGAGGCGGTCCCACATCTGTTTGCCGCGTTCGGTGCGCTTCCACCTGAAGAAGAAGACCAAGGCGGCGACCAAGGCGGGGATGAGCACGAACCAGTAGCCGGTGATCGCATCGGAGGCGGTGACGCAGATCTGGGTCGGAAACGGCAGCTCCGCCTTTTCGCCGGGGTTTTCTTCGGCGATCTGTTCGAAGATGCCGACGAAGACGGGGATCACGAAGGCGACCACGGCGACCAGCACGAGCATCGCCACGACGAAGATCAGAATCGGGTACATCAGCGCCGATTTGACCTGGCGCCGCAGCGCGTCGGTTTTCTCTACTTGGAAGGCGATCCGGTCGAGGGCCTCCTCGAGCCGCCCGGATTGCTCCCCCGAGCGGACCATCGCGCGGTAGAGGCGGTCGAAGACTTTCGGGTGGCGCTCCATCGCCTGCTCGAGGGTCGAGCCAGCCTCGACGTCCGCACGCACCCCGCCGATGGCCTCGCGGATCTCGTCGTCCTGGGTCTGCTCCTCGAGCGTGTACAGGGCCCGCAGCATCGGCATCCCCGAGGAGACGAGGGTCGCGAACTGGCGCGAGAAGACAGCCAGCTCGCGCATGTCGATGCCCTTGAAGCGCTTGAAGAAGTCCTCGACGTTGATCGGCGAGGTCTTTTCGGAGACGTCGAGGACGATCAGGCCGCGCTGGCGCAGCTGCTCGGAGACCTGCGCCTTGGACTCGGCCTCGAGCTCCCCCGCAGAAGAGACACCGGCCACGTCCATGGCCCGGAACGCAAAGGTCGTCGCGCCGGCCATCGCCTACGCCCCGGCCGTGTAGGCGGGCGGAGTGGACGGCTGGGCCAGGCCGTTGTCCATCTGCGGCTGCGGCTGCACCCCGCCCAGAAGGCGTTTCAGCTCCTCCGGCACGGACGCGCGCTGCTCGGCCAGCGTGCGGGAGATCTTGCCGGCCCGCACAAGCCGGGCGAGGTCGGCGTCCATCGTCTGCATGCCGACCGCGCCGGAGGTCTGCACGGCGGCGTAGATCTGGTGGGTCTTGCCCTCGCGGATCAGGTTGCGGATCGCCGGCGTCGGCACCAGCACCTCGGTGGCGACGACGCGGCCGATCCCATCGGCGGTCGGCAACAGCTGCTGGGTGACGATCCCCTGCAGGGCGATCGAAAGCTGGGTGCGCACCTGACCCTGCTGCTGGGGCGGGAAGACGTCGATGATCCGGTCGACCGTCTGCGCGGTCGACTGGGTGTGCAGGGTGGCGAAGACGAGGTGGCCGGTCTCGGCCGCGGTCAGCGCCGTGGAGATCGTCTCCAGGTCGCGCATCTCGCCGACGAGGATCACGTCGGGGTCCTCTCGCAGGGCGGCGCGCAGGCCGAGTGCGAAGTCCTCGGCGTCGGAGCCGACCTCGCGCTGGTTGACGATCGAGCGCTTGTGCTGGTGCAGGAACTCGATCGGGTCCTCGATCGTGAGGATGTGGTCGGGGCGCTCGGTGTTGATCACGTCGAGCATCGCCGCCAGGGTCGTCGACTTGCCCGAGCCGGTCGGGCCGGTGACGAGGACGAAGCCGCGTGGTTTGGCGGTCAGCTCGCGGAGGATCTGCGGCACGCCGAGCGAATCGAGGGCGGGGATGTCCTGCGGGACCAGGCGGAAGGCAGCGCTGACGGCGCCGCGCTGGAAGAAGCAGTTGACGCGGAAACGGGCGACGCCGGGGATCGCGTAGGCGAAGTCGAGCTGTTTGTGGTTCTCGAAGCGCTTGCGCTGATCGTCGTTGAGGATGCTGTAGACGACCTCGCGGGTCTCCTGGCCGGTAAGCACAGGAAAGCCCTCCATCGCCGTGATCGCGCCCTTTTCGCGAATCGCCGGCGGGAAGCCCGCGGTCAGATGCACGTCGGAGGCGTTGGCCTCGACCATGCGTCGCAGCACCTCTGAGAAGTCGAAATCCATAGCGGTTAGATCGACCGTCCAGGCCGAATACTCGATACCCGAAAACGGGGAGGGCGCTGCTCAGGCGGTGACACGCAGGACCTCCTCGAGGCTGGTCTTGCCGGCCCGCACCTTGCCGACGCCGTCCTGGCGCAGGGTGAGCATGCCCTCCTCGAGGGCGACGGCGGCGATCTCCGCCTCCGAGGCCGCGGCGACGGTGAGCTCCTTGATCCGCTCGCTCATCGGCATCACCGAGAAGATCCCGACCCGGCCGCGGTAGCCACTCTGGTTGCAGCGAGCGCAGCCGACCGGCTCGTAGGCTTCGATCTCGGCGCCGGTGCGGACGTCCGCCGCCTCGAGCACCTCAGGCGCGAGCGCGGTTCGGCGCTTGCAGTGGGTGCA
>Ga0157302_10000043_pt1 | contig 21591 bp, 24 predicted proteins | sample NitcycUS103311B2_FD_108381 | JGI IMG/M metagenome (GOLD analysis project Ga0157302, IMG submission 108381) | Soil microbial communities from Arlington Agricultural Research Station in Wisconsin, USA - Nitrogen cycling UWRJ-S103-311B-2 | ecosystem: Environmental > Terrestrial > Soil >... | reverse complement strand
GGCACCTCGATGTCGGCTCGTCGCATCCTGGGGCTGGAGTAGGTCCCAAGGGTTGGGCTGTTCGCCCATTAAAGCGGTACGCGAGCTGGGTTCAGAACGTCGTGAGACAGTTCGGTCCCTATCTGCCGTGGGCGTTGGAGAATTGAGAGGAGTCATCCCTAGTACGAGAGGACCGGGATGAACGTGCCGCTGGTGTATCTGTTGTCCCGCCAGGGGCATCGCAGGTTAGCTACGCACGGAACGGATAACCGCTGAAGGCATCTAAGCGGGAAGCCGTCCTCGAGATGAATTCTCCCATCCCCTTGAGGGAGTAAGACCCCTGGTAGACCACCAGGTTGATAGGCCAGCGGTGCAAGCGCAGTGATGTGCTCAGCCGACTGGTACTAATGGGTCGAGGGCTTGACGGATATTTAGTTACTTACGCGTTGCGGCCTTGTGCGGTTTTCAAGCTCCACCGGGGGGCGGTCTCGCAAATTTTCCGGTGGTGCATAGCGAAAGGGAAACACCTCTTCCCATTCCGAACAGAGCAGTTAAGCCTTTCAGCGCCGATGGTACTTGGGGGGCAACCCCCTGGGAGAGTAGGTCGCCGCCGGTTTTTTTATTCCTTCGAGCCCGACTTAACCGGTCGGGCTCGTTGCGCTTTAGGCACGATTTGCAGGAGAAAGCGGCTCAGGCGCCGGTCGTAAAGGAGCGGATCGACGTTCCAGCTCTGTGTGTGGCCGGCCGCGGGAGCCGGGTAATACGTGACCCAACGAGGCAGCTCCGCAGCGAAGTCTTCGCTGGTTGCGATGGGTATCACTTGATCGTCTTCACCGTGGAAGAGGAGGATCGGCAAGCGGAAATCACCGGGGTGCTGCAGTGCGTCGAGGCTGTCCCAGTCAATATCGGTGCGAGCGTCGATAGCCCACTCAACGGGCAGGGCTGCGAATGAGGGGAAGCCCATTCGCGTCGCGTTGTATTCGAGGATCGCTTTCCAATTGAGGGCAGGTGCGTCGAGGATCAGGCCGTCGATTCGGTTCGCCAGTGGCGAGCGCTCCATGAACTGGGTGACCAGCGCACCGCCCATCGAGTAGCCGTCGAGGACGAGGCGCTGCGCGCCGCGACGAAGGGCATATCGGACGTCCGCCTCGAGGTCGCGCCACTCGGTCTCTCCCTGGTGGTGGAGGCCGTCGGGACTGCCTGGCGCGCCGAGGTCGTCGCGGTAAGAGATCAGCAAAGAGTTGAAGCCGGCGCGGTGCAGGGTGGGCGCGATGCGCAGGCCGATCTGTCGATCGCCGTTGATTCCGTGCACGACGATTGCCCACGCGTTGGTTGTGCCGGCGCCGCGGCGGGATGCTGCTGGGATCTCCCAGGCCGGCATCGTCCCGAGTTCGCTGGGAATGGCCACGGCGCGGTAAGGAAGGGCCCGGGCTTCCTTCGGGTCGCCGAAGTAGACGTTGCTGTCGATTCCGGCGTCGATGCCGGGGGCGAGAAAGCCGTGGATGTCGCTGAGGCGGCGGCTCACCCGGTCGGCGTTCTCGCTCAGTACAGGTCCCACCACCGCGTGCCCGCCCTCCCAGGCCAGGCCGTAGACACCAGGACGTTCGGTCGTATCGGATCGTTGAAACTCGATTCGGCCGGGGGAGACCGCCTCGATCTCGACCGATTCGGACCACGGAGAGTGGTCGGGAACGAGCACGAACGAGGCGAAATGCCAGGAGGCCAGGGCACCCACCGCGAGAGCGACGAGGAGGGCCAGTCCGGCAGCGGCAATGGCACGAAGGCGCCGCCGCCACCAGGGCCGCTCATCCACCCTTAGTGGCGGGTTGCGAAGTTGCGATCGACTACCCGCCGCTCCTGACGGCGCGGCGGGTGCGGGCGCCGGCGAGACTGGCAGCTCAGAGCCGGCCTCCCAGCCGGCTCGAGCCCGTACTCGCCGAGCGTCGCGAAGTCGATCAATAGGTCAGCTGCGTCGGCCAGACGCTTTGTGAGTGTTTGCTTAGAATCGAACATAGGTTCGTAAGCTAAGGACGCCCTCGGACGGCTTCATTTTTCTGCAAGTTGTCTTGCGATTCGTGCCTGGCAACGGCTTTTTTAGGCTTTTCCGGGGCGGCGAAAGCGAGTACGAGGGCCGCTGTCTGGGCCGGCTTCTCGACGTTGGGCGAGTGGCCGGCGCCGGCGATCAACTTCGTCTGCGCCGTCGGGTCCGCCTCGCGATAGGCGGCGAGGGCTTCTACCGGGTCGTTTGCGATCTGCTCCTCGGCGCCCATGATCGCCAGCAGGGGCTTGCCGATCGTCGCGGCCCGCTCGGGCAGCGACTTTTCGCCCGTGTAGTCGTCAAAGGCGTCGTGGGAGCCGGTGTAGGCGCTGTAGGTCATCCGCTTGACGTCCTCGACGAAGGCGTCGGGAACGGGGAAACCCGGAGCGAAGGCGACCTTGAGGCCGTCGCGGATCGAGAAATCGGGCTTGATTCGCCAGAGCGCCTGGCCAATCACGGGCTTAAACGGCAGTTCGCCGACGAGGCCGACGTCGCCGTAGGAGGTGTCCGGAATGCTGTCGATGGTGACCAGCCGGTTGACAAGCTGCGGCGACTGCTCCGCCAGAGCGATCGCGACCGGACCGCCCAGTGAGTGTCCGACGACCTCGGCATCGCGCACCCCGAGCTTGCCGAGGGCTTCGGCGACCACGTTCGCCTGATCGGGGACCGAGTAGCCCGAGCGGGGCTTTTCGGAGCCGCCGTGGCCGAGCAGGTCGACCGCGATCACCCGGTGCTGGCGCGCGAGCAGGGGAATCATCCCGTCCCAGTAGTTGATCGCGCAGGTGAAGCAGTGGATCAGAACAATCGGCGGCGCGGTCCTCGGCCCCTGTTCGACCACCTCGAGGTCGCCACCCGAGAGGTCGAGAATCTTCCCTCCGGCTTCGGTCACGCCCGCCGCCTTGGTTTCGTGATCGACGCTGAGCGCGTTGAGTCCGAGCAGCACAATTAGCACCACCACGACGCCGATCAGGATCTTCCAGCCTCTCCGCATGCCGGTCGTTACCCTAGCCGGAACCGATGGAGAAATTCGTGATCAAAGGCGGCGTCCCGCTCTCAGGCGAGGTGACCGTCGCCGGCAACAAGAACGCGGCGCTGCCGATCCTCGCCGCCTGCCTCCTGACCGAGGAGGAGTTGCTGCTGCACCGGGTGCCGCGGATTCGCGATACCGAGGCCCAGCTCGCCTTGCTGGAGCGGCTCGGCGTGGAGGTTGCCTGGGTCGCCGACAACAGCGTCCGCCTCTGCGCCGCCGCCGTCTCCGATGTCTCCGTCGACGAGGAGCTCTCGAAACAGATCCGCGCCTCGTTCCTGCTCGCTGGGCCGCTGCTTGCCCGCTTCGGCGAGGCGCGGATGCCGCCGCCGGGCGGAGACTTCATCGGCCGCCGCCGTCTCGACGCCCACCTCGACGCCTTCAAAGACCTCGGCGCCAGCATCGACGGCGACCGCTGGATTGAGCTCAGCGCGCCCGCCGAGGGCCTCTGTCCCTGCGCGATCTTCATGGACGAGCCCTCGGTGATGGGGACCGAGAACGCGCTGATGGCGGCGGCCCTGACGCCGGGGCCGACGACGATCTCCAACGCCGCCAGCGAGCCGCACGTCCAGGACCTCGCCCGGCTGCTCTGCGCGATGGGCGCCCAGGTCGACGGCATCGGCTCCAACGTGATGACGGTGCATGGGCGCGACAAGCTCGCCGGCGCCGAGCACACGATCTCGGCCGATCACATCGAGGTCGGAAGCTTTATGGCGCTTGCCGCCGCGACCGGCGGTGAGCTGCGTATCCGCGATGTTGAGCCGATGGACCTGCTGATGGTGCGCCGCCAGTTCCGGCGCCTCGGTCTGCAATCAGAGATCGAGGGTCGCGACATGCTGGTGCCGCCGGGGCAGCACTTGCGCGTTCAGTCCGACCTCGGCGACGCGATCCCGAAGATCGAGGACGGGCCCTGGCCCGCCTTCCCGGCCGATCTCACCTCGATCGCGCTGGCGCTAGCGACGCAGGCCGACGGCGAGATCCTGATCTTCGAGAAGATGTTCGAGAACCGCCTTTTCTTTGTCGACAAGCTTGTCGCGATGGGCGCTCGGATCACGCTGTGCGATCCCCATAGGGCGATCGTCAGCGGTCCGAGCCGACTTCACGGTGAACGCGTCGAGAGTCCCGACATCCGCGCCGGGATGGCGATGCTCATCGCCGCTCTGGCGGCGGAGGGCACCTCGGAGATCGGCAACATCCGCCAGATCGACCGTGGCTACGAGCAGATCGACGAGCGGCTGCGCGGACTTGGCGCCCAGATTGAACGGGTCTCGTCAGAGGTCCCTGCGTAGCAGGGCTTTCGCGCCCGCTCTCGTAAGGTCCGGCGGATGATCCATCCGATTCCACCTGGAACGCGCGACGTGCTCCCCGACGAGATGCGGGAGCTGCGCCGCCTGCACCTGGCGATGATCGAGGTTTTTGAGAGCCACGGCTACGGCGAGGTCTCGACGCCGGCGATCGAGTACGACGAGGTGCTCGCCCGCGGCGACGGTCGCACGGCCGCGAGCGCCTACCGCTTCTTCGACGAGGGCGGCGATCTGCTCGCCCTGCGCTCGGACATGACGATCCCGATCGCCCGCCTCGTCGCCAGTCGTTACGCAGGCGCCGAGCCACCGCTGCGGCTCTGCTATCTGGCCAACGCCTTCCGGGCGGTGCGCCCGCAGCGCGGCCAGATGCGCGAGTTTGCCCAGGCCGGGGTGGAGCTGATCGGCGCCCCGGCGCCGGAGGGGACGGCGGAGGTCGTCGACGTGCTCGAGGCAACCCTCGACGCGGCCGGGCTCGACCGTGCCGTGATCGGCCTCGGCGACGCCGACCTCTACCGCCAGCTGCTGAGTGAGTTCGGGGTCGAGGGCGAGGCGCGCGATGCGATCCTCGGCCGCCTCGCCGCCCACGACCTCGTCGGGCTGGGGGTCGAGCTCTCCGAGCTCGATGGGATCGGCGACGAGCAGGTCGCGACCTGCGTCGCTCTCTCGCAACTGCGTGGCGGCAAAGAGGTGCTGGACGAGGCCCGCTCAATGGGCGGCGCCGCGGTCGAGCGCGCCACCGCGCGCCTCGGTGAGACCTTTGAGGCACTGGAGGCGCGCGGGGTTGCCGATCGGGTCCAGATCGACCTCGGCCTGCTGCGCGACCTCGGCTACTACAGCGGCGCCATCCTAGAGGTCTACGACCCGGCGCTGGGCCACGTGCTCGGCGGTGGCGGTCGCTACGACGAGCTGCTCAAGCGCTTCGGCGTTGACCTTCCCGCAGCGGGTTTCGCCCTCTACCTGGAGCGCGTCCACGTCGCCCAGATGGAGGAGGAGCCACGGGCGGGGGGTGGGTCGTGAGCGTAGAGGTCGCCGGAACGGGCCGAGCTAGGGGCGAGGGGCCGCTGCGGATCGCCGTGCCGCGCGGCGCCCTGCTCGGCGGCACGCTCGACGCGCTCGACGCGATCGGCGTCGACACGAGCGAGGTGCGCGGCGAGTCGCGCTCGCTGATCTTCGAGACCGAGGGCATCACCCTGGTGACGATGCGCCCCTCCGACGTGCCCACCTATGTAGAGGCCGGCGCCGCCGACGTCGGCATCACCGGCAAGGACGTCTTGCTCGAGCAGCACGACCGGGTTGTCTACGAGCTGCTCGACCTGGGCTTCGGCCGCTGCCGCATGGTCCTCGCCGGACGCAAGGGTGACGAGAGCCTGGGGGAGTCCCAGCGCCGCCTCGGGATGATGAGGATCGCGACCAAGTATCCGCGCACGGCCGAACGCCACTTCGAGCAGACCGGCCGCCAAGTCGAAGTGATCGAGGTCAAGGGTTCGGTTGAGCTGGCGCCGCTGATCGGCCTCGCCGATGGCATCGTCGACCTCGTCGCGACCGGCCGCACCCTGGAGGAGAACGACCTCGAGGTGCGCGAGGAGATCCTCGAGTGCACCGCACGCTTCGTCGCCAACCGGGTTGCCCACAAGCTGCGCGCCCGCGAGGTCGACGGGCTGACGGCAAAACTGCGCAAGGGCCTGGGCCGGTGAAACGGCGCGCATTCCTCTGGGAGAGCGCGACTGAGACAGCCGCAGCGGTCCGCGCCTGGGTCGGCGCCTCGGAGGCGCCCGTCGATGTGAGCCCGATCGAGCGGGAGGTTCGTGAGGGCGGAGACGGCGCGGTGCTCTGCATGACGGCCCGCTTCGATGCGACCGAGCAAGCGCCGACCTCGCTCCGGGTCGAGGCGGGCACGGCCGCCGAGGCCCTGGCCGCCCTCGACCCCGAGTTGCGCGAGTCGCTGGAGCTGGCTGCCGTCAATGTGCGCGCGGTCGCCGAGGCGCAGATCGCGGCCGAGGCGCATCGCGTCGAGCTGCCGCAGGGCCAGACGGTCACCCTTCGCGAAGTCCCAGTCTCTGCGGCCGGGCTCTACGCGCCCGGGGGTCGGGCCGCGTACCCATCGAGCGTCTTGATGTGCGGGATTCCGGCCCAGGTTGCCGGGGTCGAGCGAGTTGCACTGGCTTCCCCACCCGGCCCCGACGGCAGGGTTAATCCGCTGGTCCTCGCCGCGGCCGAGCTCTGTGGGATCGAGGAGATCTACGCGATGGGCGGGGCGCAGGCGATCTTCGCGCTCGCCTATGGCACCGAGACGATCGAATCGGTCGACGTGATCGCCGGTCCCGGCAACGCCTGGGTGCGCGAGGCAAAGCGAGCGGTCTCGGGCCAGGTCGGGATTGACTCCCTCGCCGGTCCCTCCGAGCTGATGCTGGTGGCGGGCGACGGCACCGATCCGGGGTGGGCGGCGCTCGATCTCTGCGCCCAGGCCGAGCACGGTGGCGAGGGGCCTTTGGTCGTGGCCGCGGTTGAGGAGGTCGTGCTGGAGGCCGTTGCCGCGGCGACGGAGCGCCTTGCGGCCGAACGGCCGGGAATCGGCGACGCGCCGCTGGCCTTGGTCCAGGTCCCCGACCTCAGCGACGCGATCGATCTCGCCAACGCTTTTGCCCCGGAGCACCTGGAGCTGTTCGAGGAGGACGCGGCGCTGCTCGCCGACCGCGTCACCACAGCCGGCTGCGTCTTCGCCGGCCGCCTCAGTGCGACTGCCTTTGGCGACTACGCGGCAGGCTCAAACCACGTCTTGCCAACCGGCGGTGCCGGTCGCTTCTCAGGGCCGCTCGGACCCAACGTCTTTCGCCGCAAGATCGCCACCGTGGAGGTTTCGGCGGGCGCGGCAACGAAGCTTGCCCCACACGTCGATGCGCTCGCTCGGGCGGAGGGATTCCCCGTCCACGGCGAGTCCGCGATGATTAGGAGCGAATCATGAGCCGCATAGCCAGCAGAGAGCGCAGCACCGCCGAGACCCAGATCCGGCTCTCACTCGACCTCGACGGGGGAGAGTCGAGCGCGGCGACGGGCGTCGGCTTCCTCGACCACATGCTTGATCTGCTCGCCCGCCACGGCAAGCTCGGGCTGAAAGTAGAGGCCAACGGTGATCTCGAGACCGGCGCTCATCACACCGTGGAGGACGTCGGCATCGTGCTCGGCCAGGCGCTCGATGAGGCGCTCGGCGACCGGGCCGGGATCAGGCGCTACGGCTCCGCCGTGGTGCCGATGGACGAGTCGCTGGCCGAGTGCGCGATCGATATCTCCGGCCGGCCGCTCTGCGTCTTCGACGCCGACCTGCCGACGACCTCGATCGCCGGCTTCGACACCGAGCTCGCCGAGGAGTTCTTCCGCGCCGTCGCCAACAGCGCCAAGCTGACCCTGCACGTTTCGGTTCGTTACGGCACAAACGCCCACCACATGATCGAGGGCTGCTTCAAGGCCTTTGCCCGCGCCCTGCGCGTCGCGATCTCAGTCGATCCCGAAGAAACGGGTGTGCCGTCGACGAAGGGGACGCTGAGCGAATGACCACCCGGATCTGCATCCTCGACTACGGCATGGGCAACCTGCGCTCGGTCGAGAAGGCGCTCGAGCACGTCGGCGCGACGGCGATGATCAGCAGCGACGCGGCGACGATCCGCTCTGCCGACGGTTTGATCCTGCCCGGGGTCGGAGCCTTCCCTAAGGCAATGGAAGGCGTGCGCCGGCTGGGGCTCGATGAGCTGATCCTCGAGCGCCGCGAGGCCGGCGTGCCGATCCTCGGCATCTGCCTCGGCCTGCAGCTGCTCTTCGACTCGACCACCGAGCTGGGCGGCGGCGAAGGCCTCGGCCTGTTGGGCGGCGAGGTCGACGTCCTCGACGCGCCCGGCCTGAAGATTCCCCACATCGGCTGGGCGTCGGTGCGCTGGGAGAAGCAGTCGCGGTTGGCGGAGGGGATCGATTCCGAGACGCCCTTCTACCTGGTCCACTCCTTTGCGCCGCGGCCGCAGTCAGACGACCTGCTCGGCACCACCGCCTACGGCGGCCGCTTTGCCTGCGCCGCCGAGCGCGACAACGTCTTCGGCGTCCAGTTCCACCCGGAGAAGTCGAGCGCCGCCGGCCTGCGCCTGCTCTCCAACTTCGCCGGAATCTGCGCAGCTGTCCCGGCGTGATCCTCTACCCGGCAATCGACATCCGCGGCGGCCAGGCGGTGCGGCTGCTGCAGGGCGACTACGCGCGCGAGACGGCGTATGACGCCGACCCGGTCGACGCAGCGAAGCGCTGGGCCGATGAAGGGGCCGAGTTTCTGCATGTGGTCGATCTGGACGGGGCAAAGGCTGGGGAGCCGCGGAACCTCGATGCGGTGCGGCGCATTGCGGCGGCGATCGATTGTCCGATTCAGGTTGGAGGCGGACTGCGCAATGCGGAGTCTGTGGCGGCGATTCTTGAGGCTGGCGCAGAGCGAGTCGTGATCGGGACGGCGGCGCTGCGCGACCCGGTGTTTCTCGCCGAGGCGCTGGAGAAACACGGCGACCGGGTGGTCGTCTCGGTTGACGCCCGCAACGGCAAGGTTGCGCTGGCGGGCTGGACAGAAGCAGGTGAGGAGGGGGTTGTCGAGGCCGTCGCGGAGCTCAGCTCCCGCGGTGTGGCGAGATTCCTCTGCACCGCGATCGAGGTCGACGGCACGATGGAGGGCCCGGCGCTCGGGGAGCTGAATCAGATCGCGGCCGCGACCGAGGCCCAGGTGATCGCCTCGGGCGGTGTCGGCGACCTCACCCATCTCGAAGCTCTGGCTCGTGAGACCGCCTCGAATATCGAAGGCGCGATCGTAGGTCGAGCCATCTACGAGCGCAAGTTCAAGGTCGCGGAAGCCATAGCTGCCCTCCAGCGCACCGCCTAACCAAGCGGTCGTATTTCTTTCCGCTATCCGGGGGAAAATGCGACCTCAACAGGCCCGCGGGCAGTCCGCCCCGGTTCCGGTCGTATTTCTTTCCGCTATCCGACCCTAAGTACGACATCTCGGGCGCTTTAGGGTGTGGGCATGGTTTTGAAGCGCGTCATTCCCTGTCTCGACGTTGACGCCGGGCGCGTCGTCAAGGGCACCAACTTCGTCGGCTTGCGCGACGCGGGCGATCCTGTGGAGCTGGCGGAGCGCTATGACGCTGAGGGGGCAGATGAGCTGGTCTTCCTTGACATCACCGCTTCGCACGAGAAGCGCGAGACGATCGTCGAGCTGGCTCGCCGCACCGCCGACAACGTCTTCATCCCCTTCACGATCGGGGGCGGCATCCGTTCGGTCGAGGACGCGCAGGCCGTTCTCGATGCCGGGGCCGACAAGGTCTCGGTCAACTCCTCGGCCCTGGCGCGGCCCGAGCTGCTGACCGAGCTGGCAGACCACTTCGGCGCCCAGTGCGTTGTGATCGCGATCGATGCCAAGCGTTCTTCGTCCGCGGTCGCCTCGCCCACCTGCGCGGCTCCGCCGGGTTGGTTCGGCGACGCGATCTGGGACATCTACGTCAACGGTGGCCGCAAGAAGGTCGAGAGCCGCGACGCCGTCTCCTGGGCGCGCGAGGCGACCGAGCGTGGGGCCGGCGAGGTGCTCTTGACCAGCATGGATCGCGACGGCACCAACGACGGTTACGACATCGAGCTGACTCGGGCGGTGGCCGACGCGGTTTCGGTTCCGGTGATCGCCTCTGGCGGGGCGGGAACGCTCGAGCACCTCAGCGAGGCGATCTCGGCTGGCAACGCCGACGCCGTCCTCTGCGCCTCGATCTTCCACTACGGCACCTACCGCGTGCGCGACGCCAAGCAGCGCCTCGCCGCCGACGGGATCCCCGTCCGGCTCTAGCCGGAGGCGAGGTCTTCGGCCAGGCCGGAGACGCCGGTGGAGCCGAGGATCTCGAAGCGGGCCAGCTCGTCGGGCGCCTCGCGGGTCGCGTAGCCGGGAATCTCGGTGGTCGCACCGGTGTAGCCGGCGGCCTTAACGGCGGCGATCACTGTCTCGTCGAATTGTCCGGCGGGATAGCAGAAGTTGGCGATCGAGGCGCCGTATTCGCGGCGCAGGATCTGGCGCGAACCGGAAACTTCTTCCTTCAGCTGTTCGGCGTCGAGCGTGGTCAGGTCGAGGTGGTGGATCGTGTGCGCGGCCAGCTCCCAGCCGGCGTCGATCATCGCTTCGACGTTGCTCGTGTAGAGGTCGGAGCCTTCGGTCTTGAGATTGAGCACTCCGGGCCAGCCGTGCTTGCGCAGCTCCGGCAGGGCGAAGGTGAACTGCGGCCGGTAGCCGTCGTCGAAGGAAAGCACGACCGGTTTGTCCGGCAGGGTGCCACCGTGGTACCAGGCATCCTCGACCGCTTCCAGCGTCACCGCTTCGTAGCCGTGTTCCTCCAGCCAGTCCATCTGGCGATGGAAGTCCGGTCGCGCCACGTAGAGCTCGGGATAGGGAGCGTCCGCCGATGGCGCGCCGAGGACGTGGTACTCGAGGATCGGTACAGGCCCGGTGTAGGGCTGCCAGTCGGATTGCGGTGTGGCGTTGCGGACGAGGTCGGGCTTACCAGCCGCGGCGGAGCTCGCTTTCCCGCCCGAGGCCGCCCTTGTCGATGAGGAGTCCGTGGCGCCGTCAAGACTCGATCCCACGACCAATCCGACCGCTATCGCAACCGCCACGAGGGCGAGGAGGGCCCCTGCTCGTCTCCAGCGCACGCGATCATGGTAGGCAACCGACCGATGCCGACCGCCGGAACGCCAAAAGAGAGCCTTGCCGAGGCGCTGCAGCGGGTCTACCCCGAGCTCGACGCCGTGCGCGAGGCGGCGAGCGAGCCCGTCTACCTCGTCGGCGGCGCGGTCCGCGACCTGCTCCTCGGTCGCGGCCGCGCCGATATCGACATCGTCGTCGAGGGTGACGCCGCGGCGCTTGCCTCCCGGCTCGGCGCCGATGTCATCTCGCACGAGCGCTTCGCGACGGCCAAGGTGAGCCTCGACGACCACGAGATCGACATCGCGACGGCGCGCACGGAGAGCTACCCGCGGCGTGGCTCGCTGCCGCTGGTCGAGCCCGCCGCCCGGGTCGAGGCGGACCTCGCCAGGCGCGACTTCACGATCAACGCGATGGCGATCCCACTGACCGGCGAGGCGGACCTGATCGACCCCCACGGCGGGCAGGCGGATCTCGCGGCCGGTCTGCTGCGCGTGCTGCATCCGTCGTCCTTCGTTGACGATCCGACCCGGGCCCTGCGCGCTGCCCGCTACGCCGCTCGCTTCGGCTTCGAGCTGGAGCCGGAGACGGGGGCGCTGCTGCGCGAGGCGGATCTGGCAACGGTCTCGGCCGACCGCCGTGAGGCCGAGCTGCTGCGGCTCGCTGGCGAGGACGAGGCGCCGCGGGCCCTCTCCCTTCTGGCCGAGTGGGGCCTGGACGACCTGCGCGAGGGCGGCGTCGAGCTCGCCGCCGACGCGGCAGCGTTGCTTCGGTCTAAGCCCTGGGAGGGGTTCGCTCCCCGCGCTCGCTCTCTTCTCGCGGCGGCGCTGGGACCGAGCGGTGGGGAGGAGGGGCTGGCGCGGGCGCGGCCGAAGCGTCCCTCTGAAGCCGTTGCGCTGGCGGCGGGGCGCGATCCGATCGAACTCGCATTGGCCAGGGCTCTAGGCGCCGAGTGGCTCGACCGCTACCTGGCCGAGTGGCGCAACGTCGCCCTCGAGATCGACGGCGAGGCGCTGATCGCTGCGGGCGTTCCCCAAGGCCCGGCGATCGGCCGCGGGCTCGATGAGGCCCTGCGGCGCAAGCTCGACGGCGAGATCAGTGGCCGCGCCCAGGAGCTGGACGTGGCGATCGACGTGGCGAGGAGCGGCGATGGAGTGGCGTGAGCGCGATGGCCTGCGCTGGCTCGAGACCCGGTTGCCCGGAGCGACCGCTGCCTTCACGACCCGCTCCTTCGGCTCGGCGCGGGAGAGCTTCGCGCCCCTGGCGGCGCTGGGGGTCGACCCAGAGGCGGTCGTCAGCGCCTGGCAGGTGCACGGCACGGACCTGGCCTTCCACAACGGCGGCGCTGTGCCGGCGGAGGCCGACGGCCACGTGATCGCCGACCCCGGGGTGGTCGGCCTCGTCTTCGGCGCCGACTGCCTGCCGATCACGGCCGCGGGCCCCGGCGGGGCGATGATCGTGCACGGCGGCCGGCGCGGTTTGGAGCAGGGGATAGCGCTCCGCGGGGCCGCGGCGGTGGGTGCCACCGCCGCGGCGATCGGCCCCGGCATAGGGCCCTGCTGCTATGAGGTCGACCTCTGGAGCGAGGCGCGCAGGCAGCTGAGCGAGGCGGGCGTCGAAGAGATCCAATCCGCCGACCTCTGCACCTGCTGCGAGACCGAGCTCTTCTTCTCCCATCGCCGCGACGGCGACCCTCGGCGACAGGCAGGGCTCGTCTGGCTCAGTGGAGAGGAGGGCTGAGGTGCCGGGGTTGATCCACGGCCTCGAGCCGGAGAAGATCGCCGCCAACCTCGAGCGGGTGCGCGAGACCGCCGGGCGGGAGGTCGAGATCCTCGCCGCGACCAAGTACGTGCCGTTGGAGGAGATGGGAGCGCTGGTCGAGGCCGGCGTCCGCCTCGTCGGCGAGAACCGCCAGCAGGAGCTGCTCGCCAAGCACGAACGCTGGGGCGATGCCTTCGAGTGGGACTTCATCGGCAACCTGCAGAGCCGCAAGGTCAAGCAGCTGCTGCCGTCCTGTCGCTTGATCCACTCGGTTGCGACCGATTCGGCGCTCCAGCAACTCGGTCGCCACGGAGGCCCAGACACCGAGATCCTGGTCGAGGTCAACATCGCCGGTGAGGAGGGCAAGGGCGGCGTCGCACCCACCGAGCTGGGAGTTTTCATCGAACGCTCCCCAGTCCGCGTCGCCGGCCTGATGACGATGCCCCCGTTCAGCCAGGACCCCGAGGCCTCGCGCCCCCATTTCACCCGCCTCAAGAGGCTCGCCGATGAACACGGGCTCGCCCGCCTTTCCATGGGCACCTCGCAGGATTGGCAGGTCGCTGTCGAGGAGGGAGCCACGATCATCCGCCTGGGCACGGCGCTCTATATCTGACGAACTTCCGGCTGGGCCATAATCTGTAAAGGAATCGGTCTACATGGGCCGAATCACGCGTTAACCATGGCCCTACGAGATACATGGCATCGAGCGCTGGTCTACTTCGGCTTGGCCGAGGATCACGACTACGGTCCCGAGTACGAAGACGACTTCGAGCCGGAAACGAGCTCCGAAGAGGCGTTCGACAGCGGTCGACGCGAGTCGGGACAGGTGCGACGCCTGCCCAGCGCCCGCCGCTCGCGCCGCGACGAGATCGATGACATCTTCGCCGACGACGAGCCGATCCAGGCTTCGCGCACGCGCACGTTGCGCCCGGTCGGCAACGGCGACTCCGACGTCCAGGTCCACCTCGTAATCCCCAGGAACTTCAACGACGCCCAGCAGGTGGCCGATCAGTTCAAGCGCCAGGTCCCGGTCATCCTCAACCTGCAGACGACCGATCACGAGCTCTCGAAGCGGATGATCGACTTCTGCTCCGGCCTGACCTACTCGCTCGACGGCGGCATGCAGCGGATCGCCGAGAAGATCTTTCTGCTGACGCCGCGCAACGTCGAGGTCTCCGCCGAGGAGAAGGCCCGCCTCCTCGACAAAGGTTTCTTCAACCAGTCTTAGCTCGGCTTTTCGCGCGAGCACAGGATCTTCACCGCTTGGCCACGCGATGGCCACATCGGCGCTGAACCTCGCTCCTAGGTTGCGGTTGATTCGCCCAACCACGAACTAGGAGAAAAGATGAAGCGAAAGCGTCTCGCCTTCGCCCTTGCCGCCTCGCTGGCCGTTGCGGCCGTCGGCGCCGGCACAGCGGCTGCGACCGGCTTCTTCAACCAGCACCGTGACAGCACTCGGCGCGCCGTCACCGCGGCTTTGTACGACCAGCACCCCCAGAACGTGATCTTCTTCCTCGGCGACGGGATGGGGATGCAGGAGATCACCGCGGCCCGTTACTACCAGGGCGTCCACAACAGCCTCAACGTCGACCGGATGCCGTTCACCGGATTCGACACCACCTGGTCGGTCAAGCCGGGTGCGGGGCCGTCCTACTTGCCTGACTACGATCCCGACTCGGCCTCGACCGGGACGATGTGGGCGACGGGCCAGAAGACGCTTGACGAGCGCATCTCACAAGGTCCGAGCACGGCGATCAACGTCCCCGGGCCGAACCTGAAGACGGTGCTCGAGCTGGCCCAGAAGCAGGGCAAGAAGGTGGGCGATGTCTCGACCGCCGAGATCACCGATGCGACACCCGCAGTCCTCGCCTCGCACATCTCGCTGCGCGGCTGTCAGGGCCCGGCGGACATGGGCGCCTGCGCGTCGGAGACGAAGGCGGCGGGTGGCCTCGGCTCGATCGCCGAGCAGGAGGTCGATCACAAGGTCGACGTGCTGCTGGGCGGCGGTCGCGGTCGTTTCGAACAGAAAATCACCGGCGGGCCGGATACCGGCAAGAACGTGATCGAATCGGCCCAGGCCAAGGGCTACCGCTACGTCAGCGATGCGGCTGGGCTGAGCGCGGTGCCGAACGGCAGTAAACCGGTGCTTGGCCTCTTCAACGGCAGCAACATGTCGCTGGAGTGGACCGGACCGGCGGCGTCGCTCGGCAAGGGCAACGCGCCGGCTCCCTGCAACGAGAACCAGCGCCCGGCCAACGAGCCGAGCCTGGCGGCGATGACCGGCAAGGCGATCGGCCTGCTGGAAAACCGCAAGGGGTTCTTCCTCCAGGTTGAGGGAGCCTCAATCGACAAGCAGGACCACGCGACCAACGCCTGTGGACAGCTCGGCGAGACGGTCGCCTTCGACAACGCGATCGGCGTCGCTCTCGACTACCAGCGCCGGCATCCCGACACGCTGATCGTGGTCACCGCCGATCACTCCCACACCAGCCAAATCGTCGGCGAGGACGCAGCCGGGTCGGGCGTTCCGACGGGCTACTCGACCAACCTAACGACCAAGGATGGGCAGACGCTCAGCCTCACCTACGGGACCGCCGGCTACGGCGGGCCTGGCGCGGCTCCGGTCGCCGCGCCGCCGAGCCAGCAACACACCGGGGCCGTGGTGCCGGTGTGGGGCAGCGGGCCGGGGTCGCTGGACATCCTCGGGACGAACGATCACACCGACCTGTTCGACGTCTTGGGCGGGTAGTAGGTCTCCTGCTTCAATGCCGAGCGGGGAGGCAGGCGCCTCCCCGCTCGGTTTCGCTGCCGGTCGCCTAAACGGCGCCCCATTTGCAGCCTTTGCTTGCACCGCTGAGTTCCCAGATGACACTCATGTCGAGGAAGGCTGGCTGCGTGCCAAACGAGTATTTCGTGCCGAATAATTCCTGTGTTGCTTTGTCACTTTTGAATTCCAGTAATTGTTTGCTGGATTCGGGGCCGATTAAGGCGATGAAAGAGCCGGTTAATTCATTGTTGAGTGGTAGCGGGCATCCGGTTCCCGATTTGAATTTAATGATGGTGAAATTTTTGGATCCGGTCGGCGGAGTAAATAGGATCCACTTCTCTCCGGCATGTTCCAGCACTAAGGTTAAGAAATTGGCGACGATCGGTTCGACGACACTGCAGGTCGGGGTAGGGGGAGTCGTGCAGCTGGTGAAATTTAAAGTCTGTTCTCCGTGACCACCTGTTTTGATCGTTCCTTCAACCGTCGCTTTTTCGCAGACGAGTTCCATCCCGAGCGAGGGCACTAAGAAGGTGGATTTCCCCTCCGCCGACCCTACGATCGTTTCGGCTGATCCGATTGCTTTGCCTAAAATCGCGAATTCGCCTTTTGCCTGCGCGGTCGCGGCGACGAACGCCATCAGCCCAAGCACGGCGAGGGAGCAGAGGCCGAGAATCTTGAATCCATCTTTTCTATTGCGCATCTTCTGATTCCTCTCATCAGTAGTCATGGCGCGGGCCTGGGACCCGTGTCCGGAATGAGCATCTCCGAGAGGCGAAGAGCAGTCAAGTTTTCCTGTGCAATCTCTTCTAGTTAGTCTGCGCGGCATGATCGTTGGATTCGTTGGCGCTGGAAGCATGGCCGGGGCTATGGCACGGGGACTGCAAGGTCAGGTCGACCGCATGCTGTTCTCGGATTCGGGTTCCGGGCGGGCCGGCGAACTTGCGGCCGAGCTTGGCGGGGAGGCGGTGGGCTCCAATGTCGAGTTGGCCGAGCGATCCGATCTGGTCGTGCTCGCGGTCAAGCCGGCCAAGCTTGCTGACGTTGCCGTTGAGCTTGCCTCGGCCAAGGTGGTCATTTCGCTGCTCGGGGCGACCTCGCTGGCGGCGGTTGCGGCCCTTTTTCCCGATGCCACGGTGGTCCGGGTGATGCCCAACGTCGGGGTTGAGGTTCGCAAGGGGGTGCTTTGCGTTGCCGGTAACCCGGATCCCTATATCCGTGGCCTGCTCGAGGGCCTCGGGCACGTGGTTGAACTGCCGGACTCTCAGTTCGATGCGGCTACCGCGGTGATGGGATGTGCGCCGGCCTACCTGGCCCTGGCCGTCGAAGCGATCGCTGACGCCGGCGTCGCGGACGGACTCGACGAGCAGCTGGCGCTGGAGCTGGTCGTTGAGACGACGGCTGGGACGGCGGAGCTGCTGCGACGGCAGCACCCTGCCGACGTGCGCAAGGCCGTGGCCTCGCCCGGTGGCAGCACCGAGGCCGGTCTGGAGGCCCTGGACCGGGAAGGGGCTCCTGAGGCATTTGCGGCGGCCGTGCGGGCCTCGCTGGAGAGGATGCGCGGGTGATCTGGCTTGCTGTCACGCGGTTCGACATCGCCGACTACGTCAGCGCGCTCTTCCTCGTCTACATCATCCTGATCTTCCTCAACATCCTCAGCTCCTGGATCCCGCGCATGCCCTACAACCGCGTCCTGCGGGCTTCGCTCGACTTCGTCAAAGAGACCACTGACCCCTACCTCAACTTCTTTCGGCGCTTCCTGCCGCCGATCGGCGGCGGTGGCTTCGCACTCGACCTCAGCCCGATCCTCGGTGTGTTCCTGCTCTTCATCCTGCGCGCCGTCGTCGTCGGCCTGATCGAAGGGTGAGCGGCGAAGCCGCCCGCGCCTGGCGCCTCGCCGGCGCGCTCTGCGGGCTCGTCGTCGTTCTCGACCAGGCGGCGAAGGCGGCGATCGAGGCGCACTTGGCGCCCGGCCAGGACGTCGAGGTGCTCGGGCCGCTGGAATTCACCCTCTCGCACAACAGTGGCGTCGCTTTTGGCTTGGCCAGCGGCGGCGGCACCCGGCTGGTCCTGGTCACCGCTCTGGCGCTCGCCGTCGTCGGCTACGTCTTCGCCCGCAACCCGACCCGTTCCGGCATGTGGATCGCGGCGGGCCTGCTTGCCGGTGGGGCGCTGGGCAACCTCGCCGATCGCGTGCGCGCCGACGCCGTCACTGACTACATCCAGATCGGCAGCTGGCCGGCCTTCAACCTCGCCGACGTCTGCGTCACCGCCGGCGTCCTGCTGCTCGCCCTCTCCTACGCGCGCGAGCCGGCTGATGAGTGACGAGCTGCGCATAGTCCACGTCGACGAGGCGCTGGCGGTGGTCGACAAGCCGGCCGGGATGGTGGTCCACCCGGCTCCCTCGCACAGCGGGCCGACCTTGGTCGACGAGCTCGGTGACTTGCTCGGCGGCGGCGCCGATCCGGAGCGGCCCGGCATCGTCCACCGGCTCGACAAGGGGACCAGCGGCCTGCTCGTCGTCGCCCGCAGCGATGAGGCCCACGCGGCGCTGCAGGCCCAGGTCCAGCGCCGCGAAGTCGAGCGCATCTACCTCGCCCTGGCGCGCGGTCGCCTCAGCTCGCGCACCGGCACGATCGACGCGCCGATCGGCCGCGCCTCGCGGCAGCGCCATCGCATGGCCGTCTCCGGCGCCGCCTCGCGCCAGGCCCGCACCCACTTCGAGGTGATCGAGCTGCTCAGCGCCGAGAGCTACGTCGAGGTCCGCCTCGAGACCGGCCGCACCCACCAGATCCGCGCCCACTTCGCCGCTATCGGCCACCCGTTGGCCGGCGACACCACGTATGGAGGAGAGCGCAAGTACGAGCTGGAGCGTCAATTCCTCCATGCCCACCGGCTCGCCTTCGCCCATCCGTCGTCCGGGGAGCCGATGAGCTTCAGCTCTGAGTTGCCCGCCGATCTGGCTTCGGCGCTGCAGGCGGCCCGAGCCGCCTAGTCAGCCACGACCTCTCTACAATCGATCGGCTCGGAAACCAATCCCCGCACGTACCGACCCGGATCCTGACCGGCATTGCGCCGGATCCCGGCTAGGGCGGCGGGAAACGCAGCGCCAAACAAGGAGCTTTACCCCATGCCAGAGGCAGGCCTCAAAGAGCTGCTGGAGGCCGGAGTTCACTTCGGCCACCAGACCCGTCGCTGGAACCCGAACATGCGCCGCTACATCTTCGGCGAGCTGGACGGGATCCACATCATTGACCTGGTCCAGACCGAGGCGCTGCTGGAGAACGCGCGCCGCTTCGCCGGCGAGCTCGCCAGTGGCGGCGGCACCGTACTCTTCGTCGGCACCAAGAAGCAGGCTCGTGGCCCGGTCGAAGAATGGGCCGGCCGCTGCAAGATGCCCTTCGTCAACCAGCGCTGGCTCGGCGGCCTGCTGACCAACTTCAACACGATGTCGGCGCGGATCGCCCGCCTGCACGAGCTCAACGGCTGGCGCGAGGAGGGCAAGCTGGAGCTGCTGCCGACCAAGGAGCGGATGGGGATGCTGGCCGAACTCGCCAAGCTCGAGTTCAACCTCGGCGGCGTGCGCGACATGGATCGCTTGCCCGACGCAGTCTTCGTCACCGACCTCAAAACCGAGGAGATCGCGGTGCGCGAGGCGGCGCGCCTGCGGATCCCGATCATCGCCCTGGTCGACACCAACTGCGATCCGACCCCGATCGACTACGTGATCCCGGGCAACGATGACGCGATCCGTTCCTGCCAGCTCGTGATCGGCACGATCGGCTCCGCGATCGATGAGGGCGCCGGCGCCTGGCGGGTCCAGGAGGAGAAGCGCATCGCGGTCGAAATGGAACGGCGCAAGAAGGACGAAGAAGAGCGTAAGAAGCGCGAGGAGGAAGAGAAAGCGCGGCTCGAAGCTGAGGAGGCGGCCAAAAAAGCGGCGGCTGAAGCGGCTGCCGTCAAACAGGCTGAACAGGCGCAAGCCGCTCCCGCCCAAGCAGCGCCCGCGACGCCGGCTCAGGGTTCACAGCGCCCCGCTCCCGTCTCAGCCCAGCGCCCGGCTCAGGGTTCAGAGCGCCCGGCTGCGGGTCCTGTCGCGGGGCAGGGCACCTCGTCCTCGCAAGCTGCGGGCGAGGCACCCAGCCCCGCGCCACCCGCAGGTGGAGCCGCCAAAACCAAAGCTGAGGCACCGGCCGGAGCTGCGAAAGCCCCGGCCGAGGAGCCAAAGGCCGAGCAGCCCGCTGAGACTGAGAAAGCACCGGCTGAGCCCGCTGCCGCGGAGAAGGCTTCCGAGGAGTCCAAGGCGGCCGAGAAAGCACCGGAGCCCGCTGCCGAGGAGAAAGCTCCTGAGGCACCGAAGGCGGAGGAGAAAGCTTCTGAGGGGGAGAGCAAATGAGCGTTACTGCTGCTGATGTGAAGGCCCTGCGGGACCGGACCGGGGCCGCGATGATGGATTGCAAGGCCGCGCTGACCGAGTCTGATGGCGATGCGGATCGCGCTGTTGAGATCTTGCGGGTTAAGGGGCAGGCCTCCGCCGCTAAGCGGGAAGGGCGAGGGACTAATGAGGGCGTCGTCTCCTCGTATATCCACGCCAACGACAAGGTCGGGGCGATGGTCGAAGTCCAGTGCGAGACTGATTTCGTCGCTCGCAACGAGGACTTCAAGGCCTTTGCCTACGAGGTCGCTCTGCACATTGCCGCGACCGCGCCTCAGTACGTGACGATCGAGGAGATCCCCGAGGACGAGCGCGAGGCCGAGAAGCGGGTCTTCGAGGAGAAGGCGCGCGAAGAAGGCAAGCCCGACAACGTGGTCGAGAAGATCGTCGAGGGGCAGCTCGTCAAGTGGGGCAAGGAAGTTGCCCTGCTCGACCAGTCCCACGTCAACGCCGAGAAGCACGACTCGAAGTCGATCGAGGAGCTGCGCCAGCAGATGGCGGCGAAGACCGGCGAGAACATCCGCATCGCCCGCTTCGCTTACTTCCGCGTCGGCGAATAGGCTCGCGGCCTAGATCACTGATTCCCAACCCCCACACACCCGGATGACGCGCGTGGCGCTGCGCATCTCTTCGTCCTCAGTCGGCCGAATAGCGCTGCTATTCGGCCTCCCTGCGTCCTCGATCTGCTTGACCACACGCGCCCCCGGTCACACGCGGGTTGGGAATCAGTGATCTAGATGGCCAACGACCCCCAGTTCAAACGCATCCTGCTGAAGCTCTCCGGCGAGGCGCTGATGGGCGACCGCGAGTACGGCACCGATGCCGGTGAGGTGAAGCGGATCGCCGAGCAGGTCGCCGAGATCCGCGCCCGCGGGGTCGAAGTGGCGATCGTCGTCGGCGCCGGCAACATCTACCGTGGTCTGGCCGGGGCGGCCGAGGGCATGGACCGGGCGACCGGCGATTACATGGGGATGATAGCGACGGTGCTCAACGCGCTGACGCTGCAGGACGCGCTGGAGCGGACGGGCGAGCACACGCGGGTGATGTCGGCGATCGACGTCAAGGAGGTCGCCGAGCCCTACATCCGTCGCCGCGCCATGCGCCACCTGGAGAAGGATCGCGTGGTGATCTTTGCCGCTGGTACCGGCAACCCGTTCTTCACCACCGATACGGCGGCCGCCCTGCGCGCCCTGGAGATCCACGCCGAGGCGATCCTGATGGCCAAGAACGGGGTGGAGGGGGTCTACGACTCCGACCCGGCGACGAACCCCGAGGCCAAGTTCATCCCGGCGATCGGCCACCGCGAAGCGATCGAGCGCGACCTCAAGGTGATGGACTCGACCGCGCTCTCGCTCTGCATGGACAACGACCTGCCGATCTACGTCTTCAACATGGGGGACGCGGGCAACATAGATAGGATCGTCAGCGGCGAGAGGGTGGGCACGCTGGTCTCCAGCGCGCCTGCCGGATGACGAGGACGGGAGCCCAGTGGAGCTGATCGACGAACTGCTCGAGGATGCCAAAGGCCGGATGACCAAGTCGGTCGAATCGAGCCGTGGCGAGCTCGCCACGGTGCGCACCGGCCG
>Ga0157302_10000042_pt1 | contig 21604 bp, 19 predicted proteins | sample NitcycUS103311B2_FD_108381 | JGI IMG/M metagenome (GOLD analysis project Ga0157302, IMG submission 108381) | Soil microbial communities from Arlington Agricultural Research Station in Wisconsin, USA - Nitrogen cycling UWRJ-S103-311B-2 | ecosystem: Environmental > Terrestrial > Soil >... | reverse complement strand
CGCGCGGCGGGAGAGCACGACGTTGTTGCGGCTGCGGTTGAGCTCGATCACTTTGCACTCGAGCGTCTGGCCCATGAACTCGTCGAGGTTGTGGACGCGGCGGATGTCGACCAGCGAGGCGGGCAGGAAGCCGCGTACCCCGAGGTCGAGGATCAGGCCGCCCTTGACGACCTCGATCACGTTGCCTTCGACCGGTTCGCCCGACTCAGCGGCGGCCTCGATGCGGCGCCAGGCCTTCTCGAAGCGGGCGCGCTTCTTGGAGAGGACGAGGCGGCCATCGGAGTCTTCCTTGGTCAGAACGAGGGCGTCGACCTCCTCCCCCTGCTCAACCTCGTCGGCCGGGTTGACCGACTTGCGGATCGAGAGCTCGTGCGAGGGGATGACGCCCTCGGACTTGTAGCCAATGTCGAGTAGGACCTCGTCCTTGTCGATCCGCACGACCTTGCCCTTGACGACGTCGCCCTCCTCGAAGGAGACCATCGTCGCCGCGTAGTTCGGCACGATTTTGCCGTCGATTTCGAGCAGCAGCCCGTTGGATCCCTCGACGGGAGTACCGATTGGCGCAGGAGCAATCAATGTGTCGGTCGGGGACACGGCGGCGAATAATGGCAGAATCGAGCGCGTGCCAGTTCGAGCCACCAAAAGGGGCGACGAGAGGACCCCGCTCGAGGGGAGCCACGACGTCCTGATCTGCGGCGCCAGCTTCGCTGGGCTAGCGGTTGCGCGGGAGCTGGCGGGCTCGGGCGCCGACGTGCTGATCGTCGATCGCTACGAGATCGGCGAGCGCCAGACCTCGGCCTGCGGCATCCCGACCGACTGGCTGCGGGCGATGGGTCTGATGGAGTCCGAGCGCCAGCGCTTCGACTCGCTGCTGATGCACACCCCACACGGCGACTCGCGCTTCCGCCTCCCCTTCACCTTCTCCACCTTCGATTACCGCGAGCTCTGCGAGCTGCTCTGGCGTGACTGCGACGCCCGTTTTGAGACGGCGAAGGTGAACGGCCGGGCGCGGCCGGCCAACGGCGACGGCTCGATCGCGATCGAGACCGACCGCGGCGTGATCTCCGCCCAGCTCGTCGTCGACGCGCTCGGATGGCGGCGGATGCTGGCCAGCGGCGACGGCTTCCAGCCGCCCGACGCGCCGCTCTCGCGCGGCCTCGAGGTCCATCCCGAAGGCCAAGGCGAAGACCTCGAGGTCTGGATCGACCGCCGCTACGTGCCCGAGGGCTACGGCTGGTCCTTCCCGGCCAAGGACGAGCTGCGAATCGGCGTCGGCTCCTTCGACCCGCGCTTCCACGTGCGCCAGACGACCGAGCTGCTGGCCGAAGACCTCGACGCCGACCGGGTCCGCTACCAGGGCAATTGGATCCCCCACAAGATTCGGCCCGGCACCGAGGGCGGCATCTTCTTCGCCGGCGACTCGGCCGGCCACTGCCTGCCGCTCAGCGCCGAGGGCATCCGCACCGCGCTCTACTTCGGCATTGCCCTGGGACGCGAGCTGCGCGGCGTCCTCGATGGCTGGCAGGACCGCGAGCAGGCCGCGGCACGCTATGCCGAGTTCAACGACTCGCACGAGTGGAAGTTCCGCTGGATGCTGCGGGTACAGCGCTTCGTGCCGAAGATCCCGCCGCGAATCCTCGGGCCGATGATCAAGCTACTCGGCGCCAAGCGCTTCATCGACTGGTCCTTCGGCCACTACCTGCAGATCGCCCCGCCCGACTTCGCCGCCGGCTCAGCGCACGATCAGAACGGTGCCGGCCAGCAGCAAGACGACGCCGGCCACGCGCTCCGGGCTGAGCGCAACCTGGTCTAGGCCGAAGAGCCCGAAGCGGTCGATCAACACAGAGAAGGTGAGCTGGCCGGTGATCGTCGCCGCCGCCACTCCCCCGGCCCCGATCGCGCTGACGGCCACCAGCGCGTTGGCGACGTAAACCGCGCCGAGCAGACCGCCGAGCAGGTAGTACCAGCTGACGTCGAAGGTCGAGTGGAGCCCACCGGCCTTGCCACTGAGGACGACGATCGCGGCGAGCGCGATCGTGCCGACCCCGAAGGAGACGAGCGCCGCCGGCAGGCTGCCGGTCGACTTGCCAAGGCCGGCATTGATCGGCGCCTGCAGGGCGATCAGCCCGCCGGCGCCGGCGGTGAGCAGGACCGCCAGGCCCCTATCCACGGCGCCGCAGCCTCATCTTCATGCCTCTCGTTCCCATCGGCGTGATCTTCGCCTCGTTCATGTGTTGGATAGCTGAGTGACCAGATGCTGCCTTCGCCCTTTGTCTCGCTATGCGAGACAAAGGGCGAAGGCAGCGGTTGAACTGTTTCGCTGTCTTATCAGTAACTCCGAAGGAACATCGAGACGCAAATGCCACCTCCAGCCGACGGATTCGCTGCACGCCTTGTACTTGGACCGGCGCTGCGCACGCAGCCCGACCGGCGCCTGGTGACGCTCGTGCGCGAGGGCTACGAGAACGCCTTTGAGGAGATCGTGCGGCGCTACGGCAAGGCGCTGACGCGCTACGCGGGCGCGATCGTCGGCTCGCGCGGCGAGGACGTCGCCCAGGACGCCTTCTCCAAGGCGCTGCTCGCGCTGCGCCGCAACGACGCTGAGATCGAGCTGCGGCCCTGGCTGTTTCGGATCGTGCGTAACACCGCGCTCAACGACCTGCGCGACAGCCCGCCGACGCCGGAGCTGCTGGCCGAGGCGATCGCCGGCGGGGAGAGCCCGGCCGAGGAGCTGGAGCGGCGCGAGGAGCTGACCGACCTGATGCGTCGCCTTCAGTTGCTGCCGGAGCCACAGCGGGCGGCGATCGTGATGCGGGAGATGGAAGGCCTCAGCCACGAGGAGATCGCGGCGGCGCTGGGGGTCAGCGGTGGCGCCGCCCGCCAGGCGATCCACCGCGCCCGTCAGGCGCTGCGCAACGGGGCTGGGATGCTGGTCCCGCTGCCGCTGCTGAAGGCGCTGCTGGCCGCTGGATCGATGGGCACGGCGGAGGTCGCGACCGCGGGAGCGGGCGGCACGATCGGGGCCGGAGTGGCACTGAAGGCGGTAACGGCGACCGTGCTGGTCGCCGGCGCGGTCGGCGCCGGGGTTGCAGTCCACGACGGACGCCACGGCAACGATCGCTCCCAACAGGCGGCGACGCGGAAGCACTCCTCCGCGGCCGAGACGGCCTTGCCGACAGCGTTCACCGCCCCGGTGACGACCAGCGACGATCGATCCGGGCGCGAGCGAGGCGACGATCGGGGTCGCGGGAAGAACGAGCAGGGCGACGATCGCGGCGGGCGCCGCGGAGAGTCGGGAGGCGGCGACAATCACGGCGGAGGCGGCCACGGGTCCGGAGACGACACCGGAGGCGGCTCGGGCAGCGGCGATCGCCATGGGGGGAGCGTCGGGGCGGACAGCGGACGGGACGGAGGGGACAGCCACTCCGGCAGTGGCAGTAGCAGCGGGCCGGGCCCAAGCGGTGGCGGGTCATCCGGACAGGGTGGCTCCGGCCATGGCGGATCATCCGATCCAACCAGCGACTCCGGCGGCGGCGATCACTCTGGCGGCGACCTCAGTGACGACCTTGCAGCCCGCACCAGCGGGGAATCGGGCGGTGGTCCGGGACCGAGTGAACCGTCCGAACCGACCGAAACCAGCGACGGAAGCGGCGGCTCTGGATCTGACAGCGGGTCGGGCTCTGGCTCAGACGGAACGGCGGGATCGGGATCGGGATCGGGATCCGGCTCCGGCTCCGGCTCCGGCGATGATCTTGCCGGCGGCGCCTGAGCCCAAGCTTCCGTGATCTTCGCGTCGCCTCCGGGTTGTGAGGGGCAAGTGTGCCTTTCACCAACCAAGGAGGAAACGATGATTCGCTCCCAAGCAAGACGAGCCCGTGCCGGCCTGGCGCTGGTGGTGGCGGCTGCGCTCGCGATGCTGGCGCTGCCGGGAATCGCCGCCGCCAAGGACGGTAACCACGACCGCATCCCGGACCGCTGGGAGAAGCGACATCACCTCTCGCTCAGCGTCAACCAGGCTGGTCGGGACCAGGATCGGGACCATTTGCGCAACCGCGCCGAGTTCCTCGCCGATGACAACCCGCGCGATCGCGACAGCGACGGCGACGGAGTCCTCGACGGCGACGAGAACGCCGGCACGATCGCGTCCTTCGATGCAACCAGCGGGAAACTGACGATCACCCTCTTCGGCGGCGACACGATCAGCGGCCTGATCACCGACCGGACCCGGATCAAGTGCGAGGACGAGCACTCACCCGATGTCACGACCCGCCCGCGCCACGGCGAGGAAGAGCCGGGCGACGACCGTGGCGGACACGGCGAAGAGCCCGGTGACGATCACGGCGACCATGGCGAAGAGCCGGGCGATGACAACGGGGGCGACGACAACTCCGGACCCGGCTCATCGAACTCCGGCCGCGGCCCGAGTGGTCACGACGACAACGGGGTCGGCGCCAACTGCACGACCTCCGATCTGATCGTCGGCGCGACGGTCGAGGAGGCGGAGCTGGAGCTCGAGCACGGCGTCGCGAGCTTCGATGAGGTCGAGCTAGCCCACACCAGCTAGCTAGACCTACTTGGCGTCGAGCCAGTCCGCGCCGACGCCGATGTCCACCTCAAGCGGTGGGTCGAGCTGGTAGGCGGCGCACATCTCGCGTCGCACCAGCTCGACCGCGCCCTCCATCTCCCGCGGCGGTCCCTCGAAGAGGAGCTCGTCGTGGATCTGCAGGACGATCCGCGTCTCCCCCCCGGTCTCGGCCAGCGCTCGCCGGCAGCGCACCATCGCCACCTTGATGATGTCGGCGGCGGTGCCCTGGATCACCGTGTTGACGGCAAGTCGCTCACCGAGCCGGCGCGTATTGGGGTTGCCCGAGCGCAACTCGGGAATCGACCGTCGCCGCCCCATCAGCGTGGTCACGTAGCCCTCCTCCTGCGCCCGCTCTACTACCTGCTCGCGGAAGGCGCGCACGGCGGGGAAGCGCTCCAGGTAGCGGGAGACGAATTCCTCGCCCTCTTTGCGCGGGATGTTGAGCCGATCGGCGAGGCCGAAGCCGGTGAGACCGTAGACGATGCCGAAGTTGACCATCTTCGCCTTCGAGCGCTGGCCGACGTCGACGTCCTCGCGGGCGATGTCAAAGACCTCGGCCGCGGTCGCCGCGTGGACGTCTTCTTTGGCGCGGAAGATCTCCTTCAGCACCTCCTCGTCGGCGACGTGGGCGAGCACGCGCAGCTCGACCTGGCTGTAGTCGGCGGAGAGCAGCTGGGCGCCCTGCTCGGCGACGAAGCAGGCGCGGACGGGGCGGCCGATCTCGGTGCGGATCGGGATGTTCTGCAGGTTGGGGTTGGTGCTGGAGAGGCGGCCGGTGGTCGTCGCCGCCTGGTTGAAGGTGGTGTGGACGCGGCCGGACGCCGGGTCGATCAGGTCGGGCAGCGAGTCGAGGTAGGTGTTCTTCAGCTTGGTCAGCTCGCGCCAGGACTCGATCTTCTCGACGATCGGGTGCTCGTCGCTGATCTGGGCGAGCACGCGGGCGTCGGTCGAGTAACCAGTTTTGCCGCGCCGCTTGCGGGTCAAGCCAAGCTCCTCGAAGAGGATGCGGCCGACCTGCTGCGGAGAGCCGATCGTGAACTCCTCGCCGGCCAGCTCGTAGATCTCTTTTTCCAGGGTGGCGATCCGCTCGCCGAAGCCGGCGCCGACCTCGGCCAGGCGCTTGGCGTCGAGCTTCAGCCCCTCGCGCTCCATCGCGGCGAGGACGTGGACCAGCGGCAGCTCGACCTCGGTCAGCAGATGCTCCAGGCCGAGCTCCTCGATGCGCGGGCGCTGGGCTTCGGCCAGGGCAGAAACCAGGCGCGCCTCCTCCGCCGGCTCGAGGCCCGCCTCGCCCTCCTCGCCGTCGAGCGAGAGCTGGGCGTCCTCGGCGTCGCTCGCCGGCGCCGCCCCCGCGGCGATGCCGATCCCGGCGTCGGCGGCCAGCTCGGTCAGCTCGTAGGTGCGGCGCTGCGGCTCCAGCAGGTAGGCGGCAAGCATCGTGTCGTGATCGAGCGCCAGCTCGACGCCCTCGCGGGCCGCGGCCGCGAGCAGGCCGTGGCGACCGCCGCCGAGCAACTTGGCGTCGTGGGCGACCAGCGGCCGCGAGCCCAGGCCAACCGCCAGCTCGTCGTGGGTCGAGGAGCCGGCGAGGATTCCCTCGCCGGCGGCCGCGGCCCAGCGATCGCCGTCGATCGCCATCGCGACGGGCCCCTCCCCCTTGCCGAGATCCCCGGGGGTTCCCTCCACCGCCTCGACCTCGAGCTCGGTCTCGACGCTGCGACCGGGGACGGCGTCCCCCTCCGGCAGCGCTTCTTCGAGCCGCTCCAGCACGGCCCGCAGCTCGAACTCGCGCATGAAGTCGCGCAGGGCGCCGCGATCGGGCTCGGACCCCATTACCGCGGACAGGTCGACCCCCGTGTCGATGTCGTACTGCAGCGTCGCCAGCTGCTGTGACATGCGAGCGTCGTCGGCGTGCTCGACCAGGTTCTGCTTGCGCTTGGCGCCGGAGATCTCGTCGACGCTGGCCAGCACCTTCTCCAGCGAGCCGAACTGCTGCAGCAGCTGCGTCGCCGTCTTCTCGCCGATGCCGGGAACGCCGGGGATGTTGTCCGAGGTGTCGCCGCGCAGGCCCATCAGGTCGGTGATCAGCTCCGGCGGGACCCCGTAGCGCTCGGTCACGGCATCGCTGTCGTAGATCTTGGTCTCGGTGATGCCGCGCGAGGTGCTCATCACCCGGATCCCGTCGCCGACCATCTGGTAGGCGTCGCGGTCACCCGTGACGACCATCACCGCGATCCCCTCTTCCCGCGCTTGACGGGCCAGCGAGGCGATCACGTCGTCGGCCTCGTAGCCCTCAACCTTGACGTTGGTGTAGCCGAAGGCCTCGACCAGCGGCATCAAGTGCGGCCACTGCTCGCGCAGCAGGTCGGGTCGCGGTTTGCGCTGGGCCTTGTAGAGGTCGTAGGTGACCTCGCGCCCCGACATGCCCGCGTCCCAGGCGACGACCACGCCGGCGGGCCGGTGCTCGTCGATGATCTTGACCAGCATCGAGGCCAGCCCGTAAATCGCGTTGGTGGGACGCCCATCGCTGGTTCCAATCGACTCGGGCAGCGCGAAGAACGCCCGGTAGGCGAGCGAGTTGCCGTCGATCAGGAAGAGCTCGGGCGGAGCGGTGCGGGTCTCCTCAGCGGCCATCCGGGAAACTCTATGGTGAGAGCAGGCGGGCACCGAGCTCCACCCCGCCTTTTGCGGAGAGGGCGTGCGACACAGCAGGTCCAGCTAGTCGGCGCGAGGGGCTCTCACCGCGTAGGAGAGCCCTTCCCCGCCTCCGCCCAGCGGCTTGAAGCTCGTTTCGACCGCGAGCCGCAGCCATCTTGCCGCGATGTGACGGCGGGCAGCGCGGGACAGCGGGCAACGCACGGTCACGGCGCCTGGCTTCGCGGTGGCCTGCTTTGTCGCGCAGGCGCTTACGAAACCCTTAGGCGCGTGGAACTTGACCCGCTGCGCGATCGTGCCCCCCGCCGGCGCATCGAGGTGCGTGACGAGGACTCCGTTGACCACGCGCGAGCGGTCGACGCTAAGGCGCCTTGCGGCCACCGAAGGGATCGGCGCGAGCGGCGGTGAGGCAGCCGGTTCTGATTCGTCGATACCCAAATAGGCGGCGAGCTCTCCCCGCCGGCCGGCGATAAAGGCCCGCGTCTGCGCCACTCCTTCGGCGATCTCGACCGCGGAGTATTCCCGCCGCGAGTCGTCTTCCTGCTGCTGCCAGGGCTGCAGTTGGGCGGCCGTCTGCGCCGCAAGAGAATCCAGGTTGAGGCCGGCGACTGCCTGGCGCACTTCAAAAAGGGCTTCGCGGTACATGGCGGCGCACCCAGGATCGGCCAGGCAGCGGCTGAACATGACTCCAGCTGGACCGTCGAAGGGAAGGCGTCTTTCCCACGTTTCGTCGGTTCCCCAGGGGAACATCTGGAAGACGCCGAGAGGATCGCTGTAGAGGTAGTAGTTGTTGGGCTGGGAGGCGCCTTCCTGACCGGCGTAGCCGTCCCAGAAGCCGGCGTACTTATCGACCGCCCACATCCGCGTCATCTCCCGCAGGTCGGCGACCGTCGACACCTGAGGCAGCCATTCCGGACCCGCTTCGGAGTTGACGGCTGCAATCAGCGCGTCCAGATCGCTCAGGTCTCCTTCTTCGCCCTCGTCCACCTCGAATTCGGGGGCTTCGCCCGGCAGGACGTCGTGTCCCGATTCCCCCTCGTAAAGGTGCTGTGGGGGTTCTTCAAATTTGCCCTCGAACCGCTTTTCCATCGCGAGGTCGTCGAGCGTCTCGATGTTCAGATACACCCCATAGTCTTCGTCATTGACGCGCAGATAGGCGTAACCCGTGTGCGAAGCAGGGACCCCGGTCGCCCGGTAGAGCGCGTAGGCGAGGGTCTCGTGGATCATCGACGGATCCTCGACCATGTTGTTGAGGGTCATCTTCTTCAGCCCGAGGTACCGTTCGGTTTTGGCGAACTTGAGCTTGAAGGCGGCCTTTTCCGTGAGTGGCCGAAACGAGCTGTTGAAGTGACCCTTGAGCTTCACTTCGATTTTCAGCGGAGTCGAGGTTGGCTCAACTCCCGCTGGAGTTCCCGCTGGGGTCGAGAGGGAGAACTCGGCGGGGTGGTAGTCGCCGTGGTCTTCTTCTTCTTCGAGTGCCTGGACCGAGGCCGGGGGGATGTCGAGGTCGATTTCGACCATCGTCTGCGGCTGATACATCGGAGCAGCGGGATCAGGAAGCGGAGCCGCGATAGCGGACGTCGGCAAAGCGGCCAGGGCGAAGCAGAAAAAAGCGACCCGGCGCACTCCTTTTGCAAGCTGACTGCGAAGCATCGAGAAGAACTTAGCGCGGAAATCGTGATTGTCACGCGATTGCCGGCTGGGGCACCGGCCCGCGAATCTGATTCGATAGCTACCTAATGGCAGTCAGCGCCCAATACAGCGTCACGATCCGGGTCGAGCTCGACGCGCGCCAGGAGCCCCTCGGCAAGCTGACCGCTGTGATCTCCGAGGCGGGCGGACAACTGCAGGGCGTCGACCTCGTGCCGGGAGCCGGCGGCGAGGGCAAGCGCGTGCGCGAGTTCACGATCGACGCCCAGGACCGCGAGCACTGGGAGCGGATCCTGCGGGGAATCGGCTCGACCCGCGGCGCCAAGGTGCTCGACTACGTCGACCGCACGATGCAGATGCACCGCGGCGGCAAGATCTCGGTCGAGAACAAGTACCCGCTGAAGACGCGCGACGACCTCTCGATGGCCTACACGCCCGGCGTCGCCCGCGTCTGCCAGGACATCCACGACGACCGCTCCAAGGCCTTCGAGTTCACGATCAAGAAGAACACCGTCGCCGTCGTCTCCGACGGCAGCGCCGTGCTCGGTCTCGGCAACATCGGTCCCGAGGCGGCGATGCCGGTGATGGAGGGCAAGGCGATGCTGTTCAAGGAGTTCGCCCAGGTCGACGCCTTCCCGATCTGCCTCGACACCCAGGACAGCGAGGAGATCATCAAGGCGGTCGAACTGATCGCCCCAACCTTCGGCGGCATCAACCTCGAGGACATCTCCGCCCCGCGCTGCTTCGAGATCGAGGACCGACTGAAGGAGACGCTCGACATCCCGGTCTTCCATGACGACCAGCACGGCACCGCGATCGTGACCATGGCAGCCTTGTTCAACGCCTTGAAGATCACCGGCAAGCCGATCGAGCAGTTGCGGGTGCTGATGGTTGGCCTCGGCGCCGCGGGGGTAGCGGTGACCAAGATGATGCTGGCCTGCGGCGTCACTCACATCGTCGGCTGCGACCGCCAGGGCGCGCTTTCGACCACCCGCGCCGACTACGAATCGGGCGAGATGAGCGGGATCAAGCGCTGGTACGCCGAGCACTCGAACCCCGAGCATCTGAGCGGCGGCCCCAACGAGGTGATCGAGGGCGCGGACCTCTTCATCGGCCTCTCCGGTCCAGGTCTGATCGAGGCCAAGTCGTTGGCCAAGATGAACAACGACGCGATCGTCTTCGCGATGGCCAACCCAACGCCCGAGGTGATGCCCGAGGACGCCGCCCCCTACGTGCGGATCATGGCGACCGGGCGCTCTGACTACCCGAACCAGATCAACAACGTGCTCGCCTTTCCGGGCATCTTCCGCGGCGCCCTTGACGCCGGCTCGCCAAGCATCACCGAGGAGATGAAGCTTGCCGCCGCCAAGGGCATCGCGATGGCCGTCTCTGAGGAAGACCTCTCCGAGGACTACATCATCCCCAGCGTCTTCAACCGCGAAGTCGCGCCGAAGGTGGCCGAAGCTGTGGTCGAGGAGGCCAAGCGCGAGGGCATCGCCCGCTTCAGCGAGGAGACCGGCACCTTCTCCACGGTGGAGGTCACCTAGTTTCGTGAAGGTCCTCGTCACCGGAGCCAGCGGTTTCATCGGGTCGGCCCTCTGCGACTCGCTGCTGGTCCGGGGCGACACGGTGGTCGGCCTTACCCGCGACCCTAAGCAGGCCCGCGGCACCAACCCGAGCATCCAGTGGCACGCCTGGGAGCCGACCCTGGAACGGCCCCCGGCGGCGGCCTTCGAGGGCGTCGACGGCGTCGTCAACCTGCTCGGCGAGAAGATCAACCAGCGCTGGACCGACGAGGCCAAAGAGCGGATCATGGAGAGCCGCCGCAAGGGCACCCACAACCTGATCGGGACGATCGCCGGCCTCGAGAAAAAGCCGCGGGTGCTGGTCAATCAGTCGGCGATCGGCTTCTACGGCAACCAGGGCGAGGAGATCGTCGACGAGTCGAGCGATTCGGGCGAGGGCTTCGACGCAGAGGTCGTGCGCGAGTGGGAGAAGGCGGCGCGCGAGGCCGAGGCAACCGGGGTGCGCCTGGTCATCGTCCGCACCGGCCACGTGCTCGACCCGCGCGGCGGCTTCCTCAAGCAACTCCTAACCCCGTTCAAGCTTGGCGTCGGGGGACCGCTGGCCGGGGGCAACCAGTATGTCTCCTGGATCCACATCGATGATGAGGTCGGCATCCTGCTCTGGGCTCTGGACAACGACAAGGTCAAGGGCGTCGTCAACTCGACCGCGCCCAACCCCGTCACCAACAAGATCTTCTCGAAGGCGCTTGGCAGGACCATTAACCGGCCGGCGGTGCTGCCGATTCCCGGGTTCACACTGGACCTGATGTACGGCGGTGAGTTCGGGGAGGTTCTCAGGGGTGGGCAGAGGGTCATGCCCCGACGGCCACTTGATCTCGGATACACGTTTAAGCACCCTGACTTGGACGAGGCACTCAGAGATTTGCTCTAAGCGGGAGAGGGACGGAGCACCCCTCCCAAAACGAGCGGCGGGAGCCGCTCTTGAGTGTTTTGGGAGGGGTGCTCCGTCCCTCGCTACGGCTTCGGCTAGCTCTCTTGGAGTTCTTCGCGCAGCGACTGGCGCAGGGAGCCTGAGCCCGAAGCTTCAATGAGCTTGAGCAAGCGAGCCATTGCGGCTTTTCCTGAGCTTGCGGCGATCCATGGGACCTCGGCGGTTTCCAGGATCGGATGCGTGAAACGAGCCGCAGCAGGGTTGGAAGCTTCCAGATAAGCCACCGTAGTCGAGTCCTCCGTAGCTCGACGCGCATTGGCGCCTAGCGATGCCAAGCTGAGCTTGTTGTGGCTCTGTGCGCTTTGGAGGCAAGCAGCCTGCACCCGAAGCTCTCCAGCTTGCCCACCTTGTCTCGCAAGCTCTTGCTTCGCACCAGCGCACAGCGAAGCCTCCACGTAAGCCGTAACGGTCGCATCCTCAGCCACGCCTTCTCCCCCGCCACAGCCAGCTACCGCGGCCACGAGCATCAAGCAGGCAGCCGCTGCAACGGTCTTGCGCAAGACATAAGAGGGATGGATGACCCCTCCCAAAACACTCAAGAGCGGCTCCTGCCGCTCGTTTTGGGAGGGGTCATCCATCCCTCCCCTGCCTCGCAGCTAGCCAAAGAAAACCTCAGCCTCCGAGTACAGAGAAGCCGGGACCGTCTTCAGCTCAGCCGTCGCCTCACTGAGCTCGACGAGCCGGATGTCGGTCCCTCGGAGAGCAGTCATCTTGCCCCAGTCCCCAGCATCAGCAGCATCAATCGCATGCAGCCCAAATCGTGTCGCCAAGACCCGGTCGAAGGCCGTCGGGGTCCCGCCCCGTTGAACATGACCCAAGACCGTCGCCCGCGTCTCCTTGCCGGTCCGTTTCTCGATTTCGCCCTCCAACCAGTGAGCGATCCCACCGAGAGCGACGTGGCCGAACTGGTCCAACTTCTCGTTTTTGGTTTCGGGCATCCCCCCGAGCGGCTGCGCCCCCTCGGCGACGACGAGGATCGGGGCGTATTGGTGCTCGAAGCGCCGTCCCACGAACTGGCAGACGCGGTCCAGGTCGAAGGGCAGCTCCGGGATGAGAATGACGTTGGCGCCGCCGGCGAGACCGGCGTGGAAGGCGATCCAGCCGGCGTGGCGGCCCATTACCTCGACTATGAGGACGCGGTGGTGGCTGTCCGCCGTCGTGTGCAGGCGGTCGATCGCCTCCATCGCGATGTTGACCGCGGTGTCGAAGCCAAAGGTGTAATCGGTGGCGCCGAGGTCGTTGTCGATCGTCTTCGGCACGCCGACGACTGGCACGCCGTGCTCGCCATATAGGCGCGCTGCGGCGCCGAGCGTGTCCTCGCCGCCAATCGCGATCAGCCCATCAACGCCGTCGTCCTCCAGCCTCTGGGCAATCCGCGCCGCACCGTCGTCCTCCTTGAAAGGGTTGGTGCGCGAGGCGCCGAGAATCGTGCCGCCGCGAGGCAGGATGCCGCGTACCTCGGGCACGCCGAGGGGGCGACTATCGCCCTCCAACGGACCGCGCCAGCCGTCGCGGTAACCGACGAACTCGTGGCCACAGTGTTCGACCCCCTTGCGCACAATCGCCCGGATCACCGCGTTGAGCCCTGGGCAATCCCCGCCACCGGTGAGCACGCCAATCCGCATCGGCCCAGATTAAAGCCGCCGCCCACCCAGCAACGCGCTAGTTTCCGTTCCAGGCTCCGAACTGCATCAACTTCTAGGCCCACCAGGCTGAGAAATTGATGCAGTTCGGGTGGTGCAAGCGAGGAAGGAGCGAGGCATGAGCGACGCGGTGGATTTGAAGGCGGTCCGGCAGGCGCAGCAGAAGACCTGGTCGGAGGGCGACTTCGCGATGGTCGCCGGGATGGTCCAGATGGTGGCCGAGGAGCTGGTCGAAACACTCGATATCGTGCCCGACGAGCGGGTGCTCGATGTCGCCTGCGGCAGCGGCAACGGGGCCCTCGCCGCGGCGCGGCGGGCCTGGGGCAACACCGTCGGCCTCGACTTTGTTCCCGCCCTGCTCGAGCGCGGGCGCGAGCGCGCCGCCGCCGAGCGGCTCGCGGTCGAGTTCGTCGAGGGCGACGCCGCCGACCTGCCCTTCGGCGAAGGCGAGTTCGACGTCGTGATCTCGATCTTCGGCGCGATGTTCGCGCCCGAACACGAGAAAACGGCGGCTGAGCTGCTGCGGGTCTGCAAGCCTGGCGGCCGGATTGGAATGGCCAACTGGGTGCCCGACGGCGGCGTCGGCAAGATGTTCATGACGATCGCCAAGCACGCGCCGCCTCCCCCGGGCGTTGTCCCACCACTTCTCTGGGGCACCGAGGACCACCTGCGCGACGTCTTTGGAGACGCGATCAAAGACCTTCGGGTCGAGCGCCGCAAATCACGCCAGGCCTTCCGCTCCGCCGATCACTTCCTCGAGTTCTTCCGCACCTACTTCGGGCCGACCAAGGTGGCTTACGAACGGGTCGGACCGGAGGGTGAGGCCGCGCTGACGGCGGACCTGAAGGCCTACCTCGATGAGTACAACCAGGCTGACGAGAGGGATGCCTTGGTGCTCGAACCCGAGTACCTGCAGGTGATTGCGACGCGCGCTTAGAGACGGGTTCTTAGTCGGAGCTCGGGGTGAAGACCCGAATCGTGGCGCCGATCACGAGGATGCCGAAGAAGATCAGGCCGGCAACGCCGCCGCCCTGACCGAGCACGGCATAGGCGACGGTCGTCGTCGCCAGAGCCAGAAAAAGGGTGATCACCATTCCCATGCGGCGGGAATCCTATCCAGCGAGTGCGACGCGTGTCTCTCGCAGGAAGGAACCGACGGCGTCCGCGGCAGCCGCCGGGCTATCTCCCTCGCCGGCGGCGCGAACGAGGCGACTGCCGATGATCACCCCGTCGGCAACCTCGCCAACCTGAGCGGCTTGTGCTGGGGTGCCGATGCCGAAGCCAACCGCGACGGGCACCTCAGCCTCATCCTGGGCCGCGCTCACAAGCTCGGCAAGCTGCGCCGGAATCTCATCGCGCTCCCCGGTCGTCCCGACGGTCGAGACGACGTAGACGAAGCCCTGAGCCACAGCGCAGATCCGGGCGCGCCTCTCAGCCGGTGTCGTCGGCGCGACCAGCGGCACAAGGGCGAGGCCCGCGGTCGCGAAGGCCTCTCGCACCGGCTCCGCTTCCTCCAGCGGCAGATCAGGAACGATCGCCCCCGCAGCGCCCGCAGACTTCGCTCGCTCGGCGAACTCGGCGGCACCCCCATGGGCAAGCACCATGTTGGCGTAGACCATGAAGACAACCGGGACCCGCCCCGAGATCACCTCGCAAAGCTCAAGTGCCGAGTCAAGAGTGGCCCCTGCCCCGAGCGCAGCCGTAGCCGCAGCATGAATAGTTGGCCCATCAGCAAGCGGATCGGAAAAAGGAACCCCAAGCTCAACCAAATCGGCACCATTCTCCGCATAAGACTCAGCCACTGCCCGCGACGTCTCCCGGTCGGGATACCCGGCCATCATGTACGGCATCAGGGCTGCCCGTTTCTCCTCCTTCGCATCCCGAAAGGCGGCCTCGATCCGTACAGCTCCCAAAAAGCGGTCGGATTGGAGGGTCCGGGGACGGTCTCGCGGAGCCTCCCCGCTGTTGCTCCGGGAGACCGTCCCCGGACCCTCCTGCGCCACGCCCTCCCCGCTGTTGCTCTGACGAGTCACCCCCTGGCGCCCTTCACGGCGCCCTGATGCTCCAGCACCTCAGCCAAATCCTTGTCGCCCCTTCCCGAGAGACAGACAACGTCGTAGCCATTGCTGCCATCGGCGTTCTCGAGCAGCCAGGCGATCGCGTGCGACGACTCCAGCGCCGGGATGATCCCCTCCAGCCGGCATAGCTCGGCAAAAGCCGCAAGCGCCTGCGCATCGGTGACCGAGAAGTAGCTGGCCCGACCGCTGTCGCGCAAAAAGGCGTGCTCGGGGCCAACCCCGGGGTAATCGAGCCCGGCGGAGATCGAGTGCGCCTCGAGGATCTGCCCCTCCTCGTCGGCGATCACCGATGAGAGTGAGCCGTGCAGGACGCCGGTGGCGCCGGCGCCGAGCGAGGCGCCGTGGCGACCCGAATCGATCCCCTCCCCCGCCGCCTCGACCCCGATCAGCTCGACTCCAGCGTCCTCGACGAACGGCGAAAAGATGCCGATCGAGTTGGAGCCGCCGCCGACGCAGGCGATCACCCGCGCCGGTAGGACACCCTCGGCGGCAAGCGCCTGCTCGCGCGCCTCTTCGCCGATCACCCGCTGCAGATCGCGGACGAGCGCCGGGAAGGGCGCCGGGCCGACGGCCGAGCCGATCACGTAGTGGGTGGTCTCGACGTTGGCGACCCAGTCGCGGATCGCGGCGCTGACCGCCTCCTTCAGGGTCCGCGCGCCGGCCTCGACCGGCACGACCTCGGCGCCGAGCAGGCCCATGCGCTCAACGTTGGGGCGCTGGCGGCGGATGTCCTCCGAGCCCATGTAGACGACGCACTCGAGCCCAAACAGAGCGCAGGCGGTCGCGGTGGCGACGCCATGCTGGCCGGCGCCGGTCTCGGCGATCACCCGCGGCTTTCCCATCCGCTCGGCGAGCAGCGCCTGCCCGATCGCGTTGTTGATCTTGTGGGCGCCGGTGTGGGCGAGGTCCTCGCGCTTGAGGTAGATGCGGCGGCCTGCCCGCGCCGAGAGACGATCGGCCAAATAGAGCGGCGTTGGCCGGCCGATGAAGTCGCGGTGGAGCAGGCGCAAGCGCTCCTTGAAAGCGGGGTCCTTGCGCGCCTCGTCCCAGGCCGCGGCCAGCTCGTCGAGGGCCGGAATCAGGGTCTCCGGCACGTAGCGCCCCCCGTAGGGCCCAAATCGCTCTTCGACCGCGCTCATGGGGCGGGAACGCTAGTCGCCCCAGCCGCCTCGAAGAAGGCCGCCATCGCCGCGTGATCCTTCCGACCCGGCTCTGCCTCCACCCCGCTCGCGACGTCAACCGCAAAGGGGTGGGTGACGGCAATCGCTGCGGCGACATTGTCGGGCTTCAGCCCACCGGCGACAATCGCCGGGATTTCAGAGCGATGCTCGCGCAGCAGGCTCCAGTCGAAGCTTTCCCCGGTCCCGCCCCAGAGGCCCTTGCCACGACGGTCGAAGAGATGAAAGTCGGTGCGGAAGACCTCGGCGCCGTGAACCTCCGCCCCGCTGGCCACATGAATCGCCTTGATCACCTTGACCCCGGTCCGCCGCGCTACCTCGGCGCAGAATTGCGGCCCCTCGGCCCCGTTGAGCTGAACCATCGTCAACCCGGCCCCCTCCACCGCCTTGGCGACATCCTCCAGCTCGGGATTGACGAAGACCCCGACAACCTCGCACTTGCGCCGGAACGCGGCGCAAATTGCCGCCGCTTCCCCTGGGGGACAAGCTCTGGGGCTCTTGTCGTAATGGATCAACCCGATCGCCCAAGCTCCCAACAAGACCGCCTCGGCAGCGTCGTCCAGGTTCGTGATCCCACAAATCTTCACACGCATAAAGCCCAGGGTACGGGAGTAACACCCCGGAGCCGGGAGCCAGGCCCCCTCCGAACGGCTTGTACTTCTCCGGCAATCCGCCCGAGGCGCCAGCCGACCCCCCTCCACCGGAGCAAGTTGAGAGAGGAGGGGGCCTGGCTCCCGGCTATTCCGCAGACTTAGGCCGTACGCCGAGCGTAATCGTGACGTGCTTCGTTTCGTTGTCGCCACGAAGCAGCGTCAGTTCCATCTTGTCGCCGGGCTGGGCCGAGTTGACGGCGTTGATCACGTCTTCCATCGAGCCGATCGATTTGCCGTCGACTTCGGTGATGATGTCACCGCCGAGGGTGACCTTGGCGCCTTCGATCGTCGCTTCGGTGTCGCCGCCTTCGACGCCGGCCTTGTCGGCCGGGCCGTCTTTGACCACTTCGTTGATCAGGACGCCTTTATCGACCGGCAGCTTCAGCGCCTTGGCCACCGCCGGGGTGACGCTGCCGCCGTTAATGCCGAGGTAGGCGTGCTCGACTTCGCCATGCTGCTCGATCTGTTCGGCGACTTCGCGGGCGGTGTTGATCGGCACCGCGAAGCCGATGCCGACGTTGCCCTCGGTGCCACCGCCGGTCTGGATCTGGGAGTTGATCCCGATCACGCGTCCTTCGGAATCGATCAGCGGGCCGCCGGAGTTGCCGGGGTTAATCGCGGCGTCGGTCTGGATCACGTGCGAGATCGAGAAGCCGTTGGGCGCCTGGATCTGGCGCTGCAGAGCGGAGACGATGCCGGCGGTGACGGTGCGATCGAGGCCGAACGGGTTGCCGATCGCGACCACCGGGTCACCGACCTGAACCTTGGCCGAGTTGCCGAGCGAGAGCGGGTGCTGCTGACTGGCCGGCACGTCGATCTTGAGCAGGGCGACGTCGGTTGCCGGGTCGGTGCCGACGACTTCAGCGGTGTGGCTGGTGTCGGAAGCACCCAGCCTGACCTCGACCTTGGTCGCCCCTTCGACCACGTGGTTATTGGTGAGGATGTGGCCTTCGTTGTCGATCAGGAAACCGGAGCCGGTGGCGATTCCGCCTCCGCGGGATTCACCTTCGCCTTCGCCGCCGAAGGGGCTCAGCGGCGCCGGCGTTTCTTCGGCGGCCTCGGTCGATTCGATGAAGGCGACCCCGGGCCCGTCGTGGCTGTAGATCTGATTGACCGTACTGGCGTCGCCGCTTTCTTTGGCGGCGACCGGCGCCGTGAGCGGCGCCGGTATCGCCGTCGTCGTCGTCGTCTTCGAATCGATCCAGCCGGCGGAGATGGCGATGACAAAGACGGCGGCGACAACGGCGCCGCCGAGGAGTGCGGAAGCAAATGGGGTGCGAAGGAAGCTCTTCATCGTGCAGAGAATGTAGGCGGCGACCCTCAGTGATTCCTAAACGGCCCGCAAAAGGCAGTTAAAAAGGCAGTTCAATTCGAGCCGCTCAGGGCAGGTGGTGCTCGCGGGTGCCTTCTTCGACCCCGGTCAGCTCGCGCGTCTTCGCCTCCGGATCGCCGGCGCTCATCAGCGCGCCGCCGATCAACACCGCGTCGACACCGACCCGCTCCAGCTCCTCGAGCTCGCCGCGCGAAGAGATCCCGCTCTCGGCGACGGCGGTCTTGCCCGCCGGCACATCGGGCATCAGCTCATAAGTAGTTGAGACGTCCACCGCGCCGGTGTCGAGGTTGCGGTTATTGATCCCGATCACCTCAGCATCGAGCTCAAGGGCCCGCTGCAGCTCCTCGGCGTCGTGGACCTCGACCAAGCAATCGAGGTCAAGCCCACGCGCCTCCTCATACATCGCTCGCAGCTCGCGGTCATCGAGGGCGCGGACGATCAGCAGCACCGCGTCGGCGCCGTGGACCGCCGCCTCGTAGAGCTGGTAAGGGTCGACGATGAAGTCCTTGCGCAGGATCGGCAGGTCACAGGCGGCGCGGGCGGCGCGCAGATCCTCCAGCGAGCCACCGAAGTGGCGCTCATCGGTGAGCACGGAGAGCGCCGCAGCGCCGCCGCGCTCATAGGCGCTGACCTGCTCGGGAACCGTTGCCGAAGCGGAGATCTCACCGGCGCTGGGCGAGCGACGCTTGAACTCGGAGATCAGCGAGAGCCCCGGACGAACCAGCGCCTCGTTGAAGGGGCGGTCCTCGCCGCGAGCGGACAGGCGCGACTCAAGGTCCGCCTGCGGAACCTGCCCACGGCGCTCCTCCACCCCTTCTCGCGCTACCGAGATCAGCTGCTCGATCATTGCCACTTGCCAGTCGAAGCCTAGAGGGCGGCGTCGTTGGTCGTTGCGACCAGGCGTTCGAGCAGCTCTCGCGCCGCGCCGGAATCCAGCGCCGAGACGGCACTTTCGACTCCCTCGGCGAGGCTCTCGGCCTTGCCGCCTACGTAGATCGCGGCACCGGCATTGAGCAAGACCAGGTGGCGCCGGGGTCCGGCTTCGCCACCAAGCACGGCCCGACTGGCAGCGGCGTTTTCTTCCGGGGTCCCGCCTGCCACGTACTCCGGCTCAGCTTCGGCAAAGCCGAAGTCCCCCGGCTCGACGAAGCGCTCCTCAGTGCTGCCGCGATCGACCTCGATCACGCGGGTGCGAGCCGAAATCGAGATCTCATCGACGCCGTCGTCGGCGGTGACGACCATCGCCCGCACGCTGCCTAGCCCGACCAGCGCCTCAGCAATCGTCTCCTGGTAGTGACGATCGGAGACGCCGAGCAGCTGGCGCGGCGCGCCGGCCGGGTTTGTCAACGGGCCGAGGAAGTTGAAGATCGTGCGCACGCCGAGTGCCTTGCGGACCGGCACGACGTGCGCCATCGCTTGGTGGTGGCGGGGGGCAAACATGAAGCCAAAGCCGACCTCGTCGATGCAACGTCCCACCTGCTCGGGCTCGAGCTCGATGTTGACGCCGAGCGCCTCGAGCAGATCGGCCGAGCCGCACCTGCTCGAGTTCGAGCGGTTGCCGTGCTTTGCGACCGCGCAGCCCGCGGCCGCCGCAACCAGCGCCGCGGTGGTCGAGATGTTGAAAGTGGAAGGACCTCCACCGGTCCCCGCGGTGTCGATGAGGTCGGTGCGCGAGGTCGAGACCGGCGCGGCTAGTGAGCGCATCGTACGAGCAAGGCCGACCAGCTCCGGCACCGTCTCCCCCTTTGCCCGCAGGGCGATCAGGAAGGCAGCGGTCTGCACCTCGCTGCCGTTGCCCGCCATGATCTCGGCGAGCACCGCGGCGGCATGGTCGGCGGTGAGGTGATCGCCGGCGCAGACCGCATCGATCGCCCGGGTAACAATCTCGTTGGTGCTCATCGGCGTGCCTCGCCCGCCTTTCGGTGCGCCTTATGTACCTGTGGGGTGCAAAAAGCGCACCGGAAGCTCATTTGGGGCCTCCGAGGAAGTTGGCGAGCAGGTGCTTTCCCTGCGGGGTCAATACCGACTCGGGGTGGAACTGGACGCCCTCGGCGGGCAGCTCACGATGGCGGGCGCCCATCACCACGTCGCCGAGGCTGGCGCTTAACTCGAGCTCGTCGGGAAGGTCCGGGTCGACCACCAGTGAGTGGTAGCGGCCGGCGACAAAGGGGCTGGGCAGGCCGGCGTAGACGGTGCGGCCGTCGTGCTCGATCTCGGCCTCCTTGCCGTGGATCGGATCTCCCTGCACGGTGCGACCGCCGAAGGCCTCGACCAGCGACTGGTGGCCGAGGCAGACGCCGAGCACCGGCGTGCCGGCTTCGGCGAAGCGGCGGATCGCCTCGACCGAGATCCCCGCCTCCGCCGGCGTGCAGGGGCCTGGTGAGACGACGAGCCGATCGGCATCGCGCGCGAGCAGCTCGTCGACCGTCGCCTTGTCGTTGCGGATGACATCGAGCTCCGCGCCCAGCTCGCCCAGGTACTGGACCAGGTTGTAGGTGAAAGAGTCGTAGTTGTCGATCACGAGGACTTTCATCGTCGCCTCAGGCCCAATCCGGCTGTTCGCAGGCCAGCTCGACGGCGCGGAAGACCGCCCGGGCCTTGTTGACCGACTCGTTGTACTCGTAGGACGGCTTGGCGTCGGCGACGGTGCCACCGCCGGCCTGGACGTGGATCTGGCCGTCCTTGACGACGACGGTGCGGATGTGGATCGCGGTGTCGAGGTCGCCGTTCCAGGAGAGGTAGCCGATCGCGCCGCCGTAGGAGCAGCGCTTGATCGGCTCGAGCTCGTCGATGATCTGCATCGCCCGCACCTTGGGCGCGCCCGAGAGCGTGCCGGCCGGCAGGGCCGAGCGCAGCACGTCCATCGCCCCGACGCCGTCGCGCAGCGTGCCCGAGACCTGGCTGACGATGTGCAGCACGTGCGAGTAGGTCTCGACCACCATCAGCTCGTCGACCGAGACCGAGCCGTACTCGCAGACCCGGCCGAGGTCGTTGCGGCCGAGGTCGACCAGCATCACGTGCTCGGCCCGCTCCTTGGGGTCGTTGACGAGGCGCTCGGCGAGGCGCCGGTCCTCCTCCTCGTCGCCACCGCGCGGGTAGGTGCCGGCGATCGGCCGCGTCTCGACCGTGCGCCCGGTCACTTTGACCAGCGGCTCGGGCGAGGCGCCGGCGATCTGGAAGTCCCCGAACTCGAGGAAGTACATGTAGGGCGATGGGTTGACCGCGCGCAGGCCGCGGTAGACCGAGAAGGCCTCGACCGGGGCCGCTGCCGAGAAGCGCTGCGAGGGCACAACCTGGAAGGCGTCGCCGGCG
>Ga0157302_10000040_pt1 | contig 21726 bp, 25 predicted proteins | sample NitcycUS103311B2_FD_108381 | JGI IMG/M metagenome (GOLD analysis project Ga0157302, IMG submission 108381) | Soil microbial communities from Arlington Agricultural Research Station in Wisconsin, USA - Nitrogen cycling UWRJ-S103-311B-2 | ecosystem: Environmental > Terrestrial > Soil >... | reverse complement strand
TATTGAATATGTCTGCAGATTGCAAAGACTCCTCTATCTCTATACTGTTATTTGTCATAATATCCACTCTTGCGTTAGCAGTACACTTAAGTCTCATTTTCTATGGACTCTATCAGAGCTATTTGTTAATATGACCAGTGGAGCAGGTAACTTGCGACTTTTTTAGGTTCCGTAGCATGTACCTGGATATTCTAGTATGCCGTTATTTACAATATCAAAGACAAAGACGATGACCATAATGAAAGTCTTTGACAGTAGTATTAGTAGCACTAGAGCTGTAACAATGCCTTCTCCTATACCTCAAGTAACAATGCCTTCCATTGTCATTACTATGTTTCTTATCTATGGTAACAGCATCATCAACTTTATGCTTCTCATTTTCTCCTTTTCCAAAGGCATGTAATCATAAGCATGTTTTTATTTTGCAAATCTAGCAAGCTGTTTTGTTATCTCGATCATCTTATTCATATCCTTTGCTATTGGAGAAAAGACATGACCGAATATTATATGCTCTACACCCATCGCTTTGATTTGATCAATGTCAGTTCCAATTTGGTCAATGGTGCCGGTCATGGGCAATCTCTGTTGCTCTGAGGAGGAGGAAGTTGGAGAAGAGGAGGAAGAGTCTAGCACATTTGGATATGTCAACACAAATACACGAATCTTTGAAGGGTCTTTGTTGGCTTTTCTTGCGCCTTCTCTCAAGCCGTTTATAGCCTGCTCAAGCTGTTCTAATGGTCCAAATCCAGCAACTGGTATCCAACCATCTGCATAGTTTACTATTCGTAAGAATGTCTTTGGACTGAATCCACCAAGCAGTATTGGCAGATGAGGTTTCTGCACAGGCTTAGGCCCAATTTTTGAAGGTGGTATCGAGTAGAATTGACCTTTAAATTCGACCACCTCTTCAGTCCATATTCTTTTTAGCAATTGTAAAAATTCGTTTGCCCTTTCTCCTCTGTATTTGTAAGGTATACCTGAAACTTCGTACTCATCTTTTGACCATCCAATTCCTAGACCTGCAATGGCCCGCCCCTGCGACAAGACATCAAGTGTTGCAAATCGCCTTGCCAATACTACTGGATTATGAAAGAGCATATCGATTAGACAAGTTCCTAAAGCAATTTGGTCGGTATTGCCTACCAAGTAGGTAAGCGTCTCCAGCGGGTCAAGTACATTTTGGTATTCACTTGGAAGAGAGCCGTCAGGGGTTCCAGCATACGGTGTCTTGGGCTTCAGAGGCCACAAGAGGCGTTCGAATACCCAAACAGAATTAAGGCCTTCCCTTTCAGCCCCCTTTGCAATATACAGAAGATTTTCTCTTGTAGCAGAGTCTCCAGCTTGCGGCAAGAGTATTCCGGCTTTCATAATATATACGAAAAAGTTATAGTCACTTGCTATTAAAGCGTGAGGGTAAAGAACGTATCTTTTCCCTTACAACAAAGCCAATATAAAAATAATTAATTAGTATTGCCTTTTTGAACTATTTATTGCATCCATTATTACTTGGCTAGCATGAACGCCAAAGTTTGTCTTACAATAATTTTCATTTCTCAGCTTTGAATCTAGTTTATCTGCGCTTATTAACTCTGATACTCTATTTACAGCAGCAAGATAATTCATGCCTGATATCCAGCTAAGTATAATCGTGCATTTGTCACAAACGCTACCTTTTGCATTAGTTGCATAGATTTGAGCACAAAAAACGCATTTGTTATATACCATCGACTTACCAGCTCTTGGAGCATTTATACCAAAATGAACTGTGTTAAAGCAGGTCATACATAGATGTTGGTTACATGTTGTACATGTATGGTACTCTTCATTTTTAGTACATCTTTCACATAGTGTCATTATTAGTTAGAAACACCTTGCAGGAAGATAAATAATCACGGAACGGTTGTCAATGAGGACTGATCTATTCGTCATATATCAACTACTATTATAATATATGCGATACCTACTATATCAACAAGTGGTTGTTAACATACAAGTTACGTACATGGAATGGAGCTCACTCAAAGCAGGAAATCAGGCATTACTATGTCTTGCTGGCGGGCAAATGCTGCACAAAGACTATTATCAAATGCGAATACAATATGATGGTACAGTGGTTACGATCAATATCTCGCAAATAACTTCTCTTGTTTCATTTAGAAAATACATTATAGGCAATGGAATAAGCATAGCACGATCAAGTAGAAAATAAGCCCGTAATAAGGTTAAGTTGATCTCTAAGTTGCTCATACACTACCATCTTTCAAATCCTGTTGCTGTGATTGGACATCGTTAGAATATGAATAAAATTCATGTTTGCACTTTCTGCAATCAGTCAATTGTCTCCTTCACCCGACCAACAATTCCATTTTCGAGACGAACCTTAATCCCAAAAGGATGGGATAATGATTTAGTCAGAATTTCCTTTACAATACCCTCAGTCAACTTTCCTGTTTTTTGATTACCTTTTTCGACTACTTTTACCATAGAACCACGCCTTATGTTACCTCTGATCTTGCCATCCAATGCAAGTAATTATATTAAAGTTGGGACAATAAAAACAACCCTGAAGCTTCTGACACTGTGAATACTCGTGCTCCGTATTTCATGCTTATAAGACTAGTGCTATATGGCTTAATGTTATGACATCTTAAAAATCATGTGAGAGAAGTTAGCCATGCAAAAATAGTCAAAGGATTAGAGGAGCAGACTTGCCAATGACATGAGAACGAGGAAAAATAAGATCATTAGTGCCTCGATCTCTCTGCATGCAATAAGGATAATAGGAATTTCATTTCTGATCGGTGTATCACAAGGAATTCTATCCTGTTTTCGGTTATACTGCAGGTATCGGAGACATATTAATCGGACTAACGGCTATTCCAATTGCATATTACTTCAAAAGAGCATATCGCTTAGCAACAAATGTGTCGATTATTTGGAATCTTCTTGGTATTATTGATCTGGTGGCAGCAATACACCTTGGTATTACTAGTTCAAATGTGCGATTATTATCAGCAGGAGGACATCATCCTACCATGACCACTATGCCATGGGTTCTTATTCCTACTGTTGGGGTTCCCATTTTGCTGACAATACATGTGATTACTCTTCGGCTGTTGAGAAAAAATGAGCTGAATAAAACGTTCCATATTTCATCTTTTTTTGGTAAATTGAATGATTTTTGGTTATCATTATTTGTGTTGTTGTGGTAATGTAGACATTACTAGTATTATCGTTTGGGTTATCCCCTATACACACCATCAAATTCCTTATTCCATAAGTTGCACAGACAGAAATAGTCTGCGTCCTGGATAAGGAACAGTTTTTTTGCTCAATCTGCTGCTTTAGCAAATCGTTCTACTATCGCTCCAATTTTAATTTGCAAGTACATTTTTTGTTAAACATTCAAATTGAATTTTTGAATAGCTTAATAAAAGAAGGTAATATGCCATACATATCATAAAAAAATGTACAATCTGTCATAGAGGGAGAAAGAAAGATAGCCATTTTAATACATGCAAAGTGAAAATGGTCAAAGTCAATGGGATACTATATGGACGTATGACACATTATAAAGATCGAGAGCACCCATGTGATATTTGTGGAGTATTCCCTGGAGGCATTCATCATCTTGGTTGCGATATAGAAGAGTGTCCTGTATGTCGTAAGCAATTCACAGTTTGTGAATGCGATGATGTAGAGTATTATTAAAAACGCGACCGGAATGTAAGTTAATGTATTGTATATTTTATTTTTGGAGAATAAGTTTCTTATATAATATACCTCTATATTTCGAATTGTAAGGGCCCCATACTATATTATTAAATATTTTATTAGCCCAACAGGGGTGCAAAACTAATTATCACAGTAGTAGTATTAGCATTAGGCTTGTCCACGTTAATGGCCATTATTGTTGTTCCATTCAGTACACAATTGGTATATGCAGCTAGGAATAATAACAACATATTACCTACTCCAGGATCACCGTCTGCCTCGGCTTCACCAACAAAACCAACTTCTAGTCATCCATTGTGTCAAACAGGATCATATTGGAGTCCACATTCCAATACTTGTATCGAGTTTCATACTTGTCAAACAGGATCATATTGGAGTCCGCATAGCAATAAGTGTATGCCAAGGGTACAACAAACTCCTCTCCCATGATATAATAAATACAAATGTTTTTCATTTTACACTCTCACTATTAATTCGAACTTCTTTGGGACATTATTGAGAGATCAATCTTCTGTGCCTGGAATCCACTTAGATATAACTACCAAGATTAATGCTAGTATTGCACAAATCCAACGAAGATGCTGACGCCTTCAGTCGTTCATAAACAAGGAAATATCAATTTAACTTATCCATTGGCATCCGTCTTCCTCCTGCAATCTTTATTTGTATATTCTCGACATTTTTCTTGGACGTGTCTCCAGCTACCATTCATAAATATTTCAAGATGTCTGGCATCTTCCCTATCAACTACAACTCTCTCATGGCCGTTCTTGGGGTTGGTAGCAACAAATCTGTTTGAAGGGCCGCTATAATTCCTCATGATGATATTTCGTTAACCTTACATAAGTACTGTGCCATGACACTAGTATCTGGCATCCGCATATCTTCGTCAATCAACGTCATCATTAAACCATCTGAAGATGGATGACAAAAATGTTTCAAGGTAACATGGGTCAGCAAAAGAAGTAAGGAAATGAGATACGATATAGGTCGAAATACTCAATATAGAGAGCGTAAACAAAGACAGATAATAATGATAATCAGGTCCGCCTTATGAGTTATGACAAGTAACTTTTGTTATCATGAACTAATCTTTGTACTGCTCTTTTATGTCTTCTCAAACTGCCAAAGTCCTTGGATGCTATGAAAGATACTCCTTAGGCTATAGTGTATCATCAGGTGTTTTCCTTGAATTGCCTAAATGAGTCTGCGCGGTGTGGCACAGCCTAACCTGAGTGCAACACGATGCAGTATTAATTAAGGTCGACCAGAAGACACGATGCCTTCCTTTACAGATAGTCGATCAGGGATTTATGGATCAAACTCTACTATGCGGATGTATATAAATAAAGCACATGATTTTGGCTCATAATTAAATTAAAGGATATCTTATTCTCTATTAATATATGGAAGAAAATGTCGAAACGAAACCGAAGGTATCCATCAATGTCAGACAACTTAACGATGAAATCGAGGAGATCGTAGCATCAAAAATCAGCCAATTTGGTAAAGGATTTAAAATTCCTGATGATCGCAAAAAGAAAAAGAAAAACAAAAGACAACGCAATAACTAATATTATTTCAGAATTCATATGCATGAGGAAACAAGAAGCCAAAACTATTTATCGCTTAGTTTAACGACAGAATTAGAAATTATATTGATTGTCAAGATCTTATTATACAATGTGAATAATAGCCGGCTATGCTATTCTTGAATCTGGGCTACAAGTGACCGATAGCTATTATGTGTAAAACTGGATATATATTTATCCACCTTGCGCAGCGAGAACCCATGTGGACAGGTAAGTTTTGTGGTGTAGTTAAGTAATTAAGACCAGTAATCTTTATTTTGTCAAAATAACCAAAGCTCCTACTAAATAGAAAGATATAATCTACTAAAATTTTTCCTAAAATATACCTTTAGAAAGACAGAAATAATTGATTTTATAATACTGAACCGAGCCGAATATGGGATCAACTATTGCTACAATGATAGGCAACACATCGTCATTATTCGTATTAGTGGTAATAGTGATAGCAATGGCACTTATGCAGCAGCAACATTCTATGCCATCTATAAAGGCCTATCAAGGTCGAGCCTCATCGAATATAACTTCAAACATTACGTCAACTAGCTGTATTGACAATCAACCATGTGTCACTACTATATGCATAAATAGTAACCCTTGCCATACCTTCAAATCCAATTCAAACAGTACAGTCAATACTAATACAACAAATGATAATAATAATATCAACCCGCCACCAGCAGACAGCAATAAATTAGATCAGCAAAGCGTGTAGACATTACATTAGCACACAGTTTGCAAATGACAGAAACTATTTGGTCACAGGTGCTACTGGCACTGTAGGTAGTGAAGTTGTAAAGTTTCTACCAGCTGAAGAAAATAATACATCCTTATAGTAGAAAACAGATATGGCATTTAAGAAATTGTTGTTATCATTATATCCTGCCATTGTTGGTGTGATCGGAGGAATAATATCAACTGCCGCTATGACATTAACTGAGATTCCGTCATGGAAAAAGTGGGGCCTTCATGGTGTCTTTGAATGGCATGAAAATCAAGTTATAACAACACATTTGGTTCACTTGCCAGATGCAAAAAGAAAAGGAGAAAATCACTTCGAGGGAATCTTTTTCTTTCATTTTCTTAATGGCGCTTTAGCGGGAATAGCCTTTCCATACATTATTTCATTTCTTGTACATTCTACTAATCTTTTCTCATCTTCTTTATTTGGAATATCCTATGGTATTGTGCTGTGGATTCTGACTCTTGCACCAATACATAAACCAATAACAGGGTTTTCACTCTGGAATCATCCTTTGGGTCATTTACCAGCAGTTGCAAGCCTTGGCGGTCATATCGTATACGGCATTGTGCTAGGATTTATTGTTGCATTTATCGAACAATAGGTTTTGACTTCTGGTGTTGAATGGTGATGGTTATGTATGATTTGACCTCTTTTGGTATCTACTGTACAAGTCATTTACCCAGTCGATAACTAAACTAGTAATCTCATAGAAACTATAACAAAATAGGTATGAATTAAACTACTATTATTTCCAATTCATCGTATGCATCCTTGACTGAGAGTTCAAGCAAGGTATCATCATAAATCAATAACCAATCTCTCTGTCCTATAACCGGAAGTTTTCTAGCAAATATTTTGTTTTTATCTTGTATGATCCTTGTTATCAAATATGCATATGTTGGGTTTTCTCCCTTTTCTCTTTTTGTCTTGAAAAAACTTTCCTGAAGTTCTATTCCAGGCCTGCCTCCTTGTATGTTGATAGTAACTTTCTCTCCGTATCTATTTTGTACCTTGGCAGTAACATAACTCTGCCCAATTTCAAACTGTTCAACATTCAACATTACGTGGGATTGTATCGACGAATTTTTTGGGAGTTGATTATATAATATCCTTGATGCATCATCAAAAAATAAATGATCTTCCAATCTACAATACACCTGTAGGTAAATTACATTCGTTATATTTTACTATAATATGTTCCTGTTGTCCCTATCATTATTATTATACTGTCATGAAGGCTTGCTTCTGTGCATCCAAGCAATACTGATTGGATTTTCTTTGAATTTCTTAATACATTTTAAATCTTGCCAAACCCAGGAGTGGGATAGTATACAGATAACAAGTTTATTGTGTGTCTTTCCTATATGCATCGTGGGCCGTTCAAACTTCTTTCTCTTTCTTGAGGCGAATTAGAATTAAATTCTAGTGTCTAGGTGACGAAATAACATTCTATACTTGTTCTTATTACTCTTCAAACAGGTCTTCTCCATGATGGAGTTGAGTTGCTATCTGATAGGTTCTTCCCTGTGAACGCGTCGTAGGTGAATGAGCAGCTAAGTATCGCGCTGCAGCTATCAAAATGTTAGTACGCTGGGAATTAACAGTATCCTGTTCATAAGATAGGATAGAGTATTGCCTAAATGCGGCCTCAATCATTTGAATAGAATGAAAGTTGCGATCTTCACGTAACAAAAGATTTCCTAGCGTATCTAAAAGGAGTTCAGAATTTCCACGGTTATAAAGATAGTCTGAAACTAATTGCCCTGCTTGATTTATTTGCTGCTGCTTATCTAGGAGTGCCGGCAACTCTTTTAGTAATAATTTAACATCACCAAATTTGCCGCTGCCATTGATATTGTTACCATTCTTTTCTTCTGTTGACTTTGAATTGGGAAGCCTTTCAGGCGGTATATTGAGAAAGCGATTGAGGTATATTCTCATTGCAGCATCAAATACTCCTCGTAATAGCTCTGGCGTAGATTTTCTTATCAATCCTTGATGCACTGCATTGGCAAAGGTAAATGTGTGTAAGACTGCATCCCAATCACTAAATTCGTTGCGTGTATGAAATTGTGCGATACGCAAAGCTGCAGCACAGGCTACAGAGCTAGCCAATTGTACTTCAGTAGCTCCTTGGTTCAAGGCACCTAGTAATTCATCAACAATAATTTGTGGATCATCTCCAAGTAACTTGGTTACTAATTTATCTCTGCCATTCCATTTCTCTTTTTCCGCTTTAATGGATCCAGTGTTTTCTAGCCCATCAGGAAATTTTTTGAATGCATCATCAAGAATAGCAATCAGGTCGGTTGGATAACGCCATGCATTCGATTCTTCCATCCTTTCAGCATTGGCATAACCTAAAACCAGGCTGCTGAGGACAGATTCTACAATATCTCTGTCATCCCATCCAACCATATCAAGTGCTTCTAATGCCTTGTTAGTGAAATCAACTGTATGACCAACATCAAGAAAGCGATGATCTGTTGCTGCTGCAAAAAGTATATCTGCTAATTGTTGACTAGTAGCTCCGAGCTTTACAGCTGTAATAATACATCTTTCTGCAGCTTGGGAATCACGAGATTCTATGAATTGTCTAAACCAACGCTTAAGCGTAGGTAACTCCTGCGATGGCAAAGGAAGAGGAGAGACTTTAAAACGTGGTGGCATGGATGCAAATCTTGCGCGATAGCGGAAAGACCATGGTATAATGCCGATGCTTTGTCTTCTACACTATCAAGACGTGATAGGATGTTCATCATGCATACATGTGTTGTTAATCCCTGCCCCCAGCCTGATTGCTTAAAATGAGTACCAAAATCAATACCAATACGAAAAGCTTTTAAAGTAGCAATATCTCTACCTTCTTCCTTACCATCTTGACTTCTTAACATTGCAATAACAGCCTTGGCAATCATTAATGAAACATTTTGTTTTAGTCCGTTTTGTAATAGTGTCTGATGGTACGAGTTGAGATCCACAGATGCATTTGAAATATCTATCCATACTTCTTTTCCATTGCGAATTTGCACTGGAAATGAAGTAACATCACCTGCCCATTGATCAAATGTTCCACCATTAATTAGGTCAAACCGTGCATGATGCCAATGACAGGTGAGAATACCGTCTTTAATGGTACCACGGTCTAGAGGAAAGCCCATATGCGGACATCTATCGTCTAGGGCATATACTTTGGAATTATAATAGAAAAGAACGATAGTATTCTTCCCTGCTTGAACAGCCAAGCAACATCTATCAGCTTCTTCTATGTCTTTCAAATTGGCAGCAAATACATAATGTCCTCGATTGTCGGTTTTAGAAATTCTCACCATATGTCTCCTGTATCTATAGTTGTATTTAGACTCCCATTATAGATATTGTTTTATATAAATAGACTAAATTCAAACCTATTTGTAGGGTCTATCTTTTGTCCCGTGAAAAGGCCATCTTAATCAAGACATCTATCTCTCCATCTAAAAGTTTAGCATTAATAATGTGTAAATTCGGGTTGTATGTAGATTCTATAGCACATGCCTGTTTTTGGTAATATTTCTATGCCTCTTATTCCAGTGTTCAACGAAATGACTAATTATTGGTTGCAAATCATCGATACAGGATTGACCATGGATCTTGGCAATTTTACCCATTTCTCGACCAAAGTTGATACATCTCCAGCAACCTATGAGAGGAATTAAAGGCGCAATATAGTAACCTGTATGCCTTCCGTTATGACCCCATGCTTCACCTACGATACAATATTTTGAGTCATGGGCCAGTATGTGTAGATCTTGCTCGTCGAGTCCCCTTCTTAGTTTTCTTGCCCATCTGGGACACACCTGTTCAAATGATAATGGAGGCAGTGCTAATCCTTTCTCTGATTTATAGCCCTGTAACATTAACATATAATAAAAAACATTTAATTTAAATTGATCGTGGGTTAGAGGTAAAGATTCAAACTTATGTCACTATCTTAAACACTTAGTTAAAAAGTTTACTACCTGATTTTATCTTTCAACTATTGTCACATAATCAATCCATCTGTGATAATATCAGAATGGAAAAAATCACTTGGGTATCTAACAACCCATCATATGATATCAAATCATTTAATCGAAATAAATGGGCAGCAAGCTACAGTAAAGGCATATTTTCATGCTACGCATTGTCTTCATAATCCATATGGTGATGATAATTGGACATTGGGTGGCAAATATGACTTTACATTTCTCAAGGACTGCAGTTCATGGAAGATTTCAAACCTAATCATGACAGCAATCTGGGGAACAGGAAATCAGAATATATTGTCATTAGTCATCTCTAGACAGGAGAAAACAAAATCGTCAGAATGAATCTTTTATTCTTCAGCCCATGTATAGCTTTGGAAATAGGCCTTCGATGTAATGTAAAATAAGGTACAGATTCATAAGCAGACAAACTATTGACAATGAGCAGCAAGGACAGATAATAGCACAACTAAAATACGCTATCAAGCGCATGAGCACACATATAGTAAAATCTCAATCGGGTAATGGCTCATATGATGTGGTTGCCAGCAGCTCTGAAACCTGGTATTGAGTCGTTTTGAGTCTATAATGGCAATATTACTATAGTTAATTGATATCAGATTTCAATTTCGTCTATTGGTGCTCTTTACTGACATAAACCTGATAAATACTTCCTGACTGTTCATCAATATAACTCCAGACATCAGGACTAATATTCAGTCTTTCAAATGTGGACCTTTGTTTTTCATCTAATACATCATATACTGATTGACCTATGACTAGCCCATTATGTTTTGCAAGATTTGTCATTTTTACTGCCACGTTAACAGTATAGCCTAGAATATCGTGATGTGGTTCTTTTACTATTTGTTTTTCGTTTAGTATATGTATATCCCAGCCATATTGTATCAATGCAATTTCACCAACATCTATCCCGATACGTATACTCATTTCAGGATAATCGTATTGATTGAGAATTGGATTAATACCATTCTCAATTACTTTGATCATGGATCTAGCACAATTAACTGCATTTATACATGGGAGGTACAATTGTTGCTGTTTTTGTTTTTGACGAGTATCATCTTTACTATTAATATTATTACCAGAGTTTGTTATAAAGAATGCCAGAATTGCATCTCCTATATATTTTAGCACGTAACCACCATACAATGCTATTATTGTAGACATCTCTTGAGTAAATGTTTGAATTATAGTTGTAAGCCTATCAAGAGGCAAGATCATTGATAATTGAGTTGACCCTACAAGATCAATATGCAAAATTACAAAAGTGACCTTTGACCTAGAAAATTTACGCAATATCTTATCGGTTTCCTCCATTGAAATGTCAAACTGAGCTCCCCCTGATTTTAGAGCTTTCCACATTCTAGTTTGTGCATTGCCGATGGCAAAGTCAATGTTAACTATGGCATCAAGATAGAACGAATTGCCTATAGAAGAAATCTCTGATGGGTTTTTTGCATCCACTGCTTGCTGTTTTTTTATTCTTCCTTCTTCCTCCTCTATGACCTTATCAACTTCTTCTTGGCTAATATCTAATTGCCAAGAGATAACATCACGTTCAATTCCTGAACTATAAAGACTCAATATTGTATGGCGTTGATAGCTTGATGGTGTCGAGCTTGGATTATTAGTTTTGTCGTCATGCGAAGCCATAACATAATCTCAATTTCCTATGCTCATATTTGAAATCAGCATATATCTTTTTTATCCCATAATCAATGACTAGTTTCTAATCGCTCTTGCATACCTAACTGATTAACTTGTGTGTATGCTATACTATAATGATCGTTCATTTTATAGGGATAGTATATCATGTAACGATACATCTACTAACATTTCTTTTATCATGTTTGGAAACTTTGCAGATACACATTCTCCAAACGCCTTTTGATAGACGAGAATGCTGTTTCTGCCATATCTATCTATATCCATAATTAATATCATATTCTATCTTTTAGTTTTGAGTTGTTTATTACAACAACTTCTTTTCTTGGACTATGTGTCCTAGATCTTCCTCCTCCTTCCCTTGATAGTGACAAGTTCTTTCTAACCATGATTGCAGGTTCAATATCATTTTGAAACAAAAAATCTAAAATTCTCATCACTATCGTATGCGCCATCAGCAATGATTCTTTTTACATTATTTTTTCCATTGGTCTGTCCACCAATCAATACTTTCATTTGCTTGACATACTTCTCTTGACATACTCGTGCCAATTGGGCGCAAGACAATAATCGTCTCGTTTAAGCCAAATGAGTATAGACCAAACCCTGTTGACAGAGGAGTAAGTGATGCAACAAAACACTTTCTAATTAAGACTAGTTGCTGGGTATGTAAATATCTGTAAATGCTTGTTAATATATGAATAAATATTGTTTAATGTTAAAATTGAAGCTAGTTCTCACATTAAAAAACTCTTAATAAATGTAATCTTCATATATGAAAAACGCATATTATGCTGTATTAATTAGTTTGTCGATACCTGAAGATGACTACAAGACAAATGATCAAAGCTATGGAAACAATGGAGATTTGCATCCAGTAGCAAATCCTCTTGCTCAGCCGATATCTTGGCGACACACAGTGTCCAAACGGCTGAAGTTGTTTCCTTGGTGGTTGTACTACAATATTGGTATCGCTAAAGAGGCTGTTTTAAGGGATAAGATAATCCAACTGGGAACAAGTATTGGATTACAGGATAAATGGATTAGCAGGGTTCTAAGGCATGCAGTATCAGAGTTTTCTAAAAAGGGACTTGGATCTGATTATTATGGTTACCACAATATAGATCATGAACTTGAGGCTGCTTATTTTACTTTAGTATCGGCTAACGGTATAATACTACACGGCCAAGTTAATAATAAGGATGCCAAATTTGGTCAAGACGATATCAAATATCTCTTTGTAGCTGCTCTTTTTCATGACTACGATCCATTGAAACAGTTTGATAAACCTCATGAAGATTCAGTTGAGTGGTTCTTGAGAAATGATAAGAGAATTAAAAGATTCATTGAGGACATAGAAATAGATATTGATATCGTAATTGCGATAATACATCGCACCGCCTACCCTTTCAGAGGTAAGATAGCTGAACATGCCAAAGAGCGAATGCAGGAATTATTCACGCATGCTGGAATTCCTGAGAATGATGTAAAAAGAGAGCATTATGAGCGACTTGGGTGGTTTTTATCAGTTTCAGAACGTATAGCTGGGTATGCGCTTGGAAATTTTGAGCGTGCTATGGAACTTGCGCGTCGCAATGCACATGCATTAGGATGGCACCCTTCGCTCATAAATGAAGAATCTGTGAAGTACTTTAGTTCCATGAAAGAGGAGAAAGAGATGTTTGAATATGTGCTAGGCGACGTACCGGAAACATACAAAAACAATTTCTTTAATAATATACAGGCCTTCAGGGAGGCATGGCAACAAGAGATCGATATAAGAAATTCAATTAGAACAGGTAAGATCATTATCTTACCAGTTGTGGAGGAAAGGGTTGAAAATAAAGTTAATGATTACCTAATAGAGTCTATACTAAATATCTATAGAGAATTACCTGCCCCAATACGTATAAACGAAAAAAAGTTTAGAAACACACTTTCGGACAGTAATACAATACTTATCACTTTAAGAATCAATGATAAATCAGGAGAAATCGTCGGTTATGCAAAAGGCGGATCATTGGAGAATTATCATCTTCGACGTGGAACATATGACGAGAATTTAGGAAAAAACAATACTGCATATATGGAATATATTAGTATCAAGCCAGGTTACTGGGGAGCGAGGGGAGGTCATCTTCTTAGAGTTGAGTTCCTCAAACAGGCAAAGCAGAGAGGATATGCTTTTGTAACCAGTTATGTACATCGTCACGTTATAGATCACAGGATAAACGAAGGCGAAGAGATAGAAATTGTACAGAAATATGACCCAGATAAACTTGACTATTATAGGATAGATTTGTCTAAGTTAGTTATCCATACTATAGCTCAGCCAAAAGTATTACAAGCAGATTTAGGATTGGATGAAAACTTTCCACCAGTTGTAGAATAGATAACCGATCGGATCATTCTTTACATTGTTTTTTACTAAAGCATTCCTTACCACCCAAGCAATTAGTAAGTTAATCTTTGCATGAGTTAGATCCATGAGAAATAAGAAAATCTGCAATTCAATTTTTAAGCACAAAGACAAGCTTTTCTTGCTTATTTTATGACCAGGACCAAGCGTTCATCTGCATGTTGTTGATTCTTTTTGCTGCATTCAACCAAATTGCACTAACTCCCAAAGTCGCCCTCTAATATGATAAGCAGTGGTAACCATTCTGCAGTGCCTGCTTTTTCTCACTTATCTCTATACTACGAATATCCCGGAAGGTTATAATAGGAACTCAGATGCATTTGCTCTATCTTGTGATTTTCATAGTATTAGTGGACTGAAGAATACCTAAAGTGCTGACGGTTTAGTACTGTATGATCTATTTACCAGATAAGTATTACACCCTGGCCCACTTAGCAAAATGATAGGGTCATTTGAGATTCTTGTAGATTATAAAGAAGAATAGCTACTTTGATAGTGATCACCCATCCCATTTGTTCTGATGGGAGATCTTATTTGCTAACGTTGTCAATTATAGGAGTGATCCTATCCTCAGAGCAATTTTAAAGTACAATGATATTCGCAGCACTATTGTGAGTGTTGAAGAAGACGTCATTATCAAATATCTCTCGCAATCTGATCCATATCTAGGAGAGGTAATAAGATCAGTTGGAGAATATTCAATCAAAATACGCAAAGATCCATTTCAGTCCTTAGTCGAGTCAATAATCTATCAGCAGCTTGCTGGAAGAGTTGCTAGTGTCATTTATGGAAGGTTTATAAAATATTACAATGATTCTCCACCTCTACCTGAGCAGATACTTTCAACTCCTGATTCAGTATTAAAGTCATTAATTGGACTATCAAGTAAAAAGGTACAATACATAAAAGATCTATCTGCAAGAGTAACAGAGGGAAAACTTGATCTTGTAACGTTGCCCGAGATGAGAGATGAAGAAATTATTGTTCAATTGATACAAGTAAAAGGAATTGGAAGATGGACGGCGGAAATGTTTTTGATATTTTGCCTTGGGCGGCTAGATGTATTACCAGTTACAGATTTAGGTGTGAGAAAAGCGATGCAGAAAATATATTCTCTTGGAGATCTTCCAAAGCCGTCGGAAATGCTAGCAATATCTCAGCCATGGAGACCCTATAGGAGTGTTGCGACATGGTATTTATGGAAATCAGTCTCAAAGTTCAATTCTATTGGTTAGGTATTTTGTATAAAAAACAAGAAAGAGATTCAAAAATGAAGAAAAGAGCAAAACAATGGGCCTGTGCTCTTAACAAACTATAACTTAATGTATCAGTATATTTTCTGACAAAAGAAGGAAGAAAGAGTGGTGAGCATGTCGAAAAAAGTTCCAATAACGACCAATCTTATAAAAAAAATCATGGTCCCGCGTTTGGAATCTTCTAAAAAAGGTGACAACGGTACAGTTCTCGTCGTAGGTGGAAGCAGAATATACCATGGAGCACCTATACTTGCCTCTCTGGCTGCTCTAAGGTCAGGTACAGATCTTGTATATACTGCAGTTCCAAGATCAAATATTGTAGTCACCCGTTCTGCTTCTCCAAACATCATAGCACTACCACTACCTGATGATAAATTGACAACAGGATCAGCAAATAGGCTTATGGCAATGCTTCCAAAGAGAGCTGATAGCGCTGCTATAGGTATGGGCATGAGTATATCAAAACCTGAAGCCTTGATTGCTCTTGTAAAACAGCTAAAAAGCGATGGAACTAGGTTATTATTGGATGCTTCAGCTCTTATACCCGAAGTCTTAAAAGAAATTTCAAGAACTGATACAATCATTACGCCACATGCAGGCGAGTATAAAAGAATTTTTTCTGGAGAGGATGCTGGCACAACTGAGGAGGAACGGATTTCGAATGTAAACAGACTTGCAAAACAATATGGCATTACAATAGTTCTCAAAGGCTGGATTGACGTAATTTCTGATGGCCAGTATATTGTTATAAATAAAGTGCATAACTGTGCGATGACTGTAGGTGGAACCGGAGATATATTATCAGGTTTGACAGCCGGTTTCCTAACCAAGTTAAAGCCATTTGATGCTTCTATTTTGGGTGTGTATTTCAACGGCGTTGCTGGAAATCTGGTATATAGTAAAATGGGCTTACATATGTCTGCATCTGACTTGATAGAATATTTACCCGATGCAATTAAACCATTTGATGTAATCAGGGGATAGGTTTTGATGGTTTAATGTAAATGATTTCAGCACATGAACCCTGCTTAGAACTTTGCATTATCTTTGACTCATTACCTATGTATTTTAAGTATAAAGTTAGCAAAACTGCCCATGGCAAAAGAGGTTTACTGTCAGGTTTAGATTGAATGATGATTGTGTTGCTGCTTTTGTCATGTTTTAAACTTCCTGAAAATTGCATCCTCAAAGCAAAATCAATTATACTTAGTACTGTGTGGATGTGATTATCTGATATTTTTATGCCGCATTTTTCCATTGATTTGACGAATATTCCAAGGGAATCATTACTTGGATTAATAGCATGTACAAATAGGTGAGAAGATAACCCATTTTCAATTGCCTTTGTTAACTGAATTGCCTTCACTATGATATCTGGATCGGTATTAATTGGATGGTTTATTTCTATTGCATTATTCCATCCCTCCTCGAAATTTCTTAATTGCGATAACCCAAAAATATCGATGGATGTAAATACTGCTGCTTTTCCATTGCTACTATCGATCGATATCATGCTATTGGTGTCAATAATTATAGTATTTGAGAAAACATCTCCAATTTTCAAATGAATACCTTCAGGCAATGTGAGAAGACTTTCATTTCCAATACATTGATTTGCGATTATCAATCTAATTTTTATTCTATTATCAATTGCTCTGAGAAGAGATGTTTTGCATTGAGAAATTAGTCTTAGACCCCAAACGTCAAGTATTGCATTTATAGAAGATTTAGAGCTCGCAATAAGGCTGCTGACTTTTTCTAACGCAGATTTTGGATCAAGAATGCAATACCTCCTTTCTTCAGAACCTGTGGGGTTTTGTACTTCATCATTTATTTTCTGCAATATGTCTACAATTTTTTTCATGTTCTTTGATCTTCGTTCATGAAGCTCGACTATTTCGCCGAATGCTTCTTGAGGAGCAATGGCGCTACAAATGAGTGGCTTTTGTCGACAAATTACAGACAACTTCTTTTTTTCTAACTTCTTTAATGTAGGGTACATTTTTGTACGAGGTAAATTTGAATAATATGCTATTTCACTTGCAGCAAGTGAACCTTTGCCAATCATTGTAAGATAAGCTTTTGCCTCGTATTTAGATAAACCAAATTCTTCTAAACTTACAACAAGTTCGCTGTTGTTGTTATGTGTCATGCGCATCGAAAGTATTAATAGTGATTTTCATCAGAGGTAAAGGTAATAGTCAAATAGATTGGGCCAAAATTCAAAAAAATACTAAGCTGTTACTATGAACAACTGTTACTGTAGTTACAAAATAATTTAGCACATATGTAGTATTAAGTTTTAAGAATATGGTACAAAAAAAAGGTATATGTAGAAATGCACATTAAATCAAAATGGGTAAAATCGGAGCAGACATTAGAGGATAAAAATAGGGCTAATAGTAATATTGACATCTCGATCAAATACAGTATCCCCCTAAAGCCGAGAGTTGATGCGGTCAGGGATCAAGTAAACTCTCAGGTTTCCAAGCTTGATATCATTTTAAATGAAATCAAAACAAAAGATTATGAGACATTTCGAAGCATGTTGTCTTCAATCAAAGGTAACGATACTCTAAATTCAAGAATATCTTTATCAAACTTGGCGCAGATAACGAAACTGATCAAGATAGTAAGTTTATCAAAAGTAGTTTTTGAGAATTTAAATATCAAATTGAGTACAGTTTCTAGTATCGTAGATCTAGTATCTGTCTTGAGTCCTGGGATCGCTCTTGTAAAGAATGTGCGGTCTTCTTTAATTTCATATATACCTGAATCGAAGTATGAGATTGGTTCCATTTCTGATCTAATTGGAGGAATTCTCGTAGATGCAGGTCAAATTGGAAGCTACATAATAAACTTTGAAACCGCAAATGAAAAGGCGTCATATCTGATTAATGAGGCATCGCTTATTGCAGAACAAAAAATCAAAGAAGAATTTCCTGATTTACCCGACTTTGTATCTACATCCACAAAAGATTGAGATGACGGTTTTCTATTATATGTCTTTTAGGAATATCTACGATGTTTTTAGCTTTTATTTTTTATGTCTTCAATACTATAATATGGAAAAATTTAGGTGTGTTACTGTATTGTGTATATATCGTACTCATCTAGGAGAGAACAAACTTTGATTATGATTAAAGATAATGATTTATAGTTATAGAGGATATGGCTATGGGTGTGAAATTAAAGCTAAAGATATGAACATCCATGGCAATTAAATCGACCTTGAGATTTAGTCCAAATTATTTTGTTTCTTACACAATATAGATTTACACCATAGTAATTCAAACCTGTATCAAATATTGAATTGAACGGTAAAGTCATTATGAGTTTAGCTCCGCAGGAATTAGAGAATAGTGCTAGCAAATATGCCGCTGAGGCAATCAGATTAGATTCCCAAGGATCTCGTGGCATGGCTATAAAATCATATCAGAGTGCCATAGAGGCACTCGCTAAATTAGTTCAAATCTACCCTGAATACAAGTTAAACAGGGTCTATATGGAAAGGGCCAATGCCTATCAAAATAGGATAAAAGCACTACAAATGTCACACGGCCTGGACGATGAAGTAGGAGTAACACCAGTGAATAAAGAATCACCTAAAAAATCTCAGACAGTTTCTGGTAATGGTAAAACAGGAGAGCATTTTGGAGTCTCAAAACGAAGTAATGACAATAGTGAAACAGAGAAGTCTGATTTTGAGGATCTTGTAATGAAAGAGAAACCGAAAGTCTCTTGGGATGAAGTTGTTGGACTAGAGGATGCAAAACGTGCAATACGAGAATCCATAGTATATCCAACAAAAAGAGTGGATTTGTTTCCTCTTGGCTGGCCCAAAGGCATATTACTTTATGGGCCACCAGGATGTGGTAAAACTTTACTTGCAGCAGCAGCTGCAGCGGAAATTGATGGTTACTTTATCAATGTTGACGCAGCTTCTATGATGAGCAAGTGGCTAGGCGAAGCGGAGAAGAATGTTTCGAAATTATTTTCTATGGCACGTAAACAAAATGAAAATGAAAATGCCCCAGTATTGCTTTTCATAGATGAGATCGATTCGTTTTTAGGCACTAGGAGTAGCGAAGTTGGAGGGGAGGTACGAGTAAAAAATCAATTTTTGACTGAAATGGATGGAATTAGTGTAAAGTCGAAGGGATCACAGCTTTATGTCATAGGCGCCACAAATAAGCCTTGGACATTGGAATCTGGATTTCTCAGAAGATTTCAAAAGAGAATTTATGTCACACTTCCTGATCATGCTTCAAGAACTAATTTATTCTATCAGTATACTGCACCATTGAAAAAAGAAAAGTTATTGAAGTCTGAAGATCTTGCTAAGCTTGCAGAAGGATATAGTGCAAGTGACATCAAAGATATATGCCAGTCAGCTCAACTTAGAGTTGTTAATGAATTGTTTGAAAGTGGAAAGGCACTGGAGGCAGAATCCAATCCAAGATCTATTACCGTAGCTGACTTTAAGGAAATTTTCAAGATGAGAAAGCCAAGCGTTAGTACAGAAATGATACGAGGTTATATGAAATGGAGCGACCAGTTTAAGGCGCTTTGATACTATTAGATCATTAGGTTGATTTGTCAATCAGATCTGATGTCCTTGAGTTTTGTTTTGAGATAAATTACTTATTTGATTTTTTAAATTTGTGAGCAAGTTCAACAAGTAGCAAGTAACTTGTGAATTCGAGATTGATTGAAGAGTATTAGAATATTGATTGACATGAATGCAGCATAGGAGACATTGACATACCAAAATCCCAATTATTTTGTCTGTCGTCAGATAGACATTTTGCTGATAGTTTTTCTGTAGTAAGTTGCATCTTTGATAGTTGAGCAATATGGTTTCTGGCAATACAGCAAAGATAATATGTTGGAATTAGTAAATATAACAATGAGCAAAAAAACTAATCTGCTCCTCCCTTTTACCTTCCTTATTATGGCCTCATTGGTCTTGTCAGCAACAAATATCCTCAATAAAGCAATACCCACTGCCTATGCCCAAACAAACGCTGCTGCACTTGCCTCTCCTGTCTTGGCCGCTAATAGTGCAAATACAACAACAAGTACTACTACTACTACCACCACCACCAGCGAAGGACTAGAAATTAAAAAAGATGTCAAATACTTTGATGGCGCTTCTGGCTATTTGGTGTATCCTTCTACTGCTGCTATTTCTACTACCGCTGGTGCTACGGGCAAGAAACTTCCAGCTGTAATTATGATTCATGAGAATCGGGGCATAAATGATAATATAAGAAGCATGGCAAATACTCTTGCTAAACAAGCCGGCTATGTCATACTGGCTGTGGATTTATTTAAAGGCGTGTCAACCAATGACCCAAGTCAAGCTATGCAACTAGTAAAATCAGTTAGAGGAAATCCTCAAGAAGCTATATCAAACCTACAGGCAGCAGTGAAATACGTAAGTTCTCTTCCATTCGTTGATAGATCTAAAATAGCTTCTATCGGTTGGTGTTTTGGCGGCGGACAATCCCTGCAGCTAGCTTTGCATAGTGAACAACACCCACTTGTTGCTACTATATTATATTATGGAACTCCTTTAGTTACAGACAAACAAGAGCTCTCAAAGATAAAGTGGCCTGTTTTAGGAATATTTGGAGACCATGACCAAGCTATTCCGCTACAGCAAATAAATATGTTCAAAGCAGCATTGGATGCTGACGGTATTACAAACCAAATTCACATATACAAGGGATTGGGACATGCTTTTGCAAATCCTTCTGGTGCTAACTACGCTCCGCAACAAACGGCTGATGCTTGGCAGAAGACGTTGGCATTTCTCAAGAAATACGTTTAGACCTAAAAATCCTACTTTTTCTTTGCATTTTTAAAACTTGTAAATATTCACACCATTGGCTTTCTATTGCAATATCAACATTTTGAGGCTTTAACATAGATAGATACAGTAGATTCCTAACAATTATCAAATTCTCAATGACACTGCTGAATTCTTTCATTCCAAGAATACTCGCTCAAAAGATGCTTTAAGGTATTAATCAGTTAAGTTATTAATCCTGTTAAAATATACATCGTGGGTAATAATGTAACATGTCGACAGCTAATAAGATCATTTCAAATTTGATGTGGGTTGAAAAATACCGGCCGATAAAACTAGAACAAGTCATCAATCAAAAGGAAATTGTCAATGGATTGAGAAACCTTATCAAGAATCCTTATGAGATTCCGCATCTTTTGTTTGCTGGGCCTGCTGGGGTAGGCAAGACCACTACTGCTCTGTGTATTGCAAGAG